>ERZ826220.1648-NODE-1648-length-21444-cov-3.775539_pt1 | contig 21444 bp, 24 predicted proteins | sample MGYA00519927_ERZ826220 | MGnify/ENA primary metagenome ERZ826220 (study PRJEB31778, sample SAMEA3449225) | human gut metagenome | biome: human gut; feature: human-associated habitat; material: faeces | place: United Kingdom | collected 2010/2012 ... | reverse complement strand
GCTTGAGTAAGTGCGCCTTTGCGGGCAAAAATTCAGAGGTTATCCACAGTTTTTACTTGGCACCTATTGTATAATGCGGATTTTGGTATTTATGCGGTGTTGCCTAAGATCAATCATTTCGGCGACTGGACTGTGCTTTTTGAATCTGTTAGAGAACCATGGGGAATCCATATCGGAGAATGACGTATTCCGTGTCATTTAGCTCACATTAATGAAAAAGAGTAGTGACCGACCGGCCACTACTCTTTTTTCTGCTGACAGGGAAATGATTCAGAATGTTAGCTCTGGTAATTTATCGTATCGTTGCACAGGTACACCTTGAAGCACCATAGTCGCTGCATGGCATCCGATCATGTGACTTCATTCACTGCTGCATCCGTCAAAATCTCAGAAAGGCAACTCTGCGTCATCGTCTTCGAGCATTGCAAAATCGGAAGAAGGCGCTGCGTATCTGGCTGCCGGATAAGCAGGGGGCAGATAGGAAGCCGGTGCAGATGGATCATTCTGCAGCTCCTTTTTTGAATCGCCGAAGTACACATGATCTGCGTTGACTTCTGCGGTACGCCGTTTGCTGCCGTCTTTATCTGTCCAGCCTCGGATCTGCAATCTGCCGGAAACCACGGCCATGCGGCCTTTGGTGAAATACTTTCCGACAAACTCGCCGGTCTGACGCCATGCGACACAGTCGATAAAATCGGTATCTGTTTCGCCGTCGTTGCCTTTGATATCCCGATCCACTGCTATAGTGAAGCTGGTAACGGCGACGCCGTTTCCGGTTCTGCGCAGTTCAGGATCTCGGGTCAGTCGACCCATGATGGTGATATGGTTTAACATGAATAGTCCTCCATTTAGAATAGATTATTTTGCGATACGCAGGGCTCACCTCAGAACAGCGATATACCAGAATACTCCGGTATAACGTATTGTGGCTGAATTACAGGTTCCGGCTGCTGGGCTGGAATTTCCGGCGCTTTGCGTGTCTTGGCGGGCGGTTGCGGGTTTCCCGTTTGAATCTGGGACAGATACCAAGCTGCCAGCCAAGCCTCATAATGGGACTTGGTGATCAGAAGAAGCTCTGCAAGTGCATCCCATGTCATGCCGACGGCAACATGGTTTTCCGGTTTCTTACCGAACCGGGGTACGATAAGCCCTTTTGAATCCTTGTCACCGGGGCCGCTGGATGCGGTAAACAGAAAGTCGAACTTTTGAGCGGTACACAGTCTGGCGACCCGGGACAGGCTTTTGCCATCTGGTCTGGCTTTCCCATACTGAAGCAATTTTTCCGCAGAGGTGCCGCCAAGCCATTCCTGAACGGGCCTATTGTCACCGGCTCTTTTTCGTTCCTGCCAGAGATACCGAAGCTCCCCACAGGCTAACTTCCGGCACAGTTCCAGCCATTCCGGAATGCTGATGTAGATATGGACGCAATTGGTCTGACGGCTCCCTGCAGGCTTGTTCAGATCGTAGGTAGCAAAAGCAAGGTGTGCTTTTCCTATCTCAAAAGCATCGGACAGGCTTTCCACGAAACAGTTTTTGTTATCCTTGCGGATGATCTGATGCTGGTTACGGCTTTCTTCCATTATTTACCATCTCCTTCAGCTTCGGAATATCATCCAGCAGTTTGATGATATCTTCAACGTTGGCATCGAACTGGGGAAAAAATTCTTCTGTGGATGAATAGTTTTCATACAGGGCAATTCGCACCGTGAGCCAAAGAGACATCATGGCCATCATGTCAAGCTGCATTTCCAGTTCCTTCAGCTTCATGCTGATTACGGACATGGCTTGGTTCCAGCGAACAAAGGCTGTATCCTCCAGCGAGATGTCAAAATCACCGAACCATTCCCGGACGGTATGGATTTCGGATTTATCGCCGCATTCAATGGGCTGCAGCAGGTATTTTACCTCACCGCAGTTCAGCTCCTTTTTGCCGAAGTCATCCTTGCCGAAAGCGATATAACGCCCTAGCGGGAACATACCACAGACCGAAGGCTTTACCCTATGAACAGAACATTTGTTGTTCTTTAGCAGCGGGCAGCGGCCGTCCTTTCCTACGGGCCGCAGCGTAATGACGGGTATGCGACTGGTGGGGCCAATGTGCATGGAGCAGTATTTTCTGAGAAAGTCAGCGTTGGAGAGCTTCAGCTCCTTGGCCATTTTGAAAATATCCCGGGGAGACAGGATGATGTCCGTCCGATGGATGCAGCATTTGCCGCATTGGGTACAGTGGAACGCAAAGGTGTCGTCAAGGCCGACGGTAAAAGATTCGATGTTCTGGAACATTTCTTCGTTAGTCATTAGAATTATCCTCCATAATTATGTACGGCACCGGAAACATTGCCGGTGCCATGATGTAAAATGTCATGTCGTTTTCTCTGCCATTCGGCCGAGGATTATAAGCAGCTCTTTTTGATTTTGCCGGAACTGTTCCAAGAAAGGTCTGTCCAGATCATACTCGGAGTACCGGAGTCTGTGGAAATGAAATAATGCTTCGTTCTTCCCATGTTCCGGGATGCTTCTGAGCAGTCTGGCAATTGGAACCGTATCGGCAAAATCCGCCTGCATGAATGCACGGGCCTCCCGCTGGAAGTATTTCTTCATCCATTTCCGCGTTTCTACCACCGGGCCGCAGAAGTGATGCTCCCGCTCCCGGCTGTACAAGTACCGGAAACCACCAGACCCATCTGTATCCACCATGAATGGGTATAGCCGGCAGGCCATAGGTTTTGCTGGCTGCACAGAACACCGATTCTCATTCAAAAAGATACAGGAATCATCTTCTCCGACAGATTTCAGGAAGTACATGAAATATCCGCAATCGTCGAGCAACGCAACCGTCGCAAATTGAGCGAGAAATTCATCGGTACAGCAAATATCAAGACCAGTGTCACGCAGGTACTTTGTCAGATAGAATACGTCCAGACTGTTCACAGGGACGCTTTCCTTTACATGGCGGCAGCATTCTGCACAGCCGGTGCATTTGAAACGGATTTTAGTGGATGGTGTAACTCGGACTGCATTGAAAAGTTCATCTTTCACAGCAAAGCCTTTCCTTTCGTTCCAGAAAACTCAGAAGTGTGGTGATGGATTCAATCAGAGCGGTGCTGCGGATATTCCATTCTGTCAGAAAGCAGCGCATTTCCTCTGCATTACACAAGTGGGCGCTGTCCCGGATGAATATCTCGTGGTCGCTGGTGCTGATCTCATCATAGGAGAGCACCAGCACACCTTCCCGAACCAGAACAAAATAACAGCCGTTATACTCGCCGTCTGTAAAAGGGTGCATCCAGTACAGCGGTGTGCCATACGCAGTTTCATTGGCTTCACACAGGGATGCCAGATCCGTAAAGGTTCCGCCTTCATCAAACAGCTTTTCGAGGAATTCATCTTTGGACATCAAGGTGCTGCTGTCGATGGTAGCGGAATCAATGTGGATCAGATCCTGGTTTACGTCAGGTAGTTTCGGGGCTGCGGGGAATTTCCCGATAATGAACAGGGCATCAGGGGAAACAAACTCATTTTCCCAATTCAATTTCAGCGCTCTCTTCAGAAGCGCTTGGCACAAGCCCATCTCCAGAGACCTGCTGACGGTGGAATCAACGGGAAGTGCATGCCTGAGCATATTGTCGTCTCCATTCACAGCGTTGACGAGGCGCACAATTTCCACGTTGGTAAAAGTGTCGCAGAGTACCGAGGTACTCCAGTAGTCGTCATCTTCGCCTTTGGTGCTGCAGGTGAAGGATCTTCCCAGTATGGCGGAAATCAACGTTTCCAGATACCGTGAGATCACGTCCCATGGCAGCTTCAGCGCTGAGAGCCTTTGAATATCATTCATCGTTTGTAGTCCTTTCTGCCGCCATATACGGCGCATAATAAGTGGGGTCATCCTGATTGCTGCGGTAGGCACCAATGCAAACGCTCTCGTCTTCCCCATGATCGGGATTGAACTCCACGAAGCAGAGGGTATCGGTCGGTGCATTGATGCCATTGTCCCAGTAGATGTCGATACACGGGTATGCGTCGGTGGGATACCCAACTGCCCTAAGGTATGTGCCATCAGGCAGTGAGATTGCCAGCGTGGGATTATCCTCGGATATCTTGGATTTTTCCGGGGCGTAAGGTTCGCTCAGGGCAAACCGCTTCTTTGCAGTTGGCTGAGTACGCAGAAACCGGAGCTTGGCCCGGAGCAGCTCTGCCTGCAGAGCGGTAAATATCTGATCCACCTGATCCTTTGTGTAGGCGTAGGTGCCGGTCCAGGACAGGTTGCCAAGCAGCCGATACAGATGTAGGATCTTATTGACACGGGCTTCCGCAAGACGCCGGAACTTATCTTCTTTGCTCTCTAGGTGTTGACTCATATCTGTACCCCCTTTGCTGCCGCGGCGTGCGGCGGATGCAGGTAGTAGCGGGTATTCTGGGTCTGGATGTAGGTTACGCCGGAGGGCAATGTGATGAAATGCTTTACGGGCGAGGTCCGGATCAGGCCTCCGACGGTCTGCCGGATGAAGGCAGCACAGCCGATGGCCAGAGGAAACTCCAAAGTACCGTGAATATCGATGCGTTTTTTCATAGATTCAGTACTCCTTTGAAAATTACCCGGGGCAGCAATAACTGCCCCGGGCTGAGATGTCATTATGTGGTTACGGTAGGAATGGAAATGATCTGCCAGTCACAGTTGCGGTCATCGTCCAGATTGGACCAAGCGCTCTGTGAGCTGAAGCCGAAGGAATCACAATCATACGACCGCTGGGATTTTATTGCATCCCATTCGCTTTCGTTATAATATTTCAGGAATTCCGTCTCAAGCTCTTCCAGCATGGTGGTTCTCGCTATTTCCGGATATGGGAATACCGCTGTGGTGATGTCCCGCTCGAAAACGGAGATCAGCATGCAGGCATTTCCAGAATCCGCTTCGTCGTAGAATACCATGTGTATACCACCCGCCTTAGTCAGCGAGCATCTGCTCAAATTCTTCTTCAGTCAGGGTTTCGATGCCCAACTGCTGCGCTTTGGTCAGCTTACTGCCTGCCTTCTCACCCACAATGAGGTAGTCCGTCTTTTTGGTGATGGAAGAGGCGGGATTGGCACCCAGAGAGAGCAGCTTGTTCTGGATCCCGTCACGGGTATAGTTCATGAGCTTGCCGGTAGCGACAACGGTCTTGCCTGCGAAGGGGTTCGTGGTGTTGGTAGTCATAGTAGAAGTCTCCTTTACAAATTCAATGTGGTTCAGCAGCGGTCTCCAGAGGTTGGCTTCCTCTGCATCCGCGTACCAGATGTAGATATTGTTGTTCATGGTTTCGCCGAAATCGTGAAGCTGCGTAAAATCAAAGCCATCCTGAATGGCCTGCTCAAAAGCTTCCCATGCGCCGCCAAAGTAGCGATCCAGATCACGACCGGCATGACGTCCCACCATGGGGATCCCCAGACCGGCAATGAACTTGGCCAGCGTACAATGGCGACTCTTTTCGATGGATGCCAGCAGACGCTCGAAGGACCTTTCACCAAAGCCCGGGGTTTGCAGAAACTCGTCCCGATACTTTTCCAGCTCATACAGATCGCCGAAGTTACGGATCCAACCGTGACCAAGGAACTTGGACAGGGTGGTTTGGGACAGCCCCTCAATGTTCATCCGGGTCTTCTCACAGAAGTGGGTAAACTTCCGGATAAGCTTGGCAGCACAGTACGGGTTCTCACAGTACATCTGCCGGGAGCCGCCGGGGGTGGTCCTTACGATCAGTTTCTCGCCGCAGCAGGGACAGGCCATGGGCATCTTGAAAGTGCCGCTCTTGGTTTTGTTTTCTGCAATCTGCGGAATGATCTGGTTGGCCTTGTAAACCATGATCTCGTCGCCCACACCAAACCGGAACGCATCGAAGATGTCCAGATTGTGCAGATATGCCCGGGATACCATGGCACCGTAAATTGCTACAGGCTCGAACAGGCCGGTGATGCTCACCCTACCGGTTCTGGTCGTTGCAAGGTCGACGCCGAGGAACTTGGTTGGGACAGGATCGTCTTTCCACTTCAGGGCAATCATCCGGTTCTCGTGATGACCGGTGGCACCCAGACTGGCTCCGTATGCACGGTCGTCGTATTCTACGATCAGGCCGTCGACAGGATACCCGTAATGCTCGGGCTTGTAAGAATCAATCGCCTTGCGCAGAAGTTCCTCGCCGCCAGTGCTGTCCACATATGTGAAGGGTACGACGGAGAAACCGGCGTTTTGCATCAGCTGCATCTGTGCCAGCTTGGATGGCCGCTCCAGATGATCACTGACCAGATCAAAGGCGAAGAACTCAAGGAGTCGTTTCCGGGACTCGTTTGCGTCCAGCTTTCTGGTGCTGCCGGCCGCCAAGTTCCGGGGATGAGAGTAGGTATCCTCCAGATTGGAATTGATCAGATTGAAGTGCTTCCAAGAAATGACGCCTTCACCTCGGACCTCAATGGAGTCCCGAATGGGTATGGTGAGAGGGACATTCAGGTAAGTACGGACCGTATGGGTCACATCCTCTCCAACGGTACCTTCCCGGCCACGGGTGATGGCCTGCTTCAGCTCGCCGTTTTCATAGCGCAGCACAATGGTCAAACCATCCAGTTTCCACGAAACCAGAACAGAGCGGCCTCCGGCAAAGCGTACCAATTCTTCGATAGACTTGGTTTTCTTGGCGGAGAGCATGGGTTTGGTATGCCGGACGGATGTCAGTTCCTCCAGAACTTCGCCAGATGCTTTCTGGGTAGGGGACCCGGAGATCACCAGCCCCGTTTCGGCCTCCAGCTTCAGAAGTTCATCCGTGAGCTGGTCATACTCCCGGTCGCTCATGACAGGATCATCATCCCGGTAGTAGGCGATATCTGCTTCGGTCAGGGCTTTAATCAGATCCTTCATGCGAAGAATCTTGTCTTCATTCACACACATAGGTGCGTTCCTCCATTTCTAAAGTGGTCATAATATCGTAATGTGTCCATCTGCCGCAATGCGGGCAGCAGACTCTGTCATCAATGCGGGAATCTAACTGGGTTTGGGGGATCGCTCCGGGTTTGCTGCAGCATTCCGTGCGGATATAAACCACCTTGGTGGCTGCTGCGACCTCCGGGCGATATTTCCGATTGAACTTCAGGAAATCGACCCATGCTTCGTTGTCAAAGATCCGGTCAGCGTGCAGTTCCAGCGCTTTGCGTTCCAGCTGGGTTTTGGTACTCTTGGCGTAGTTATGCTCCGTCAGGTATTCCAGAAGCTGCTCGTATAAGTGCCGCTCCCCCTTACAGTCGATAAGCTCCCGCACCATTTGGAACCATTCCGATTGCTCAATGTTTCCTAAATCGCACTGGATACCGGTTCGATAACCGTAGACGCGGTTTCGGCCTTCACCGGATTTAATGTAGGAACGTCCGGTAAAGTGGCTGCAGCGAAGGTCACCGAATGTCAGTTCACGCATCCTGAGTCACCCCATTCACACCATTGGGAAAGATACGGTTGAACAGCTCCTGAAATCTTGCGGCACCAACAGCATTCAGCGGAACCTGAAGGGATACACAACTCCATCCAATCAGTTCCTCCTCCGGGAGAATGTAAGGATCCTCAACGAACTTGTTGCCGTCATATCTGGGGCAACGAGGGCCGAGGATCCGCTTTATCTCCGCTTGGGTGGCAGCTTTTTGAATCATGCTGCATTTCTTCTCTGCAATTGCCGTTGTCAGCTGCCGGATATAGCCAAGATGGTGATATGCGTTCAGACGACGTTGCACCTTGTTGAGAGCGGCAATCCGAAGCTTTTTCAGATGTTCCGAAGCACCTTCGTCCATAGCGATCTCCACAAGGGCGAACAGGATAATCAGTTCATAGTCCATTGAATCACTCCTCGTTATTTTGATTTCTGTATATAACGGGTCAGCCAGAAGGCTCCCCGGAAATAAGGTTGGGGGAGCCGTAGAAGCTCCGATCTATATAAAAAAGCACCCACAAGAATCGAAGAGATTCAAGTGAGTGCTTCCATTACTATGACATTTCTGCCATGGCCTTTTGTTGACGGTATTTGAGGGATAGCCCCTCCTTGTTTTGCTGACTTCTGTGCATCTGTGAGAAGATGCAGAAGAATAGAAAAAGCCCGAAGACATAACGACTTCGGGCACATGAGAACTCAGAAACTGTGTTTGCCTCTGCAAAACTCGGATACTATATTAATGACATTATATCATAGCTGGCAGCTCTAGTCAACTGCGGAATCCAGCTTTCAAGGCTATCCGCGCATGAAGCGTTGGCGCTCTGCCTGCTGCCCCTTGGGTTGGAGCTTTGGACGGAGTATCGGTTCTTTGCCGAGAGGAAAAGAGGTGCGTGGAATGACGCAACTAGATAGTGAGTTTTTTGAAGAATACAAGCATTTGGAGCGCCTGTGTTCAGATTAGTGTCTTGATAAGCTACGCCGGATCAGGTGGTAGTCACCTGATCCGGCGTAGCAGAAAAACGTATGGACTTATACCACAACCTCGGTATTATCCGCTATCATTACGGTTACAGTAAAGACATGCTTTTCAGCGTCATAAGACCATTCAAAGTCCCCCTGATACTTACGTACAGTTTTGGCAACACTTTTCAATCCAAATCCATGGAGGTCTATATCATTTTTTGTGGAAATCAGCCGTCCCCTGGATTGTTTGGGAGGTTCATCGCAGCTGTTGCTGAGAATAATAACACTATATGCGTTGCGGTGGACAGTATTGAGTACAACCCACTTTGACTTGGATTGCTCTGCTGCGGTGACAGCATTATCCAAAAGATTCCCCAGAATGGCTACCAGATCAATATCGTCCAGCTGCGAAAGCTTGCACACTTTAACATCACGCTCAAATCGTATCCCTCGTAGCTCACAATCCACCGTATACTTATGAAGCATAACATCAAGAAGCTTATTCCCGCTATGGCAATTACGGGTATAGTCAACAAGCTGCTGAGATAGCTTTGCCACATAATCATTAATTTTCGGGTCATTACTAAGGGACTGAATGGCAGCGAGGTGCTTCTTTGCATCATGTGCATAGATCATTAACTGCTGATTTTGCTGATCCAGAATTTGATAATAGGATTGTTCTGTTTGAAGTCGGTTCAATTCGCTTTGCATTTGCAGAGACAGGCTGGTTGCTTCTAACTGATGGGAATACGTTACAAACAGCAATATCGATGAAGCAAAAATACAAATACTTGCAAGCGACAGTAAAAATTGAACGTGGTAATCCATATTTGGCAGAGCGCAAATATGCCAGAAAATTGTTTGACATCCAGCTGCGCAAATTGGGTAAATCAAAAAAGTCAAAGGAAATGTATTGTGATTTTCTTTTGGATGGATCACCTTTATCAGAATGAGAATAATCAAAAAATAAATTGTCTTAATCGAAATAGCTTGAAATAACGCAAGCATGAAGCTGCTATCATAATTGTAGAATTCATTTCCTGTTATAAAGGAGCTCAGGAAGACAATAAACACTTCCACAGCAGCATTAATAAGCCCCATAATGGCCGAGTAAAAAGAACTTTTAAGTATAGTAGAGTCAAAGCAGATACTGCCGAACAGGGCGTTAATTGCAAAAGTTGAAACAATATTTATAATTACATTATTGTGAAATAAGATATTGACACCCGATCCCAAAGAAAACAGCAGGCCGCCAATTAGTAGGCGTTTAACCGGCGTGAACCGAGACTCGAACACTGAACCATAAAAAATGTAGGATATAATCATTTCCACCAGATAAACGCAAAAGGAAAAAACGGGATTCAGCATGGTCAGCGCCTCCGCAAATATTCAAACCAGAATTTGTGAAATGCGGACTGCTTTCTGGGAGCAATCGGGATGCGCATGCCGTCTGTAAGAAGCATCTCGGAGTAAGAATACCTTTCTACATAATGCAAATTTACCAGAAAAGATTTATGTACAGGATAGAAAAACAGCTGTGGCAGCTTCTCACATAAGTCATCAAATTTATCAGCAGTGCAAAAGCTTTGAGTCTTCGTTACGATGGATACTTTACGCCCGTCTCGCGTTACATACATGATGTCATCGGCAATAACGCGCCGCTGGGTACCGTTCTCGGAAAGGAAGATGTCAACATAGGCACCATCAATATATTCCATAGCTTTGTCCAAACCTGCATACAATCTGTTTGCGTTGAATGGCTTTTCAAAAAAACGGAATGCCCGCAGATCCATGGCCTCATCCTGATATTCGTCATAGTTGGTCACAAAAAACAGCGCAAGCTTGGGATTATTCTGCCGCAGGTGCTTGGCCAGAGCAATTCCGTCTATGCCAGACATCTGGATATCCAGAAACGCCAGATCAAATACCGCTGTATCTATCGCAACTTTTGTTGGATCTGTCAGCGCAGTGACCGTACAGGGAATATGGTGGTTCAGCATGTATTCTTCAACATGTATGCGCAAGGTATTCAAGTAGGTCTGCTCATCGTCACAAATCAATATTTTCATAGAAACCCTCGCAATAGAAAATAGGCTTGCAGCCCTCATGTGGTGCAAGCCTATTTTATCATTATATGCGATAAACGTCAAACGCTACGCCCCTATCGGAATCAGCATTTTTGCAGGATTTCCTTGCAGTTTTGCAATATGACTGCGCGTTATTCACTATTTGCCAGATAAGCGCTCAAAAGATGGTATAGCATCTTCTGCTCGCTTGGAGAAAGCTGTTTCACCAGAGCCGCGATGCCATCGGTTTCCGGTGTTAGCTCCCCCAATAGATAGTAGTCCGGTGTTCCACCCAGTATATCGCACAGCGCAAGCAAACATTTCGTTGTGAGCAGGCTTTTGCCACACTCCATACTCGAAATATGGTTAGTAGAAAGGTTCAGCTTTTCTGCCAGCTGCTCCTGAGATAAACCTGACACCTCCCTGCGGTGTTTGATGCGCTTACCAATCAGCTTTTTGTTGATGTCCATTTCAATCACCACAGATAAAATACCATGTTTCCCGTAAAATCAGAACAAAGTACAACAGAATATATCTATGTAATCATTAGTTTGTAAGGATTTAATAGATATATCCAATTCTGATAGTGAATTCTTGCAGTTTTGCGCAAATAATCAGCACTTTCGCAGGAGCCGTTGAAAAGTATGGAAAGCTATGGTATTTTGGCGTCGAACGGAGGTGAACAGCGTGGAACGCGAGAAAACATTGGTTGCCCCAATCGCCAGAAAAGCGGCGGAAAAAGCCCGTCGGAAAGATGTGGACCGAACTACCTGCATGACGTTCAATCAGCCAAAGGCGCCAACTGATTTGAAGCGTTTCGAGAGCGGTAAGTAATGGGAACATGGATTGCGGAACGTATTACGCAGAAACTGGTTGCGGCGTCGGTAATAGAGGAAGGCGATAGGGATCTTTACAGTTATGGCTTTTTCCTGATGGTTACACGTTTATTTTTCTTTCTGATAACAGTTGCCGCTGGGCTGTTTCTGGGAGTCCCTTGTGAGAGCGCTGTTTTCTATATTGTGTTCTTTTCCCTGCGAACTTATGCCGGAGGCATACACGCCAAAACCGAAGCAGCTTGCACTGTACTTACGACCATTGCCATGGGGGCGGTCGTGTTTTCCATTAAAATGCTGGAAACCTCAGATACGGAGATCCTGCCGCTTCTCATTTCCAGCAATCTGTGCATTCTGCTGTTCAGCCCGCTGGATAGTCAGGAAAAGCCGCTGGATGCAGAAGACAGGAGAAAATACCGCAAAATTTGCTGTGGCCTGCTAATTGTATGGGATGCAGTTGCTATCGCATCAGCCCTTTTAACGCTTCCGGTGCTGTATTATCCAGTAGCATGCGGTATGTTTTTGGAAGCGGTTTTACTGAGCATTGGGAAATTGTGCAACCGCAAAAAGTATGAACCTGCCTGATCAGCAGTTCATATATGTCCTGAATCATTGGATTTGTGCACGTCTAAATGGTTTGTATTACGCTTGCCGTAGGCCATCAGCGGCAAAGGACGAAGGATAGTGGCAACTTAATATCATGTGTAAAGGAGGATATTATGAAATGCATTAAGAGAACCTGCTCGTTGATACTTGCCCTTTTGCTGGCTGTGTCAGTTCTTGTTCTGCCGGCAGCCGCCCTTGATAATACGTGGGTTACCCGATTTCAAACCATGCCATTAATTTACAGTGCAACAGCTACAAGGCCCGGCAACGATGTCTATGTAAAAGCGATTCAGAGATATCTGTTCAGTAATTCGGCAACGCGTAGCACAATGGGCTCAACCACTGTTGATGGCATTTGGGGTACGAGAACGGAGTCCGCTGTAAAAGTATTTCAGCGTGCAATGTCGTTAAGTCTGGTCGATGGTAAAGTTGGATCTGGTACATGGGGCAGAATGGCTGAAACGCTCAGCTATTTTTCTACAGTGTATAATAGTTGTAATTGCAAGGTACTTTACCTGCTTGATGGCAACACGAAGTGGTATGTATATCTCGTAAAAACAGGCAATAACAGCTATGACTACTACTATTATCACTCTAACTCGTCCAACAATGCCTTCAATGAAAGCAATTTCTTCCACTGCGATAATCAATAAATTCAAAGCACTGGCCATTTATGGCCAGTGCTAGAATCCTATTCAATCCTTTGTTCTCGAAAGGAGAGCTTTTGATGCGGAGCAGGAAAAATAACATATTCGCCATAATTTTCCTATTTGTATTTGTATTTTGCGGATGTCAAAAAGGTCCTGATACCAAAATAATTACAAGCAAAAATGACGGCATCTTTGACAGCAACGCAATTCAATCTGCTGATGAAACCCATTCCGACGGTGAGACACAAGAAGCAAAGTTTGATGAAGTGTTTTATAGCACGGATGGCTCCGTTGAGTACCTTATGAATGTGAATGAAGTGCTGAACAATTCCAATATGCCTGTCATTGAAGTAAAGCCTCACTATTTGTCTGAGGCAGATGCCCAGCGTGTGGCCACGGCACTTTTTGGCGATGTTGAGTTCTTCGAGGCATATCCGCTCCTTGACCCGGTTTACTCCAAGGAGGAAATTCAAGAAAAGCTGATAAGGTGGGCACCATATACAAATCAAGATACTGTAGACGCATTATATGGGGAACACAAAGCTAGTGCCGTAGATGTTGTAAAAAGTTTTATTTCAGAATACACTGAGCTTTATGACGCGGCGCCTGATAAGGCGCAGAAAGTTCCGTGCGAGTGGGAATTCAAGAAAATTCCATTTTATCAAATGCCCAAAAGTGAAGCGGCGGCGCTGGATAATTCAAAAGAGACAGATTCTATTCAAGCGACGCTGAAAATAAATGACCTTCCATACCGTTATGTTGTAGAAACCCGAGATCAGGCAGACTATAAAGCGAACTACGTTACTGCATACATATACGATGGGATATCTCCATATTTCATTGATGATAGGATATTCTTTTCTCAGCTTTGCAGAACAGATAAACCAGACGAAACCAGTGTCAATAATATAAAAAAGCAAGCCGAAGATATGCTCAAGCAGATGGAACTGGGCGATTGGGAAATAGATGAATGCTATGTGGATACTGTCTATTATGGTGAAAACATAGAATACACCGTAAACCTCAGAGCGGTTCCTGTTTTTAATGGTATTGAGGCAATTCGGCAACCCCAACCCAGTGAATTGACAAGTGATAATACATACGCAGCAAACTATGCATTAACCGACGTAAGTTTTTGCTTTTCCCCCAATGGCAATCTGCTAAATTTTGTTATGTACTCCCCTGTAGATATAGAAAAAGTACTAAACGAAAACGTTGCTGTAATAGAAATACAAGAGCTTGTCAAAAAGGCAGAAAACACGCTGTCATATTCAGATTACTATAATTATGACCCGGGCTTTTTAATTGATTCAGCGGAAGAAGAACTCCGTTGTACCGTGAATATCTGTGATATAGAGTATAATCTTAATCGGACTAGAGTACCTGATACAGAAGCTGGTTATTATTATGTACCTTGTCTGACATTGTTGGGATCTGTAGAATTCAGCGGCAAAGAAAGTAATACAGTATATTATAGCTCAGAAACACCGATTACATTAGTATCGATAAATGCAGTTGACGGCAGCGTTATCAATGCTACTAATCAATGATGTTATGTTGAATACAATAAATGGTGCAGTTATCCCGCTTAGTAACGAATAACGGCATATTATTTCCCCATTGGACTAAAAATTTGAATGCTTTATATTACAGGAGGATTTATGAAACTGTTTAAGCGTACGATTATGCTTTTTTCCGTCATTGCAGTGTTGGTTTCTGCAATGACGATTACTGCATCGGCGGCGACCAGTGTAACCATGAAGGCAAAAATCCAGTCTTTCCCGTATCTTTATCACGGAGTTAGCTACCCTTCGGCCGTGAGGGCACTGCAGAGGTTTTTAATCTGCATGGATTATAGCCAGCATGACACACTTACAAAAGATGGCCTCGACGGCGGATTTGGTCCTAATGTTGAAGCCGCAGTTAGATACTTTCAGGTTTCTAACGGTATTAGACTGCCCAACGGCACTGGCGAAGTGGCTTCTCAAACATGGGGTGCCATTGCAGATAACCTGTTTGAACAAGAGGTCGTTGATGAAGCCGAGGATGGTACCCATGTCAGGCTGAAGAATGTCTCCGGCGATAGAGTGTATTATGCAAACACTGCAAATAGTCAATATCATTTTGCATATTACCAAAGCAATACTTACCGTGATTTTGTGTACTGGAAATGGATTTAAGCCGCCTTTATTAACACTTGCTTAGGCTTATTCGATCCGCGCATGCAAAAATGACCCGGACTACAGATGTAGTCTGGGTCGTTTGGAATTTTTCAGAAAGGGTTGTTTCAAGATGAATGCTAAAAAAGTATTCTGTTTTATCATAGCAGGAATACTGGCCCTCTCATCGTGTGCTTGCCAAAAGGCCCCCTCCGAAAAAACAGTTTCCTCAAAAAGTAGTGGAACAACAAACTATACCAGTTCCGCTACTGTCAGCGGAACTGGTGATATTGGTGAAGCTGTTCGTGTAAAAAACGAAGAACAATTTTTCAGCACCGATGATTCAGTTGAATTTACCTTCAACATTGATAAAACAGTTCCCGTCTGTGCTATGCCTGTGGTGAGGGTTTCGCCAGACTTTTTGTCGGAAGAAGATGCAAAAAGGGTAGCAAACGTGCTGTTCGGAGAAGTTGATTATTATGAGTCCGAGCCGGTTTTCTCCCCCCATTACTCAAAGGATGAAATTCAGGAAAGAATCAGGCGATGGTCCCCTTTCACCAATGCTCAGGCAGTTCAAGAACTGTATGGGCAGCCTATGGATCATGTTGTGGGGATTGTCCAAAGCTTTATCGAAGAATACACACTGCAATTTGAACAGGCTCCCGACGAGTCCCCTCATAAGCCTTGTGTATGGAAGTTTAGAAAAACATCGGAATATAGATATTCTGATGAACAGATTCGTGAAGAACAAATTGACACCAGTGCTGATAACGACGAAATCACTGCATCGTTAAAAGTAAACAATATAGAGTATCAATTTAACGCAGCAACACGAAACAAAAAAGACTACAAGCTGAATTATATAAGCGCTTATCCCTATACAGGGATTTCTCCCAATGGAATAGATTCACTGATTGTCAGTTCTCAACTGTGTCGAACGGAAAAGCCGACAGATGAAGAAATGTCGTATGCATTTTCTTTGGCAGATGCGTGGTTGGAAGATATGGAGCTGGGTGAATGGAGCATTGATCAATGCAGCGTAAAGACCACATATTATGGGGATGTTCCAGAATATGTGATTTGTATAAGCGCGGTTCCTGTGCTCCATGGAACGAACGCAATCCGTTATCCTCAGCTGGATAATTTGAAAAGCAAAGATGTATATGCTTCAAATTATTACTACACTGACGCTTATTTTGAATTTTCGGCAAACGGGGATCTTATGCTTTTCCGTATGTATTCGCCTATCGAGATAAAAGAGGTTGTCAATGAAAATGTTGAGATGTTAAGCATGGATGAGCTTCTTTCAAAGGCAAAAGACTACTTGAAGCTAAGCGACCTGTATGCATATGGGATTGGATCTGAAACTGAGAATCTGGAAGATAAAATAGGTTGCAAAATAGAAATCCCGGATTTTGATATGGGGTTAACTCGAATTAAGGTACAGGATTCAGATGATTACTATTATATTCCCAGTATTGTGCTGAAGGGTAACATTGAGTATTTCGATAAAGAAGGGATGGATATATTGTTTACCGCTGATAATGTAACATTACTTGTCTTGAATGCGATAGATGGAAGTATCATTCCGTTTGCTAACAAATAATGTGAAGTTGAGTTGTCATATAAATTGCTTTTCCCCAAAAGAGGAATCGTTTACAAAAGCGCCTATCTACACACCTATAATCTTATACAGATTTAATAGACATATCCAACTACAATGATGAATTCTTGCAGTTTTGCGTGAATAATCCGCAGTTTTGCAGGAGCCGTTGAAAAGTACGGAAAGCTATGGTACTTTGGTGTCGAAGGGAGGTGAACGGAATGGAAAGCAAGAAAGCATTGATCGCTAAGGCCGCAAAAAAAGCGGCGGAGAAGGCTCTTCGGAAGGATGCGAACAGAACTACCTGTCTGGCATTCTATCAGCCGAAAGCACCTGCTGATTTGAAGCGTTTCAAGAACAGTAAGTAATAGAAACATGGATCGCGGAACATATTACGCAAAAGTTGAACGCAACACTGGCAACAGAAGAAGGTGAGAGCCTTCTTCTGTTGCGGTAGCTATTACAGTGTGTCTTTGAAGCGGTTTTACCGAGCATTGGGAAATGCACAACCACAGAGAATATGAATCTGCCTGATCAGCAGGTCATATATGTCCTGGATTTCTGGAAAAGCGCACGTCTGGAGGTCGGTGAAAACTTGCCGTAGGCCATCAGCGGCAAAGGGCAATGGATGATGGAGTGTTCTAATAAACTAAGGAAGAAGGAATAGTGTGAAAGTGAGTACCGGACCAGCACAGAGGAAAAAGGGCGCACAAAAGCGTCCCTGCAAACAGACCGTTTTGCAAGGTCAAAGCGTATTCACTCAGAGCTAAGCAACAGATAATCCCTGCTTTTCAAGGAAGCGTGTAGCCTGCTTAATGGCTTTGGCGAGTTGCTGCTCCTTCAAATGTTCTGGCATATCGACTTTGTAAAGATCTACAGGATTCCACACTTCGCCGGTGCAGAACATTGAATGCATTTCCCTCAAAATTATTCTACAAGAAAGGCGGCCGCTTGTCTGCACTCTTTCATTCCTATTTGTGCGGACGCAACGCGGCCGAATGGTTGATTAAAATGAAGAATGTAAAACGTTTTCTCACGCTGGTTCTGGTTCTGGTTTTGATGGTATCCATTCTAGCTATGCCAGCTTCTGCAAAAGCTGTAGGAGCCCCCTATTTGAACGACTTTTCGCAATTTCCTGGCGTTTGGCAGAGTAGTCAATATTCTGTCGCCACCGTGGCTGTCCAGAAGTTCTTGATGCTTGCCGGTGATTCCCTTGCAAAAAAGATAATGCCCGCTGGTGGTGCTGATGGCTATTGTGGTAGCAAAACTGTGGAGGCAATTAAAATCTTCCAAGAACGGGAGAAGATACATAAATCGGGGGATAGCGGCTATGGCAGAGTAGATCAGGCCACATGGAAGCGAATGGCAGGTCTTCTTGAAGTGGATGAAGAGTTAGTAGGAGATTATGAACTGGCGTATTTCCATCGAGCCAACAGTTCCTATTACACCGAATTGGACGTGGCATACAATAAGAATGTCATACTTTGCACAGGATCTTATTATGCCATGAACCACAAAATGGAATGGACTAGCACACCATTTTATACACCCTAATAAATAGGGCAGCCATACTCACAGTTTTTTAAGATGGGGTCGGAATATGTCTTACAAACGTTTATTTCTGAGCATTTTCACTATCTTGGGAATCTTGGCATTTTACACTGGATGCCAGAATACGCCGGAGGAGCCTGCTGTGATTAGTAAGAGTAAGCAGATTCTTAAGGCTGAAGCAACTAACTCAGATGATGAAACACAAGCAGTGACAGACAACATATTGGATGTTTCTTATAAAAGTTCTTTCACAAGTACGGATGGAAGTGTAGCCTTTGTGATGGACATCGACCAAACTATTGGTGTATCCAACACGTCCGTTGTGCAGGTTAGACCACATTTTATAACTGGTGAAGATGCAAAGAGAGTTGCTACATCGCTTTTTCCAAACGCGGATTTCTTTGAAGCTGAACCAGAAAGAGCTAAAAACTATTCCAAAGATGAGATTCAGGAGAAACTGGCTAGATGGTCACAGTATGCAAATATAGATGCCCTTGAAAAGCTATGTGGTGATTCGGCATCAGAGGATTATGTGGATTTAATCAGAAGTTTTATAGAAGATTATACACTTATGTATGAGCAATCTCCCATTGATAATCCGCATTCCCCTTGCCAGTGGAATATGCAAAATTCGTCTGTGTATGTGCTTACAGCAGATGAACTTAGTGAGGCAGCTATATCAGATTATAGCGATGAGGTGTCTGCTCAATTCTCTGTAAATGGAATTCCATATTGCTTCACTGCTACAACCCGAAATAAAAACGATTACAAGGTGAATATGATTTCCTGCTATATATATGATGGAATGTGTCCTCGAGATTTGGATGAGCGAATTTTTGCTGCCAGCCTCTGCCGGACAGGGGAGCCCTCTCAAGGGCAACTGGATATCATAAAAGCAGAAGCTGAAAAATACCTATCATCGTTTGACTTGGGACAATGGCAAATTGACGAGTGCTATGTCAAAAGCAAAAACTATGGAAGCGAGACAGAATATTTGGTGTGCGTAAATGCCGTCCCGATTCTGAACGGAGCCTCGGCGCTGCGGCGCCCACAGATCAGTTCCTTGCGGAACCAGAATGGCTATGCAGCAAATTACTATCTAACTGATGCACAATTCGTCTTTTCGGCAAATGGTGATTTGATTTCATTTTCCCTTTTCTCTCCTTTGGATATTCAGGGAGTTTTAAATGAAAACGCAAAGGTTATCAATATAAATGATTTGTTGGACCAAGCGAAGGAACAACTTAAACTTTCCGACTCGTACAATTATGGGTTAGGTCCGCTCCTGCAAATCATTCAGGAAGAATTACAGTGCAATGTTACAATCTCAGAAATTGAATATGGTTTGTCCCGATTAAGGGTGCCAGACAACGAAGATGTTTACAACTATGTACCGTCAATTCTTTTAAAGGGAAGCTCTGAGTACGTTGGAAAAGAAAACGGTAAAACATATTATATGAGTGAACAACCTGAGATCCTTCTCGTAATCAATGCAGTGGACGGGACAATCATCAATGAGACAAATGAATGAACTTCGTATGTCTCTATTATTGCAAAACGGCGTTGAGCAATAATCCAATTACCGCATCTGGCTATCGCGTGAATCTGGACTCGGATCGTACATATTATGGATTTGTCAAAACCCTGACCAGCGACGCATCTATTTTTAACGGGTATATAACTGTTGGTTCCACGTAAGAATTGATTGCATAACACTGTTCATAGCATCTGGGCTTGCATCTTTCATGGTGCAAGCCTAGCATCTACATGTATGCCTGTGTAGAAAGGCAGCCGGTTATACTACAGCTATGTGGATTATGGCGTTGGTCTTGAGACGCTGCTGTGGATCAGCGCAGTGGACGGAAGCATTATTGGCAACTGAATCTGATATGCTTTCCGCGGACGGGGGTTCCCTGCGGTTCCCGCGTGCAGTCTCTGGTTGTTGTGAACGCGGTAGATGGGACGATTTACTGACGGGGAATATTGGTTCATTCCGGAAGCAAACGAAAGACCAACTGAAGAAAAGGGAGACGGTTTCCATGAACAACCTATTGTCTCAGCTTCGCCGGGGATGGACCCTCCGCTTTTGGCTGGCAGTTCTGGCTGCCATGTGTCTGACCCTCATTACATTCCTCCAACCCATTCTGGCAACATGGCAGCAGGGCAGGAGGTTTGACCAAGGGTATCACAATGATCTTATGATGAAAGCGCTTACCTCTGATGTGGTAGCATCTTTTCTCCCGCTTCTGGCAGCGATTCCATTTGCTGCTGGATATCTTGAGGATGTAAAAAGTAAATTCTCACGGTTTTATCTGATTCGGGGAAGCTATTCAGGGTATCTCCTCAGCCACTTCGCGGCCTGCTGGCTCTACGGCGGCGGTGTAGTATTTCTGGGCCCCTTAATCGTCTGGGGAATAACAGCACTTGTATTTATCCCCGTTGAGCGGGCTGTGAAAGGATACACAAGCATTTCACCCCAGATTCTGAATCATCTGGTACTGCTATTTGGGAACGGCGGGTTACGGGCGGTAGTTGGGCTGACCATGAGTACCATTATGGAAAGCAAATACATCGCTTACGCCTCCCCTTTCATCGTGTATTACCTGTTGGTCATCCTCTACGAACGGTACTTTCCGGAAGCCGGTCTTCTCTCTCCTAAGAACTGGCTTGACCTGAAAATTTGGCCGTATGGGCTTGGAAGCGCAATTCTGTTCCTGCTGGAGCTGACGTTCTTATGTGGGCTGATCTTTTACATCCGGGGGAAAAGGAGACTGGAGGCCTTATGAGAAAAATCCGTCAGCCGTTATTCATTGCCGGATACAACTTCCGCCTGTGGCGGGAAAATCCCCGGATTCTGGTCACCTTTGCCCTCACGCTTATTATGAGTTTCCTTCTGACCGATAAGGCCGTTCGCTTCGCGGTAGATCATAATACGACCATGCAGATGGTGGAGTCCTTCATCTGGAGCTTTGGCGACAGTAATTCCATCCTTCTTTCCTCCGTGCTGCTGGTGCTGCTGTTTGCGGATATGCCGTTTCTGTCCTCCGGAACCCCCTTTTATCTGGTACGGACGGATCGGAGAACATGGATCACCGGTCAAGTGGTGTACATTCTCGCGGCTACGACCATTTATCTGGCCTTTGTTCTTGGGAGTACCATTGTATTGTCCATCCAGCAGTCCTTTGCGGCTAATATGTGGAGTCCGACAGCAGCAATTCTCGGCTATACGAACGCCGGAGAGCGGGTAGCGATCCCGGCTCTTGTAAAGACGCTGGAAATGAGCTGGCCTTACCAGAGTATGATCTCTATTTTTCTGTTGATGCTGGGCTATACCTCGGTCATGGTGCTGCTGATGCTGGCCTGCAATCTGTGGTTTGGTCAGGCAGCGGGGGTAGCCAGCGTGCTGGCGTTCAGCCTGTACGGCATTCTCATGCAGCCGGATACCATTCAGCTCATTCTCAAACTGCCGGATGAAGCGTATTACATTGCCAATGTCATTATCGGCTGGCTGTCCCCACTCAATCAGGCGACCTATCATATGCATAATTTCGGATATGATTATTTGCCACAA
>ERZ826220.1595-NODE-1595-length-22026-cov-5.186928_pt1 | contig 22026 bp, 20 predicted proteins | sample MGYA00519927_ERZ826220 | MGnify/ENA primary metagenome ERZ826220 (study PRJEB31778, sample SAMEA3449225) | human gut metagenome | biome: human gut; feature: human-associated habitat; material: faeces | place: United Kingdom | collected 2010/2012 ... | reverse complement strand
CCGGGGGGCCGGAGCAGGCCGGTGTGTCCAGGACGGCGGGGTGTGGTCACCCCGCCCTACGGGGTGCTCAGGCTTCGGCGCGCTTTTTGAGCTGCTGGGCGGTGACGGCGTAGCCCTTCTCCAGCTCTTCGTCCACCGGGATGGTCCCGGGGACCTCCGCCCCGGCGTGGGCCAGGACCCGGCGGGCGACCTCCCGCAGGAGGGCCGGGTTTTTCACGAGGATTGGCCCCGTCAGGGCGGAGGCGAAGACATTCCCCTTCTGGTAGCCCTCGGGCCGCTTCTCCCCGTCGTTGCCGTAGCCCATGGCGAGGGAGCTGAGCAGCGGCGTCTCGATGCCGGTGATGACGGCGGACTTATTCTGAAAGCCCACAATGGGTTCCGGGAAGAGGGGGCAGACGCCGTAGACATCCTCCACGAAGCGCTTCTCCGTCTCCCGGGAGAGGAAATTGGCCAGGCCCAGGGCCTCCCAGTCCTTCCCCCGCTGGTCCGTGATCCGGCGGCCCAGGAGCTCCATGGCGCTGCCGGCGAAGAGCATGGGAAGGCCCGCCTCCGCCGCAGAGCGGAGGACCGCCGCGTAAGGCGTCAGGGCCTCCAGGGCTGCCTTCTGGGCCCGCTCGGTGCCCGCGCCGAGGTAGAGGAAGTGGCAGCCGTCCAGCGCCACGCTCTCGCTGGGCAGGACGGGCTGCACGGTGACGGAGTGCCCCAGCCCCTCCAGCGTCCGGCGGAGGACGGAGAGGTTGGCGTAGCTGCCGTAGAGGTTCATGAGGTCGGGATAGAGGTGGATGAGTGTCAGTTCCATCTTAGAGCGCCTCCTTTCTCACGCAGGGGAGATCCAGCAGCTTGTCCCGGTCCGAGAAGCAGGTGACGACGTAGAGGGCCTCGTCCCCCTTCTCCGCCCCGCTCTCCAGGGCGGCCGCCGCCTCCGGGATGGCGGGGATGACGGTGATCTTCGCCGGGTCGATGCCGGTGAAGGAGAAGCGCTCGGCGAGATCGTGGCAGTACTGGCCGGAGAGGATGACCCGCCGCACCTGGGGGGCCTTCAGCTGGTCAAAGTCGATGTCCCAGAGCCAGGAGGTCTCGCTGGTGAAGTACTTCCGGGAGACGGCGTCCACGATGACGAGGACGTCGCAGTCCTCCTTCTGGGCGGCGATATAGCGGAGGTTCGTGTCGTAAGCGATGGAGTTCTCGTGCTTGGAAGTCAGCAGCATGCCGTGGTGCTCCCCCAGGGTGAACTTCTGCATCCGGCCATTTTTCAGGGTGTAGCTGCTCAGGACCTTCACGATCTCTGCCCCGGGGATGCCCAGACGGCGGCAGGCGGCGTAGGCCGCCAGGATGTTGTAGGCGTTGTAGATGCTGCGGAAGGCCAGCTCCACCGGGAACTCCCCGTCGATGGTGAGGACGCCGGCGTCCAGGTCGGCGGAGGTGAGGGTGAAGTCGGTCCTGGGTTTGCGGTGGCCGCACTTCGTGCAGCGGTAGGCGCCGATCTGGTTATAGTGGACGTAGTCGTAGGTCATGGGGGCGTGGCAGAGGGGACAGTAGGCCCCGTCGTGATAGACGCCGGTGGGAGCGTCGGTGGAGAAGGGGGCCCGGTCCATGCCGAACCACTGGACCTTCTCATGCCCCTGGGCAAAGCAGGAGGAGAGGGGATCGTCGGCGTTCAGAATGAGCTCCGTCTCGGGGTGGATGGCGGGCAGGATCGCCTCATAGACGCTCTCCGGATGGCCGTTGCGGGTGAGCTGGTCTCGGTAGAGGTTGGTGATGACGAACTCCGTGGGGTGGAAGTAGCGGAAGGAGTAGCGGGCGTAGCGCTCGTCGCTCTCGAGAAGCAGCACGTCGGCATTGACCTTGCCCCCCAGGGTGGCGTGGGTCAGGAGCAGGGTCGTAACGCCCTCCACCTGGTTGGAGCCCTCGGCGTTGTAGATGACGGACTTCCCCTGGGCGCGGAGGACGGAGGCGATCATCTCCACCGTGGAGGTCTTGCCGTTGGAACCGGTGACGGCCACGATGTGGGGCGGCAGGGTCAGCCGGGCCAGGATGTCCGGGCAGATCTTCAGGGCCGCCTTGCCGGGCATGGAGCTGCCCTTGCCGATGAGCCGGCCCACGGCGCGGCCCAGCTTGCAGACGACGATGGCGAAAAACTTTCTCATGGGAACCATCTCCTTTTCAAGTAGTAAACGGATCGGGAACTCACTTCCCGAGATAGACCATCAAAACCGCGATGTCCGCGGGGCTGACGCCGCTGACGCGGCCCGCCTGGCCGAGAGACCGGGGCCGGAGCTTCGCCAGCTTCTCCCGGGCTTCCAGCCGGAGACCCTGGATGGCGGCGTAGTCGATGTCCTCCGGCAGGAGGCGGTTTTCCAGCCGCTCCATCTCTGCGATCTGCTTTTCCTGGCAGCGGATGTAGCCCTCGTACTTCACGGCCAGCTCCACCTGCTCCCCCACCTCCGGCGGCAGATCGGGCCGCTCCGGGTCAAAGGGAGCCAGGTCTTCATAGCCGATGCCGGGGCGGCGCAGGAGGGAGATCAGGGGGCAGCCGTCGGGGACATCCGTGGTCCCCTTCCCCGCGAGAAAGGCGGAGAGTTCCGGCGACGGGGCCACGCCCTGGTGGGTGAGGCGCCGGATCTCCCGCTCCGCGGCGGCGTACTTCTCCGTGACCTTCTGGAGCCGCTCATCGGACACGAGACCGATGGCGTGGCCGATGGGTGTCAGCCGCCGGTCGGCGTTGTCCTGCCGCAGCACCAGGCGGTACTCGCTGCGGGAGGTCATGATGCGGTAGGGCTCGTTGGTGCCCTTCGTCACCAGATCGTCGATGAGGGTGCCGATGTAGCTCTCCGCCCGGGAGAGGATAAAGGGGCTTTCCCCTTTCAGCTTTCTCGCGGCGTTGACACCGGCCACAAAGCCCTGAACGGCGGCTTCTTCATACCCAGAGGAGCCGTTGAACTGCCCCGCGCCGTACAGGCCGGACACCTGCTTTGTTTCCAGCGTGGGCAGCAGGGCCAGCGGGTCGATGCAGTCATATTCGATGGCGTAGGCCGGGCGGGTCATGACCGCGCGGCGCAGGCCGGGTACGCTATGGAGCATTTTGATCTGCACCTCCTCCGGCAAGGAGGAGGAAAAGCCCTGAATATACAGCTCCTCCGTGTTCAGACCCATCGGCTCTACAAAAAGCTGATGGCGGAGCTTGTCCGGGAACCGGACGATCTTTGTTTCAAAGCTGGGGCAATACCGAGGCCCGATGCCCTCGATCAAACCGGAGTACATGGGTGCCCGGTCCAGATTCTCCTGTACGATGCGCTTGGTCTCCTCGGTGGTCCAGGTGAGCCAGCATACCGCCTGGTTATAGGGCGGGTTCTCCGTGGAATAGGAGAAGGGCACCGGAATCTCGTCCCCCGGCTGGACCTCCATCTCGTCAAAGTCCACCGTCCGGGCGTTGACCCGGGGGGGCGTACCGGTCTTGAACCGCCGCAGGGGCAGGTCCAGCTTCAGCAGAGAGTCCGTCAGCGGACCGGCGGCGTGCATCCCGTCAGGGCCGGAATCCTCCACACAGGTGCCGATGATGGTGCGGCCCTTGAGATAGGTGCCGGTGGCCAGAACGGCGGCCTTCACATCGTACACCGCGCCGGTGGCAAGGACCACCTGGCTGACGGCACCGCGGTCCGTCCTAACCTCCACCACCTGGCCCTGACGCACTGTCAGGTGGGCCTGGCGTTCCAGGGTGCGCTTCATCCGCTCCTGGTACTTCCGGCGGTCCGCCTGGGCCCGGAGGGACCAGACGGCAGGGCCTTTCCGGAGGTTCAGCAGCCGGTACTGGATGCAGCATTCGTCGGCGGCTTTGGCCATTTCGCCCCCCAGGGCGTCCAGCTCCCGGACCAGGTGGCCCTTGCCGGTGCCGCCGATGGCGGGGTTGCAGGGCATGTTGCCCACGGCGTCCAGGTTGATGGTAAAGACGATGGTCTCCAGCCCCAGGCGGGCGGCGGCCAGGGCCGCCTCGATGCCGGCGTGTCCGGCGCCGATGACGGCAATATCAAATTGTCCGGCAGAAAAGGTTTCCATACATTTCTATCCTTTTTTCAGGGTGATGACCGCCACCTGCGGCCGGTTGAACAGACGGAAGGCCCACTTGGGAGAGTTGCCCAACCCTCGGGATACAAACACCTCCGCCCCCTCGCAGTCCACATCGTTGCAGTGATAAAAACCGCTGGTGAAGGACGGCAGCAGGTTCAGGTTGGTATCTACCAGCCCGTCGGTAAAAGGCAGACGCCAGATGCCGCCGTGGGCATGGCCGCAGAAGGTCAGGTCCGCTCCCAGACGGCAGTACCGGCCGTTGAAAAGCGTGTTGCGGTGGGCCAGCAGCAGCCAGAAGGGGGCCTCCTGCTGGGCATACAGCTTCGCCGCCAGCTCCTCCGGAGTAGTCTGGTCTGCGTAGCCGTTGGGATCGTCGATCCCGGCGATGAAGATCGTCTGCCCGTTTCGCTCCAGAGGAACGAACTGGTTGGAGAGCACCGTAACGCCGGACTCCCGCAGGGCTGTTTTCAGTTCCTCCACGGCGGCGTTGCCGTGCGCCCATTCGTGGTTGCCGGTCACATAGTAGGTGGGGGCAATGGCGCTGAGGGCCTTCCCTACCGCCTTTGCATACGGTATCGGGGCCTCGGCGTACTCGTCCACCAGATCGCCGGTAAGGAAGATCAGGTCCGGTACTGCCTGTTTCACGGCCGCATACAGCCGCTGATTGTTCTTTCCGAATTCCCGGTTGTGCAGGTCGCTGAGCTGCACGATCCGCAGCCCGTCAAATTCCGCCGGCAGTGCAGTGGAGGTATAGGTCAGGGAATCAGTCCGCAGCGCCGTATTGTCCCAATATACAAACAGGACCAACAGAGCCAGCAGCCCCCACCGCATGACTGCGTGGAGCTGGGAACGGGGACAGCGGCGATTTGCCATGAACGGACCTCCTCAAAAATGTAAAGCATTGGAATTACGGCCATATATTATAGCACAGCCGGACACAATAAGCGAGGAAAACTTTAAAAAGCTGCCGGATTTTCAGGATTTCTCAAGGAGCACGACGGCAGAAATTGAGAAGTGTGTGCAAAATCGGAAAAAAATTACAAAAAAGCTGTGAAAAAGGGCAGTTGAAAAGGAAAAAACGTTTGCTTATAATATGCTTGACTGCATCTGCTCATAAACAGATGACACTAACGATGCCGGAGTAGAATGCGACTGCTGCCGGACACAGGAGGAAAGACATGAGAGGTGTACACAGCGCGGTAGACGATATCCGCCGCAGCGTATTCACAGAAGTGGCCCGACTGGCCTATGAGAGCGACGATTACAAGCAGGTGGACATGATCCCCTACAAGATCGTTCCCGGAGAGGTTGCCCACCATCGCCATGACGTGTTCCTGGAGCGGGCCATTGTTTCCGCCCGGCTCAAGCTGGCTCTGGGCATGGATCTGGACCCCAACGGCCCCTCTGCCCCCATCAGCGCCAATATCCAGGATGCCGCCACGGATCAGAAATATTTCAACGAGCCCCTGGTCAATATCATCCCCTATGCCTGCAACGCCTGCCCTCCCAAGCAGGTCCGCATCACCGACAGCTGCCAGGGCTGCATTTCCCACCCCTGCATGAACGTCTGCCCCAAGGACGCCATCTATCTGGATGAAAACAAGCGCTGCCACATTGATCAGAGCAAGTGTATCAAGTGCGGCAAGTGCTTTAACCAGTGCCCCTACCGGGCGATCTCCAAGGTGGAGCGCCCCTGTGCTGCCGCCTGCGGCATGGACGCCATCGAGTCCGATGAGCTGGGCCGGGCTAAGATCAATTATGATAAGTGCGTCTCCTGCGGTATGTGCCTGGTGAACTGCCCCTTCGCCGCCATCGCCGACAAGAGCCAGATCTTCCAGCTGATCCAGGCCATCAAGCGTGGTGAAGAGGTCATCGCCTGCGTGGCTCCCGCATTTGTGGGACAGTACGGCCCCGACGCTACTCCCGCCAAGCTGAAAACCGCCATGCGGACCCTGGGCTTTGCCGACGTGGTGGAAGTAGCCATCGGCGCTGACCTGTGCACCGTGGAGGAGGCCAACGACTTTTTGCGGGAGGTGCCGGAAAAGATTGACTGGATGGGCACCAGCTGCTGCCCCGCCTGGTCCATGATGGCCAAGAAGCTCTTCCCCCAGTTCAAGGACAACATCTCCATGGCCCTGACCCCCATGGTTATCACCGCCCGGATGGTCAAGAAGGACCATCCCAACGCCCGTATCGTCTTTATCGGGCCCTGCGCCGCCAAGAAGCTGGAGGCCAACCGGAAGTCCGTCCGTTCCGACGTGGATTTTGTGCTGACCTTCGAGGAGCTTCTGGGTATGTTTGACGCCAAGGAGATCGACTTCAAGACCCTTGAGGCAGATCCTACTGACGGCATGGACGAGGGCAGCGGCTTTGGCCGCGGCTTCGCCGTGGGCGGTGGCGTGGCTGCCGCTGTGGTGGAAGCCATCAAGCACATTGACCCGGATCGTGAGATCCTCATTGAGTACGGCGATGGTCTGAAGGAATGCCGCAAGATGTTGGCCATGGCTAAGGCCGGCAAGCGCAACGGCTATCTGCTGGAGGGCATGGGCTGCCCCGGCGGCTGCGTGGCCGGCGCCGGCACCCTCCGTCCCGTCAAGGAATCCACCGCCAGCGTGGAGCGCTTTAAAAATGCCGCTTCCAGCATGAGCACTACGGAAAGTCCCTATCTGGGCCGTCTGAAAGACGTAGAGGAGAAATGCTGAGTCTGATCCTGCTGCAGCAGATCGCCCAGTTGTTTATCATTATCTTTCTGGGTTGGGCCATTGTAAAGGCCGGTATTTTGAAATCAGAGGACAGTCGTGTACTGTCCATGCTGTTGCTGTATGTCATCATCCCCTGCGTGATCCTGAACGCTTTTCAGATCGAGCGCACAACGGATACCGTACGCATGATGGAGCTTTCGCTTCTATCTGCACTGATGATGAACGTGCTGAGTCTCGTGCTGGGAAGACTGTCGGCAAAGCTGTTTTGCCTAAATACAGTGGAAACAGCCTCTGTCATGTACTCGAACTGCACCAACATGGTGGTTCCGCTTGTCATCGGAATTTTTGGTGAAGATTGGGTCATGTATGTGACCTGCTACTCTATCGTGCAGACCATTCTGGTATGGACCCATGCCCGGATCCTCATCAGCGGCAAAAAAGAGATCTCCCTGCGGGATCTGGTATGCAATGTGAACATTCTGGCGATTGCCATAGGTCTGTTTCTGTTTGCATTTCAGATCCGGCTGCCCGCAGTCATTCGGTCGGCATTCGCCATGGCCGGAAATACCATGGGCCCGGTTGCCATGCTGATCATCGGTATGCTGATGGCGGATATGGATATGCAGCATCTGCGCTCCTATCGCCAGCTCTGGAAGCCTGTGCTGCTGCGACTGATCGTACTGCCGGTTATTTTGGTCTGCGTTGCCAAATACAGCGGTCTGGCCGCACTGGCCCCTCACGGAGAAACGCTGATCATCATCAGTCTGCTCTCTGTGATCGCGCCCTCCGCCAACATTGTGACCCAGTTCAGTCAGATGTTCGGTCGGGATGCCCTCTATGCCAGTCTGATCAACACGGTGACCATGCTGCTCTGCATCATCACGATGCCGCTGATGATCACCCTGTTCCAGATGTGACCGCGCAGAAAATAGCGACTGGTTTTATTCGGCTATCCCCGTTTTTCACGTAATCCCTCTATCGACATGCACAAAAAGAGACGCCCGGTCGGGCGTCTCTTTTTTCGTGTTGAATTTTTTTCGACACACTCTGTCTTCTGTTTTCAGAGCTTCACAAAAGTCCTGAAAATGTTTGATTTCAATGGCGCGTCCCCTGGGTTTTCCGCACACATACCTTTTCTTCCCGGCAGCCAGGACTCTCTCCTCTATTAAACTATTTTCAAAAACTACAGGCCGCTTTTCCGCCGTTCAGCGGAAAAGCGGCCTGTCCATTTCAAAACAAACGCTTTGCTTTTTGGTGCTCTTTGGTTGTCAGAAATGTCTTACTTGCAGACAGCGATGATCTCAATCTCGCACAGCAGCTTCTTGGGCAGCTCCTTCACGGCCACGCAGGAACGAGCGGGCTTGCCGGTGAAATACTTGCCGTACACGCCGTTGAAAGCAGCGAAGTCTTCCATGTTAGCCAGGAAGCAGGTGGTCTTGATGACGTCCTCGAAGCCCAGGCCGTTAGCAGCCAGAATGGCCTTGATGCTCTGGCAGGCGCGCTCAGCCTGCTCCTCGATGGTGGTGCCGACGATCTCACCGGTACCGGGCATCAGGGGGACCTGGCCGGAAGCAAACAGGAAGCCGTTGGCGGAGATAGCCTGAGAATAGGGGCCGATTGCGGCGGGGGCATCGGGAGTGTTGGTGTAATTCATAATGATGTACTTCCTTTCCAAATCGTTTCGTGCTGATTTTCCAAATCATGCCGTAGACAGAATTCCTTGAATCGTCCACGATTCAAGTATAAACACGGATCCGGCTTCTGTCAACCCTTGCCGATCCGGTCAAAAAACCCGCCGCCCCTCCTTCAAGAGGAGCGGCGGGTCAATTTTTTTGTGTAAATTACACCAAGGTGTCCAGGACAGCCTTCAGATCAGCGATGATGTCATCGGGATCTTCCAGACCGACGGAGATACGGACCAGACCCTCGGAAATGCCGGAAGCCTTCAGCTCCTCGGGAGTGTAAGTGGAGTGAGTCATGGAAGCGGCGTGCTCGACCAGCGTCTCGGCATCGCCCAGAGACACGGCGATGGTGCACAGCTGCAGCTTGTTCAGAGCGTTGGCAACGGCATCGCGGTCGGCCTTCAGCTCAATGGACATCATGCCCCCGTACAGCTTCATCTGCTTCTTGGCGATCTCGTGGCCCTCGAAGTCCTCCAGACCGGGATAATAGACCTTGTCGATGGCGGGATGATCGTGCAGGAACTCGGCAACCTTCATGGCGTTGGCGCTGTGGCGCTCCATACGGATGTCCAGCGTCTTGAGGCCGCGGGCGATCAGGAAGGCGTTGAACGGGCTCATAACGGCGCCGGTCATATCCTTCAGGCCGAACATACGGCACTTGCCGATGAACTCAGCGTCAGAAATCACGAAGCCCGCAATCACGTCGCCGTGGCCATTGATGTACTTGGTAGCGCTGTGGACAACCACGTCAGCACCCAGGCTCAGGGGCTGCTGGATGTAAGGAGAGCAGAAGGTGTTATCCACGATGACGCGGATGTTCTTGTTGTACTCGTGAGCGATTTTGGCGACCTCAGCGATGTCAACCACCTTCAGAGTGGGGTTGCAGGGGGTCTCCAGATAGACAACCTTGGTCTTCTCGGTCAGAGCGGCTTTCACGGCAGCGAGATCGGCGAAGTCAACGAACTTCACGCCCACGCCGAACTTGCTCATGCCGTGGTTCAGCAGAGCGAAGGTGCAGCCGTACAGGGTATCGCTGGCAACGATCTCGTCACCGGCCTCAACAGAACTCCACAGAGCGGAGGAGATAGCGCCCATGCCGGAAGCGGTAGCCAGAGCAGCCTCGCCGCCTTCCAGAGCAGCCAGCTTCTCCTCGACCTGAGTCAGAGAGGGGTTGCCCAGACGGGAGTAGATGTAGCCCTCTTCCTGACCGGCGAAGCGGGCGCCGCCCTGCTGCACGGTATCAAACTCGAAGGTAGAGGTCTGATAAATCGGGGTGCACAGTGCGCCGACACCGTTGTCGTGCTTACCAGCGTGAATCTGACGAGTAGCGAAGCCCATGTTCTTGCAATCCATAATAAATGCCTTCCTTTCCTTGTTCCGGGGCCGGTGAGACCGGCAAATTTTGTTGTTATCGTTTTTCAGTTATCTGTAAGAACTTTCCACGTTTTTGGCAAAAGGAGAGAGCGAGTCGAGTAGAGAGGTGTTTACACGCAAAATTTATGTAAACATTTGCCGTAAACCAGAAAGTCTCATCGGATACTTTTATTGGATTTCACCTATTATACTATCACGTTCCGCGAAAAGGTGTTAGTATCTCTTTTTCGCAATTCATTCACAGTTATTTTAATAATGGATTGACTTTTCGTGATAGGCTCCGTATAATGTGGTTCAACAAATGATGCGTAACTATATCCATGGGAGCCCGGCGGACGGACTTGTGTTCCCCTGCGGCACCCTGCGGAAAATTTTATGAATTTTGTAAAAAGGAGACGATCCAATGACCTTTCAGCAGCTGACGTATGTGGTAGAAATCTCCAAATGCGGTTCCATCAACAAGGCCGCCCACAAGCTGTTCCTGTCCCAATCCGGTATTTCCACCGCCGTGCGGGAACTGGAGGAGGAATTGGGTATCAAATTCTTCGTCCGCAGCAACCGGGGCGTGGAGTTCACGCCGGAGGGCAAGGAGTTTCTGGGCTATGCAGTCTCGCTGCTGGAGCAGAAGCAGCGGATCGAAAGTCTGTACGGCGAATCCCGCAGCACCATTGCACCGGTGCATTTCAGCGTTTCCACCCAGCGGTATCCCTTTACTGAGGACGCTTTCCTGGAAATGCTCCAGCAAAACCAGGAAAACCGCTACCAATATACATTGAAAGAGACCAGCATGGACGGCGTGATCGACGATGTGTATGACCACCGGGCGGACATCGGCGTCATCTTCCTGACCAAATTAACGGAAAAGATCGTCTGCCGCCTGCTGGACGGCCGGGAACTGACCTTCCACGAGCTGGCGGCGGTGCCTCCCTGTGTATACGTCCGGAAAGGACATCCCCTCACCCAGCTGGAACACGTGTCGGAGGCAGATCTGGAGGGCTATCCTTACAGTTCCTTTGAACAGGCTCAGGGCGTAGCCGTGGACTTTTCTGAAGAGCTTCCCATGGTATCCATGCGTAAGCCCTCCAAGGCCATCATTGTCAACAACCGCTCCACCGCCATGAATGTTCTGGCCAATACGGACGCTTACAGCACTGGCAGCGGCCTTCTTGCAGAGCATCTCTCCCCTGCCAATGTGGTCACCATCCCTCTGGCAGACAAGGATCCGGTACGACTGGGCTGGATCTATCCGCAGAACGCCAAGCTCTCCTCTCACGCCGAAGAATTTGTCCGCCTTCTGGAACAGTCTATTCAGCGTTCCATTGCATATACCTCTTCCCTGCATCGTCAGATCGTCGGCAAATAAGCACATATAAATAAATGAACCGGACGATTTCGTCCGGTTTATTTTTTGCGCAGATCTTTTTCGCCTGAAGCAAAACCGTGCAGGCAACAGGAAAACGCCGGCCAATGGCCGGCGTTTTCCGTTAGGAGAGTGCGAGAGTAGGAGAGATCCAATGTTTGATTACTGCTGTGCCTCAGCGGCTTCCTTTTCCAGCAGGGCCTTCTTAGCGGCCACGTTGGACTCAGCGCAGTCATACTCCCAGTTCCAGGGATCCTTGCGGCAGACACCATCGGCGAAGGGGATGAAGATGGACAGGATGCCGAAAGCGGCCAGGAACCAGCAATACCACAGAGAGCCAAGGATGTTGGCGGCGCTGATGGTGGTGCCGTTGGTAACGGTAGCGTTGCACAGGGAGGAAGCTACCAAGAGCTGCGCGCCGTAGGGGATGATGCCCTGGAACACGCAGGAGAACATATCCAGCAGAGAAGCGGTGCGGCGGGGGTCAACCTTGTACTCGTGAGAGACCTCACGGGCCATGTCGCCAGCCACGATGATAGCCACGGTGTTGTTAGCGGTAGCGCAGTCGCAGAGAGAGACCATAGCGGCAATGCCCACCTGAGCGGACTTGTTGCCCTTCATGACCTTGCCCAGCTTCTGGATGATCCACTCGATACCGCCGTTCTTGGCGATCAGCTCAGACATACCGCCGCACAGCAGGGTCAGGAAGAAGACCTCGTTCATGCCGCAGAAGCCGTTGTAAACAGCCTGAGCGAAACCGGCCAGATCGATAGCGCCGGTGGCGATGCCCACGATACCGGCAGCGAAGATGCCGATGGTCAGCACCAGGAACACGTTCATGCCGACCAGAGCCAGGATCAGAACCAGCAGATAGGGAATAACCTTGATGAAGCTGTAGGACAGGTCGCCGATCTCGGTAACGGTCTCGGGACGGCCCACGATCAGCAGCACCACGATGGTGACCAGAGCGGCAGGCAGAGCGGTGAGGAAGTTCACGCGGAACTTATCACGCATCTCGCAGTGCTGGCTGCGGGTAGCGGCGATGGTGGTATCGGAGATCATGGACAGGTTATCACCGAACATAGCGCCGCCGATAACTGCGCCCAGAACAACCATCATGTTCAGGCCACCCTTTTCCGCAACGCCGACAGCGATGGGAGTGATGGCGGAGATGGTGCCCATGGAAGTACCGGTAGCGGTGCCCATGAAAGCAGCGATGACGAACAGGCCAGCGGCCAGGAACTGGACGGGAACCAGGCTCAGGCCCAGGTTGACGGTAGCGTCACGGCCGCCCATCTCAGCGGCCACGGTGGCGAACGCGCCGGCCAGGATGTAGATGATCAGCATGGTCAGAACGTCCACGTTGGCAGCGCCCTTGGCGAAGGTATCAAACTTTTCGTTGATGCTGCCCTTGAACATAATGAAGGCCACCAGAACGGCCAGGAACATCGCGGTAACAGAGGGGAACTGATAGAATGCCATGTCGACGCCCTTGGACTGGTAAACCAGACCGGCGCCCATGTAGACAACGATGAATACCAGGAACGGGAGCAGTGCGAGACCATTCGCTTTCTTGTTGTTCAGGGTATTGCCCATATAGGGTTCCTCCTTTTTTCTTCCAAAGCTTGTTGATAGGTTCTTGGGACTGCTTATTGTGTTTTTACACAATTAAAGCGGGATTGCCTCTCTCCTCTATCGTCAAGTATACCATAATTGTGAACGGATTGTTAATGCTTTTTTTCTATAATTGGTTATCGCTCTATCGATAGCGATTGAAGCTTTTTTTGTTAACCGTTTTCCCATCGTTCCGCTGCTCCATTTTATGCACTTTTGAGTGCATTCAGTCCTCTCCAGTAACTTTTCTAAACAGTAAAAACTAAGGCGGCCCCACAAAGGGACCGCCTTAGTTTTCAGTTCATCAGGAGTTTTTCCAGTTCCGCTGGGGTATCTGCCAGAAAATCCGCGCCCGCGTTTACCAGATTTTCCCGGCTGCGGAAGCCCCACGTCACGCCGCAGGCCTTCAAGCCCGCGTTGTGTCCGGTGCGGATGTCCACATCGCTGTCTCCCACCATCAGCGTCTCCTCCGGCCGGGCGTTCAGCTTTTCCAGAATCCCGCGGGCCACGCCGGGGTCCGGCTTCACCGGTGTGCCGGGGAGATTCCCCCGGATCACCTCAAAAATACCGGGGAAGTAGTGAGCTACGATCACCTGACTGAATTCGTCCGCCTTGTTGGAGCAGACCGCCAGCCGCACTCCGGCGGCTTTCAGCTTTTTCAGCAGCTCCGGCATCCCGGCATAGGGCGCGGTCAGCTCCATATTGTGAGCGCCGTAGTACCGGTTGAACTGCGCAAGGGTCCGTTCCAGCGTCTGCGGCTCCTGGGCCTCTGCCGGAGAAAACCGGCTCACCAGATTGGGGATGCCGTGACCCACCATGCCCTCGACGGCCTGTACGGTGTACTCCGGCCAGCCGTTTTCCCGGCAGACGGCGTTGGCGGCGGCCGCCAGATCCCCGATGGTATCCAGCAGCGTGCCGTCCAGATCAAAAATCACTGTGCGATACATGTATGATGCCTTTCTCTCTTATTCCGCCGCGTTCCACGCGGTCTCCAGGGCGATCTCCATCATCTCATGGAAGGAGTCCTGCCGCTCCTGAGCGCTCAGGGCTTCGCCGGTAAAAATATGGTCAGAAATGGTAAGGATAGACAGCGCCCGCTTGCCGAAGCGCTGAGCCGTCCAGTAAATACCGGCGGTCTCCATCTCCACCGCCAGAATACCGAACTTCCGGTAGGTGGCGTTGGCCTCCGGATTGTCATTATAGAACTGGTCGGAGGTGAACACCTGTCCCACGTCCGCCCGGACGCCCAGCCGTTCCGCCGCTGCGGCAGCGTCCTTCAAAAGGCCGTAGTCCGCCGTGGCGCAAAGCTGGCCGGGGAACCGGTACTGGTCGGCAAAGTGGGAATTGGTGGAGGCGCCCATAGCCAGCACCACGTCCCGCACCTTCACATCCTCTCCGATGCCCCCGGCGGAGCCGATGCGGATGATGGTGTCCACGCCGTAGAAGTTATACAGCTCGTGGGCGTACAGTCCCGCAGAGGGAACGCCCATGCCGTGACCCATGACGGACAGCTTCCGACCCTTATAGGTGCCGGTATAGCCCAGCATATTCCGCACGGTATTGAAGCACACCGGGTTTTCCAGATAGTGCTCCGCTACGAATTTCGCCCGCAGAGGGTCGCCGGGCATCAGTACTGCCTTGGCGATGACGCCCTCCTCCGCTGCGATGCAGGCAGAGGGAGATTCTAAAATAGCCATATCAGATCCTCCTTATTTTTTGTCCTTGAACAGCGCCGCAAGACTCTCGTTGAAGGGCGGGTAGCAGATGCCCTTCTCCGTCACGATGCCGGTGAGCAGCTCATGGTCCGTCACATCGAAGGACGGGTTGAAGCACTTCACCTCCGGCAGGGCCATGGGCTTTTCGTACCAGAGATTCTTGATCTCGTCGCCGTCCCGCAGTTCGATGGGGATGTGCGCCCCGTCGGGACAGCTCATGTCGATGGTAGAGGTGGGCCCCAGCGTATACACCGGGATACCGTAGTGCTTGGCCAGGATGGCCACGCCGCTGGTGCCGATCTTGTTGGCGAAGTCGCCGTTGGCGGCGATGCGGTCACAGCCCACGAAGCAGGCCTGCACCCAGCCGTTTTTCATCACCATGGACGCCATGTTGTCGCAGATGAGGGTCACGTCCACCCCCGCCCGCTGCAACTCATAGCTGGTGAGCCGCGCCCCTTGCAGAAGGGGGCGGGTCTCGTCGGCAAACACGCGGATGTGGATGCCCCGCTCCGCCGCCAGCAGGAAGGGTCCCTGTCCGGTGCCGTACCGGGAGGTGGCCAGCGGACCGGCGTTGCAATGGGTCAGAACGCCGTCGCCGTCCTTCAGCAGGCTCAGACCGTATTCGGAGATGGCGGTGCATTTGGCGATGTCGTCCTCGTGGATGTCCACCGCCTTGCGGTACAGGGCCTCCAGCAATTCCGCCCGGTCATCCTTCAAGTGGGCCTTGGCGGCATCCAGCATCTCCCCCACCGCCCAGCGGAGGTTCACCGCCGTGGGCCGGGCCGCCCCCAGCAGTTCGCCGTCGATCTGCAATTTCCGGTAAAAGGCCTCGTTGTCCTTGGCGTCAATGTCCCGGGCCAGCGCGTACATGCAGTAGCCCGCGCAGATGCCGATGGCCGGCGCGCCCCGGATGCGGAGCATTTTGATGGCCTCGATCATCTCCTCCACGGTGCGCAGCTCGATCTCTTTTTCCTCGTTGGGCAGCAGCGTCTGGTCGATGATGTACAGCCGCTCCGTGGCCTTGTCATAGCGGATGTTCTGAACGTGGGTCACCTGCCGGATCGCTTCATTCATAGTCTGCCCTCCTCACACATACAGAACGCGGTCCTCTTTCCGGGCCTTGTCCCCCAGGACAGCCTGATCCGTATAGCCTAAAATGCAGTTGCCGACGCCCTTCCAGTTTTCGCCCAGACCCCACTCTGCCAGCAAAGCCTTGCCCTCCGGCAATTCAAAGGTCTCCATGGCCCGGTTGATCCAGCAGGAGCCGATGCCCAATGCGGCAGCAGCGTTCATCAGGTTGCCCATTACCAGAGAGCCGTCCTGAAGCCAGTTGGGATACTCGCTGTCGGACAGCACCACAATGGCCTCCGGCGCACCATAAAAGGGTGTCCCCTCCGGTGTGCCTAAAATCCGGCTGTTCAGCCGTTCCAGTCTGGCAAGCACGGCGGCGTCACGCACCACCACCAGCTTGGTGCTCTGGAGATTCTTGGCAGAGGGCGCGTAAAGACCGGCCTCCACAATGGCGTCCAGATTCTCCTTTTTCAGCGGCTCCGGGCGGAATGCACGGATACTGCGGCGCTCTTTCAGAACCTTTAAAACCTCATTCATGGTCAATACTCCTTTTGCAATAAGATCGTTATGGTTATTCTATCACGGTTTTTTTGATTCTCCAATATTTTTTCATGGGGAGCGGCCAATTTCCCCCTTGCATAAGCCTGTTTTGGGCCGCATAGGATAAAGCAACAAAAGGCGGGGAGTGTTGTGCTTTGAAGGGAAATATGGAGGAGCGGGCGGAGCGCCTTGCTCTTTACATCATAGAGAACCGGACCACGGTCCGCGCCGCCGCTGCCAAATTCGGCATCAGCAAATCCACGGTCCACAAGGACATTTCAGAACGGCTGCCCCTTTTTAACCGGGCGCTGTACTTGCAGGTCAAGGAGGTGCTGGACGTGAACAAGGCCCAGCGGCACATCCGGGGCGGCATCGCCACCCGAAAAAAATACAAGGGTACATAGAAGGAGGAAGTCCCATGGCTGTACGTGATCCCGGCGGCTGCCGCCGCCAAAGCGGCCCCCAAAAGTCAAACGCTGTCCCGGAACTGCCCGCCGCTCCGGCAGTTCAGCCCGTCATGCGCCGATGGCCCCACCCGGTAGCGGTCCATCCCGCGCCGGAGGGACTGGCAGCAGAGCTTCATTATATCAGCTGCGCCCTTTCACAGCAGACCCGGCAGCTGGACGAGATCCGGTGCCTGCTGAAAAGGCTGGCGAACAGCGCCGGAAGCGAATAGCAGGCTGCGGGGGACCTTCGGAGGGTCCCCCGCAGCCTTTAAGAAACGCCGATTTCCGTAGACCAGCATTTTCCGGACAGGCTGTTTGTGAATAAACTGGAAATTTCCCGGAACCCCTTGTAATTTGTGCCGTATCCTTATAGAATATTATGTAAATCTGTCGAAAAAGAGAAGCGGCCTTCGCCGCGCGTTAAAGGAGCGTCCGTTCACATGTCCAGAGCAGTCCGCTACAAAAAGCACCTCACTACCCTGCAAGTTTTCCTGTCCATCGTCCTGATCCTGCTCACTGCCTGCGTGGCGGTGAAGGCATTTTTCCTGAAAGCCCCGGAACAAAAGGTGGATGAGCTGCCGTCTCAGCCCTCCTCCACGGGAGATCCCCAGCTATCCGAGGAGGAGCAGGCGGCCCAGGAGGCCCTGCGGTCCCATCTGGAGCGCAAGGGCGGCTTTTACACCATTCTGGTCTCCGGCTCTGACGACGGCAACGGCAACAGCGACACTAATATTTTAGTAGCCGTGGACACGGTGAACGGCTATGTCTATGGCGTCAGCATCCCCCGTGACTCCAAGGCCGTATGGGATGGAAAATCCCACAAGATCAACGCCGCCTTCGGCAAGGGCGGCATGACCAAGCTGGCGGAGGTGGTGTCCGATCAGCTGGGCATCCCGGTGGACTACACCGTTTCCGTGGACCTCACCGGCTTTGAAGCGCTGCTGGACGCCATTGGCGGCGTGAATTTTGATGTACCCATCAACATGGACTATGACGATCCCATTCAGAACCTCAGTATCCATTTCAAAAAGGGCGTTCAATATCTCAACGGCGCCGACGCCATGCGGGTAGTCCGCTTCCGCCACAACAACGATGGCACCGGCTACGGCAGCGAGGATCTGGGCCGGATGCAGACCCAGCAGAAGTTTTTGAAGGCCGTGGCGAAGAAAATGCTCACCGCCAGCAATATCCTGACGAAAATCGACGATTACGCCAAAATTTTCAATCAGTATGTAGACACCGACCTGTCCGTGGGCAATCTGGCCTGGCTGGGCACAGAGGTTTTGAAAATGGGCGTGGACAAGATCGACTTCTCCACCCTGCCTAACGAGTGGAGATCTCCGTATATCTATCTGATCCCGGACGAAACTCTGACTCTGGTGAATACCTATCTCAACCCCTATGTGGAGGATCGGACGGCGGAGGACCTGCATCTTCCGTCCTGACCTCCGGAAAGGAGTGACACTCCATGAAAAAGCAAGCACTGTCCCTGCTGCTGGCGCTGTCTCTGATGAGTGTTCCCGCTCTGGCCAAGGAAAACAGCGCGGACAACTTTGTCCGCGGCAAAACCTATGCCAGCCAGTTCTCCGATCTGCCGGAGGACCATACCTTCTATGAAAATGTAGCCGCCCTGTACGAATACGGTCTGTCTGTCGGTCAGGCCGACGGCACTTACGGCCTGACGGTGCCTATGACCGTGGGACAGGCGGTGATCTTCGCCGGGCGCATCCGCAGCCTGTACCGCACCGGGGACCCAGAGACCGGTCCCGCCGCCTTCACTGCCGCCGCTATTGGATTGAAGGACGCCCAGCGGGTCTACGCCCCCTATCTTTGGTACTTACAGGCGGAGGGCGTTTTAGACAAGACTCTGGACGATCATCTCTCCGATGTGGCTACCCGGGCCCAGATGGCCCATGTGCTGGCAAATCTCCTACCGGAAACAGCGCTGCCCCCGGTCAATGATTCCCTCATCACTCAGGCCTACGCCAGCCGCCGCCGGATCACCGACGTGACGGAATACACGCCTTATTATGATGATATCCTCAAGCTTTACCGCTGCGGGATCAGCGTGGGCAGCGACGAAACCGGCTCCTTTCTGCCGGATTCTCCCATCACCAGAGGGGCCGCCGCAGCCATGCTGACCCGGATGGTGGATCCCTCCCTTCGGCTGACGCCGGACTGGCACCTGCCGGAGCTTTACAGCGCCGAGGGGGCCGCCTACGAGGATCTGGTCACGGCGGGAACCTACATCGCCGCCCCAGAGACTGCGGCGGACTATGACCAGGCCGTCCGCTACATGCTCTCTCAGGGGGAAAACACCCTGTCCCTGAAATACGATCAAGGCTTTACCGTTTCCAGTGCTCAGGAGGCTCTGAACAATGCCCTGCTGGCGGTCAAGCGGTACTGCGAGCAAGGCTACAACAACGCCTCCTGCTCCTATAACGCCGCCGGGACCATGATCCTGAAATTCAGCTCCATCGCCGGCGACCGTACCGAGGAATACCGTTCAGAAGCACTGACTGCCGCCATCGCCGTCCATGACGCGCTGTGGCAGCAGGGGACCATTACCCCCGCCTCCACCCAGCGGGAGATCGCCTGGGCCTATTACCAGTGGATCGCCGCCAACTGCACCTACGATGACGCCGGGGACAACACCTCCGTCAGCCACCTGCCCTACAGCCTGTTTCATAACGGCAAGGCCGTCTGCGACGGGTATACCGGCGCTTACAATCTGCTTTTGAAGCTGGAGGGCATCGACTGCTACGCTCTCCCCAACGCCACCCACATCTGGACCGTGGCCACACTGGACGGCGAGACCGTCCACATCGACGCCACCTGGGGGGATCAGGGGAACACCGGCACAAAGCAGTATTTTGCCATGACCCCGGAGCAGTCTTATTCGCTGCACCCCTGGCCCAAGGAAAACGAACTGCCCCAATGATTCAAAAAAGGACTTCCGCATTGCTGCGGAAGTCCTTTTTGTTATACAAAAGCATGGCAACATAAGAAATATGCCATTTCCTCGCCCCTGCGGGGCAACCGGAAATGATGCGCGAAAACTTCATGCACTGGCATCTGTGCATGTTCGTGGTGCACTGTTCATGCATGAAGTTTTATACCAGATCCTTATAATACGCCACCAGCAGCTCCACCACCATGCTGTAAGACTTCATGCCGTTGGCGTCACCGTAGGATTTCAGCGCGGCGTCATACACTGTGTCGGATACCTTTTCCACCACGTTGTCCCGGAACTGATCCCAATAGGCGCTGTTGTCCCGGAGGTCTGCCTCCACCGCTGCCGGAAGGGTGCCCCGAATGGCCCAGTAAGCCTCCGGGTCTGTTTCGTACAAGGCGTTGCCAAGGTGGATGAATCCCAGCAGCCAGCCGGAATATATGTAGTCCGGCATCCCGCTGGTGACAGAGGCCAACACGCCCAAGAAGTTACACTCCTGCTCCCACGCGACGCCCCGCTGGTGGGCCAACTCGTGGGCAATGGTGGAGGGCAGCAGGCAGGCGGGGCTGTCCACATTCACGTTGGACTCCCCTACACAGGCGAAATACACCCCGGTAAAGCCCATGACGCTCATGATCCGGGAGCCGCGCACTGCCTTGACCCCGGTATCCGGAAATTCCAGAAAGGGAAACAGTTCCGTCACGCCGCCGTAGACCGACCGACTCTCTGAAAGAATTTGCTCTTTCGGCACCGCGTACACGCCGTTTTCGTCCCGGGGCACCGTGTCCGCCGTTTCGGACAGCCGTTCCGCGAAATAGGCGGTCACGTTTTTCAGATCTTCCGCAGCCACTGGCTGAGCTGTGATGCCGGAGCGGTCCTGAAAGCTGTCCGTCCAGTAGTTCACGCCCCATATGAGGCAGAACAGGACGTAAACTGCCAAAATACCGTCCGCCGCTCCCAAAAGGGCGCTGTATACCCGCCGTCCCCGGTGACTCCTGGCCTTCACCACGGCGATCACAGACCAGACAGTATAGGCCACGGCCACCACCGCCGCCAGAGCATACAGGATTTCCATGACGGACAGGCTGGTGAGCGCGCACAGCCGCCCCAACGCCGCCTTCAGTGGTGTGGTGACGTGATCCGCAAAGCTGTTCATCAGCTGCTGGTTCTGCCGCAGAGCCAGATACAGGCCCAACACCGCCAGATCGACAGCCAGCCAGATATGCAGTTTTCGATATTTTTTCCAGAAGCTCATAGCAATGCCTCATCTGTCATTTTTCAAGCTCAGGATTTGGAAACAGCAGGCGGAACCGCCTGCTGTCCTTATATCCAGTTGTTCGGCTATGCGGTTATTCCGCCGCCGCCAACAGCTGCTTTGTGTACGGGTCCTTGGGATGGTCGAACAGCTCGTCCACCGTCCCCTGTTCCACAATGCGCCCCTGCTTCATCACCAGAGCAGAATCGCAAAGCTGGTAGACCACGTTCAGATCGTGAGAGATGAACAGGTAGCTGAGGTCCAGTTCATCCCGCAGCTCCCGCAGCAGTTTTAAAATCTGGGCCTGAATGGTCACGTCCAGTGCACTGACCGGCTCGTCAGCAATGAGGAAGCGGGGCCGCTGGATCAGGGCCACGGCGATGGACACCCGCTGCCGCTGTCCGCCGGAAAGCTCCGATGGCTTCGCTTTCAGCACTTCCTCCGGCAGCTCCACCCGTTCCAGCATCTCCCGGACCCGGCGCTTCCGCTCCGGGCCGTCATACTTTCCGTAGATCCGCAGCGGCTCCTCTAAAAGCCACTCCACCGGATACGCCGGATTCAGAGAGCTGTACGGGTCCTGAAAGATCATCTGAGGCCGTTTCGTATAATGGATGACCTGTCCGGCCTCCGGCCGCACCATGCCCAAGATGGTCTTGGCCAGCGTGGATTTTCCGGTGCCGGACTCGCCTACTAATCCTAAAATTTCACCCCGGTGCACATCGAAGGAAACATCGTGGAGCACCTCGTGAAAGTACTTGCGGCCCAGCACGCCGCCTTCCCGATACCCGGCGGTAACATGTTGAAGGGAGAGTACCAATTCGTCCGTCATGGCCGCTCCTCCTTTCGGTTCCGGGTGGGGATGGCGTCGATGAGCTTTTGGGTGTAGGGGTGCTGAGGATGGTAGAATACCTGATCGGTATCTCCCTCCTCCACCAGAACGCCCCGCTGCATCACCGCCACCCGGCGGCACAGCTTCCGTACCACGTTCAGATTATGGGAGATGAACAGCATGGACACACCGCTCTCCCGGTTCAGCTTTTTCAGCATTTCCAGGATTTGGGCCTGAATGGTCACGTCCAGCGCCGTGGTAGGCTCGTCCAGCAGCAGCAGCTTGGGCCGGTTCACGATAGCCGCCGCGATCATAGCCCGCTGGAGCATACCGCCGGAAAGCTCGTGGGGGTATTTGTCGCAGATCCCCTCCGGGTCCGGCAGCTCCGCCGCCGCCATTGCCGCCAGCGCCCGCTGGTGG
>ERZ826220.1594-NODE-1594-length-22036-cov-6.913835_pt1 | contig 22036 bp, 23 predicted proteins | sample MGYA00519927_ERZ826220 | MGnify/ENA primary metagenome ERZ826220 (study PRJEB31778, sample SAMEA3449225) | human gut metagenome | biome: human gut; feature: human-associated habitat; material: faeces | place: United Kingdom | collected 2010/2012 ... | reverse complement strand
TCTTCAACCACGAGTATACCTGGCATAGCATATGCACCTCTCTTTATTAACTATTTTTCCTCTTCGTTAAGACCGAGTTCGTTACATATTTGTTCTGCCACGATAACCTCGGTAGTGACTTTCCCTGTAATATCCCTATAGGCTTCTTTTATTCCATTTTTGACCGACCACTTAACTATAAAATATAATGCAAGTAAGACGATTAGTGCTGTGCCAAAACTAATTCCTAATTCTTCAAACATTTCATTACCTCTGTCAATTCCGATTTATCAGACTCTTTTTAGTTCTTCTGAATCATCTTAAAATGCTTCAATGCCTCCACAATTGCACTCTCTTTATCTTCTGGACACTGTGGTTGCCTGCTATCTTCATTTTTAGGTAAATTATAATTCTTTCCAACCTCAATTCCGCATTTTCTCTTTACCTGTGAGATATACAGATTCGACTGCGTCACCGCCGTTATAAAGCGTATAGGCGTAATCGACCGCTTGTGCCTCAAACCAACACTTCCCACTTGCCGTATCTCTTGCCGCTTTCACGGCGGATATAGTTTTTGTCCTGCAGCGATTTCATAATTCGCTTGATCGTTGCAATGGATTTTCCGGTTTGTTCTGCAATCTCTTGCTGTTTTATCGCCGGGTTCTTTGCGACCAATTCCAAAACCGCCAATTCTTCCAAAGTACAGTCCAAAGTGTCAAATTGATACTTTGAAACTTTGGAATTGATACTTTGGAGAGTGCTTTCATCCGCAAAATCAATGTGCATATAACGGTTTTTGAGTTCGTGGTTTGTGCCGAGCAGGAGATTTGAGAAAAACAATTCCAAAAATTTTGTGGTGGAATGAACGCCCTTTTGCAAATTATTATAGTTTGCCCGGACCAGTGCATTGCGGAAATACCAGGAGTTTTCGCGGAACGCATCGTTGTTGACGCGGAATCCGAAGGTTTTCATATATTTGATCATAAACACGGCGGTGGCACGGGTATTTCCCTCGCCGAAGGGATGAATTTGCCAAATATCCGATGCAAACTTTGCAAGATGCTTTACAGCTGCTTCAACCGATAGCCCCTCATAAGGAAACTGCTTTTCGGTGGCAAAATCATAATCCAAAGTTTCTTTAATGCTGTTCCAATCCGCATAAATTACGGTATCGCCGTTCAGCACCCACTCTTTCTTGGTGATGTTATATTGCCGGATTTGACCGGCGTGGTCGAATACGCCCTCAAACAATCTGCGGTGAATGGTAAGCCACTCGGCAGGAGAAAACTGAAACGCTTTTTCTCCCAGCAGCTTCGTTATTCTTGCCGAAACGATATCTGCCTCTTTGGTTTCGTTTTCTGTCTCGGTTCGTGTGGTGCGCTGCTCATAATAACTATGAATCCGCTTCTGCGCTTCATCAATGGTGATTTTTCCCTCGATGTGATCCTTTGCAGTATCCAGCAAATATTCGGAGGTTTTCAACCCGTCAATCGCCTGCAAGCCGATAGCGGTTTGCCAAGCTTCGCTTTTTTCGACTCTTTCGGGTTCGCCCTGCTTTATATATTCTTCAAGTTCAAATTGCCAATTCTTATCGGGCATATTTGTACCTCATTTCCTATAAATCTTCCGTTTTAAAGGTCGTATAACCCTCGTAATAGTAGCTGTGGTCGATGCCTTCCATATAGACCTCACGGCTATCTACACCATCGGTGAGTGCGTTTTTCAAAAGATGTTTGATTTCAATATCTTTTATCGGGCTGCGCTCCATTGCAAGAAGATAATCCTCTTTATCGACCTTGCTCCAATCAACGACCTTGTGAAGTTCTGTTTTGAAAATGAGGTCGAGCCAAATGCGGGCGCTGCGCCCGTTTCCTTCTCGGAAAGGGTGGGCAATATTCATTTCCACATACTTCTCGACGATTTCATCAAAAGTGGACTGCGGCATTTTATCAATGTTGGCAAGTGCCGCCTGCAAGTACATCAGCGGCGCAAAACGGAAGTTGCCTTTTGAAATGTTTACGGTTCTCAGTTCTCCGGCAAAATCATAAATCTCGTCAAAGAGATACTTATGAATCGCTTTGAGAGCGGAGAATTTTCCCGCTTCCAATTCATCGAGTACTTCGTTTTCAAAAAGCTCAAGCGCCTTTTTCTTGCTGATGTGTTCTTCCTCGCGGGCAAGGTCGGCAGCGTTTGTCAGCCCCAATTTATTTTCAAGTGCCATATTGCACCTCCCGATTAATTTACAAGATATTTAAGCACAAAAAACAATCCGACAAGCGCTGCAACAATCAATAACACAATCCATCCAGTGGCTTTCCGCACCTTCTTTTTTGAGGAAACCGGCTGTACAGAATATGTATGTTGCGGCTGTGGAGATTGATAGGGCTGTTTCGGTTTTGCGACAGGCTGAGGTCTTGTTGCCTTTCGGTACATAGCAAGCGGGTCGCTTTGATTCATAATTCTATCGTAAAAGTCGTCAATCCACTGCGCATCGCCGTATTCGCACATATTCTCCTCTGTGCAATTTGGCTCATGAGAAATTTGATTTCGAATCCACCGATAGTGCTTAAGACGCTTGAGATCTTCGTCCCAGCCTTTAACCCAATAACAACCATTTTGCGTATTTCCCATATCGTCTATATAGGCAGAGATACCGTGCTGAGTTTGCAGCATATCGCCGCATAGTTTTTCAAGATGCTTATATGATTCTATAAAGCCCATAGCTTGTCTCCCAACACGGATTACTTGTCCGCCGCAACGCCGGATTTCATCCAGGCGTCAACTTCGCTTATTTTGAATTTCCACAGCCTGCCGATTTTAGCGGCGGGCATTTCTCTGCGCTCGATCCAGTCAAGAACGGTATCACGGCTGACGCCCAAATACTCCATAATCTCTTTCATCGAATACCAGCGTTCAAGGTTGTTATCCATAGCGGAATCCTCCGTTTTCACGAAAATACAATACTACAAAATATATTATACCGCATTTTTTGGAATATCGCAAGGTTTAACAGGGGTTTATTCGGGGTTTACAAGAAAAAGTCATAAATCGCACGGCAGAAAAAAAGCCTTCTTTCGAAAAAATCGAGAGAAGGCTTTGAAACTATTCTATTTACCTGTGTGCCGGGTGATAAAACGGCAGTCTTGGGTTTGCGTTATGGCTATTGACGCGGGGCAGTTTTTCGAGCGGAATGGCATAGAACCGCTCCTTGATGAAATTTCCGTTCATGCCGTCGATGATTTTTGCGGCCTGTTCTGCGTAAGCGCCGGTCACATCAAATTCCGCAAGGCGGACGATCTGAAAAGCGGTGCTTTCCGGCGGCGGTATACAGAATCTCACCGGCTTTTCCGTCGCCGTAAGGCGTATAGGCGTAGGCGGCTGACTGCACTATTTTCTTGTCTTTTTCTTTTATAATCGTTATAGCCGTTTGCTTTAAGAAAACGCCGTCGCAAAAGCCCATGTCGCACAGTTCCTTAGCAAACTTTTCGATTGCCGCCTTGCGTTTTTTTTCAATGCTTTTTTCGCCCGACGCACCTTGTTTCAATGCAATTTCCGCATAGGTGCTGGGCTTGAAAACGCCGAAGCAATCAAAACATACGCCGAGAGATAGAGATAAAATTTGCTTATCCTTAGGTGTGATTTTATCGGCGGCGGTGCGGAAATTGTTACGGTAAATACTTCGCAGCACTTCCTCGAACAGAGATACGGACGGATCTTCAATCAGCTCGTCCGCAACGGTGCCGTCCGCCGCGTTTTCGTTTTCTTCTGTCGGGACAATGCCGACGGGATATTCGCAAGCCTTGCCGACAGTAACAAGCTCGGTGACCTTCTCTTCTGTAAAGCCGGTTTCTTTTACGGCAAGCGCAATGCGCTCATCGGCGGAAAGCTCGGGAGCGCTGTTATAAATGTGCATCACCTTACGCAGCTCGGCATATCCGTTTTGCGTCGGCACGGTGCAAGCGTTTTTCGTTGTGCGGATATAATCCAGTTGTCGCACTACCGCTGCCTTTTTCGCATACTGCAAAAGCGGAATGGGATCGGCGGCATCATAGCCGAGGAAAGCAAACCACAATGTTTCCAAAAAGATTTGCTTGATGTCCTCGGTGTCATCCGCAGACAGATTATAATGTGCAACGAACCCTTCGGCACGGCTTTGCAGTACCGGCTCATACGCGCGGATGAATGCCTCAAAATATCCTTTATCCCGGCTCTTGATTGCCTCAACAAAATATGCGTTCAGATCATCGAACCGCACGCCGCTTTTATCGCTTTCGGTAAAGGCAGATGCGCGTTCGATTTTTTCTTTGCAGAAATATTTGATACGCAGAATTTCATCGTTGATTTCCCAAAGCCGCAGCTTACCGGAACGGACAGAAGAAAGAATATCGTTCCATATCGTCGGCTCGTGCAGCCGCTTATCCGTAATGCCGCAAAGCAGTTTTTCGGCTGCCTTTTTGTATTCGGCGTTCATAGGCGCACCTCCTTCCCAAAGAAAAATAGAATTATTTTTTACCCAGTGCCGCTTTTGCCTCGTTGATCAGGTTCCGTAAAACCATATCCTGCTCATACTGATTTTGCGCATAATCAAAATCAATCTGTGCTTCTTCATAATGCCGTTTGGCAAGCTCGATAGCCTTATCGCACACATCTATATCGTATTTGGCGGATGGAAGATTTTTATTGGTTTTGTGCTTTTCATTGCGCAGAGAATCGTATCTCTTTTTCCAAATCGCATAGCCGAAACCGTCCTTTTTCTTTTGCTTCGGCATATTCAGTTTGTTTTTTGCAACGTATGCGCAGGGGACGCCGTACTCCGGATTGACGGTGCTACAATACAGCTGTTTATGCGCGGTTTGCATAAAGAAGAATCGGTGGCAGATTCCGCATTGCCAGGAGTAATGTCCGGCGGCGAGTCCTTCGAATAGATCGGTAACATAAAAATTGAGCATACGGTTAAACACCATGCGTCTGCCGAGGACGCTGCCGCTTTCGGCTTCTATGATTACGGGGGCGACTTCTGCAGTCGGGTGCAGGGTGAAATTGTTGAAAGCGCCGGTATGGTTGCTTTGCATTATTTTTTCGGTGATTTCGGGATCACCGAACACTGTCCGCGCAAACTCCGCCAGTTCCGATTTGGTTCGTTTATCGTTTTCCGTGAGATTGACAAAGAACATATTTGCCACGCTTAAAAAATTGAGTGTGTCTCCGGTGAGATAGATATAAGACGAAACGATCCAGGAAAACGCCGTCATATGGGCGCGCAGCTTATTTTCATACGGCAGCTGCTCATAAAAGAAGGTGCCGTGTTTTCGAAAATCCTCTTCGTAGTGTTGCAACGCATCTTGATAGAAAAAATTGTTCAGCGCCGTATACTCTCCGTCTATGTCAAAATAGCAAAACGGCGGAACAGCTTTGATATAGTCCAAGATGTCAAAAAGTCTGTTTTTTATTTCGGAAAACAACTCCGTGGAATATCCCTCGTCGGTCCAGCGGCAGCAAAGCGCATATAAGGCATCACCCTTGTAAAAAAGTGCTTTTACCCATTCGGGAGAAAGGCAAAGAATATCATGCGTGACCTTGCCGGTGGAATATTGCTTTCCGTTAAGCCGAATATCAGCGTCGCCGAAATCAACGGCAAAACGGCTCAAATGTGTTTCGCCCACAGGTTTTGTTTCAATCAGATTCATGCGGCACACCTCGTTTCCGTAATCAGTATACCATAAAATCATTTCGCTGTCATCGGAAATTACAAAAAATTCAGAAACGAATTTTTGCGCTCACAGCATTTTATGTGATTTTTCTGTTTTCAGCCATTAGATAGATAGGAGAGCGAAAGCATCGGTTCCGCCGACACTGCTTTTGCTCTTACTTTTTTATAAGGAGATTTCAGTATGGCTGACGAAAAAACAAAACTCGCCGTTATCGACGGCGAAACTTTAATGGACATGAAGCTTCCGCCGACAAAGTTTTGTGTCGACACGCTGCTGCCGCAGGGGCTGTGCATCCTCGGCGGCGCATCAAAGATCGGCAAATCGTGGTGGGTGCTGGATCTGTGCGTGCGTATTGCAAAGGGCGAACCGATGTGGGAGTTGAAAACGACCGGAGGAACAACACTGTATCTTTGCTTGGAGGACACCCTGCGCCGTGTGCAGAACCGTCTGCTTTGCATCACCGACGAAGTGCCGCCCAATGCATTTTTTGCTACCTCTGCCAGAACGCTGTCCGACGGTCTGTGCGAACAGATACGGGATTTTATAAAAAAGCATTCCGACACGGTTTTTGTTGCGGTGGATACCTTTCAGATCGTGCGCAACAACAGCATCGACACCTCTTACGCAAACGACTATGAGGAAATACGGGTATTAAAACAGCTGGCGGACGAACTTGGTATCTGTCTTCTGCTGGTGCATCACCTGCGCAAACAGGGCGACAGCGATCCGTTCAACAAGCTGACCGGCACCACCGGAATCGTAGGCGCAGTGGATACCGCTTTCGTGCTGGACAAGAGCCGCCGCAATGCCGACAGCGCCACCCTCTACTGCACAGGCCGTGATGTGGAGGACCGCCAGCTTGAACTGCGGTTTTCCAAAGAGGAATTTGTTTGGAAAATGCTCAGCGACAGTATGGAGAATCGGGAAATGCTGCTTCCGAAGGAGATGGAGCAGCTGGTCGAATTTATGAAAGTGCAGAAAAATTACAGCGGCAGCAACACGGAGTTTTGCGAGCGGTATAACGAATACGCAGGACAGGCGATATCGGCAAGAGTGTTGAAACGACTGATGAATCTTTGGGAATATCGCCTTGCCGATTTCGGCGTGCGCTTTCGCAGTCATCGCAGCAACGGCGCCCGACTGCTGGAAATCGAATATTCCTTTTCTGCCGGTGACGAAAGTGCCGTTGGTGACGGTTAAATCGGTGTACCCCCAATCGGTTCGTCCCAAGCGTTCCTTTCGTCCCTGTCGGCGGTTTACAGGCGGTTTGTGCCGCTTTCGGCGGGGAGTAGGGATAAACCGCCGATGCGCCGGAAACAACGCGAATTCGGGGCGTTTGCGGGAGCGTCGGTTTTACCGATTTCCCGGACTTCGTCCGGGGCAAGCAGAGCGTCCGGCTGTCCTCGCCGAAACGCCTTTATTTACGGGCGGCAGCCCGAACCCACTGAATTTAGAAACGGAGAGTGAAATTATGAGTAAACAAAGACGGCGTGACACCACGCTGACGATTCGGCTGACCAAATCCGAAAAAGAACGCATCGAACGCAACGCAAAACGCGCCGAGCGCAGCATCACCGACTATCTTGTTTTGCTGTCGCTGGAAACGCCCATTCATGTTGCGGAAGATGTAAAGCCCCTACTGATTGAACTCAAACGCATCGGCAACAATCCGAATCAAATCACGGCGAAGATCAATGCCGGCGCGTTTCGGTCATACAATTTTGAAGATATGATCGACGGGCAGAAGATGATCTACGAGCAACTGCTGGACATTGCGAGGAAAGGATAATGGCAACGGTAAGTTTTATTCCCGAATCACATCAAAGCATCAGCGCAATGAAAGCGGTGATCGAATACTGTTTGCAGCAGAAAAAGGTGGCGGACGAGGACAGCGGTCGCCGATTGGTGAGCGGTGTAAACTGCAACGGCGAAAATGCTTTTACGGAATTTATGGCGACCAAGACTGCGCATCACAAAAAAGGCGGAATGAATTTTTATCATTATGTGCAGTCCTTTTCGCCGACGGAAAGCGTGACCGCCGAGCAGGTACACGAAATCGGATTGGCGTTTGCGAAAAAAGCGTGGCCGGGGCATGAGGTGCTGGTGACCACGCACACCGATGTTGCACACCTGCACAACCACTTTGTCATCAACTCCGTGCATTACGAAAACGGAAGTAAGCTGCGCCAAAATCCCGGAACGCTGACAAAGCTGCGCTCACTCAGTGACGGTATCTGTCAGCAGCACGGGCTGAGCGTTCTCGAACCGTATAAAAAAGACGGTGCAAACATTTCAAGCCGCGAGTACCGCACCGCGGCAAAGGGCGACAGCTGGAAGTTCAAGCTGATGTCCGATATTGATTTTGTGATGAATCGCAGCGGCAGCCGCGCGAATTTTATGCGGGGGATGCAGCGGCTCGGCTACAAAGTCACATGGACGGACGAGCGAAAATATATCACCTTCACTTGCCCGAACGGAATGAAGTGCAGGGACATTCGCCTGCACGATGAAAAATATTTGAAAGAGGTATTGGAACATGAATTCACAATCAGAAAACAGCACACAGCAGAACTCGGCAATGGATATGCTGAGGAAGAAAAACGCACGGACGCTGTCCGAGCTGGAACAGATTCCGTATCAGCCGCAGGTGTATGCGATCCCGATCGAACAGCGGAAACGGGAAAGCAAACTGCTGGCGGACGCGGTGGAGTTTCAGCCGAAGCTGTATCAGATGATCGAACGGCTGGCGACGGCGGAGGAACTGAGCGACCACTGCATCAATATACAGAATATCGAGGCGGAGTATATGGAAAAGACGGTGCGGGAAGTGGTGACGGAGAACCGCAAGACGGTAACGCAGATACAGAACCTCGTCGAACAGGCTGGGAAGAATCAAGAGCAGTTTATTTTGAATTGCTCCGAAACCCTTTCAAAGAGTACCGAGACGCTGGACGGCACGATAGAGAAACTGCGCCGAAAAATATTGAAAATTATGATAGCCACGGCGGTATCGGCAGTGGCGCTGTCGCTACTGGTCTGCGCGGTATTCTGGAAGCTGGCAGTATAATTGACGGCACTGCCGAGGACCCGGAGGAACGCCGAAAGCGCATTGAGGCGCAGGAAAACGCATCCAACCTCGGTGCCGTTATCGGGCTTGCGGTCGGAATCCTCACCGCCGCAGCCGACAGCGAGGAAGATATGTCCGCAGAGGAAAATGACGAGCCTACTATAATGATGTAGGAGAAAGGAATTGCCTATGACGAAAAAAGAACACGAAAAAGAATTGCGCTGCTATCCGGCGGCGCTGACCGCCGCCGAGGTCGCGGAGATCCTGCGGGTCAGCACCAAGACCGTATACAAGCTGATAAAGGAAAAATCCCTTCCGGCGGTGAAGGTCGGCAGAGAAAACCGCATTGCCAAATCGCAGCTCATTGACTATCTGCGGCAAAGGGAACGACTGGATTCGAACCCAAAGGTCTGTTTTCTTGAGAAAACTTCCGAAAAAGTCTGGACTTGTGCGGTGAGTTGTGATATTGTTCGTGTCGGCAAAAACAAAAAAGGAGTGAACGCAAATGAATGCCGCAACAACACTTGCAGCCAGCGTACAGGCTAAGAAAGGCCGTCTCTATGCCGTGATACAGGTCAGAGAGAACGGCAGGACAAAGCCCGTATGGCGCGCACTGGGGCTGCCCGAAAGCGCCAACAAATCAAAGGTGAACAAAGCCTACCGAGAGGTGGTGCAAGCCTTTGAACAAACCTACGCCGAGCAGATCGCGCAAAACAAAAAGCCTGCCTCGGATATCCCGATCTACGATTATATGTGCGCCTACTATAAAAAGATCGAGAAAAACATTCAAAAGAGTACCGCCGAAAGCTACCGCGGAATGATAAACGGTAGAATTCGGCGGTATTTTACTGCCCGAAAGGATTTGACGGTCGGCAGCATCACCGCAAAGGACATTGAGGATTTTTATGATTGGATGTTCGAATCACACGTTGTTGCCAACACCGTTATCCACTACCACACCGTTCTGCACAGCGCCTTCAAACGGGCTTTCAAGGACGGGCTGATTGACTCGAATCCCTTTGACCGCATCGACCGCCCGAAGAAAAACAAGTTCACGGGTGAAAACTATTCCGAGGAAGAGCTGATTGCTATGCTCGGGCTTATCCGCGGGGATATTATCTATCCGGCGGTTATGCTGGCGGGCGGCTTGGGGCTGCGCCGCAGCGAGGCGTTGGGCGCACGGTGGTCGAGAGTAGATTGGGAAAAGAAAACCATACTGCTCGACACCAAAATCATTGAGTATAAGGAAAACGGCAAGGTCATCGTTGAACCCGTGGAGGAAATGAAAAACAAATCCAGCCGCCGCACGCTGCCGCTGCCGGACCCGGTGTATGAAATGCTGTGCGAGGAACGGGAAAAGCAGAACCTGTACCGCCGAATGTTCAAGGGCAGCTACAACCGCAAATACGACGATTATATCTGCGTCGATCAGCTCGGCGGGCTGATACGCCCGAATCGGGTCACGCAGCGTTTCGCCGACCTTATCAGGCAATACGGTCTGCGCAAGATTCGGTTCCACGACCTGCGCCACACCTTCGCCAGCATCCTTATCAATCAGGATGTGCCGCTGCTGAATGTATCGACCTTCCTCGGGCACTCCGACCTGTCCACAACGGCAAATATCTATGCCCATCTGGATAAGTCCAAGAAGCAGGAAAGCGCCGATGTGATCAGCAGTATCTTTAATAAAGCAAAAGAATGATGCGCCCACGGCGGGCGCATTTTTGCTGACAGAAAGGATGATTTTATATATGACCCAAAAAGAATTTATGAGCGGGAGCGAACTTCGACAGTACCTGCACATCTCCACGCGGAAAATGAAATATCTGATGGACAACAACTATATCCCGCACGAAAACACGGGACACACGACCCATAAATATCGGGTGCGGACAGAGGATGCGGTGCGGTTCAAAGCCCGTATGGATACCGAGCCGGGATTTTTATCGGAGCTGAGCGGGATGTTCTCCAACCGCACAAAGTGGCATCCGCTCCCGATGTTTGAAGCCACCCCGGAAAACTGCGAAGCCTTTCGGCGGTGGCTCGATTCGCAGTGGGCAGAGCTGCCGGAGGCTCTGCCCACGCAGACGGCGGCGGAGCTTGTCGGCCACAGCCCGCAGCGCATCCACGAATGGATACGGGAAGAAGTTCTGGTCGGCATTAAACTCGGCTCTATACAGTACTGCACCAAAGCGGAATTTATCGGCTTTATGGCGTCACCGCAAAGGCTGGCGCACCCGCGCACGGAAAAATACAAAGAACTCATTCGGGAATTCAAATACATACAGCGTCGAGAACGTGAAAACGAACAGCGGCGGCAGAAAAGGAAAATGATGAAAGAGAGTACATAATTTACGGATTGGACGGATGAACAATATAAGAAACAGAGCGTTTGAAGTTGTGCTGACGGACTTTATTCAAGGCTAAGCTTGAAACCGGAAGTGAGTGTAACCGATTTTTTCTCTCTTGTCCGCGCTCAAAAATAGACTAATTTATATTTTTATAGTATACTTTTAAGTGAATAGGTTTGAACCTCGGTTGAGGTTGAATGAGTATACTATGTTTACAAAAGGACGGATGAAAGGCTATGAGAATACTGGTTGCGGAGGATGACTCGTCTTTACGGCGGGCGCTCATTTCCATTTTACAAAAGAATCATTATACCGCAGAGGCGGTGGATAACGGCGGCGACGCGCTGGACTATCTGCTCAGCGGGCTTTATGATGCTGCGGTTCTGGACATTATGATGCCCGTAATGGACGGCGTTTCGGTGCTCGTTGAGGTACGAAAGGTGCATAATGCCACCCCAATATTGCTGCTCACCGCCAAGGCGGAAATCGACGACAAAATCACTGGGCTGGATGCCGGAGCCAACGATTATCTGACCAAGCCCTTTGATATGCGGGAGCTGCTGGCGCGACTTCGGGTGCTGACGAGGAAAAGCGTTATCCAGCAGACCAATACGCTTACTTTCGGAAATACTACGCTGAACACCGAGACCTTTGAATTGTCTGCACCCAGCGGCAGCTATAAGCTTGCCAACAAGGAATATCAGACGATGCTGTTGTTTATGCGCAATCCCAAGGTAGTTATTCCCTCTTCACGGGTATTGGAAAACATATGGGATCCGGATTCAAAAGCCGAGGATAATACCGTTTGGACATACATTTCTTATCTTCGCCGAAAGCTGGAAGCGATCAAAGCGGATATTGAGATCCGTACCATGCGGGGCGCAGGCTATACGCTGGAGGTGCGGAAATGACAGTAAGCTTGAAACACCGATTGCAGCTACGGTTTGTCCTGCTGTCCCTTGCCGCGCTGCTCATCTTGCAATCATTGATCGTAGGGTTCAGCCTTTGGCGCAATTACCGGCAGATCACCCTCAAAGCCGATCGGATGATCATGACGATCATTTCAGATCCCGACTCCTCCGAGGTGGCGGACGCCCGGTATTTCACGGTGACTTATGATTTAAGCAGCCGAACGCTGTCGTCCGACACGAGCCATACAGCGCTGATCAGCCGGTCACAAGCCGCCGACTATGCCAAGTCGGTGATCGCCGATAAGACGGACAAGGGATATAAAGATAACTATCGCTATCTGGTGCATCGGGGAAAGAACAGGATATCGATCGTTTTTCTGTCCCGCACGGTCGCCTTGGAATCTTTCCGTAACAGCGCCGTTTCTCTGCTGATCATTTCTGGCGTCGGCATTGCTCTGATGACAGCCGTTTTAGCGGCGGTATCCGGCAAAGTCGTATCTCCGCTTGTGAAAAATCGGCAAAAACAAAAGGAGTTCATTACCTCGGCAAGTCATGAGCTGAAAACACCGCTTACCGTGATCAATGCCGATGCGCAGCTATTGGAGTCGGAGATCGGCGAAAACGAATGGCTGTCCGATATACTGAAGCAAACCGAGCAGATGACCGAGATGACCCACCGGCTGGTGTTTTTAGCACGGACGGAGGAACAAAACGAGCGGACGGTCAAAATTGATTTTCCTGTTTCCGATATTGCTGACGAGGTTGCATCGTCTTATCAGGCAGTTGCCCTCAATACCGGCAAGACCTATACGAAAAAAATCGAACCCAATATCAGCTACTGCGGGGATGAAAAAGCCATTCGGGAGCTGATGACTGCACTGCTGGACAATGCTTTTAAGTACGGTGCGGAAAGCGGGACGGTCACGGTATCGCTCATCGCTGTTGGCCACGGCGTCTGTTTTTCGGTGGAAAACACGGCAGATAAACAGCGAATATCGGATATTTCCCACTTTACCGAGCGCTTTTACCGAAGCGATACCTCAGATAAAGTCAAGGGTTTCGGCATCGGGCTTTCGGTGGCACAGGCGGTATGCGAAACACACCGGGGCAAGCTGACGGTGGAGCTTGTGGGAGAAAACAGAATTAAAATTTCGGCTCTGCTGAAAAATTAAAGCATTTGGCAGAGCGAAGGGAGCAGATCATATGAAGCAAAGATTTTACGCATCGATTGCCCTGCTGCTGGTCGCCGTATTGACGGCTGCATTGCTCTGCGGATGTCACAGCAAGCCGGAGAATTCTTCCGATGAAACGAGCAGCGTTGGCTCAGTGCCGACAACCGAGTCAGACAGCAACAGTATGCCAGCCATAACACCGGACGAAAGCAGCGGAGACACCACCCCGAATGGGACAAACGGTTCTGTGGCAGGCACAGAAAAAAGCACAGTCACTTCCAATCAAACGAAACCGCCTGCCACTTCGGCAAACGCAATTCCAAGCACTGCGCCGCAGACAGAGATACCGCCAAAGGAGCACACACCCGTCTCGTTTACTGCCTGCTCCATCAACACTTCACAGCTCGGTACCTTTCGGTATTGGCTGTATACACCGTCTGATCCTACGGAGAATATGCCGCTGATCGTATATCTGCACGGCGGCTCGGGGAAAGGCAATGATCTGAATTTAATTACGGCTGTTGACGGTTTCCCGCAGTATTTGCAGTCGGGTCAGCTTGGCGATGTGCGCGCCTATGTAGTCATTCCGCAGCTGCCGAGTACGCAAAAGGGCTGGGTCAATGCCGCGGAGTCGATCTCCGAATTGATCGATCATACAGTATCGACCTATAAAATCAACAAGAGCAACATCTCGCTGACGGGACACAGCATGGGCGGCACGGGAACTTGGAATCTTGCCTGCACTTACCCGAGCTTGTTTGCCCGCATAGCCCCTCTTTCCGGCAGCATCCGCAACACACCCGATATCATCGACAACTTGAAAAACATACCCGTCCGAGCCTTTGTCGGTTCGGCAGATACCATTGTGCCGCCGGATTCCTCAAAGGAGGTTATCGCAGCGTTGAAAGCGGCGGGCGGCAGTGCCGAGATCACCGTGTTTGACGGTGCAGATCATTTTTCCGTGCCGAGCCTGACCTTCCTCGACACCAATATCGATCTTATCGGTTGGCTGATCGGCGGCTGATACGGCTAACAAGGCGTGTGAGAATTTTTTTCTCACACGCCTGTTTTTGAACCCCGGTTGAGGATGATCTTTTATCATAGAATTGTAAAAGGGCGATACTCGAACTTTTACCAATTTATTTGAAAGAGGTTGATTTGATGAAGATTAAAACAATTGTTGCTACGGCATGCACTGTTCTCTGTATCGGAACGGCACTGTCCGTTCCCGCATTTGCCGAGGAAGCAAAGCCGATCGAAAAAGAGCCGGTGGCGCAAAGCGTGACGGTCCTTAGCGATGGACTGAAAGAAGGCTTAAGGTCCGGACTGAAAAACGGTTTGAAATCCGATGTAAAAGACGGACTGAAAAACGGCTTAAAATCAGGCACCAAGAACGGCCTGAAGGATGGATTGAAGATCGGCACAAAAGACGGGCTGAAGAATGGACTGAAAGACGGACTGAAAGATGGATTGAAGAATGGTGAGAAACGATGAAAGGAGCGGACACAATGCGTTTAACAAAGAGAATTTGCAGTATTGCCCTTGCTTCTGTTATGGCACTTTCGCTGATTCCGGCGGCAATGGCGGCAGAAACAGATGACAGCATGAATATGTTTGAAAACAGTGACTTCATCGAGAAGGAGCAGCCGGAGCTGACCGAGGAAACAAAACAGCTTATTTCTCTCTATCAGAGAGATCCGTCGATGGAGAATTATCTGAATCTGCGGGACATCGTCATCGAAAACTATGATGCCGTGCTCGTCCGGAAGGAGGCAAAATTAGCTTCTCTGAAAGAGGAAACCGCAGGCAAGCCCGGCGGCGCCGATAAGGTTGCCGAGATGGAGGATATTGTGCAGGAAATGTACAAAACCTACTGGAACCGCATCAACAGCAGTATGCTGCGCTTTACCGACAGCCGCCTGCTGAAATGGAAGGTGTCCGATGCGGCGAAATATGATTACATTCCTGTGATGGGCGCAGGAACTGCGGTGTATGTCAAGCGCACGCAGGTGACCAATGCCGAATACGCCGCCTTTTTGGCGGATACCGGAAAAGCGGCACCGCAAAATTGGATGGACGGCAATTATCCTGCCGGAGAGGAAAACTATCCGGTGAATTTTGTCAGTTATGAGGATGCCGTAGCGTACTGTGCATGGCTTACCGAAAAGGACGGCACCGATACTTACCGTTTGCCCAACGAAAGTGAGTGGGAGCTGGCAGCCGGTCATATGCCCAAGGATGCCGATTTCAACTGCGGTGTGAATGATGGCAGAACGCCCGTGGATCAATATGCCGATGTTACCCGCGGTGCTCACGGCGCAATAGATTTCTGGGGCAATGTATGGGAGTGGACTTCCACCGTACGCAGCTCCGATAATGGTATAGACACACTTGGCGTCAAGGGCGGCGCCTGGAATTCTGCACGAACCGATTGCCGCACCGAATACCGCAAAGAAGGTCGCGCAGAAAACATCGGCTATGAAGATGTGGGCTTTCGTGTGCTGAAGATCCTGAACGGTGAAGAGCCGGAGCAGAAGGTGGAGCTCGCCACACTGGAAGCTCCGACGGTCTCCGCCGTTCTTCTTGCAGACAATACCGTGCAGCTCTCGTGGCAGCCGGTAGCGGATGCTGTGGAGTATCAGATTTTCGATTATTGTGAAGAAACCGGACTTGTGCGGATGTTAAGCAGAACGGCACATACCTCCTTCACACTTACCTCTCCCGCCGCCGGTTCCTATCGTTATATTGTGCAGCCGATCTCTTATACAGCGATCTGTGACAATGTTTCTGCGGAATACAGTGTGGAGGTCTTGGAAGCCGAAACTGCGGCGGAAACACTGATGGCTACCGCTGCGTATAACGCCGAGAACAACAGCCTGACGCTTTTTTGGGAGTCTTGCGATTCTGGCGATACTTATTATGTGTATAAGTATAATCCGGACACGAAACGGCTATCCAAGGTGAAAAAGATAGTCGGAAAAACCGGATGTACTTACCGCAAAGCGGAGATCGGTAAGCAGTACTGCTTTATTGTCAGCACAAAAGTGCTTTCCAACAAGCAAGGCTATGCCGGAGCATTATCGGCAATAATTACAATACCGGAATCTTAACCGGCATCAAGCTCGGCACCATACAGTACTGCGCCAAACCAGAATTCGTAAACTTACTGCCTCACCGGAAACGGTGGGGCAGCATTTTTTTGTTTCTGACGGGTCGAACTATGAGAACAGCAAAATAAGATTCACTTATTTTGCATCGTGTTTTAAGGGAAACGCAATGGAAATAAGGGAAAGCCTTTATTGGGGTCGGTTTTTGCAGTGTCAAAACCGCAGCCCCGAACCTTTTGAATGAGGTGCGGGGCTATTTGTGCGTTTCATTCCATAATTTTTTCAAAGCGGAACATTTCATCCGGCCCCTCGCCGGGGAATGATTGTTCGTCTTTCTCCGGCGGATTCGGCTCCGGGTGCATAGCGGAGAAAAACTCAACGGCGCGAAAACCGCATTTGTTGATATAAAAATGGATATTGCGCTTTTCAGAATATGGCGTGCAGGTTGCCCAGACCTTGGTTTCGGGGTGCAGAGCTTCCACGGCAAGCCAAGCGCCATAGCCGATGCCTTTGCTGTGTTCCTTCGGCGAAACGAAAAGAAGCTCCAGCTCATTGTGATGTGTCTCCTTATCGATTTTCAGCACCACACCGCCAACCTTTCTGCCTTCATACAGAATCCGGTATGCTTCGCTGTCGGGTGCATCAATACTTTGCTCAATGGTTGCGCGGGAGATGATCTCTCCGTCCTCCTCAAAATGATCGTCCCGCAACCCGAATTCTTCCACTGCGCCGTACTTGAAAGACTCCTGATTATCAAGGATGAACTGCTCACGATCCTCCGCTTCCAGCGGGGCAAGGGTTACTTTTGTGTTGTTCATATGTACCTCCAAAAAATAAAAAATACCCGGTCATTACTAAGTAATAACCGAGCGCACTCGACACCTAATCCGCTACGCAAGCCGTGAAGAACTGAGCGAAGCCATCTGCAACAAATATCATGTGGCGGACGATAAAAGCAACAGGAAAGACATCCCCGATGGCAGTTTCCGTGTAGAGGAAGCCATGGCGGAACGGCACTATTCAAGCAAAAAGGCGGCGGCAAGGCACAAAGGATTACGGACCAATCTCGGTCAGGACGGTGGTACGATGTGATAGATACACTTCTGCGGCATGAGAAAAAGCACAAATAACAAAACTGCCCGAGAGTGAAAAAACTCTCGGGCAATTTTATAATCATGTCACACCTCACCAACGTGAGCTATGGTTTCATGACTTTCCGAGCGTCCAGCTCCGGCTCTCGGTCTGAAGCCGTACCATATGAGCGAAGATGCCGCCGGCTTGGAGCAGCTCTGCGGGAGAGCCCTGCTCGGCTACCGCGCCGTCACTCAGCACTACGATCCTGTCTGCGCCCGAAACGGTACGCATCCGGTGGGCGATGATGAGGACGGTTTTGTTTTTGATGAGGCGGGAGAGTGCCTCCTGAATGGCTGTTTCGTTCTCCACATCCAGGCTGGCGGTGGCTTCGTCCAGCAGAATGATGGGTGCGTCCTTCAGAAACGCACGGGCGATGGAAATGCGCTGACGTTCGCCGCCGGAAAGCTCACAGCCGTTCTCACCGATGCTGGCGTTCCAGCCGTCGGGGAGCTTTTCGGCAAACCTGTCCACATTGGCGAGCTTTGCCGCCGCGATCACCTCTTCGTCCGTCGCATCCTTGCGGCCGATGCGGATATTCTCCAATATCGTATTGTCGAACAGCGTGACATCCTGGAACACGATGGAATAGAGGCTCATCAGCTTTTCCGGATCGATTCCGGAGATATCCATGCCGCCAACGGTGATCCTGCCCCGGTCAATGTCCCAGAACCGCGCCGCCAGGCGGGAAACGGTAGTTTTACCTCCGCCGGAGGGTCCGACCAGCGCCGTGACCTCTCCCTGCTTTGCCGTAAAGGATACATCCCGAAGCACCGTTTCGCCGCTCTGATAAGAAAAGCCCACATGGTCGAACACAATGTCACAGTTCCGGTTGGTGACCTGTTCGCTGCCGGTCTGCACGGGGCAGTCCAGAATCTCATTCATGCGCTCGATGTTGCTGTTGGTGCCGATGATGGCGGCAAGGTTCTGCAGGGTACCCTCAAGCGGGTCATACAGGCGGGATACCACCAAAAGGAACATAAAGAAGGTCAAAACATCCAGCTCACCCTTTACCAGCAGAGCCGCGCCCGCAAGGGCGGTGGTGGCAATCCCGAGCCGCAGGACAAGTCCCGCGGAAACCACAAAGACAGCCGTTCCCAGCTCGCTCCGGACGAGGCGGCTTTCTACGGCACGGATTTTCTTTTCCAGTCCCGAAAGGTATCTCTCCTCGGCGTTGTTGGCGCGCAGATCGGGCATCGCTTCCATGCATTCCTGAATGCCGTCCTCGCAGGCGACCTTCGCCGCCGTTGCTTTGCGGGAGAGCTTTTTCTGCACGTCGGAGGCAAGCAATACGATGGCAAACGCCACCGGCAGCGGCCAGACGGCGGCAAGCGCCATGCGCCAGTTGAAAAACAGCATCGACACGGCGATGACCGTGGTGGAGAGGATCGCACCGTACAGCGGTGCGACAAAATGGGATTGGCTTTGCTCCAGCACGGCGCAGTCGTTCATGATGGAGGAGGTCAGGTCGGCAAGGTCTTTCTTTCCGAAAAAGGACAGCGGAATCTTTCTCAGCTTTTCGGCAAGCCCCACCCGGCGCACACCCGATTCCACATAGGTGACAAGAAAGGTGTTGTCATATTCCAGCCGTGTGCAGACAACAATGAACAGTGCCGCCGCGACACAGCCGATCGCATAAAACGGAATTCTCCCTGTCGTCAGCGTGCCACTCATCATATCGCTCACCAGCCGGTACAAAAGCCCCACCGGCAGCATGAAGGAGATATTTTGCAGGGCACAGCATAAAATCCCTTTGATGTTGTCAATCGCTCCCTTGCGGGAAAGCGCATAGCGTCTCTGTAAATATTTGATCATCGCTCAGACCTCCTTTTCCACTTTCCACCGGACGGACTGCTGATAGTCCTTCCACATCGTCCCGAACAGACTTTCTTTTTTCCCGGACAGCTCCGCAAAGCTGCCGCTTTCCGAAAGCCGCCCCTCATTCAGCACAAAAATGCGGTCGGCATTCACAATCGTGGACAGCCGATGGGCGATCATGATGACGGTGCGCCCCTTTGCAAGCTCGTTGAAGGCAGCCTGCACCTTCGTTTCGTTGTCGGGGTCGGCAAAGGCGGTCGCTTCATCAAGAATCAGCACCGGCGCGTTTTTGAGCATGGCGCGGGCAATGGCAAGCCGCTGTGCTTCGCCGCCGGAGAGGTAGATGCCCTGCGAGCCGATGACCGTATGCACGCCGTCCGGGAATTTTTCGATGATGTCCGTACACTGCGCCGCATGGAGTGCCGCCAGCACCTCCTCATCCGCGGCGTCCGGCTTGCCCATACGCACATTGTCCAGAATGGTGCCTTTGACAAGATGGCTGTTCTGAAACACGAAGGAAACCGTGTTCATCAGCTCGTTTTTTTCAATGTTCTTCACATTGACACCGCCGACGGAAATACTGCCGCTCTGCGGATCAAAGAAGCGGGCAATGAGCGCCGCCAGCGTGGATTTTCCGCCGCCGGAGGGTCCGACAAACGCCACCGTCTGTCCCGCGCCGATGGAGAGAGAAATATTCTCCACGGCATTTTTTGTGCCGTCATAGCTGAAGGTTACATTTTCCAATTTGACCGAGCTGTCCTTCGGATGCTTCGGTGTGCTCGGCTGAGAAAGCGAGGGGCTTTGCAGAACACGGTCAATGCGGGTGATGGCGTCCTGCACGATCATTCCGTTCTCGCTCATGAACATCAGCTTGGTGAGCGTCAGCGAGATGACCGGCGTGACGATGATGTAAAAGAGCAGGTTCAGCAGCACGCCGCCGTCCGCACCGCCGCGGAAGAACAGAAAGCCGCCCGCAATCAGAAACACAAACACGCTGTTGACCGCCAGCGTATAGAAGGTCATCGGCCAGCGCATCTGCTTTGTGTATGCGATGACCCAACGCTCGTAGTTGTCGATGGCGCCCTTGAATTTTTTGAAGGAAAACACCGTCTGACCGAAGGTCTTGACGACGGGAATCCCCCGCACGTACTCCACCGCCTCCCCCGACATATCCGCAAGCGCGTTCTGATACTGTGTCATCTTCTCCTGCATCCCCTTGCCGGTCATGCTTGTCATCACGGCAAAGGCAAGCGCCACCGGCACAAGGCTCAGAAGCCCCAGCCGCCAGTCGAATGCCAGAAGAAGCGTCAGGAGTCCCGCAATGGTCGCCACAGCCCTTGCCTTGTCGGGGAGCTGGTGGGCGAGATAGGTTTCCGTTGCGCCGGTTGTTTCCGAAATCGTGCGGCGCAGCTTGCCGCTACCGAACTGCCCGATTTCCCCAAGCGGAAGCGTAGCAATATGCTTCGTCATGGCAAGGCGCAGATTGGTGGCGATGCGAAATGCCGCAAGGTGCGAACACATCAGCCCCGCGATGTAGGTAAGCACGGCGGCAAAGGCAAACGCCACCGCCATCCAGCCGTAGTGCGTCACATGGACGGCATTTTCATAGTTCGGCGCGACCTCGATGACCTCCCGCAGGATGCGCCAGATGTACCAAAACGGCACCAGCGCCAACAGTGCGCCGGCGGCGGCAAGCACCCACGAAAGATAGCTTAGGATTCGGTATGTCCCCGCGTAATCCAGCAGGCGGGACAGATTGGATTGCTTTTTCAAAACGGTTCCTCCTTGATTTTGTTTTTTAGTTAGCCAAAGCTAACCAAACGGCCTTTGAAAAGCCGCCGGAGCGGCGAGTCAAAGTGCATGATTTACTTTTTCAGAAATGAGAACGGCCCTTTCTTTTCATACGGAGCAGCACGGATTTCTCCCGCCGTGTAGCCGGTGGCGGCAATGGCGGCGCGCAGGGCGGCTTCGTTAAGCGGCTCATGCGAGAGGATAACGGTTTCTCCCTTCGTATGGGAGGAAGACACCTTTTCCACTGAAAATGTGCGGCGAATCGTATCGTTGATGTGCGCCTCGCACATGGAGCATGCCATGCCGGAGATTTTCACTGTTGTCCGAATCATCAGAAATCATCCTTTCCTATTTTTTCTTGTATCCGCAGTCGCAGTATGGGCCGCCGGAGGCGAGAGTGTACTGCCGCACGAAGTCGGTCACGCCGCCATCTTCGCTCATGGTGTAGTCCAGGCGGCACAGCGCCGGAGTGAGGTCATATAGCCCCAGCTTTTTCATCAGCACACAGATGCCGCATTTGGTGAAGCGTCCCTCGTATCCGCTGCCGTCGGGGTATTCGTAAAACTCCATATTCCATGAATACGGGTTGCGGTCGGCGGCTCTCAGCGCGGCAGTAGCTTTCATTCCGGCAATATCCATGTCGGAGAATTTGCTCTTTCCGCTCTTGCGGCAGAACCATTTCATCGGCTTTGTCATCATGGATTTTGCGTAATACTCCGTCAGCCGCTCCACATCCGGACGCTCCGGCATGGAGAGAATAAACGCGCCGATCATTGCACAGTTGACGATATTCATCTTGAAGCGATCCGCTTTTTCAAACTCCGGCAGGTCTGCGATAATTGCTTTGTATTTCGGCTTTGCCTTTTTCGTGATCGCTTTTGCCGTATCGGTATCGTAGCCGAGCACCTCTGTCAGCTGCTTTTGGAATGAGCCTGCAAACAGCACCCACATTCCCATGGGCATACCTATGTATTTCATTGCACTGTCTCCTTACATTC
>ERZ826220.1593-NODE-1593-length-22057-cov-3.160122_pt1 | contig 22057 bp, 14 predicted proteins | sample MGYA00519927_ERZ826220 | MGnify/ENA primary metagenome ERZ826220 (study PRJEB31778, sample SAMEA3449225) | human gut metagenome | biome: human gut; feature: human-associated habitat; material: faeces | place: United Kingdom | collected 2010/2012 ... | reverse complement strand
ACGGGAACAGCATCAGGCAGGCAAGCACCTCGGACTCCAGCGTGATCGTGCGCTTCGTTCTGTACGCCTCCGCCACCAGAAAATGTTCCAGCAGCTTCCGCCGCTCTAAAAGCGGGCGCTCCGTAAGGGATGGGAGCCTTATCTCCGCCAGCACATGATCTTCCAGCAGGGAAATCACATCCAGCGCCTCGTCATCGCAGGAGAGAAAAATCATCGGCAGTTCCCGCGCATCCTCCACAAAACAGCGAAGCAGCTTGCGCCTGACATTCACTGACAAGAACTGTATCTTATGTAAAAACAGGATTCCCCCGGCTGCCTCCGCGAGCATTCCTCCCTGGGTACCGTCTCCGAGCAGTTCTGTGATCGTTGCCGCATCGTCCGCTCCAAAGTCCATACAGTCGCACATTACAAACGGCACCTGTTCCGCAAGCAGACCCTGCTGTACGGCGGCCTTATGCATCACTTCCGCCATGTATTTTCTGCCGCTTCCCTCTCTTCCGATCAGAAGAACGTTCAGTCCGCGGTGCGGATACAAGAGTGCCGCCCTGGCAAGCTGAACGGCGTATTTTAAACTGCCGTCATATCCCACCAGTTCCCAGAACGCTCCCTCCTCATCCGCAAACGCTTCCGTCAGCGAATATAATACCGGCCGGCTGCTGCTCTTTTTTACCCTGCCGTCCCGGAGAAGTTCGCCCAGCGCCGTGCTAACGTTGGTGCGCTGCATTCCGAGTGCCTCTGCGATCTCCCCGATAAATGCATTGTCCACGGTTTTTCCGTCAAGCTGCAGCGGCAGCACAATGTTTTCATAGACAGACAGCACCGGAACTAAATTAAAGGACTGAAAGACAAATCCGATTTTTCTTCTGCGGAAAATCGTCAGTTCTTCATCCTTTAATGCAAAGATGTCTTTGCCGTCCACATAGACTTTGCCGGATGTTGCCCGGTCGAGTCCTCCAAGCATATGTAAAAGCGTCGATTTTCCCGATCCGGAGGTTCCTACCACCGCGACAAATTCTCCGTTTTCCACCGACAGGTTTACCCCCGCCAGCGCGTGCACGGCGGTCTCCCCCGTGCCATACTGTTTTTTCAAATCTCTGGTTTCCAAAATGACCATCCTGTAATCTCCTTTTGCTCCTGATTTGGCATTTCCTGCCTTCTTTTAAGATTGTCGCACAGAATTCTTTCGAGAATCTGTCCCGGAGACAAAAGATTCTTACAGTTTTGACACAATTGCCGTTGGAAAATACAGCCCAAACGTTGAGCCTGCCCCAGGCACGGACGAAAGCCGGATATATCCGCCCTGCTGTTGCATGATAGATCGTGCCAGATACAGTCCGATCCCCACACCGCTCTTTTCGGCAACCGCGTTTCCCCTGTAAAAACGCCCAAATACCGCCGCATGCTCCTCCTCACCGATGCCGATTCCTGTATCCGTCACTTCCACACAGGCAAACAGTTCATAGGAACAGAGTTTTATGGTAATCCCTCCTGTGTTCGTATATTTGATCGCATTATCGAGAATATTTCCCAGTGCTTCCATGGACCATTTCTTATCAAAGTACGCATAAACCGGTGCGTCTTCCTCTGCTTTTTTCGTCCCGGAAAACGCAATCGCAAGTCCTTTGGCGGCTGCTTTTTCCCGGTAACTTTCCATACCGTCTACGACCAGTTCTGTCAGCGGCTGTCGGTTTGGATGTAACACAAAAACGCCTGTCTCAAGCCTTGAAAGTTTGACAAGCGCATCCATTAAAAACTGTAATTTTTCACTCTGCTGCCGCAGCTTTTTTACGGAATCCTGTGCTGCTTCCCCCAGCGGTTCTTCCTCCAGCAGTTCCGTATACAATAAAATATTTGAAAGCGGCGTCCGCGTCTGATGGGAAATATCTGCGATCAGTTCTTTGATTCTTTCCCGCTCCGCATCTATGCTTCGCACCGAAAGTTCCGATGCCGCCAGATACTGCGCCAGACGGTTTTCCAGCGATGACTGCCGCGACTCATCAAATGTGGTCTCGGAAAAGGTGCCGTTTATCGCCGCCTCAAGCATATCGGAAAGTCCATCCATCACCTGTTTCTGCCGGTGTCTGAGGAAAAGTGCTGCTGCAAGCACACTCCCTGCCGCAAGCAATATAATTACAAAATATCCGATCATACTTCCCATACATATCCGATCCCATACACGGTCCGGATCTGCTCCTTTGCCTGTAATTTATCCCGCAGCCGCTTGATGGCAACCGAAAGCGCGTTTTCATCCACGTACACCGCGCCATCGGTCCAGATGCGATCCATCAAAGTTTCCCGCGGCACGGTCATCCCCACATGCTGCACAAGAAGCGCCAGAAGTTTCTGCTCGGTTTTACTTAACTCCACTTCCTGTCCGCTTACGGTAAAACGCATATTTGTAAAATCAAACTTCCAGATACTGCCCTCCCAGATCTGTGTGTTTTTTGCGCTTTCTTTCTGCATCTGCACCGTCCGGTTCCGAAGCTGGGTGTTTACCCGCGCCCGGAGTACCGCCAGACTGAACGGCTTTGTGATGTAATCATTTGCTCCCTGCTCCAGTCCGCTTACAATATCCATTTCCAGATCGTTTGCCGTAAGTAAGATCACCGGAAGATCCGAGGTTCTGCGGATCTCCTGCAGCAGATCAAAACCGCTCCCGTCCGGCAGATTTACATCGAGAATCAGCAGATCTGTCTGGTTCTGATGCAGATGCTGTCTGGTCTCCTGTATATTTTTACAGCATAGCACCTGCCGGTTTTTCTCCTGTAATGCGCGCTGCAGTCCCTGTGCGAGTGCCATATCGTCTTCCGTGATCAGAAGATGCATGATTTTTTCTTCCATTGGTTTCTTCCTGTTCTGTTTAGTTTTGTTGCGGGATTTGTTTCAATCCTGCAAAAAGACGGAGCTTAACGCTTATTGCTTTTTATCATTTTCAATCACACAGGAATGTTCTTTCGTCTTCTTATCATAATTAATTCCTACGAGCAGAATATTTCCTGTATATGGCTCTAACGATTGCGGATACTTTCTGTCTTTTATCTGTTGTAAGGCGGTATCCGCAGTTTTATTCCATTTCAGTTCCACAACCAGTGCCGGATAATCAGCTTTATATTCCGGTTTTGGAATATAAACAAAATCCGCAAAACCACGGCCGGTCGGCAATTCCCGGATGGGTTTAAAATAATACTGCATGGAACTTAAGTATGCGATCGTAAGTACACTGCTGAGCGAATTTTCATCATGGTACATAATCGTTGAAGAATACCCGGTATGAATTTTCTCAATCCCCTTTGCAACCTCCATTCCATCTTTTTCCAGCGTTGCATCTAATAACGCTAACGATTCTTTTTGAAATGTCACCATCTCATTCCACCTGGTACGTTTCACTGCATGATTTAACTCGTGCCGGATTTCTTCATTCGGAATAAAAACATGCCGGCTGTCCTGATCATAAGCCAGATATCCCAAATGAATCAGGTACGTAAGCACATCATCCCGATTTGCAAAACTTACCGTGTCATTCTGAAAGGATGTCACATCCACTTCTACGGATGCGCCCGACAACATCTCGATAATTGCAGATTTCAAGCCATCAAAATCCATGTTGATCAGTGGCACAATTGCCTCATAGCTTCCGGTATTTGACCAATAACTTTTATACTTTCCATTTAACATGACACTGACAACGGCCTTCGGATTATATACCTGATAATCCTCTAATAAATAGCCATCATACCAGGATTTCACCTGTTCATAACTGCATCCGTATTGTTCACACAGTCCGTGGACTTCTTCTTCTGTAAACCCGACGTAAGGAGCCATCCGTCCTGCATCGAGCATGGTAAATTCTTCAAAATTGTTGAGTGCTGACTGCGTTTTTAATTTCTTAATCGGTAAAATTCCCGTCAAATATGCTAACGCAATGTATCTGGAAGGTTCTGTGCCTTTAAACATTCCTCTGAGAAAATCAATATATGCCTCCTGCAATGTATGATTCTGTGCCTCATCTCGAATCAAAACATCCCACTCATCAATGATGACAACAAATTTATTGCCCGTAGCCGCTTTGATATAGGACATTGCCCCATAAGCAGTCCTGACCGCATCCGGAATGATCTGTCCGTATGCTTCCCTCAGTTCCTGTAAAATTCCCTCGTTGATATAATCTACAACATGATCTGTATCTTCGGCATCCATCATGCACCACTGTACATCAAAATGGATCACATCATATTTATTAAGATGCTTCTTAAAATCTTCTGTTTTTCCTATCTCAAGATCAAAAAACATCTCTTCCGAATCTGCACCTTTGCTATAGTATGCTGCAAGCATATTCGCCGCATATGATTTTCCAAACCGGCGTGGACGACTATTGCAAATATATCCGTCTGTTGAGTCCAGTACATCATTCATGCAGGCAATTAAGCCCGTTTTATCTATATAGATTTTTGAATTCAGTGCTACTTGAAATGCACTGTTATCCGGATTCACAAATCTTCCCATGATTTCACTTCCTTTCCGTTTTTTGATTATACCCCGATTTTACCATTCCCCCATCCAAATAGCAACGCACACCCCCGAAAATCCCGTAAAATCGCGGAAAAGAACCGATAAAATATGCTTTCCACTCTTGACAACGCTTACAGCCCCTAGTTATAATAAGGCATGAAAAACGATGACGAAGACAGTAGTCTGCGCGTGAACGGTCTGTGGAAAGCGAGCCGGGGATGGTGGGAGTCCGGTACAAGTAGCGGCAGGTGAACATCACTTCCAAGTTGCAGTTCTGAATCTGCGTACCCGGCGCATAAAATATAGAAAACCGGAGAGCAGTGGTAAGAAGTTGCCGGTTGTTCCCCGTTACAGGAAATGCATATGATAGTATGTAACAGGTGGTTACGATAAGTACAGCTTTCGTCCTATTACAGGGCGGGAGCTTTTTCTTATTTTACGCGAGCAAATCAAACGAGAAACTTAAGTTTCAGGAGGTACAAGCATGTACAAGAAAGTTTCAACCGACATGAACTTTGTCGAGAGAGAAAAACAGGTTGAGAAGTTCTGGGAAGACAATCAGATCTTCGAAAAAAGTATGAAAGTGCGTGAAGGAAATCCGTCCTACGTGTTCTATGACGGACCGCCGACCGCAAACGGAAAACCGCACATCGGCCACGTAGAGACCCGTGTTATCAAGGATATGATCCCGAGATACCGTACCATGAAGGGTTATCAGGTGCCGAGAAAAGCAGGCTGGGATACCCACGGACTGCCGGTAGAGCTGGAAGTGGAAAAGCTGCTGGGTCTGGACGGCAAGGATCAGATCGAACAGTACGGACTGGTTCCTTTTATTGATAAATGTAAGGAAAGCGTCTGGAAGTACAAGGGTATGTGGGAAAAATTTTCCGATACCGTTGGTTTCTGGGCAGATATGGACAATCCTTATGTAACATACCATGACACATATATCGAGTCAGAATGGTGGGCTCTTAAGAAAATCTGGGAAAAAGGACTTCTTTATAAAGGTCACAAGGTAGTTCCTTATTGCCCCAGATGCGGAACAGCCCTTTCAAGCCACGAAGTTGCACAGGGTTATAAAGACGTTAAGGAGCTTTCGGTATATGCTAAGTTCCCCGTTGAAGGCAAAGAAAACGAATATATCCTTGCATGGACAACAACACCCTGGACACTTCCTTCAAACGTTGCTCTTGTTGTAAATGCAAACGAAGACTATGTAAAGGTAAGCTACAAAGGCGAGGTTCTTATTTTAGCAAAGGCTCTTGTAGATACAGTTCTTAAAGAAGATTATGAAATCCTTGAAACATTCAAAGGTTCAGATCTTAAGGGAGTAAGATATACACCTCTCTTTGATTTCCTTGAAAATGACGAAAAAGGTTTCTATGTTGTTACAGATGATTATGTAACTCTTACAGACGGTACAGGTGTTGTTCATACAGCTCCTGCATTCGGTGAAGATGACTACCGTGTAGGCCGTGTTTACGGACTTCCTTTCCGTCAGTATGTTGATACACAGGGTAACTTCACAAAAGAGGTTACACCTTGGGCAGGCAGATTTGTAAAGGACTGCGATAAAGAAATCATCAAATATCTTGAGGATAACGGAACACTCTTTGCCGCTATTCCGTTTGAACACAGCTATCCTCACTGCTGGAGATGTGATACACCGCTTCTTTACTATGCAAGAAGCACATGGTTTATCGAAATGACAAAGGTAAGAGATAAGCTTGTTGCAAACAACGATACAATCGAATGGTATCCCGAAAACGTAAAATATGGACGTTTCGGAAACTTCATTGCAAATGTTATCGACTGGGGCTTAAGCCGTGAGCGTTATTGGGGTACACCGCTTCCCGTATGGGAATGTGAATGTGGTTACTTCCACACAATCGGAAGTGTTGAAGAGCTCAGAAGCATGTCTGATGACTGCCCTGAAGAGCTTGAGCTTCATAAGCCTTATATTGATGCGGTTCACATCAAATGCCCTAAATGCGGAAAGCAGATGACAAGAGTTCCCGAAGTTATCGACTGCTGGTTCGACTCAGGTTCAGCTCCTTTTGCACAGTGGCATTATCCGTTTGAAAACCAGGATATATTTGAAAAACGTTTCCCTGCCGATTTCATCACAGAGGCTGTTGACCAGACAAGAGGTTGGTTCTATTCAATGCTTGCCGTTTCAACACTTGTATTTGATACAACATCATATACACACTGTATGTCAATGGGACACGTTCTTGATAAATACGGTATCAAGATGAGTAAGCATAAGGGAAATGTAGTTGACCCTTGGACAGTAATGAACAAACAGGGTGCAGATGCTATCAGATGGTATTTCTATGTAAACTCAGCTCCTTGGCTTCCTTGCCGTTTTGACGATGAGGCTGTTGATGATGCACAGAGAAAATTCATGGGAACATTCTGGAACACATACGCATTCTATGTTCTTTATGCAAATATTGATAACTTTAATCCTATGGATTACAAGCTTGAATATGATAAGCTTCCTCCTATGGATAAATGGATTCTTTCAAAGCTTAACACACTTGTTAAATATGTTGATGACTGCCTCGGAACATATAAGATTACAGAGCCTGCGAGAGCACTCCAGAGCTTTGTTGACGATATGAGCAACTGGTATGTAAGAAGAAGCCGTGAGCGTTTCTGGGCAAAGGGAATGGAGCAGGATAAGATCAATGCTTACATGACTCTGTACACAGCTCTTGTTACAGTATCTAAGGCAGCAGCTCCGATGATCCCGTTCATGACAGAAGAGATTTATCAGAACCTGGTTCGCAGCATTGATAAGGATGCTCCGGAAAGTATTCACCTTTGTGACTTCCCAGAAGTTCATGAAGATCAGATTGACAAAGAACTTGAAAATAACATGGAACATGTTCTTGACCTTGTTGTTATGGGACGTGCATGCCGTAATGCATCCAACATCAAGAACCGTCAGCCGATCGGAAAGATGTTTGTGAAAGCAGACTTTGATCTTCCGGAATTCTATCAGGAGATCGTTGCAGACGAGCTGAATGTTAAAAATGTTAAATTTACAGATGATGTAAGAGACTTTACTTCTTATAGTTTTAAACCACAATTAAAGACAGTCGGACCGAAATATGGTAAGATGTTAGGTGGTATCAAAGCGGCGCTTAACGACATCGATGGAAATGCAGCAATGGATGAGCTCAACGCTACAGGTGCACTCAAACTGGATGTAAACGGACAGGAAATTGAACTTTTCAAGGAAGATCTTCTGATCGATACAGCACAGATTGAAGGATATGAATCTGTAAATGACAACGGAATTACAGTTGTTCTCGATACAAACCTGTCACCAGAGCTGCTGGAAGAGGGATTTGTACGTGAGATCATCAGCAAGATCCAGACAATGAGAAAAGAAGCTGATTTCGAAGTTATGGACAGAATCAAAGTTACATACGAGGGTAGTGAAAAGGCAGAAGCTGTCTTCGAAAAGAACAATACACTGATCGCAGGTGAGGTACTTGCGGATGAAGTTGTAAAAGCACAGCCGGCTGGTTACGTGAAAGAATGGAAGATCAACGGCGAAGCAGTTACAATGGGTGTTGAGAAAAAAGGAGAGTAATAAACATGTTCAGTAAAAGATTCGAGAAAAAGGCTTTTAAAGCGGCAGTAAAGGATAACGTTAAGACACTTTATAGAAAAACAATCGATGAAGCTACACCGCAGCAGCTATTCCAGGCAGTATCCTATGCAGTCAAAGATGTTATTATCGATGATTGGATTGAGACACAGAAAAGATATGATGAGACAGACGCCAAGACAGTATACTATATGTCAATGGAGTTCCTTATGGGACGTGCACTTGGCAACAACCTCATCAATATGACAGCATATAAAGATGTAAAAGAAGCACTGGAAGAGATGAATATTGATCTGAACGTGATTGAAGACCAGGAGCCGGATGCGGCTCTTGGAAATGGTGGTCTTGGACGTCTTGCAGCATGTTTCCTTGATTCTCTTGCAACATTGAACTATCCTGCATATGGATGTGGAATCCGTTACCGTTATGGAATGTTCAAACAGAAAATCAAAGATGGATATCAGGTGGAGGTTCCGGACAACTGGCTGAAAGAAGGAAATCCATTTGAAATTCGCCGTGAAGAATACGCAAAAGAAGTACGCTTTGGCGGAAATATCCGTTTCGAGAAAGATCCTGTAACAGGAAAAGATAAATTTATCCAGGAAAATTATGAGTCTGTTATGGCTGTTCCGTATGATATGCCAATCGTAGGATATGGTAATCATGTAGTAAATACACTGCGTGTATGGGATGCAAAACCGATTACAGACTTCAAACTTGATGAGTTTGACAGAGGTAATTATCACAAAGCAGTAGAGCAGGAGAACCTTGCGAAATTGATCGTTGATGTCCTTTATCCAAACGATAACCATTATTCAGGAAAAGAGCTTCGTTTGAAACAGCAGTATTTCTTTATTTCTGCAAGTCTTCAGGCTCTGATTGAGAAATATAAGAAAAAACATGGAGACATCAGAAAACTGTACGAGAAAGTTGTTATTCAGATGAACGATACACATCCGACAGTTGCGGTTCCGGAGCTGATGCGTCTTTTGATCGACGTAGAAGGATTAAGCTGGGAAGATGCATGGGAAGTTACAAGCAAGACCTGTGCTTATACAAACCATACAATCATGGCAGAGGCACTTGAGAAATGGCCAATCGACCTGTTCTCTAAATTGCTTCCACGTATTTACCAGATTGTCCAGGAGATCGATCGTCGTTTCCTGATCAAAGTTCGCGAAATGTATCCGGGAAATGAAGAGAAAGTCCGCAAAATGGCAATCCTTATGAACGGACAGGTTCGTATGGCTAACATGGCAATCGTTGCAGGATTCTCTGTAAATGGTGTTGCACAGCTTCATACAGAGATCCTTGAGAAACAGGAACTGAAAGATTTCTATCAGATGATGCCTGAGAAATTCAACAATAAGACAAACGGAATCACACAGAGACGTTTCCTCGCACATGGAAACCCACTTCTTGCTGATTGGATCACAGATAAGATCGGTGACGGATGGATCACAGATCTGTCTCAGATTGCAAAGCTGAAACCACTTGTTGAAGACGAAGACGCAAGACGTGAATTTATGGAAATTAAATACCAGAATAAAGTTCGCCTTGCGAAATATATCAAAGAGCATAACGGAATCGATGTAGATCCTCGCTCTATCTTTGACATTCAGGTAAAACGTCTGCATGAGTACAAACGTCAGCTGTTAAATATCCTGCATATCATGTATCTGTACAATCAGATCAAAGAGCATCCGGAGATGTCCTTCTATCCAAGAACATTTATCTTCGGAGCAAAGGCGGCAGCAGGATACCTTCGTGCGAAAGAGACAATCAAACTGATCAACTCCGTAGCAGATGTTGTAAATAACGACAGAAGCATCAACGGAAAGCTGAAAGTTGTATTTATCGAAGACTACAGAGTATCCAATGCGGAGATTCTTTTCGCAGCAGCAGATGTCAGCGAACAGATCTCAACAGCTTCCAAAGAGGCATCCGGTACAGGTAACATGAAGTTCATGTTGAACGGTGCACCGACACTCGGAACAATGGACGGAGCAAATGTAGAGATCGTTCATGAAGTTGGAGAAGAGAATGCATTTATCTTCGGTCTGAGTTCACAGGAAGTAATCAATTACGAGAACAATGGCGGTTACAACCCAACAGATGTTTACTTTAATGATTGGGAGATCAAACGTGTCGTAGATCAGCTGATGGATGGAACATATTCTAACGGTGATCACAACATGTATATCAATCTGTATAACTCACTGCTGAATACACAGTGTACAGACAAAGCGGATACTTACTTCATTCTGAAAGACTTCCGTTCTTATGCAGATGCACAGAAGAGAGTAGAAGAAGCTTACAGAGATCAGCAGAGATGGTCTAAGATGGCAATGATGAACACAGCATGCAGCGGTAAGTTCACATCTGACAGAACAATCGAGGAGTATGTGCGTGATATCTGGCATCTGGAGAAGGTTGAAGTTCCATCAGGACAGGACCTTTTCGAATAAGCAATTACACGGAGAATGAACCAGATAAGTTCTAAAATAGGACAGCCTTCCATACAATAGAGTATGGAGGGCTGTTTTTATGCGTGATACAATTAGAAATAAAATAAAGTCATTTTTTGCATTTCTTATCATACTGTTTTTACTTCCTTATATCATTTCTGTTTTTATAAAAGGAAAAAATGCGGTGCAGGGAGCTGACAGCGATAATGCATCTGTGTATCTCGCAGAAATGCTCGCAGGAGAAACAGATGGTGGATATGAAATAGAAGCATTGAAGGCACAGGCGGTTGTTCTACGTACAGAGTTGTACAGAACAGAGAAAGAAAAGCAGACTCTTTTCGATAAATGTCTGACGCAGACTCAGATGAAGAAAAAGTGGGGGACAAAATACGAAGAGAATTTGAAAAAATGTCAACAGGCAGCACAGGAAACAAAAGGAATTGTACTGTGGTATCATGAGACCTTTGCATGGGCACCGTTTCATCAATCCAGTAATGGAAAGACCAGAGACGTGCAGGAGGTACTTGGGAATGCAGATTATCCGTACATCACAGCAAAAGAATGTCCGCTTGACAAGGCGGCAGAAGATGAAATTCAGGTACATTTGATAGAATATAAAGAGATACAAAAGAGATGTAGAGAATTCCTTGTGGCAGAGGAACAGAAAAAAGCAGAAAATGGGTATGGATACGAAGATTTTGAAATTCAGGAATGGGATTCTTCCGGTTATGTCAGAAAAATGAGGATTGGAGAGACGATATGTACAGGAGATCAGTTCCGTGATGCACTGAAACTTCCTTCGAGTTCATTTTCTTTTTATGAAAGTCCACACGGGTTGAAGATTGCAACTGTTGGAAAAGGGCACGGATTCGGAATGAGTCAGTGGACTGCACAGGAAATGGCAAAGGATGGGAAAAATTATGAAGAGATCCTGCAATATTTTTATGAAGGAACAGAACTACACCACCTAGATGAATAAGAACAATCATTTCAGGCAATGCTATAGCCAGAGGTGATGATTATGAATAAAAATGAAAGACCGGCCTTTTTGAAAGGAAAGGGAGCTGCAGTTGGCGTAGTACTTTGTTTTGTTGCGGTAATTACAATGGTTGGAAGCTACACATACAATCATTACAAAAAAGACATGGAGCAGCAGATAAAAGATGCGCAAACAACAGCAGAACAGCTTACAGAAGATGATAGTACATTGGCGAATACAGATGATATTCTTCCTACAGACACAGATTCAGAAGAGGATAATGAAGAAAACCAGGAATCCCAAAAGGATGTTCAGCAAGAGAATGAAAACAGTATGGAGAATGGAAATACATCCACAGAGGAAATTCAAAGCACAGCATCTTCAAATACGCAGGATGTATGGTTTACTCAGGAAAGTACACTTGCCTGGCCGGCAAGCGGAGCAACACTTTTGAGTTTTAGTATGGATCATACAGTATATTTTCCAACATTGGAGCAGTATAAATATAATCCTGCACTGATTATTGGTGGAACGCAGGGAGAAGTGATCCACGCAGCGGCAGCAGGAGTTGTAGAGAGTATTGAACAGACTGCCCAGACAGGAACTACTGTGACACTTGATATGGGAAATGGGTATACTGCGGTTTATGGCCAGCTGGATGAAGTGGCGGCAGCAGTTGGAGATTATATTGCAGCCGGAGAGGAAGTGGGAACACTGAATTCACCGACGAAATATTATAGTGTCGAAGGACCAAATTTATATTTTGAAATTATGAAAGACGGGGCGCCGGTTGACCCCATGAATTTTATGGAGTAAAGTTGTATTTGTTTGGATAAAATGAAGGAATCAAAAGTTTGATTACGGGTGCAGGATCAATACTATATTGTATTGGATACAGGAAAAGTTTTCTTGATAATATAGTATTGATCCTGGATAAGGGATTCATGATATAATAAATAACATGCATCGAAAGAGTAATGCGGGAGATAGCAGAGGTGATGAGTTTTTGAATTATACATATATGCTAAAATGTAGTGACGGAACGTTATACACGGGCTGGACAAATGATCTGGAAAAACGTGTGGAGGCGCACAATTCCGGGAAAGGTGCGAAATATACGAAGGCACGCAGGCCAGTTGAATTGGCTTATTATGAGGAATTTGAGACAAAAGAACAGGCAATGAAACGTGAATATGCAATTAAGCAGTTAGGGAGAAAAGAGAAACAGAAACTCATTGCCGGCAAAAAAGTTAAATTATCAGATGAAAGAAAAGAGAAAGAAGATTAAAAAACTGCCTATCAGGAAGGAAATGTTCCATTCCCGATGGGCAGTTTTATCATAGCAGAAGCGATCGCTTCTGCTGATAAGGTTTGTTTAAATTAGCCGAAGTATCTCTTAAGCAGTCCTTCGAATGCTTTTCCGTGTCTTGCTTCATCGCGAGCCATCTCGTGTACTGTGTCGTGGATTGCATCCAGGTTAGCAGCTTTAGCTCTCTTTGCAAGATCGAATTTACCTTCTGTAGCACCGTGCTCAGCATCAACTCTCATCTCAAGGTTTTTCTTTGTGCTGTCTGTTACAACTTCACCAAGAAGTTCAGCGAATTTTGCAGCATGCTCTGCTTCTTCGTAAGCAGCTTTTTCCCAGTAAAGTCCGATTTCCGGATATCCTTCTCTGTGAGCAACTCTTGCCATTGCCAGGTACATACCAACTTCGGAGCATTCTCCATTGAAGTTGTCCTTCAGACCCTGGATGATTTCAGGATCAACACCCTGAGCAACGCCAACAACGTGTTCATCAACGAATTCGATTTCGCCTTCTTTTACTTCTACAAATTTGTCTGCAGGGACACCGCACTGAGGGCATTTAGCCGGTGGTTCCGGTCCTTCATAAGTGTATCCGCATACTGAACAAGTCCATTTCATAATTCTTACCTCCTAAAATATTTTTTTATCTCATGTATTTGTTTGTGTTGTTTACCTTGTGACTATAATGTACCATTTTGGTAAAGAATAGTCAAGGCTTTTTTGCAAAAAATTTTTAAAAGATGAAAAAAAGAGAATGAACTCGCAGATACTTTACCTTTTGCGTAAAACAAGGTATAATGGAGTATGTTTGCAAGGGGCATGAGTTGGGAATAAGATGAGATAAATAGAAAGGTGATTTTGTGAAGATACGTAAAATTGCTGCAGTCGCAGTGACCGCTGTGCTTACGGTGACCATGCTGACAGGCTGTACGACGTTTAATAATTTTAAAGAGGCTTTTTTACAGCAGAAAAAGAGCAGTGACGTTACCATACAGATCGGGATCTATGAACCTATGTCGGGTGCGGACAGCGATGCTGCCAAGGCTGAGATCAAAGGGATCGAACTGGCACATGAAGTATACCCTAATATAGGCGGTAAGATCGTGGAACTGGTCTACAGCGATAATTCGTCGGATATCGATGCGGCCGAGACGGCGATCAATAACCTGATCTCCAAGAAGCCGGATATCATACTGGGAAGCTACGGGAGCGTGTACTCCATGATCGCGGGAAAACCGGTCAACGATGCTAAGATCCCGGCTATCGCGATCACTAATGATAACCCGCTGGTCACTAAGAATTATCCTTATTATTTCCGCGTGTGCTATGTAGATTCCAACCAGGGAGATCTGCTTGCCAAGTATGTGCTGGAACAGAAGCAGGAAACGACAGCCGGTGTTTTGATACCAAACAACGATGATGTTGCGATGGCCATGGCGACGACTTTCGTTGACCGGATCGAAGCGGAAACAGAAAATGAAGATGCTATCACAGCGTATGAAACATATAAGCCGGGACAGAAAGATTTTACAAAGCCGTTGAAAGCGATCCAGGAGTCGGGAGTCAAGAGTGTCCTGCTGCCGGGAGATAGTGCGGATTCGGCAAACATCATCAATCAGGCGGTCGATATGGGAATGGATGTCATGTTCCTGGGCCCGACGGACTGGTCAAGCAAGGAATTCCGCTCTGAGCTCAGCAGCAGCGTCAGCAAGGAGCACCTCGCATTTGTAAACTTCTTTACAGCAGATGATACGATCAACCAGGAATCCGAGAAGTTCCTGGAGGCATATCATGAGAAATACGGCAAAGACAAAGAACCGGAAGATTCGGTGGCACTTGGATACGATGCTTATCTCATCGCGATCAACGCAGTCAATGACGCCGGTAATGACCCGAGCGGGAACGATATCCGGAAAGTACTGGCAAGTGCAAAAGAATTCCAGGGTGCTTCCGGCAATATCACTTTCAATACAGAAGGTGATCCGCTGCGATCGGCACAGATCAGCACCTGGGAAGGTAAAAAAATAGTTTCCACATATACGGTCGAACCATATTGATCGTGTTTAAATCATAAGATATTGCAAAGAATAAAATCATAAAGGAGAATAGTAATATGGAAGATAAAATCAAAGACGCACTGGATCAGATCAGACCATTTCTGCAGAGAGACGGTGGAGACATCGAATTCGTAGAGTATACGGATGACAATATCGTGAAGGTAAGACTGCAGGGACACTGCGCAGGATGCCCGGGAGCTCAGATGACGATCAAAGGTGTAGTAGAAAAGATCTTAAAGGAAAGCTATCCGGAAGTTGCAGGCGTAGAAGCGGTAATGTAAGATGAGTGATCTGGAATTTTTAAAACAGGTGAATGAAACGATTGAGACAAACAAGGAAGATATGATATCTTCCTTGTCTCATTTACTGCAGATCCCCAGTGTAGCCGTTGAAACTCCAGGGGAGTACCCTTTTGGCGAGAACGTCCAGAAAGCCTATGACGCCATGCTAGACATGGCCCGCGAAGAGGGCTTTGCAGTGTACAATGCGGATAACTACGGCGGACACATCGACTTTACAGGAAAAGGAGAAGGGATCGTGGGCGTGGTAGGACATCTGGATGTAGTCCCGGAGGGCGACGGATGGAGCTTCGATCCTTATGGCGGAGAGGTAAAGGACGGCTGGATCTGTGGTCGTGGAACGACTGATGATAAAGGTCCTGTGATAGCTTCGTTTTATGGGATGAAAGCTTTGAAAGCCTGCGGCTATGAACCGAAAAAGACGATCCGCCTGATCCTTGGACTGGATGAGGAAACGAACTGGCACGGCATGGATCATTATCTGGAGCATGTGGCAGAGCTGCCTGATCTGGGGTTCACACCAGATGGTGATTTCCCGGCGATCCACGGAGAAAAGGGCATCATCGTATTCGAACTGGTACGTAAGCTCAAGCCGTTTTCCGGCAAAGGTCTGGAACTCAGTTCCCTTCGCGGCGGTACAGCTGCCAATTCGGTAGCGGATCACAGCCGGGCTGTCGTGCGGGACAGTGCGGGCGGCGGATACGATAAAATCAAGGAGATGGTTCAGGCTTTTCGTGAAGAAAAAAATGCTTCCGGGCAGAACTGCCAGATTCGCTGCAAAGGAATCGGCAAGAGCCTGGAAATCACGGTGCAGGGTGTTTCTGCGCATGGTGCAAAGCCGGAAAAGGGCGTCAATGCCATCACGGTGCTGCTGGAGTTTCTGGGGCGTTTGAATTTTGCAAGTGAGGATATCAACGATTTCATCGAGTTCTATAATTCGCATATTGGCTATGAGCTTCATGGAGAAAGCATAGGCTGCGGTTTTTCTGACGAACCATCCGGCAAGCTGGTGTTCAATGTTGGCATGGCGGAATTTGACAAGGAAGCTGCGCGGCTGACGATCAATATACGCTATCCGGTGACCATGGATGATGAAAAGGTTTATGCCGGGCTGATGAGCGTGCTGGATCGTTATGATATAGGCATAGTGAAAGGCAAGCATCAGGAGCCGATCTACATTCCGGCAGATGATCCACTGATCAAAACTCTGATGGATATTTATGAGGCGCATACGGGTGATACAGAAAGCAAACCCCTGGTGATCGGAGGCGGCACCTATGCCAGAGCGATCCCGAATACGGTTGCTTTTGGAGCGCGTTTCCCGGACGAGATCGAACTGGGCCACCAGAAAGATGAACGGATTTCTGTGGACAACATGATCCGCCTGTCAAAGATCTATGCGGAGGCGATGTATCGGCTGTCGGAACTGGAAGAATAAAAGGATAGGATAACTGCACCGGACCCGGTGCAGTTTTTTTATGAAAATAGTGTGGAGTTTTGCTGTGAAATTTGACAAATCGGCGGTTTCTGTTACAATAAAAAACGTAGTTTCATTGAAAAATACACGTTTTGGAGATTTTTAGCATGAAGATCAATATTAAAGATGTCTTAAAAAATGATACAGAAAAAGCAGATCTGCATTCAGAACACTGGCTGACAGATGCCATGGAAGCGGAAGAAAAATCAGCTCCCGTGGAAAGCGAGTCGGCAGAAATGCCGGATACTGATTCAGATCCTGGAGTTGAAGCTTTCGAATCTGAAATGCCGGATACTGATTCAGAAGAAGAGATCCCGGAAGCGGAGGAGCTGGCAGAAGAACTGACGGAAGGTATTTTATCCGAGCCGGAAATCGAAGCTGTTTCTGCAGAAACCCCGGTGGAGCCAGAGTCTGCGGCATCCATCCAGGCACCGTCGCAGCCGGATATGCGGGCACAGATGCAACAGCAGGCGCAGCAGGCAGAACCTGCAACACAGCAGGAAGCGACGGCTGCAGCGCCGATGGCCGCAGCGGAGGCAGCAAAAACGTCTGATGCGCCTGTCGCAGAGAAAACGCTAGAGCATTCGACTGCGGAGCCTGCCGAGCCGCCGAAAACAGAAGCACAGGATGGGGAAATTCCTGCGGTGGAAGAAACAGAGGCGGAGCAGCTTTGCAGGAAAAAAGAGAAACATTCCTTTAAGAAATTTGGCTGGGCGTATGGGCTGGCAGCGGCGTTCGCGCTGCTGTTGTTTGTGACTTTTGCGTATACTTCGCTGGTGCCGCGGGAGGTGAATGCGACCATCAACGGCCAGAACTACAAGATCGAATCGAAGGCGTTTACTATCGATGAATTTTTGGATGAGCAGCATATCAAGTATTGTGAGGATGATTACATCTCGAGACCGGTTACCACCTTTATTTATGACGGGATCAGTTTCAAGCTGAAGCATGCAACGGATTTCAAGGTGACAGCGGACGGGAAGACGAAGAATTACAAGACTCTTTGCCGGACGGTTGGAGATGCGTTGAAAGATTGTAAAATCAAGGTGGGCGATGCGGATATCGTAACGCCGGGGCTGGATACGGAGATCGGTGATGGTCTGGAAGTGGTGATCCAGCGCGTGACCACTTCGCAGGAGACAGTGGAAGAGGATGTGGATTTCAATACCATTGAGAAGGACGATCCTTCCATGGAGGAAGGCAAGAGCAAGGTCGAAACGGAAGGAAGCAAGGGCAGAGATAAAGTGACCTATGAGATCACTTATATCGATGGCGTAGAGTCGGAACGGAAGGAGATTTCCCGCGAAACTGTGACTGCTGCGGTAGACAAGGTGATCCTTAACGGAACGAAGATCTCGTTCAATGGGAAATCATACAGCCGAAAACTGGTGGTGAAGGCGTATTCTTATACGGGCGGCGGTCGGACAGCTATGGGCACTCGTGCTCGTGTTGGTGAGATCGCAGTGGATCCGAGGGTGATCCCGCTTGGCTCGAAGGTTTATATCGAGGGTGTCGGTGCCCGGATCGCAGAAGACACTGGTGGCAATATCAAGGGCAATACCATAGATATTTATATGAATTCGGTGGCGGAATGCAGAAAATGGGGCGCCCGGACTGTAACGATCTATATCCAGTGATGATTCGGTCGTTTTGCAAGTGGGGGAAAATGTAATTCTACTTTTTGATCGCATTACAGCTAACTAAATCATAGTCATGCGAAGATAACACTCGTTGTGATTGAAAAAAACAGGTGTGCAGAGCCCTTGCGAGGGAAATTGCACACCTGTTTTTTTCTTATATTAGAATAATATGGGATGTAAAACCGCCGATTAACAATACTTTTAGTATTTTATTGATGGTGAACTGCTCTTGTGGCGGGAAAACTATGCTCTTTTTGTTATTTCTCCATGAAAAATCATAAAATCCTGCCGGTGGGGAGCAATTCAACAAGACTATTTCAAATGCTTGCTCAGCAGGTCGGCAAACAGCCTCGCATCCTCGTCGCTGGTAAAAATAGCCCGGGCGGACACATCGTTTCCGCCGCCCTTGCCCTGATAGAAGGAAGCGTATTCCTTGACCAGTTTACCGCAGTGAACAGTGCCGTCAGAAACCAGCACGCAGGAAGTCTGCGCCGGAACATAGAGCAGGAGCAATGGATGGGTCTTGCCGGCTCGAATGTTACCCATGTACGATTTGGCCATGGTGAAGGCGTCATCCATGGACAGGTGCAGCAGCGGGTACAGGATCACGGGAGCTTTAGAGCCGGATTGGTCGATATCTCCCAGCACAGCGTCCAGTTTTTCTTTTTCGGCCTCAATATAGGCCTTTTTCAGATGATAAAGATCGTTGCGGACTGCATTCATCTTTTCCTCCTGGATCCGGAGCTTTTCAGGAAATTCTTCCACAGATGCAGAGTACCGATTCGCTTCGTTTGTCAGGATCTCATGCTTCCGCTGATAATCTGTCAGTGCTTTGCGTCCGGCATCGCAGTAGATGCGAGTCATATCTTTGTACTTTTCCACTTTATAAATTTTGATCAGGCCCACCTGTCCTGTTGTGGATGGATGTGTGCCGCAGCATGCAACGCAGTCTGCCGGTTCGATGTCGGAGGTTTCAGAAAGCTCCCCGATGGTCACGATGGAAATCGCCTCGTCAAAAGCAAGTGCCTTGCGAAGAGGAAGCTGTTCTGCTTTTTCGCGAGTATCAAAATAGGAGACGGAAACCGGCAGATCATCCCAGATCGCCTGGTTGGCCAGCATTTCTGCCTGATGAGCCATTTCCAGAGTCACTGGCGACTGATCCTCCAGTGCGATGTCGATGGTCATGTAATCCTGCCCCATATGAAAACCGTGATTGGCTCCGCCAAAGAGCCGGTAGAAGGCGCCGGAAAGTAAATGTTCCCCGCAGTGACGCTGCATATGTTCGAACCGCCTGTCCCAGTCAAGAATGCAGTGGACTTTGCAGCCTTCGGACAGAATGGTGTAAAGGTCGTTGGTCAGACTTTTTTCAGAAGAAGCAGGCTTTACCGTGTGCCAGATCAGATCGCCGTCTTCCTGTGCGTCCACGACGGAAAATGCAACGTCCTGTGAACCCTGTGAGCTCACCTGGATCACCCCGTGATCTGCACCCTGCCCGCCCCCTTCCGGGAAAAAGGCTGTCTGATCCAGCTGGATCAGACAGTCACCGGCAGCAGCAGGTTTTGCAGCAAGGATGCGGGCATCCCATTCTTTGAGATATGTGTCTATTTGGTATAATTTTGTGGTCATCATAGTTCCGGTACTCCCTTGTCATGAAAACTTGTGAAATCAATAAAAGTTTATATACTGGAGCGAAAAATGTCAAATGATTACTGTTAAAAAGTCATAAATTGTTCTATAATATATTTTATATAACTAATTTGCGGTTCATATCGTATCGAGAGGTTTCGTAAAATCCTTAGTAGGATGAAAGAAAAGAGGTAAGATATGAAACGTAAAATCAGCAATTTCCTGATACTGAGTCTGGTGGTCGGTATGCTGGCAGCAGCTTTTTATCAGGAGGATCTGGCAGGACAGCTTTCATATGTTGCAGGACAGATGTTGGCGGAACAGGAAGAGTTTGTTGTCGTCATCGATCCTGGACATGGCGGTATGGACGGCGGAGCGCAGGCACGCGATGGAACCAGCGAAAAAGATATCAATCTTGCGATCTCAAAAGGATTGAAACGACGGCTGCAGGCTGATGGGATCAAAACTGTCCTCACCAGAAACGGCGACGAAGGGCTCTATGAAAAAAATGCAAAGGGCGCGATACGGACACTAAAGACGCAGGATATGAAGCGGCGGAAACAAATCATTGAAGCCTCCGGGGCAGATCTTGCTGTCAGCATACACCTCAACAGTTTTACGCAGGATCCTTCGGTTTGCGGAGCGCAGGTGTTCTATCCTTCTGAAGGGGATCCTGAAGTAGTCGCAGAAAGCAAAGCGGCTGCAAAGATACTTCAGGATGGGTTCAATAAAGATATAAATACACGGAAAGCCAGGGGGGAGATGGGGAAAAACGACGTTTTTCTACTGCGCTGCCCGAGCAGTCCTGTCATTATCGCAGAGTGCGGATTTCTCTCCAATTCGGAGGATTTGCATAATTTAAAAAAAAGAGGTTATCAAGAACAAATCGTAAAAATTTTACATAAGAGCATACGTTCGTATTTGCAGCAAAAAAGCCGCTCAAAAGCCCAATAATACACGGTTTTGTGAATTTATCCACGGATCGTCGTATAAAACGAACAGCTTGTGGATAAAATGGTTTTGAATTTATGTCTTGACAAGAGAAACCGTTGAAAAATAAAGGATTTACAAAAAATAGTTTTCCACAGGCACCCTTGGATAAAATCGTATACAATCTCAGATTTTTTGTGGATAACTTCGTAAACGGCTAAAATCAAGGGGTTGTCTGGCTGTTGAAAAAAGTCGAAGGAAAAAAGAACAAAAGTTAACATAATATTTACGAAAGAGCAGGCGAAAAAAATGTTGAGAGAAAAAATTTTTTATAAAGATGAGCTGCCGGTCAGTGTCATTACAGCTAATATCGTGGACTATCCGTTTCACTTTCATGACGACATGGAGATCGTATATGTTTTGTCCGGAAGCATCGTTTTAAAGAGCGGTTATTACACGTATACGCTCAAACAGGGGGACATGTTTATTTTAAATGATCGCGACATGCATAGTCTGGAGCGCACTGACGAAGACAATATGGTCATGATGCTGCAGATGGATCTCAGCTATTTCGAAAGATACTATCCGGATCTGCGGGATCAGTTTTTCGTGGTGGATATGGAAGAAGACAAGGAGGAGAATCTTTCCGTGCTCCGCAATATCATGGCGGAGATCATGATGGAGATCCTGCAAAAAGGGCAGGGCTATGAACATAAGGTCATCGAGAGCACCCACAACCTCATATCCTGTCTGATTTCGGATTTCTGCTATGTTGTGAACGAAGACGGCAAATTTCAGAATGAAACAGGCGGCAAGACCAGCAAGATCCTGGCAGGTCGACTCAACCGCATCATGGATTATATGTATGAAAATTATGAGCGGAAACTGACTTTGAGCGAGATCGCTGAAAATGAGAAGTTGAGCATTTACTACCTGTCTCATATCATCAAAGAAGCGACCGGCCTCAGCTTCCAGGATCTCTTGAGTTATATCAGAGTGGAGGAATCAGAGCGGCTGCTGCTGGAGTCCGGCAAGAAGATCGGTGCTATCGCAGAGGAAATGGGCTTTTCGGCGGTACGCTATTATATAAAGCACTTTGAGCAGTGGTTTGGCATGCATCCCCTGGAATACAGGAAGAGATA
>ERZ826220.1589-NODE-1589-length-22109-cov-8.261222_pt1 | contig 22109 bp, 19 predicted proteins | sample MGYA00519927_ERZ826220 | MGnify/ENA primary metagenome ERZ826220 (study PRJEB31778, sample SAMEA3449225) | human gut metagenome | biome: human gut; feature: human-associated habitat; material: faeces | place: United Kingdom | collected 2010/2012 ... | reverse complement strand
GAGGATACCTACCGCACGCTCATGGCGGCGGACAGCGCGGTCATGGTCATCGACGGCGCGAAGGGCGTTGAGCCGCAGACGCGCAAGCTGTTCCGCGTCTGCGCCCTGCGCCACATCCCCATCTTCACCTTCATCAACAAGATGGACCGCGAGACGCGCGACCCGCTCGAGCTGTGCGAGGAGGTCGAGCGCGAGCTTGGCATCGACACCTACGCCGTCAACTGGCCCATCGGCTGCGGCAAGGAATTTCAGGGCGTTTACGACCGCGAGAAGCAGTGCATCATCCACTTCACCGACGCGGGCCACGCGAAGAAGGCCGGCGTGACCGAGATCGCGCTGGACGATCCCGCGCTGGTCGATCTCATTGGGCAAAAGCGGCGCGACAACCTCGCCGACGAGATCGAGTTGCTCGGCGCGGGGCGCGAGTTCGACCTCGACGCCGTGCGAAACGGCACGCTCTCGCCCGTGTTCTTCGGCAGCGCGCTGACGAACTTCGGCGTGGAGCCGTTCCTGGAGGGCTTTCTGCGCATGACCACCGCTCCCCTCTCGCGCGAGAGCGACGCGGGCGTGATCGACGCGTTCTCCCCCGACTTCTCCGCCTTCGTGTTCAAGATCCAGGCGAACATGAACAAGGCGCACCGCGACCGTCTGGCGTTCATGCGCATCTGCTCGGGCAAGTTCGAGCGCGACGCGGAATATTACCATGTGCAGGGCAACAAGAAGATGCGCCTTTCCCAGCCGCAGACCATGATGGCGAGCGAGCGTGAGATCGTGCAGGAGGCCTACGCCGGCGACATCATCGGTGTGTTCGATCCCGGCATCTTCTCCATCGGCGACACCATCACCGTGCCGGGCAAGAAGTTCCGCTTCGGCGGCATCCCGACCTTCGAGCCGGAGCACTTCATGTCGGTCAGTCCCAAGGACACGATGAAGCGCAAGCAGTTCGTCAAGGGCATCGAGCAGATCGCGCAGGAGGGCGCCATCCAGATCTTCAAAATGCCGGACTCCGGCTTCGAGGACGTCGTGGTCGGCGTGGTCGGTACGCTGCAATTCGACGTGTTTGAGTACCGCATGAAAAGCGAGTACGGCGTGGAGCTGCGCATGAGTGCGCTGCCCTACGAGCACCTGCGGCTCATCGCGGAATGTCCCGGCGACCCCAAGGACCTGATGTTCTGCACCGGCTCGAAGCTGCTCGAGGATTTCAAGGGCCGCAAGCTCATCGCCTTCGGCGGCGAATGGAGCGTCGGTTTCCTCACCAAGCACAACCCCGGTCTCGTGCTCGACGACTGGCTGACGGTATCCAAATAAGCGTAAAAAAGGACGGCTTACGCCGTCCTTTTCTTATGTAATTCCGTGCGTCCCGTGTTACGCGCCCACGAGATAGATGCCCGCAAGGCAGACGAGAACGCCGAGGCCCTGACGCAGCGTGATGGTCTCGTGATAAAGCAGCAGGCCCACGGCAAGCAGTACGCAGGCAAGCGTGATGTTTGCGATCAGAGAACCGACACTGACCTTCCAGCCTGCGCGGTAGAGACAGATATTTCCGAACTCCAATCCCACAACGGCTATGCCGAGAACCCAAGCCGTCCAGTTTGTTTTGCCCAACTCACCGGCAAGTCCGCGCGCACCGGTCAGATAAAACATGACGATGGACAGCACTGCGCCCACACCGTAGGTGATTGCAAGCGAGGCAAAGGCGTTCGCGTTCTCCGGCGTAGACTTTGCGCAAATGTGATAAAAGGTGTTTGCGCCGACGACAATAAGAATCGGCCAAATCATACTCCACATGAGCTTTTTCCCCTTTTCTTTTTATTTGAGCGTGATCTCTACGATGCCCGGCTCGTCTGTGTCGGGATAGAATGTGACCTGCCACGGCGCGGCGAGCATACCGGCATCTCTTCCGCCATCCTTCTCCTCCTGCACGTCGCGGGCCATCTGCTCCACGCCCGCGCGGTCGGTGGAAAAGTAGCTCACGCGCACCACCAAGCGGTCCGCGCCCTCCGCCGCTGCGGCGCGCAGCAGGTCGGGGATCGCCTCGGTGCTGGTGGCGTTGATGATGCCCTCCTGCTCCTCCGCCGTGCGGCGGTAGCCGAAGCTGAGCGTAAGCTCGTAGAAGCCGCGCTCGTCCGTGCCGGCATAGGTGATGTAATCGAGCAGATACGCGCCGAGGTCCGTTTCCTGCTGCACCTCGTTGCAGGCCTCCGCGGCCAGCTCGGCGTATTCCGCGTCGCTGCCGAAATAGCAGCGCACCACGCCGCGCTCCGCGTGATTTGCGACCAGCATCAAAATCGCGTTCACCGCATCCTGATAGCTGTCGGCGCGCAGAGTGTCCTTATCGCCGTTTTCCCAGTAGCCGGCGCTGTGCGGCGTGACCGACGACCACTCGCGCTCGAGCAGCCCGCCGCCGCAGCCGGAGCAAAGCAGGCACAACGCCGCGGCAAGAAGCAGTATTCTCTTTTTCACGGCGCTCCCTCCCCGCTGCCTTTAGTAGCCGAGGTCCTCGTTCACGAGCACGACCTCCATATCGCTGCCCATCATCGCGCCCCAGAGCACGGTGAGCGCACGGCAGATGCGGCCTGGACTCTTGCAGTCGTAGCAATGATCCGCCCTGACGGCGCAGGGCGTCTTTGCGTGGAGACGCTGCGCGTTCTTCGGCGCGGCGATGTTGCGGGCGCGCCAGAGCGCCTCGTCGTAGGTGGGCGCGAGCTTATTTTTGCCCGCGACGATCCAGACCTTTTTGTGGCCGTAGATCGCCGAAGCCACACGGTTGCCCGCGCCGTCGATGTTGATGATCTCGCCCGTCTCGGCGATGCCGTTGGCCGAGAGCAGATAGTGCTCGCTGCCCGCCGCCTGCGCGCGCAGCGAGGCGGCGTCCCCGCCCTCCGGCAGATGCCAATGGCTGAACACCGTATTGTGCCCGCTGAGCAGGGTATACAGCCCCAGCTCCTCGAGCGTGATGCTGCCGCCGAAGCCGACGGTCGCACCGTCGATCTGCGAGTTGAGGTATTCGGCGGCCTCCTTCGCCGTCTCAAAGCTCGAGACCTTAAAGCCGCGCGCGGTCAGCGCCTTTGTCACATTCGTAAAGTCCATGACATTGCTTCCTTTCTTTATGTTCCGCCTCCCGCACTGCGAGAGAGATTTTTCCTTACAGCCCGTCGGGCTTATATTCGCCGAAGCCCTCGCCGAGCACCTCGCGCGCGTCGCAGACGATGAAGAAGGCGGTCGGGTCGATCTCGTTCACCAGCCGCTTGACCGCCACGATCTCGCGGCGGCGGACGGCGCAGAGCAGCACGGGCTTGTCGTTGTGCGTATAGGCTCCCTCGGCGGTCAGGCGGGTGACGCCCATATCGCGTGCAAGCAGCTCGTGCGTGATTTTCTCCTGCTCGTTGGAGATGATGTAGGCGAGCTTCGCGGCGCTGCCGCCGTAGACCACCATATCCATCACCTTGGTGGAGATATAGAGGGCGATGCCGCCGTAGAGCGCATTTTCCAGGCTGCGGAACACCGCGGCATAGAACACGATGATCGTCAGGTCGATGGCAAGGCAGAGCGTGCCGATGGAGAGGCCCGGGATCTTCGCCTTCAGCAGCCACGCGCCCAGCTCCGTGCCGCCGGTGGTCGCCTCCTCGCGCAGTAGCCAGCCGAGCGACACGCCCACGAGCACGCCGCCGTAGATGCAGCCGAGGAGCTTATCCATCGGCTGAAAGGTGCAGACGGCGTTGATGAGGTCGATGAAGATCGAGTTCACCGCCACGGCGAAGAATGAGCGCACCAGAAAGCGCTTGCCGAAGCGCTTGAGGCTCATCAGAAAGAGCGGCGCGTTGAGCACGATGACGGTGACGCCGACCGGCAGCGCGGGCACAAAGAAGTTGATGACCTGCGCGATACCGGTGAAGCCGCCGAGCGTCAACTCGTTGGGCGCGTAGAACCAGTCGAAGGCCAGCGCCATGAGCGCGCAGCCGAGCGTGATGGAAACATACTGTTTGAGCAGCTTCAAGCAATGACTTCCTTTCTCAATCCATCAGGGAGATCTGTTTTTCGTCGCTGTCCTCCGCCTTTAAGAGCGCGCCGACCGCGGGGAGGCTGCGGGCGCGGTAGCGGGCGAGGTTGGCGATGCCGGTCGCCTCAGCGGGGCAGGCGTAGTCGAGCGTGAATTTCTTTTTGAGCGTCAGCACCGCGACGCCCTGCGTCGCGCGCGTGGTCTTGCTCCCCAGCAGCGCGGTGGAGAACACCAGCACGCGCGGCTCGGTGGAGTAGACCGCCAGCTCGCAGTCCTCGCGCAGGCACAGCGCCGTGCGCAGCGGAGACTTATCCGAGTACGCGCCGGTGAGCTTGCGGCGGTTCGAGGTCGTCCGGTAGGCGGACAGCTCCACCTTGGCGGCCTTGCCGTTTTCAAAGAAGAAGAGCATCCAGCCGCGGTAATCGCCGGGCAGCACCATATAGACGACGCTCTCGCCCTCGTCCATGCCGAGCCTTGCGGGCAGATAGTCGCCGAGCGCAGACGCCTTGGTGTCATCGAAGTCCAAAAGGCGGGATTTGTAGACCTGGCACCTGTCGGTGAAGAACATCACCTCGGCGGCGTTGGAGGTTTCAAAGCTCTGCGCGAGCGCGTCGCCCTCCTTATACTTCTGCTCCGCGTTCATGCGCAGCGAGGCGGGCGTGATCTTCTTGAAGTAGCCCTCGCGGGAGAGGAATACGGACACGGCGTAATCGTCCACCGTGGTCTCCTCGGTGTATTCCTCGACCTCGTGGCCGTAGACGATGCCGGTGCGGCGCGGTTTGGCGTATTTCCTCCGCACGTCCTCGAGCTCGGTGACGATGATCTTCTTCACGCGCGCGGGGCGGGCGAGAATGTCCTCCAGATCCTCGATCTCGTCCTGCAGGGCGCTCGTCTCCTCCACGCGCTTGAGGATATATTCCTTGTTGATGTTGCGCAGCTTGATCTCCGCAACATACTCCGCCTGCACTTGGTCGATGCCGAAGCCGATCATCAGGTTCGGCACCACGTCGGCCTCGGCCTCCGTCTCGCGGATGATCCGGATGGCCTTGTCGATGTCGAGCAGGATGCGCTTGAGACCCTTCAAAAGGTGCAGCTTGTCCTTCTTTTTGCTCATGACGAAGTAGACGCGGCGGCGGACGCATTCCGTGCGCCACGCGCACCACTCGTCGAGCAGCTCGCGCACGCCCATCACGCGCGGCATTCCGGCGATGAGCACGTTGAAGTTGCAGGACATGGTATCCTGCAGCGTCGTGGACTTCATCAGCTTCTGCATGAGCTTGTCGGGTTCGGTGCCGCGCTTTAGGTCGATCGTCAGCTTGAGACCGTTCAGGTCGGTCTCGTCGCGCATATCGGTGATCTCGCGGACCTTGCCCGCCTTGATGAGCTCGGCGACCTTATCCATGATGGCCTCGGTCGTGGTGGTGTAGGGGATCTCATAGACCTCGATGAGGTTTTCCTTTTTGTCGTAGCGCCAGCGGGCGCGGACCTTCACGCCGCCGCGGCCCGTGCTGTAAATTTCGCGCAGGGCGTCGACGTCGCAGATGACCTCGCCGCCGGTCGGGAAATCGGGCGCAAGCAGTGTCTCTGTCAGGTCGCAGTCGGGATTCTTGAGGTAGGCGATCGTCGTGTCGCACACCTCGCCGAGGTTGAAGCCGCACAGCTGGCTCGCCATGCCGACGGCAATGCCCTGATTGGCGCTCACGAGGATGTTCGGGAAGGTCGTCGGCAGCAGCGCCGGCTCCTTCATGGTGTTGTCGTAGTTGTCGATGAAATCGACGGTATCGGAGTCGATGTCGCGGAACAGCTCGGCGCAGATGGCGGAGAGCTTTGCCTCCGTGTAGCGGCTCGCCGCCCACGCCATGTCGCGCGAGTAGACCTTACCGAAGTTGCCCTTGGAGTCCACGAACGGGTGCAGCAGCGCACCGTAGCCCTTGGAAAGGCGAACCATCGTGTCATAGATGGCGGCGTCGCCGTGGGGATTGAGCCGCATGGTCTGACCGACGATGTTCGCGCTCTTCGTGCGCGCGCCGTTCAGCAGTCCCATCTTATACATGGTATAGAGGAGCTTGCGGTGGCTGGGCTTGAAGCCGTCGATCTCCGGAATGGCGCGCGAGACGATGACCGACATCGCGTAGGGCATATAGTTCGTCTCCAGCGTATCGGTGATGCGCTGCTCGACCACGTCCGCGCGCAGGCCGAGGACGTTGGGATTTGCGCGGTGCTGGGCGGTGGTTTCCTTCTTTTCGTTCTTCTTCATTGTGTCCCTCGAACGTTCACATATTCTGTCATTATGGATTATATCAGCTTTTCCGCACGCCGTCAATGCGTGGACGCGGCGGGAAGCGTCGTCTGTTTTTTGCCGCATTGCACAAAAGGGGCAAACGTCTTTCGTGTTTCTTGGCTAAAATCCCATCTTGCTTTTTCCTCTCCCGTCCTGTATCATTTGCAAAAGAAACAAACGAGGGAGGACACAGCCATGACGCAGTATGTGTACAAAAAGAAATTCCTTCCTGCTGGTGTTTCTATTTTTATCAGCACCGTTTTTGTTGATAATGATATTGTTTCCTTTGACCGGTAATTTTTTACCGGTCTCTTTTTTTGCCCGCGCGGGGCGCTGAGTCGTTTGGTCAAATAAGAACATACATCAAAATCAGAAGAAAGAGGGAAAATCACATGAAGAAAGAACTCGGACACGAAGCCATCTATGACGCCCGCCAGCTGGGCACCCCCAGAATGCTGGTGCTGGGCTTGCAGCACATGTTCGCCATGTTCGGCGCGACGGTGCTCGTCCCCATCCTCGTGCAGGGCTACGGCCTGCCGCTCTCCATCCAGACCACTCTGCTCTTCGCCGGCCTCGGCACGCTCCTCTTCCACGTCTGCACCAAGATGAAGGTCCCCGCGTTCCTCGGCTCCTCGTTCGCTTACCTCGGCGGCTTCGAGACCGTCGCCAAGCTGGACGCCGGCAAATACGCCGGTATGAGCGGCGATGAAAAGCTCGCCTACGCGCTCGGCGGCATCGTGATCGCGGGTCTTCTCTACCTCGTGCTCGCGCTGCTGTTCAAAATGCTCGGCGCGAAGAAGGTCATGCGCTACTTCCCGCCCATCGTCACCGGCCCCATGATCATCATGATCGGTCTGAACCTCTCCGGCTCCGCGATCAACAACGCCGCGACCTGTTGGTGGCTCGCGCTCATCGCCATGGCGATCATCGTCGTCGCCAACATCTGGGGCAAGGGCATGGTCAAGATCATCCCCATCCTCCTCGGCGTGGTCGGCAGCTACCTCGTCGCGCTCATCGCCACCGCCTGCGGCGCGCAGCTGCCTGATGCGGACGGCGTGATGCAGCCGCTCGTCAACTTTGCCTCCGTCAGCAAGGCGAACCTGATCGGCCTGCAGCAGTTCGTCATCGCCAAGTTCGACGTCTCCGCCATCCTCGTCATGGCCCCCATCGCCATCGCCGCCATGATGGAGCACATCGGCGACGTCTCCGCCATCTCCTCCACCACCGGCAGGAACTTCATCGAGGACCCCGGTCTGCACCGCACCCTCGTTGGCGACGGTCTCGCCACTGCGCTCGCCGGTATGTTCGGCGGCCCCGCCAACACCACTTACGGTGAGAACACCGGCGTGCTCGCCCTCTCCAAGGTCTACGACCCCCGCGTCGTGCGTCTCGCCGCCGTCTATGCCATCATCCTGAGCTTCTCTCCCAAGTTTGACGCGCTGGTGAACTCTATCCCCGCAGCCATCGTCGGCGGCGTCAGCTTCATCCTCTACGGCATGATCTCCGCGGTCGGCGTGCGCAACATCGTGGAGAATCAGGTCGACCTCACCAAGTCCCGCAACCTCATCATCGCGGCGGTCATGTTCGTCAGCGGTCTCGGCTTCAGCTCGGTCGGCGGCGTGACCTTCACCGTCGGCGGCGCGGCCGTCACCCTCTCCGGTCTTGCCATCGCGGCCCTGTGCGGCGTGATCCTCAACGCCGTCCTGCCCGGCAACGACTATGTCTTCGGCGTCAGCGTCGAGGGCGACAAGTCCGCCGACCTCGGCAGCTATTAAGAAGAATATCACTCATCCCCCCTATGGAGAGAGGCGGCGCGGCCTGCGGGCCGGGCCGCCTCTCTCTATCCTTTTTCCTCCTCCGCCGGCAGGAGCGGCCCCGCTTCGCCGTAGGGCAGCGAAAAGTCCACGATGCCCTCCGCCGCAGGCGCGACGGAATACATCGGATAGAACCAGTGCAAGCCGTCGTCCGCCAGATAAAAGCTCCTGCTGGAAAATGCGCGGCGCAGCAGCGCGCCGTAATTGGGATAGTACGCCGCCGTGCCCGTCTCCATCTGCTCCCGAGCCGTCTCCCGCGCCGCGCGGACAAGGCGCTTTTTTACCGCCGTTTTCGGCGGAAAAAACGCCGTGAGCGGCAGGAGAAAGCCCGTGCGCCGATCCCACGTCTCCGCGCGGCGGAGCGTGAGCCGCGGCGGCAGATGCTCCTCCCGGCCTTCGGTATAAAGGCTCAGGATGTCTCCCCGCACGAGCGTCACCCGATAGGCGAGCACCGCGCGGGCGCAGCTCCACGGCGCGCTGCGCTCCAGCGCCGTGTGCATCGTTTCGGCAGCGCGGGGCAGCAGCTCCGCCTCGCAGTATTTAAGATAGGCGCGCGCGTATTGGCGGTAGTAGCGGTCGAAGCGCCGCGCACGGCGGCTCTTTCCCCCGCAGCACGGCAGCGTCACCTCGGCGGTCAGCACCGGTACGCCGCCGCTCTCCCACGTTTTCTCCAGGTGCAGCGGCGTTTCCGACAGCCGCAGAAGCTCTCTTTCCATACCGTCCTCCCGTTTTTTTCTCACTCCAATGTATGAAGCGTCCGTGCAGGCGGTTCCGCCGCAGAAAATGCGAAAAGTTCACACTTCCGCCCTTTACTTTCATGCTCTGTTCTGTTAAACTATAAAGTAGGGTGCGCAGGTCGCACTACTGTCATATTTCGGAGGGGTCTATCATGGCTGCACCGGGAAACCGCATCGGAAAGAAAGAAAAAAACGAGGACTTTTATAAGGCCATTCTGCTTTTGAAGGACGAGGAGGAGTGCTACAGCTTCTTCCGCGACGTGTGCACCATCGCCGAGCTGCGCGCGATGGAGCAGCGCTTTGAGGTCGCGCGGATGCTCACGCAGGGCAAGGTCTACAGCGAGATTCTGGAGCGCACCGGCGCCTCCAGCGCGACGATCTCGCGCGTGGCCCGCTCGCTGACCGACTCCGACGGCGGCTACGAGCGCATCTTCGCGCGCATGAAGGGCGAGAAGTGATGGAAAGCTATTCCGCCCTCGCCGCCTCCTACGACGAGCTGACGCAGGACGTCGGCTACGAAAAGCGCGCCGCTTTCGTCGAAAAGCTCTTCCTGCGCAGTCATATTCCGGTTCATACCGTGCTCGACCTCGCCTGCGGCACCGGCACGATGACCGCCCTCCTCACCGAGCGCGGCTACGAGCTCATCGGCGTGGACGGCTCGGAGGATATGCTGCTCGAGGCGCGCGAGAAGGCACAGACGCTCACCGGCGTCCCGCCGCTGTTTTTGCACCAGTCCATGCCCGAGCTGGACCTCTACGGCACGGTGGAAGCGGCGATCTGCTGCCTCGACAGCCTCAATTACCTCATCGACGCACGCGAGGTGCGCGAGACCTTCCGCCGCCTGCACCTGTTCATCGCGCCCGGCGGCTCGCTCGTGTTCGACGTTCATGCCCTCGGCAAGCTCGAGGCGATGGACGGTCAGGTCTGGCTCGACGAACGCGAGGACGTCTACTGCGTGTGGCGCACGGAGTATTCCCGCCGCTCGCGCCTGCTGGACTATTACGTTGACATTTTCTCCGTCCGCGCCGACGGCGCATGGGAGCGCAGCTTCGAGGAGCACCGCCAGCGCTGGTACAGCGTTTCGGAGCTGACCGAATGGCTGACCGCCGCCGGCTTCGGCGAAATCCGCGTCTACGGCGACTGCCGCCTCCGCGCCCCGAACGAAACAGACGGGCGCATCTATATTTCCTGTATCCGAAAAGAGTGATTTTATGAACGACACATTAGTAAGAGCCATGTCCAAGGACGGCATGGTCAAGGCCACGGCCGTCTACACCCGTGCGCTCACCGAGCGCGCCCGCCAGATCCACCACACCAGCCCCGTCGCTACCGCAGCGCTCGGCCGTGCGCTCGCCGGCGTCTCCATGATGGGCAACGCCCTCAAGGGCAGCGGTGAGAGCGTTACGCTCCAGATCAAGGGCGACGGCCCGCTCGGCACCATCCTCGCCGTCTCCGACGCCGAGGGCAACGTGCGCGGCTATGTGCAGGACGCCTCCGTGGAGCTTCCCCTGCGCGCAGACGGTAAGCTGGACGTCGGCAGCGCCGTCGGCCACGGCGGCACCCTGACCGTTATCAAGGACCTCGGGCTCAAGGAGCCCTACGTCGGCACGGTCGACCTGCTCGGCGGCGAGATCGCCGAGGATCTGGCTGCCTACTTCGTCGAGTCCGAGCAGATCCCCTCGGCCTGCGGCCTCGGCGTGCTGGTCGACCGCGACTGCAGCGTGCTCGCCGCCGGCGGCTATCTCATTCAGCTCCTCCCCGGCGCGGGCGAGGATACCATCGCCAAGGTCGAGGGCGGCATCTACGCCGCGCCCAGCGTGACAAATCAGCTCCGCGACGATCCCGATCCGGCAAACCTCCTGTGCACGGTGCTTTCCGATTTTGACCTCGAGATCCTGGAGACGACGCCCATCGAATACCGCTGCTACTGCTCGCGCGAGCGCACGGAGCGCGCGCTGCTCTCCCTCGGCTCGAAGGAGCTGGAGGACATTCTGCGCGAGCAGGGCAAGGCAGACCTCACCTGCCAGTTCTGCGACCGCATCCACAGCTTCTCCGGTGAGGAGCTGCGACGCATGATCGATGAGCTGAAAAAAATCGGCAAGTAAGGGCGCGCATACCGCGCCCTTCTGCCGGGTCAAAAAAGTTTCAAAAGTCTTGAAAAAAATTGTTGACACGGCGAGGGGGATTTAGTATAATAACCCTTGCCGTTCGTAAGACGGCTTCGAGTGGGGAGCATAGCTCAGCTGGGAGAGCACCTGCCTTACAAGCAGGGGGTCACAGGTTCGAGCCCTGTTGTTCCCACCAAAATGTGGCCATGTAGTTCAGTTGGTTAGAACGCCGGCCTGTCACGCCGGAGGTCGAGGGTTCGAGTCCCTTCGTGGTCGCCATTATCAGGCTGCAACAGCGGCTTGATATGCCTCTGTAGCTCAGTTGGTAGAGCAGCGGATTGAAAATCCGCGTGTCGTTGGTTCGACTCCGACCGGAGGCACCATTTGCGGGCGTAGCTCATCTGGTAGAGCGCCACCTTGCCAAGGTGGAGGTAGCGAGTTCGAGCCTCGTCGCCCGCTCCAAATGAAAAAGGAGCAAAGCATTTGCTCCTTTTTCCATACGGTGACATAGCCAAGTGGTAAGGCAAGGGTCTGCAAAACCCTCATTCCCCAGTTCAAATCTGGGTGTCACCTCCATATGAACGCGGCCCGTGTTTCGAACTTTTTTATCGAAACACGGGCCGCTTCGTATTCGGAAAGCCTTGATTTATCATGGCTTTCCGTTTTTGCGTATTCTTGAGTACTTTTCTTGAAAGGCCAAAATCGAAAAGAAGATTTCGCTATCCACCCCCGCTATTTGAACACGTCTTTTCGATATAATCGTTGGTATATGCAGCCTCAAACGCCTGCGGTGTCTTATATTTTAGTGTCGCATGTGGGCGGACTTCATTGTAGAAGCAAATGTACTCGTCTACGCTTTGCCGGAAATGCCGTTCAGATGTATATTCTCTGCGGTAGGCTTCTTCCTTTTTGAAGGTCGCAAAGAAAGCTTCCGCCACAGCGTTGTCATGAGGACGGGCAGTTGCGGAAAAGGATTGTTTGACACCAAACTGTTGCAGTAGTTTGGAAAATGCATCAGAAATATACTGTCCACCTCGATCACTATGAAAAGTCAAATTTTTCGGCATTCCGCGTTCAGCATAGGCAGCACGAAATGTTGTTGTCACGAGCCGTGTACTTGCAGAACGAGAGATGCGGTGAGCGATGACTTTGCGGGAAAATAAATCAATAATGACGCAAAGATAGAGCCAAGATCCTTTGATTTTAAAATATGTGATGTCACTTACCCAAATATGATTTGGATGATCAACACGAAACTCACGATTAAGGAGGTCTTGCTTTTTGCGCTGCTGTGCTTTATAAAGCTTCTTTGCATCCGTGCGAACACTATGCAGGCCAAGCTCTTGCATAATGGCTGATATGTGTTTTTTGCTGACATGCAGACCATTTGAGATCAAGATTGTGCGAATCTTTTCCGCACCGTAACGCTGCTCGCTGTCATCAAAGATTTGCTTGACTTTCAATGCAAGCTGTGCTTGTTCGCTTTCATATTTACTGCGGTCAGCACGACGGAAAATATGATTATAAAATGTGCCTCTGGCAACATCCAATGCCTCGCACAACTCATGAACGCTGTAAACCTTCGTAAATTCAGTATGGAGATGTTCCAAAGTCGCTATCCTATCCTGCAATGGGACTTTGGAAAGATATCCCGATAGCTGAATGATCTCAAGCTTGTGTTCCGCTTTTTGAAGACGCCTTGTGATGGAATCGAATTCTTTCGGCGTGTAAGTGTGCGTTGCGGTTTGGATGGAACAGTATTCCCGCCGCCAATGATATAGCGTACTCTGAGATATGTGCAGTTCTTGACATAGGGATTGAATGGATTCACCCTTCTCATAGCGCCGAATTGCTTTGACTTTGAATTCATCTGGATATTTTTTGGGCATGACCTCATCTCCTTTTGCAAGATAAGGACATTATAAACCACACGGTGACATTTAACATAAAGTAAAAACAGCAGTTGTATAAAAAAGTTGTATAAAAACAGATTTCATGGTAAAATTCAACAAAACAGAGGGCGTAAAATAAAGACAAGGAGGATTTCCAATGAAGTTGCAAGAAGTGATACTGAGAAATTATAGAGGCTTTCGCATTTCTCTCCAATACATAATTGCAGCCAGAGAATATGAAAAAAAACTGAAATGGTGAATTCTGTGTTCTGATCGTTGTGAAGGATTAAATGTAAACTGTTGGCAAGGGTGGGCAACTATGACCAATTTGAAAGAGCAATTCTATCAAACGAAAAATATCGAGTTTCTCAAGAAAACACTGGGAAGAGAACTTTGGGTCCAGGTGTCGGGAAGCAAAGATATAAACGGGGCTTCTGCTGCGTTTTGGGCAGCTTTAATGCCTGTAGAGAATATCGACGAAGCTTACAGAGATTATTCTTGGAACAGTTATATAGGAACACAATGCCCCGGCTTTATAGAATACGGGGACAAAATAACATATGAGGCAAATCCCCTGAATTTTGATTCATGCTTGAATATAGTGCAGTATAGGGAATTCTATGGAATCAAGCCAAATTATGTCGAGATTTCAGAAGAATTTCGCTTGCTGAACAATTTATATCATGACATAAATACAAATATTTTTTATGAAATTGAAGAAAACGGAGAATGCACCGAAGTTGCTAAAATTATAAACAATGACTGCGCATATATAAAACTTAAAAGCTTGATGAAATTTGCTGCAGCGAAACAAATGGCGCTTCTACTATTCTTTGATATTCGTGTTAAGATTTCCGGCTCACTACAGAAAAACGGACTCAAAGAGTTCTCTACTACTGTAAATGAAGACGGATTGTTTTTTGGACTATGGGGAGGTGAACAGAGACTACTTGAAACATATTCTTACAGTATTTTGATGGGGAAAAGAATTTTGCTTCCCAAACCTGTTGAGGAGTGCGGATACGAACCATATTCTCGCAATGAAGAAAACGAGTATCCTGAATATATTATTGGAATAGATGAGTATGGAGAGCCAAGAAGTTATACATCAAACCCTGCGAAGTTATCAAATTATTTTGGAGCAAATCCCGGTGCTCCCCATTATTTAACGCCAGTCTTTTTCAAGAAAGAGGTGTTGCAAAGATATCTATCTCGGCCTAATATTTTTAGTGTAGAGGCAGGTTACCTTCGTTGCCAATCCTTGTGGGGAATCGAAATTGACAATGAACACAAAGACATGGTATCGGTATATCTGGGAGATCTTGGGAGGGATTTGCCAGTTCAGGAACACTCACATTGGAAACAGTATAATATTGCGACAGATGCAAGACTCAGTACAAATGCGGTGAAAAGAGATTTTTTATGTGCCTTTACGCAACCGGAAATTTCTGATTTAAAGTTCAAATCGAATTTTAAGCAGTTTGTAAATACTTGGAGAGAACAGTATCAATGGGATTTATTCCTCCCCCTTTCTCAGAATGATGAGTACAATTTTAAAACTTTACATCTCCCGATAACAGATGGGCAAGAAGAATTTGACCATTTGGTTTTATCCTTGGTGAAAACAATGATTGACTCACTAAACGAAAAAGAAATTGTTAAACAATTCAAAAATCCAACCGATCTCAAAGGAGGAATTAGTAAGTTAGAATACTGGCTTTCCGAGTTAAACTTTCCTGATTACCAGCAACAAATTAAGTTCTTGCGCAATCTACAAGAACTTCGGTCAACAGGAACCGGACATCGAAAAGGAAAGGGACATGAGAAAGCTGCCGGAGTTTTTGGACTGAATACCGACAATTATGTTGATGTATTTGACAGAATCTTACTGCAAGCCAATGCATTTATCCTCTTTTTAGCTAAAAATTTCTTGAAGGATTGGACCGTTACCCTTTCTTGAGAGTGATATTGCCCAAAGCGGTCGAAGAAAAATATCCGAATTGAAGCCGCCTGACAGAGGGAATCCCTGTAATCTCAAGGGTTCATGTTCATAGGTACACAATGTGACCTATGGGGCAGACCGGACGGTACAGGGTACGAAAAAAGTAAGTCGAGGGAATTTCCCTCGACTTACTTTTTCTTTGATCCCAAGTTTATTTGAGCGCCACATTTCAATTGGATGCGCAGACTTGATATGGGATATAACATTAGATGAAATTTCAGCCCTCTGCCTTTTCATTGGCAGATGGCCGTTTTTTCGCTTAACAATTATTGAGCATCGTGCAAATCTGTTATTCCCCGCAAAAATTTTCCGTCATACGAAGGAGACTGCTAAGGTTTTTCGCTTTTAAGATATCCACCTTAGTGATCATACCACTGTCCTCGTGCTGTAGGACAAGAGACTTCCCATATTGCTCAAGAGATATATTTTTTGCCAAAAAACGCTTGCCTTGAAGCGTGGCCTCGATATCGGGGTGAGCAGTCAGCTCAAATACGATCGCGCTGTGGTCGTCGTGATCGCAAAAGGCAAGCTGCATGGGAAAGGTATCGGAGGAATTATCCTTGTCTGGCGTAGCGAGGAAGATGCTGCCGTTCTGATAATCACAGAGATAATGATACGGATAGTCGAAGTTCGTACTTATAGTCTTATCTGTTTCAAGATCGATCAAAGAGTATTGTTGATCATCATTCAAAGAGTATCGCTGACTATTGCCGGTCAACGCATAACCGTGGGTGATCTCTAACTGCTTGAAAGTGTCGGAGGCTCGACCTGTTTTGGGATTATAGAAGGATTTTTCATTATTATCATAATATTGCTTTATCACAATACCGGATCGATCCATCCAGGCAAGACCGGAATAAGGCCCGTATCCAATATCTTCTGCGCGGATATCATAATTTTTCGTAAGGAAAAGTCTCTTTAACCAGTGTTGATGTCTTTGAAACAGACAGAATATACCGCATCCAAGATAAATGATGTTGTCATACCGGTAAGGGAGAACTTTACGGTATTCTATCTTCCCTTGCTCATCTGTCTGGTCCACTTGGAGCAAGCCAAACTGCCCGCCCTTATATGCCTTGCATAGAGCAACGCTCTTTTCGTTATCGCTCTCTTTTTGCTTTAGACAACATTCCCAAGTCCACTCTATCGTTGCAAGGAAAAGCTCATTTTCGAGTTCCATTCTGCCCCTCCCTCTGTAAACATGGTTTCCTGTTCGATTGTATCTGTATTATAAAGCACGCCCCTGTACATTTGTCTGTACAGGGGGCGCCGATTATTTTACTCGGTATGGCATCAGCAAAGCATTTCCGTCAACTTTCTTTTTAGCTGTTGACGCCTTTCTTCGATGAAATGCTCAAAGTTTACAAATGTATAATCCATTTTCGGCAGGTAATTGTCAGCCCGATACTGTGCCTTTTCTGAATCCGTCGGGCAAATACGGGCAAACCAATCATCGAAATCTTTATTCTGTTTTTCAATATTTGGTATAGTTGCAAGGAACTGGAGGTTGCTCAAATCATTCACATGATCCATACAGAAATCCACTCTATCTGATGAAACACCATTTTTCTCCAGCATCGATTTGGTGAACTTACTTTTTGGATAGATGTGATCGATATCAAACTTGTTGCTGTAGTCCAAAGATGGATAAAGGAACATCAATATGGTACGAGTATCTGGCTGTCCGTATTTGCGATCCAGTAGATTTTCAATGTCATCGTCTGTAAAGATGAGCGTCTTATTTCCGCCGCGCAACTCATCGACGATCTCATCGATCGGAAAATCATTCTTGCCGTTCTTTTTGATAATCTCTCTAATTGGCCTGAGAATACTGTCCGGCTGTCCGCTAAATGCCTTTTTAAGCAGCGCCAAGCTGAGCCATTTTTTGATTTTAATTCTATTGGAGGTAGTTGATGTAGAGGTCACAAAACTCGGTGGATTGCCGATGGTCATAAGATAATAAGCGATGGGGATAACCGCGTTGTTAGAGGTTAGATTCTCACGAGAGAACCCAAAGCTGGCAACAAGCTGAAACGCCAGAGCAACAGATTTTATTATTGTTTGCCAGTTTTGTTCAATCTTCAACATATTCGTTTTATTAAAGTTATCGACCTTAAACGCTATATCACGGAAATCACTAAGCACAAGGGATGCCTTCAAGACAAAGTCTTTATTTACATTGAACCCATAGCCAATAGAGTTGATCTCATCAACAAAATCCGTAATTTCCTTTCGTGCGTCTAATTCCTTCCACTGCGCAGAAGCAATTGATAAAAGCAAGTCTGAATAACTGAGAATTGTTCCACCACTGTTTACGCGGATAAAGATTTGGAGTACTGTATCCAATTGCTCGTTTTTAACCTTATAGTAGCTGATGCTTCTTTGCTCATGAACGGCCTTGTATAACGCTCCTAATGCGTTGTTGGCAAATTCCGCTTGTTCTTTTGAGTAGGAATATACAATATTACTCATTAAATATCTCATAACATCACCAAGTTCTGGCATGTTCAAGATATTACCAACAGCGAACCAATAATGCTCGTTGTCATTCTCCGCTTCGCCTTCAGTCAAAAACGAAAACTCATATTTGTCAGTGTCGTTTTTTGCAGGTCCAACAATATTAAGATAAAGCCTTCTTTCAAGAAAGGCAGCATCATTTTTCCACTGTTTGCGGGGAGTTCTATATGCATAAGAGCCCGTTAGTCCGATATAAATTGAAGTTAGCCTCTGCTGACCGTCCAGTACCGCCATTGCATTTTGATTTCCTGCAAGATTTATTCTTGGGTTGTGTCTGGCATTTTTTCGTGGTAATTTTGAAGAAAGCTGTAAAATGTATATGATGTGATCTGCTCATTGGTGAGTTCCCAAAAAAGAAATGTTCCAATTGGGTATCCCTGCATAATGCTGTCGAACAGCCTTTCAATTTGGGGAGTACCCCATACAAATTCTCGCTGAATAGATGGTAGAACATACTTATTTGCTGAGATGTCATTTACAATTTCCGCGATGGTTAGGGGCGTCTCGTAAGCCATAATACACAGTCCTTTCCTTAAAATTATTATCTATGCACGGGTAAGCCCGTGAATTGATCGTCCCCCAGCAAATAGCGATTTTGCATAAGGCTTTCGATGATCTCCTCCCGCAGCCACGCAGGCTCTACGACCTCCACACGCGGTAGGTATTGCAGCGCCCAGAATTTGACGCCGCGCGGCGGTGCGGTAAAACTGGCGGTAAAGGTATTTTCGTCGTGTTCACGGATCTGTACCTCTGTGCCAAAGCGGTCGATCACATCGTCTAAGATGGCTCGGTCACAGTACATGATGATGCGCTCCGGCGCGCCGACATAGGCATAGACAGCATTTTGTGCCTCCTGACGGGCGACGGCCTCGCTGCGAGGATCATCCAAAATCTGAATGTCCTTCATGCGGTCAATGCGGTAAAGACGCGTATTTGGCGCGTGGTCGGGAACACAAATGAGGTAATACCGCTCATTCATGTAAACCATTTCGTAGGGGCTGAGCGTATAGGTCTTTGTCTCATGCTGTTTTTTATCCAGCCCGTAGTGGAGATAGCCGAGCCGGACTTTTTTCTTCTGCGCGATCGCCTCATCCAACTGCTCGATGTTCCAGAATACCTGCCGGTTGTCGGTCTTGCGGTCCTGCCGCGATATGGTCAGGTAACGGTACCGCTTCCGCTGGTGGACGCTAAGCTGCTTTTGCAACTTCTGGACAAGCTGCTCGGTCTGCTTTGCAGGGATGAACGGGAAGGAATATACCGCGTCGGTCAGCAGAAGGACTTCTGACTGCTCCAATTCCCGACTGCGGAGGTAATAGCCGACACCGTTGTCCTCGTAAATGGAAATGTCGTAACCGAGCTCGATCAAAAGCGCAACGGCCCCATAAACGGTGCGGCGGTCGATTTTGATGCCGTAGAGGGACTGCATCTTTGCAATGATCTCCCGCATGGGCAGAATGTGTTCCGCATCGGAATATTCCTTCAGAACTTCCAAAAGGCAGATGGCATTGGCTTTTTCCGTCAGCATAATGCAGTCCCTCCGTGTCGTTTTACTTCAGTACCGGCCACTTAGCCCAATTAGAGCAGGAAGAACTGCAAAACTTTGTACTGCCCCGATTGGAACCGTTTGGAATTTGGCACTTGGCGCTATTGCTGGTCGGCTCCGAAGAATTTCCGGAATTCACCAGATTGCGGCTTCCGGTCCAATAGGCGCAAGTGGCGCAGACCTTGTTTGTTTTGGAATAATGCATAAAGACATCTCCTCTCATAGTATAGCATCGGTTTCGATGCTTGCATAGATATTACCATAAGGGGGTGTACAAAAGTCTGTATTGCCGCCTTCTGCTATATAAAAAGCTATCCCTGTAGTCCAACATTATTCTCCGACGGCAGGACCGGCCTCCGCATCATACGATGAACAGCCCTCCATACCTGAAGCCTGCTGCCGGGATAGGATTCTCTCAGCTTCTCGACCGCGCGGTTCTTCGCCTTCTCCACGGCGGACTCCTTCATCATGTGATACATCCCGATCTCTTTCAAGGTCGCCTCCGGGTATCCGAACACGCCGCAGGTCTTGCCGAGAATATCTCTATCCTTCTTCGGCAGGGTGTCGAACAGCTCCCGGAGGAGTTCGATGCAGACCTTGCGGTACACGACCTGCTCCGCCGAAACGGAGAGCATCCCCGGCATCAGCCGCTCGTAGGGATCGCCGTCATAGCCCTCCGGGACAAGATCATGCACACCGAGGAAATGGGTGTTGTAGCGAACATATCGGCTGACACGAGCCTCGGAGATGCCTAACTCCTCCGCGATTTCACCGGTATCCTTCCATGCGGCATGATACAGCCTCTGCGCCTGACGGACGGCAGCCATCTCGTCCTTGCTCAACGCCATACAGCCAATGTTCTGCTCCAGCCAGCGGGTCATGCGCCCCTTCAAATGTGGGTAAAGATAGGTGGTGAGCGCGGCGCGGCTCTCGTCGTATTCTCTGTTCTGAATCCGCGTCAGGAACTCCAATGCACCCTCGCCGCAGAGATCGTCCAGAATCGTTTTCGTATACGCGGAAAATTGATTCGGATGATGTGGGTCCGCCGTCAGGCAGTTGAATTCCGCCGCGGTTTCCTTGGCGATGCCGCGGATCAGACCGATATTTTTATGGTACAGCTTTTCCAGCGCAGCATCATCGCCGTCATAATATTGGCGAACCAGTTGCTCGTTGGTCATACTTGCTCACCCGCCTTTTTCTTCGGCGGACGGCCCCTCGGATTGGCCGTTCTGGTGATCCCGCAGTGCTGGTAAACGCGCTCAGAGGAAATACGCTGCTCGAAAGCCTCTACGGAGATATTCGCGTCACGCAGAGCGTCATAGAGCAGATCCCGCACATAGTCCTTGGCTTTTCTTGCGTCCTCCTGTGAGATCGTACCCCGCTGCATATCCTTTGTGATGCGGGCAAAGGCGGTCACCTTGACTTTGACCTTGGGAATGTCCTTCGCCAGCTCCTTCTGCACCTCCACAGAACCAAACTGCCGGCAGGTGTAGCCGGGCGCGTGGGGACACGCCCCTTCGCAGTATAACGCGTGGACGCCGCTCTTGAGCAGGAAATACCGTCCGCAGATGATGCAGCGGCGGACGTTGTGTCCGCTGTTCAGCGCCAGCATATAATCCGCTTTCATCAGCGCCTGCAAGCTGTCGGTCACATGCTCCTGACAGATAGCGACAGAGCCGTCCGGCAGCGGCCGCGGCACATAGGAAAGCTCGTAGGCATCGTGGGTCGTATAGCAGTCGCCGTTGTTGCGGATGGGATTGACGATGAGCTTTTCCGCGATACGATCATCATTGTAAAAACCGTAGAGCGCCTTCGCATACTCCTCCGGACTGTTGTGTTCCAGCTTGGATAAGCCAAACCGGATAAAATTCTGAATGGTCTCGTTGAAGGCGCGGATGTCATGGAGGTACAGTGCATAGCGGTCAAGACGCTTTTGGTAGTCACGCCATGCACCCTTGGTGGGACCGAAGGCGCGGAGCATCTCATAGTAAAAAGCCATCCCATCTTCCAGATCTGCCTCACTCGGATGGAACAGGTCGAGGGGAGCGTCTTCGCCGCGCTGGGAGAATTGGTTTGCCACGCGCTCAAGCTGTCTCTTTTGCGCTTCCGCTGTCGGTGCTTGATCATCTGTGGGAAATACGCTGAATTGCTCCGTGATCTCCCGTATGGCAGAGAAGAAAGCGTCCTCGTCTTCGTCCAGCAGCAGGCGGAACACCTGATACCGGCGCAGCTTCTGGCAGAGCGCATCCATCTTCTCGTTCAGCTTCCACCAAAGCGCTACGTCCCGCTTCCGCTCATATTCTTCCGCAAGATCGGTGATCTGTGTCATACGCTTTTTCAGGCGCAGGTATTCGTCCGGAGACAGATTCAGCAGATCGGCGGTCAGCATACCGGCGGTCAACTGCTGGCCGTTCAGCTCCAAGGTGCTGCCATAGGTGTAGAAAATGACGCTGCCTCCCATGTGTATCCTCCTCCACAAAAATTGTCCTACGTGATTTTTAATTTGTCCGCTCTTTTTCTCAGCATAGCATGAATTCCTCCACAATACAAGCAGAGGGAAGAAACCACGCGCCGTCCCGTGGTAACGCCCCCCCTGCTTTTTTTGCTCTCATCGTTCCGATGGGAGCACTATTTTTTAAGGAGGAAATGAAATTGAAAAAAGAAAACCGATTGCTGACCATCGACGGTGAAACGTTAATGAGTCAGCCGCTCACACCGCTGAACTTTGTGGTGGATACGTTGCTGTCCCAGGGCCTGCACATCCTCGCCGGCTCACCCAAGGTGGGAAAGTCATGGCTGGCCGTCACGGTGGCGAAGGGCGAAGCCGTCTGGGGCATGGGCGTGAAGCAGGGCACCACGCTCTACCTCTGCCTGGAGGACTCCACCCTCCGCATCCAGAACCGCCTGTTTGAGATCACGGAGGACGCCCCCGCCAACGTCCACTTCACCACCAACAGCAACACCCTTGGCAAGGGCTTGGAGGAACAGCTCCGCGCGTTTCTCACAGAGCACCCTGACACGGTGCTGGTCATCATTGACACGCTGCAAATGATCCGTGGTGCCGGTTATGACAACACCTACGCCAACGACTACCGTGACCTCTCCGTGCTGAAGCACATCGCGGACACCCACGGCATCTCCATTCTGCTGGTGCATCACTTGCGGAAGATGAATGACGATGATCCCATGAACATGATCTCCGGCACCACCGGACT
>ERZ826220.1588-NODE-1588-length-22125-cov-6.771364_pt1 | contig 22125 bp, 25 predicted proteins | sample MGYA00519927_ERZ826220 | MGnify/ENA primary metagenome ERZ826220 (study PRJEB31778, sample SAMEA3449225) | human gut metagenome | biome: human gut; feature: human-associated habitat; material: faeces | place: United Kingdom | collected 2010/2012 ... | reverse complement strand
TCCCGACTTCCGCGAGCAGCTCATCGCCGACGCGGAGAAGATGCACATCTGGCGCAGAAGCAACAAGTAAGCCTGCTATTTGATACAAAAGGGCGGCCCGAAGGGGCCACCCTTTTTCCTGCCGTAGGTGCGGGATCGGGCGCGATTTTTGAGCAGGAGGCAGAAAAAACTTGAAAAATATTCGGACTTGAGCTATACTATATACAGAGGGGAAATGACCCTTTTGCGGTTTTCTATGTTGTGTGACTGAAAATTTTTGACAGGAGGCGGGCGCCATGTTCTGCGTAGGGGATAAGATCGTGCATCCGATGCACGGAGCCGGTGTGATCGAAAGCATCGTGGACGAGAAGATCGGCAGGGACCTTGTCCGGTTTTATGTGTTCCGGATGCCTGTCTCCGGCCTGACGCTCAAGATCCCGACGGCGAACAGCGAGATGATTGGAGTCCGCGCAGTCTCGTCAGCAGAGACGATCGAGCGCGTGCTCGCGGAGCTCCCGAAGCTGAGCGTGGACATGACGACGAACTGGAACCACCGCTACCGCGAGAATATGGAGCGCATCAAGAGCGGCGACCTGCTGGAGGTCGCAGGCGTGATCAAGGCGCTGATGCACCGCGACGGCGAGCGCGGGCTCTCCACCGGCGAGCGCAAGATGCTGCACAACGCCAGACAGATCCTGCTTTCGGAGGTCGTGCTGGCCGAGGATGTGGAGTACGCCGACGCGGAGGCGCGTGTCAATGCGGCCATGATGGCGGAGGAGAGCGCATGAAAAAGCTGCTTGGGAGGCTGCTGGGCAAAGGCGTTTCCGCCGTTCGTCCGACCAGCACGGCGATCCTTGCCGCGGCGGGCAGCTCGCAGCGGATGGGCGGCGAAAATAAGCTCCTGCTGCCGCTGGATGGGATGCCGGTGCTGGCGCACACGCTGCGCGCGGTCGACGCGGCGCGGAGCGTGGACGAGATCGTGATCGCGGCGCGGGAGGAGGACCTGCTGACCTACGCGGAGCTCTGCAAGACCTATGGCATTCGCAAGCCGGTCAAGGTGGTCGTAGGCGGCGCGACAAGACAGGAATCCGTGCTGCGCGCGGCACTGGAGGCAAGAGCCGACGCAAAGCTGCTTGCTGTCCAGGACGGAGCGCGTCCGCTCGTGACGCCGGAGCTGTTCGACGCGGTGGTACTGCGCGCGGCGGTGTGCGCCGCCGCGGCTCCCGCTGTGCCGGTGCATGACACCATCAAGCTCGCACGGGATCGCCGCGTGACGGAAACGCCGGATCGCTCCATGCTCTTTGCGGTGCAGACGCCGCAGGTTTTTGACGCCGGACTTCTGAAAGCAGCGCTGCAATCCGCGCTGACGGAGCACGCGGCGCTGACGGACGATTGCTCCGCGGTAGAGCGCCTTGGCAAGGCAGTCTACTTGACAGATGGTGACGAGGAAAACATTAAGATCACCACACCGCTCGACCTGATCGTCGCAGAGACGATCCTGCGCCGACGGGAGGAACGGGAGGCGGAGGAATGACGGGTCTGCGCATCGGACACGGCTATGACGTCCACCGCCTGACGGAGGGGCGGAGGCTCATTCTCGGCGGCGTAGAGGTGCCGTATGAAAAGGGCTTGCTCGGCCACAGCGACGCCGATGTGCTGACGCACGCCGTCATGGACGCTCTGCTCGGCGCGGCGGCGCTGGGCGATATCGGCAAGCTCTTTCCCGATACGGACGCGGCTTACGCCGGGATCTCGAGCATCCTGCTGCTCGAGCGTGTGGCGGAGCGGCTGCGTGAGGCGGGATATGCCGTCGTCAACCTTGATGCGACGGTTTTGGCGCAGGCTCCGAAGCTCGCGCCCTACCGTGAGCGGATGCGGGAAAATCTCGCCCGCGCGCTTGCGCTCGACACTTCCTGCGTCAGCGTCAAGGCGACGACCGAGGAGGGGCTCGGCTTTACCGGAGAGGGACTTGGCATTGCGGCGCACGCGGTCGCGCTGCTTGAGAAAATAGGATAAGAAAAAGGACGGCTGAAGCCGTCCTTTTTTGCTATGCAAACGCATGGCAAAAATAGATATGTGCCCTTTCCTCGCCCCTGCGGGGCAACCGGAAAGAATGCACAAAAGCTTCACGCACCGGCCTTTGTGCATTTTTGTGGTGCGGTGCTTGTGCGTGAAGCTTCATGCGTCTACGCCGAAGGCATCCATCGCGGCGAAGAGCCACGCGCGGTTTTCTTCGCTCATTTCGCACAACGGCAGACGGAGAAGATCACTGCACAGTCCCATGCGCGCCATCGCGGTCTTGACCGGAATGGGATTGACCTCGCAGAAGAGCGCCCGGATGAGCGGAGCAAGGCGAAGCTGTTCGCGTCCTGCCTCCAAAATGCGGTCGGCAAGGCACAGCTCCACCAGCTTGTGCATTTCGCGCGGAACGATGTTTGCCGCGACGGAGATCACCCCCGCGCCGCCAAGCGCGCAGACGGCGGCGGTGTCCTCGTCGTTGCCGGACCAGACGGAGAAGCCGTCGCCGCAGAGGTTAAGGGTCTCCTGGATCAGGGCAAAGCTGCCGGAGGCCTCCTTGACGCCGACGATGTTCGGGTGCTGCGCGAGTGCGGCGTAGGTCTCGGCGGTGCAGCTCACGCCGGTGCGGGAGGGGACGTTGTAGACGATGAGCGGGCGGTCGACGGCGTCGGCGACGGCGGTGAAGTGGCGCACGAGCCCGCGCTGCGTCGCCTTGTTGTAGTAGGGTGTGACGACCAGAACGCCGTCCGCGCCCGCTGCACAGGCCTCACGCGAGAGTGCGATGGCGGAGGCGGTGTTGTTCGAGCCGGTGCCGACGATGACAGGGACGCGGCCGTTTACCTGCCGGATGGACCGCTCGATGATCTCGGCGCGTTCGGCATAGGTCAGCGTCGCGCCCTCACCGGTCGTCGCGCAGAGGACGAGCGCATCGGTGCCGGAGGCGATATGCCATTCGATCAGCCGCCCGAGGGCGGGGAAGTCGATGCCGTCGGGCGTCATTGGCGTCACGAGCGCAACGCCGGAGCCGCGGAATAAGGATCGGGACATGATGGAAGCTCCTCTCTTTTTTGATAGCAGCGTGGAAAATATTGCCGGGAGAAAAAGAACGGTTTTCCTTGAATCCTTGCGCATTTTATCCTATAATGTAGAAATGCAGGGAAATGCGGCCAATGGAGGACCCCTATGAAACGATTCCGGAAAACGATCATCTTGAGTATGCTGCTTGCGCTCACGCTGTGTGTCGGCGCGCAGGCCACAGAGAATACTATGCTCAAGGTCGGCTTAAAATACGGCACGAACGCTCTTTTTACGGCGCGGCTGCAAAACTACAATGATACGCTCAGCGGCTCCGGCTACGAGTTCGGCTATTACGATGCCGACCGCAGCTTCGTTCTGCTCGCCGCGACGGATGAGCAGAGAATCACCGTTACGGTGGACAGCAACGCCTACGTTTCCGGCGGCGTGTGCTATGAGACGCGGCCGACGAATTACTCCACCATCCTCGGCGCCTACCACATTGAGCTGCTCACGGCGTTCGGCAGCTACGAGGAGGCGCTTGCGGTGGCGCAGAGCTACCCGAAGGGCTTCGTCGCCTACATCGACGGGGAGTATCGTGTGCGCGTCGGCAATCACGCGAGCTACGATGAGTCCGCGCGTGTGCTGTCGGAAACAGATGTGCTGACCTATGGCGCGCAGATCGTAACGCCGAGCAGCACCGGCGTGGTCGTGTCGGTCACGGATACGGACACCGTCCTCTTTGAGTTCGACTGCTCGGGCCTTCGCAGCCTCGGCGTCCGCCCACGCTCGGTGAGCGGAGAGAAGACGGTGACGTGGTTCTCCGGCTATCGCTACTACGGCGGCTTTGAATACCAGCGCACGACCGGCGGCTACATCAGTGTCATCAACGTGCTGGATATCGAGGATTACGTCAAGTGCGTCATTGCGGCGGAGATGTCGAACGACTGGCCGCTCGAGGCGCTCAAGGCGCAGACAGTCTGCGCGCGCACCTATGCCGCATCTCAGACGCGGCACCGCAGCGCGGGCTTCGACGTCTGCTCGACGGTGGACTGTCAGGCATACAAGGGCGCGGCGCTCTCCAATGAGCGCTCCGACGCGGCGGCGGAGGAGACGCGCGGCGTCTATCTCTACTACAACGGCGAGCTGGTGACCAACGCGGTCTACTACTCCTGCAACGGCGGCGCGAGCGAGAGCTGCAAGAACGTCTGGGGCAGCGAGGTGCCGTATCTGCAGGGCAAGCTCGATCCTTATGAGGCAAGCGTCGCGTGGCGCTTCTCCCGCTACTACTGGTCGTTCACCGCGACCGGCGACGAGCTGCGCGAGGTACTCAAGTCCGAGGCCAATACCGACATCGGGCAGGTGCAGAACGTCTATGTGTCCGAATACAGCGACACGGGCAACGTCATTGCCATCACCTATGAGGGGACTCGGGGCAGCTACACCGCGCGGCGCGAGAAGTGCCGCACGCTCCTCAACGGCGTGTACGACCATATCAACGTGCGCAGTATGCGCTATACCGTCACCGGCGGCGACGCGAGCACCTACTACGTCAACGACGCGCAGAGCTCGGTGACCGGCACGGGCGGGCTGTATGTGATCGACGGCGACGGCGCGGTCACGCCGAACAATGCCGGTGCGAAGGATACCTACGTCATTACATCGGGCGGCGTGCAGTCGCTCGAGCGCAAGAGTGCGAACACGAGTAATACCTTCACCTTCTCCGGCTCGGGCTGGGGCCACAACGTCGGCATGAGCCAGTGGGGCGCGTTTGCCATGGCGGAGAAGGGCTATACCTATCGCGACATTCTGAATTTCTACTACACGGGCATCACGCTGAGCTGATGCGGAAAGAAGCAAGATGAAAACAAGCGATTTTTACTACGACCTCCCGCCGGAGCTGATCGCACAGACGCCGCTGGAAAAACGCGACGAGTCGCGCCTGCTGTGTCTCGATAAGGCGACGGGGGAGTGGTCGCACCATCATTTTTATGAGCTGCCGGATTTTTTGAGGGCGGGGGACTGCCTGATCCTGAATAACTCCCGCGTCCTGCCGGCGCGATTGCTGGGACACCGTTTGCCCGGCGGCGGAGCCTGCGAGGTGCTGCTGCTGCAGGACAAGGGCGATAAGGTGTGGGAGTGCCTTGTGCGTCCGGGCAAGCACCTGCGCGAGGGTGCGCGGGTGAGCTTCGGCGACGGCGAGCTGACGGCGGAGATCGCCGAGGTCCTGCCGGACGGCAACCGTCTGGTGCGCTTCGATTACAATGGCATCTTCCTTGAGGTGCTCGAGCGGCTCGGCAAGATGCCGCTGCCGCCCTACATCAAGGAGGAGCTGCAGGATCAGGAACGCTACCAGACCGTCTACTCCAAGGTCAACGGCTCGGCGGCGGCCCCCACGGCGGGTCTGCACTTCACGCCGGAGCTTCTGGAGAGGATCGCTGCCAAGGGCGTCGGCGTCGGCTATGTGACGCTGCACGTCGGGCTCGGCACGTTCCGACCGGTCAAGGAGGACGAGATCGAGCAGCACGATATGCACAGCGAATACTGCACCATTCCGCAGGAGACGGCGGATTTGATCAACCGCACGAAGGTGAACGGCGGGCGTGTGATCTGTGTTGGCACGACCTCCTGCCGCACCATTGAAAGCTGGGCGGGGGAGGACGGCACCATGACCGCGACCGGCGGCTGGACGAATATTTACATCTATCCGGGCTACCGCTTCAAGGTGATGGATGCGCTTGTCACGAATTTCCACCTGCCGGAGTCCACGCTCATCATGCTGGTGAGCGCGCTCGCGGGGCGCGAGCACGTTCTTGCCTCCTATGAGGAGGCGGTGCGCGAACGCTACCGCTTCTTCAGCTTCGGCGACGCGATGTTTATCTCTTGATGCATACGAATCGTATATGCATTGCATATACGATTCGATATTCTGTATATACAAAATGTGAGGAACAAGCTATGTTCAAGGTCATCAAATACGAAGGCAAGGCCCGGCGCGGCAAATTCCAATGCGCCCACGGCGGCGAGGTGCAGACGCCGGTTTTCATGAACGTCGGCACGCAGGCGGCGATCAAGGGCGGCGTGAGCGCGCTGGACCTCAAGGAGCTCGGCTGTCAGATCGAGCTGTCCAACACCTACCATCTCCATCTCCGCCCGGGTGACGACGTGGTACGCCAAATGGGCGGACTGCATAAGTTCATGCACTGGGACGGCCCGATCCTGACGGACTCCGGCGGCTTCCAGGTGTTCTCCCTTGCGGGACTGCGCAAGATCAAGGAGGAAGGCGTCACCTTCGCCTCTCACCTCGACGGCCACCGCATCTTCATGGGGCCGGAGGAGAGCATGCGCATCCAGTCCAACCTTGGCAGCGACATTGCGATGGCCTTCGACGAGTGCGTGGAGAATCCGGCGCCCTACAAGTACGCAAAGGACTCCTGTGAGCGCACGCTGCGCTGGCTGGAGCGCTGCAAGGCGGAGCATGACAAGCTGAACTCCTTGCCGGATACCGTCAACCCAGGGCAGATGCTTTTCGGCATCAATCAGGGTGCGACCTTTGAGGATCTGCGCATCTGGCACATGAAGGAGATCGCAAAGATTGACTGCGATGGCTACGCCATCGGCGGCCTTGCGGTCGGCGAGCCGACGCAGGTGATGTACGACATCATCGACGCGGTCGAGCCCTATATGCCGCAGGACAAGCCGCGCTACCTGATGGGCGTCGGCACGCCGTCGAACATCATTGAGGGCGTGGCGCGCGGCGTGGACTTCTTCGATTGCGTGATGCCGGCGCGCAACGCGCGTCACGGCAAGCTCTTTACATGGGGCGGCGCGATCAATCTGAAAAACGAGAAATATAAGCTCGACGAGCGCCCGATCGACGAGCGCTGCGACTGCCCGACCTGCCGGAATTTCTCACGCGCCTATCTGCGCCACCTCTTCAAGGCGGATGAGATGCTGGCGCTGCGCCTTGCGGTGATGCACAATCTCTATTTCTACAACAAGCTCACGGAGTGCATCCGCGATGCGCTGGATGCCGGCGAGTTTGCGGCCTTCCGCACGGAATACAGCGAAAAGCTTTCGGAAAGAACGTAATTTGCTGCAGAAAACTCTTGCACATTAGGACGGATTCGGCTATAATGACAGCAATGCTGTTATGGCGGAACCTTAAAAACGAAAGGAACTTTAACAATTATGGAATCCCTTCTTCTCATGGTCGCGATGATCGCGGTCTTCTATTTCCTCATCATCCGTCCGGAAAACAAGCGCAAAAAGCAGGCGGAGCAGATGCGCAGCAGCCTGAAAAAGGGCGACCGCGTCACCACCATCGGCGGTATGGTCGGCAAGATCGTGCAGGTCAACGACTCTACCATCGTCTTTGAGACGAGCGAGGACCGCGTCCGCATCGAGGTGACCAAGTGGGCGGTGCAGTCCACCGGCGCGATGGAACAGGCTGCCGCGCAGAAGAGCGGCAAGAAGGCTGACAAGGTCGAAGAAAAGGTGGAGGAGACTCCTGCTGTCGAGGAGAAAGCGACTGAGACGGTCGAGGCTCCTGCTGCGGAAGAAAAGCCCTCCTACGATCCCGAGATCAAGTAAATCATATCCTGACGCGAAAGCGCCGACCGAATGGTCGGCGCTTTTTTGCGCACTTTTTTCGAGGGCCTAGATATAAAATGCAGCCTTGCGGCATACGCTCTTTTGAACGACCGGGATGGGGAGGGCTATGGAATGGAGAAAAAGCAATTGTCAGTGAGGCCGATCATGCTCGGCTTGGCGACGGCGATGGGTGCATATCTGGTGCTGCTGACGCTTGCGGCCTATCTGACGGTGAGCGGCAGACTGGATGAAGCGCGAATAGGGCAAACGGCGTGGGCGTGCGCCTGCCTTGCGGCCTTCGGCGGTGCGATGATAGCGTCACGGGAGAAACGGCGGACGGCGGTACTGCCGCTGCTTGGCGCTGCGGCGTTCTGGGTGTGTGTGTCGCTGATTGGACTGCTCGCGTCGGACGCGCCGGACATGAATGGGATGCTGAGACTGCTCGCGGCGTCTGCGCTTGGCGGGTTGCTTGCGGCGGGACTTGCGCGGCGGGAGAGGGGAAAACGGGCAAAGCGACATAAAACGCCTCGTTCCCGACGGTAAACATAAAGATCGAAAAACGGCACATTCTGCGCGGCGTGAACGGATTGCACAAATATGGCCTGGTGGGGAATGAGGGCGGCCTGAAAGACGGTTTCCAGATTTGGTAAACAGCGGTTTTTCACGATACCATATCTTGTTCCGAAAAAGCTCGGTGTACGAAGTTTACATAATGGTGTTTACATAATATTTTGACATAATTGACAAAATTCGGGAAATTGAGGAAATCCGCTTGCGAAACGGGGACAAATAGCCTATATTTATAAGTGCTTTCGCTCCCTCGCTTTTTGCGCCCTGCGAATTTCCTCGGCGGAAAACAGTGAGGGATTTACATTGAAGCAAAGACGAACGGCGGCGCGTCTGCGATGCGTCAGTCTGCGAAAAATACCGCTTTCCATGCTGGCGCTTGCCGCTTTTTTTCTTCTCGGCGCGCTCCTCGGCGGCATGGTCGCCGCGCGCGGCGTGGCGGCAATGGGCGGCGAGCTGAGCCGATATCTTGAGGGCTACCTTGCCCTGCGCATCGAGGGCGCGCCCTCCTCTGCGGCGGTCTGGCAGACGATGGTCTGCTTTTTCCGCGCGAGCGTGGCGGTGTTTCTGCTGGGCTTTGCCTCCGCCGGCGTGGCGCTCATTCCGGCGGTGTGTGCCGCTCAGGGCTTCCTGTACGCCTATTCGCTTCTTTGCTTCGCCTCGGGTCTGGGGCAGGATGGATTTTTCCTGCTGCCTGTTCTCTTCGCGCTGCGGCTGATGCTTGTGCTGCCCTGCACGCTGCTGCTCGGCAGCGCCGCGTGGGAGACCTCGCGCGGTCTTGCGGCCTTATCGGTCGGCGGCGGAAAGCGGGCGAAGGGCGTGACCTACGGAAAGCGGTATTGGTCCCGTTTCGGGATCGCGTGTGTGTGTTTATTTTTTGGCGCGGCGCTGGAGCTGTGGTTCATTCCACGCATCCTGTCGCTTTTGCTGCGCTGATCTTACGGAAGGAGGTGTGCCGAATGGCGTCCGATTATCTGAAGCTCTATGAGGATTATCTGCGCGAGGAAAAGCACGCCTCCGAAAATACGCTCAGCTCCTATCTTCGCGACCTGCGCCAGTTTTCCGAGCACCTTGCCGCCCAGCGGGTGACCGATCTGCGCAAGGTCAAGACCGCCGCCATCAGCGACTACGTCGCGTGGATGGGCGGCAAGGGGAAGTCCGCCGCGACGGTCACGCGCGCGCTGGCCTCCATCAAGTCCTTTTATGCCTTCCTTGCTGAGCGCGGCGAGATCAAGACCAATCCCGCCAAGGGCGTCGCTGCCCTCAAGGTCGAGCGCAGGTTCCCGGAGATCCTGACCGGCAAGGAGGTCGAGCTGTTCCTCGACCAGCCCCGGTGCGTGGACGCCAAGGGCTACCGCGATCACGCGATGCTCGAGCTGCTCTACGCCACCGGCATCCGCGTGAGCGAGCTCATCTCGCTCGACGAGAGCGACTGCAGCCTTTCCGCCGGCTTCATCCGCTGCGAGAGCAAGGGCAAGGAGCGCATCATTCCGCTCTATCCCGCTGCGGTCAAGGCACTTTCGGATTACATCAAGGATGTCCGCCCTCAGCTGCTGGCCGATCCCGAGGAGACGGCGCTGTTCGTCAACATGAACGGCGAGCGCATGAGCCGTCAGGGCTTTTGGAAGATCGTCAAGCACTATCAGGAGATGGCGCAGATCGACAAGGACATCACGCCGCACACGCTGCGCCACTCGTTCGCGGTGCATCTGCTGGAAAACGGCGCAGACCTGCGCGCCATTCAGGAAATGCTGGGCCATGCGGACATTTCCTCCACACAGATCTACACCCACGTTGTGAAAAAACAGCTGCGGGACATCTATCAGAAGGCGCACCCGCGCGCGTAATAGAAAAAGGAAACGGGAAGGACGCTTCGGCGTCCTTCTCTTTTTGCCCTCCGGCGCAATGCACCGCTTCCAGCGCGGGCGCATAGTATGCTGCGAGGAGGGGAGAGTATGGAACGCTATTTACTGGTCGCACGCTCCATCACGCACGCCCAGCAGATGATGAAGGTCCTGGACCGTGCGGGCATCCGCACGCGGGTGCTGCGCGCGAGCGCCGAGCTGACGGGCCGCGGCTGCGGCTACACGCTGGAGGTCGCGGAGCGGAATTACGCCGCCGCCATCCGCCGCCTGCAGGACGCGCAGGTCGAGCCGGTCAAGATCGTTCGGAGGTAGAGCCATGATCTATCTGGACTCCGCCGCGACGACCTTCCAAAAGCCCCTGAGCGTTTCCTATGCGATGCAGAGGGCCATGCGCACCATGTCCTCGCCGGGGCGCGGCGGCTATGCCGCGGCCAGAGCGGCGGAGGAGACGGCCTTCCGCTGCCGAAGCCTTGCCGCCGAGCTGTTCGGTGTACCCTCGCCGGAGCAGGTCGTCTTTACCTCCAACGCGACGCACGCCTTGAACATTGCCATCCGTTCGCTCGTGCCGGAGGGAGGGCGCGTCGCCGTCTCCGGCTATGAGCATAACGCCGTCACGCGGCCGTTGCACGCGCTGGGCGCGAGGATCAAGGTCGCCGCTTCGCCGCTCTTTGACCGCGCCGCGCTGCTGCGCGCCTTTGAAAACAGCATCTCACCGGAGCTTGACGCCGTCGTCTGCACGCACGTCTCCAATGTGTTCGGCTTCGTTCTGCCGATCGAGGAGATCGCTGCGCTCTGCCGCGCGGAGGGAGTTCCCCTGATCGTGGACGCCTCGCAGTCCGCGGGCATCCTGCCGTTCGAGCTGGACACGCTCGGCGCGGCCTTTATCGCCATGCCGGGACACAAGGGGCTTTACGGCCCGCAGGGGACGGGACTTCTGCTGTGCGCGCACGACGCCGCACCGCTCCTCTACGGCGGCACGGGCAGCGCGTCGCTCGAGCAGACCATGCCGGACTTCCTGCCGGACCGGCTGGAGGCCGGTACGCACAATATGCCCGGCATCGCGGGCTTGGAGGCCGGACTGCGCTTCGTGCGGGAAAGACGGGAGCGTATCGAGCGCCACGAGCGCGCGCTGATTGCGCGGGCCGCCGCTGCGCTGCGCGGAATGGACGGCGTTACGGTCTATGCCGCGCGGGACGCCGCGGAGCAGGTCGGGGTGCTGTCCTTCAACCTGGATGGCAGGGAGCCGGAGAAGACCGCGGACGCGCTGGCGCAGCGGGGCTTTGCCCTGCGCGGCGGGCTGCACTGCGCGCCCTACGCCCACCGCACGGCGGGAACGCTGCCGAACGGAACGGTGCGCCTGAGCGTATCCACCTTCACCTCGGCGGCGGATATCGACGCCTTTGCCCATGTGCTGCAGAGCATCGTGCGCGGCTGAAGGCTGCGCTGCACAAATTCATGGAAAATTCATGCTCTTTCGGTTGCTTTTTTTTGCGGATTATATTAGAATATGAATAACTATTGCTTAAGAGGGATATGCCATGGAATTTGTGATGACCATACTCGAGGGCGCGTGGCGTTATGTGACGACCATCCGCATCGCGGACTATCTGGATATCGCGCTGATGGCCTATTGCTGCTATCTGCTGCTCCGCCTCGTGCGCAGCACTCGCGCGGAGAGCTTGGTCAAGGGCATCATGGTGTTTCTGCTGGCGCTGTGGATCTCGCATGTATTCAAGCTCAATGGCATTTACTTTATCCTCAACCACATGCTTGATGTCGGCATCCTCGCACTGATCGTCCTCTTCCAGCCGGAGATTCGCCGCATTTTAGAGCAGGTCGGCTCGAGTAAGCTGCGCTCGTTCATTCCCTTTGCCGCAAAGCAGCAGTCGAGCGCCATTGAAAACGCCATCGCGCAGACGGTGCTCGCCTGCACCGAGATGTCCAAGACCCGCACGGGCGTGCTGATCGTCTTTGAGCGTGAGATCAACCTCGACGAGATGGCGCGCACCGGCACCATCGTGGACGCGCAGGTGAGCAGCGAGCTGCTGAAAAACATCTTCTTCGTCAAGGCCGCGATGCACGACGGTGCGGTCATCATCCGCGACGGGCGCATCCTGGCGGGCGGCTGTATGCTGCCGCTGTCGAAGAATGTGAACCTCAGCCGCGACCTCGGTATGCGCCACCGCGCGGGCATTGGCATGAGCGAAAATTCCGACGCCGTGGTCGTCATCGTCTCGGAGGAGACGGGCACCATCTCCGTCGCCATCGGCGGACTGCTCAAGCGTCACCTCAAGCCGGAGACGCTCGAGAAGCTGCTCATCAACGAGCTGATGCCGCAGACAGAGGAACCGGGAGCGGACAAGCCGCAGCTGCATTTGCCGCGTATCCTGAAAAAGCGGAAGGAGGACGACGAAGAAAATGGAGCAAACTAAAGGCCGCAGGGCGTTTTGCATCGGCTTGTCGATCCTCATTGCGCTGCTTGTCTGGTTCTACGCCAACGACGACACGGAGATCGAGATCTCCGTCAACGATGTGCCGATAGAATTTACCAACGAAGACACCTCACTGGCGGACAAGGGGCTGATGCTCCTCTCGTATGAGGAGGAGGCGATCGACCTCAAGCTGGGTATGCCGCGCAGCACCTACTTCAAGCTCGATCCGGACAAGATCCGCATCGTGGTCGATCTCAGCTCGGTCACAACGACCGGCACACAGACGATCACCTACAGCATCCTTTATCCGCGCGGGCCGCGCGGCGAGCTGCTTTCGAGCAGCATCACGCAGAAAGAGCCGACCGTCCGCTCGACCACCATTGAGATCGGCGAGCTGTTCCGCAAGAATGTGGAGATCCGCTGCAAGGTCGTCGGCAACGTGGCGGAGGGCTATATCGCCGGCACGGTCCGTATGCTGCCCGAGACGCTTGAGGTGCGCGGCCAGCAGGTAGACATCATGCAGGTGAGCTACGCGCAGGTCACGCTGAACATTGAAAACGCGACCTCCACGGTCGTGGAGCTGCTGGGCTTTGAGCTGTACGATTTCAGCGACCAGCTCATCCGCTCGAACCGCATCCATCCGGCCAGCGAGAGCATCCAGGTGACGATGCCGGTGATGACGGTCAAGGAGGTCCCGCTCACGGTCGAATTTGTCGAAACGCCCGGCTCGCGGCTCGAGAACGTCAAGTGGGCGCTGACGCCGATCGACACGATCACGCTCTCGGGCGACGCCTCGACGATGGCTGCCATCGACGAGATCAAGCTCGATACGCTCTCGCTCGCCGATCTCAAGGCGGCGGAGACTTTCACCTACGATATTCCGCTTCCTGACGGCGTGGACAATCTCAGCGGCGTGACGAGCGTGACGCTGACCATCCTGTTCGACGACATCGACTCCCTGACGGTGGACGCCACGCAGTTCGGCTACGAGAACCTGACGACTGAGCGTGATGTGACGGTCGTGACCTCGACGCTGAGCGTGACGCTGCGCGGCACGAGCACGGCGCTCGCGCGGGTGAATGAAGAAAACCTCCGCGTGGTGGCGGACCTGACGAACGTTTCCGACGCGGACGGCGTCTATACCGTCCCTGCAACGGTTTATGTGGACGGGTTGGACGTCGGCGCCGTCGGCAGCTATCAGGTGACCGTGCGGTTGAGCGGCGGAGCGGAAAACGGTACAGAGCATAACTGAAGGAGAACCTATGACCCAGATAGCAACGGTTGAAAAAATATTGCGCGGCGGCAGGGCGGAGATCTCCGTTCCCCGCAAGTCCGCCTGCGGACACGACTGCGAGAGCTGCTCGGGCTGCGGGATGCAGGGCTCGTCCACCCATGCGGTGGCGCTCAATCCCATCGGCGCGCAGACGGGACAGAAGGTCGTGGTCGAGAGCAGCAACAAGCGGCTCTATGGCGTGATGCTGCTGGTCTACGCGGTGCCCATCGTGTTGTTTCTGATCGGCTACTTTGCCTCCTATGCGCTGACCTCTGAAGGCCTGCGCTATGCCGCCGCCATTGCGGCGTTCTGCCTCGGCATCGTGCCGGCGATCCTCTACGACCGCAAGCTGAAGCGCGAGGGCGGGCTGGCGTTCACCATCATACGAACCCTGTAGCGCAGATATGTTCGGCTACGTTCTGCCCTCGCGGGATCGGCTCGACGAGCGGGAACGCGAGCGCTTCCGCGCCGTCTACTGCGGACTGTGCCACACGCTCCGGGAGCGCTACGGCTTTGCCGCGAGCCTCCTGCTCAACTACGATTTCACCCTTTTAGCCATTCTGCTCTCAAGCGGAGACGGGGAGTCCTGCACCGTGCGGCGCTGTGCCGTGCATCCCTGCAAGGGCTGCCGCGCGCAGACAAGCACGCCGGCACTGGAGGCCGCGGCGGACCGGACCGTGATCCTCTCCTGGTGGCAGCTGCGGGATCACATCGCCGACCACGGCTTTTGGAGCGGACTTAAATACCGCTTTGCTTCGCTCTTTCTGCGCGGTGCTTACCGCAGGGCAGGGGAGCGGCTGCCGCGCTTCGACGCGGCGGTGCGGCTGCATCTCCAAGCGCTCGCGGCGCTGGAGAATGCGCGCTGCGCCTCTATTGATATGGCGGCAGAGCCCTTCGCGGCGCTGATGGCGGACGCGGCGGCAGACCTCACGGACGAGAAGCGCCGGCGCATCCTCGGTCAGATCCTCTATCAGCTCGGCCGCTGGATCTACCTCATCGACGCGGCGGACGACCTGAAAAAGGATACCGAAAGCGGGAATTATAACCCACTGCTTTACCGTTATCATACGGAAAACGGCGTTCTCGGCGAAGCGGACAGGCTCGCGCTGGCCGAAACGCTGGACGCCTCCATCGAGCGCATGGCGAGCGCCTACGCACTTTACGACTACGGCGTATGGACGCCGATCCTGGACAGTATATTTTATGAGAGCCTTTACGGCATCGGCAAAGCCGTTTTGGACGGGACCTACCGCCGCCGCACGCGGACGCGGTACGGTGAACGCAAGAAGAAAAGCAACGAGGAAGCACTATGAACGACCCCTACAAAGTATTGAACGTCTCGCCCTCCGCATCGGACGAGGAGGTAAAGAAGGCCTATCGTGACCTTGCGCGGAAGTATCATCCCGACAATTATCACGATAACCCGCTTGCCGATCTCGCGCAGGAGAAGATGAAGGAGATCAACGCCGCCTATGAGGAGGTCCAGAAGAGCCGGGGCAACCGGGGGGATCGGGGCGCGGGCTCCGCGGCATCCAATGGGAGCTACGGCCAGGGCTACGGCGGCTATACCGGTTATACCGGCTACGCAGGCTATGGCGGCGGGTACGGGCAGTCCTCGTCCTCCGTCCTCCAGCAGGTGCGCATCGCCATCCAGACCGGGGACCTGAGCCGGGCGGAGGGACTGCTGGCAAGCTATGAGGACCACAACGCCGAGTGGAACTTCCTGAAGGGCTCGGTCTGTTACCGCCGGGGCTGGATGGACGAGGCCAAGCGCTACTACCAGAACGCCTGCCAGATGGACCCGGGCAATCCGGAGTATCAGCGGGCGCTGGACTATATGGAGCACGGCACCCAGACGGCATACCACCCCAACGGGACCTTCGGCACCCAGGTCTGCGGCGGCGACCTCTGCAGCCGCCTCTGCTGCGCCTGGGCGGCCATGAACATCTGCGGCGTGCCCATCATCTGCTGCTGATTTTTGGAATGAAACGCCGCCCATCGGCGGCGATCAAGGAGGAGAGTTAACTTTGGTCAAGAGTATGACAGGCTACGGCCGTGCCCGCGCCACCCGGAACCTCCGGGACATCACCGTGGAGGTCCGCAGTGTCAACAACCGATATCTGGACTGCACCGTGAAGATGCCCCGGATGTACGCCTTCGCCGAGGCGGCCGTGAAGGGCCGGGTACAGAAGGCAGTCTCCCGGGGGAAGGTGGACGTTTTCATCACCGTGGATGCCACGGCGGCGGATACCGTCCAGGTCAGCGTGAATACCGCCCTTGCGGCCCAGTATGCCGAGGCCCTCAAGGCCCTGGCCGCCGTCTGCGGTACGGAGGAGCGCGTCACCCCGGAGCAGCTGGCCCGGTTCCCGGACGTGCTCACCGTCACCAAGGCGGAGGAGGACCTGGAGACCGTCAGTGAAGATCTCTGTGCCGTGGTGGACGAGGCATTGGATGCCTTCAACGCCATGCGGGCGGTGGAGGGGGCGAAGCTGGCCGAGGACATCGGCGGCCGCCTGACCACCATCGAAGGGCTGGTGGCCCAGGTGGTGGAGCGCTCGCCGGAGACGGTGAGCGAGTACCGCCGCAAGCTCACCCAGCGGATGCAGGAGGTGCTGCAGAGCACCTCCATCGACGAGCAGCGGATCCTGCAGGAGGCCGCCATCTACGCCGACAAGATCGCCGTGGACGAGGAGACCGTGCGGCTACGGAGCCATGTGGAGCAGCTGCGGGGGATGCTGCAGCGGGAGAAGCCCACGGGCAAGGACATGGACTTCCTGATGCAGGAGTTCAACCGGGAGTCCAACACCATCGGCTCCAAGTGCTCGGATCTCGCCATCTCCGAGGTGGTGGTGGCCCTGAAGGGCGAGGTGGAGAAGATCCGCGAGCAGGTCCAGAACATCGAGTGATATGAAGCTGGTGAACATCGGGTTCGGCAATCTCATTGCCAGGGAGCGGATGGTGGCCGTGGTGACCCCGGATTCCGCCCCCATCAAGCGTCTGGTGCAGGAGTCCCGGGAGCGGGGCATGCTCATCGACGCCACCTACGGGAGAAAGACCGCGTCCATCTTCATCATGGACAGCGACCATGTGATCCTCTCCGCCCTGCCGCCGGAAAAGCTGGCGCCCCGGCTGGACGAGGACTGGGAGAGTAAGGAGGAAGAGGCATGACAAGAGGGAAGACCTTCATCGTGTCCGGCCCCTCGGGGGTCGGGAAGAGCACGGTGCTGAAGGCGCTGATGGAGAAGCGGAAGAACCTGTATTTCTCCATCTCCGCCACCACCCGGGAGGCCCGTCCCGGGGAGATCGACGGCGTCCACTACCACTTTATCAGCGTGGACGACTTCCGGGACTGGATCAGCCGGGATGAGTTTCTGGAATACGCCGAGTACGTGGGGAACTTCTACGGTACTCCGAAAAAGTACGTGGATGCCGCCATGGACCGGGGCGACGACGTGATCCTGGACATCGAGGTCCAGGGGACGCTGCAGGTCTGCGCCAAGCGGCCGGAGACCGTGCGGATCTTCATCGCGCCCCCCTCCTGGGAGGAGCTGGAGCGCCGGCTCACCGGCCGGGGCACCAACACGCCGGAGGACATCCAGAGCCGCCTGCTCCGGGCCAAGGTGGAGTTCCAGACCGCCGACACCTATGACTACTTCGTCATCAACGACAGCGTGGAGAACGCCGTCCGGGAGCTGGACGCCATCATCACGGCGGAGCACTGCAAGCCCGCCGACCGGATGGAGATCATCCGGGGAAAGTAAGCCGAAAAATCAGGAGAATTCCGGCGTTTTCACGCCGAGGACGAGAAGGGAACGATCATTATGGATTTCAATACCAAGAAAACGGGAATGCTCTATCCGGCCATGGGCCGTCTCACCTCCTATGTGCCCAACCGCTACCTCCTTGTGAACGTGGTGGCCCGCCGGGCCCGCCAGATCGCGGAGGAGGCCGAGGAGGCCGGGGAGCATCTCGATGAGAAGCCCGTCACCCTGGCCATCGACGAGGTGGCGGAGGGCCGGATCAACGCCTCCCAGATGGACCTCACCATTGAGGAGGAGAACGTGCCCGAGGAGGCCGAGAACGGCCACCTCCTGCGCTGAGTTTTGTGACGCTGCTTGCCAAAACAGCGGTGGCCGCCGCGCCCTACGGCATCGCCAAGCCCTATGACTACCGGGTGCCGGAGGAGCTGGAGGGAAAGGTCCTGCCCGGCGTCCGGGTGATGGTGCCCTTCGGCCGGGGGAACCGGCTGTCGGAGGCTGTGGTGCTCCTTCTCGCGGAAGGGGCGGCCCCCCGGGGCTGCAAGACCATCGCCTCCGTGCTGGACGAGAGCCCGGTGCTGACGGAGGACGGCATCGCCCTGGCGTCCTTCCTGCGCCAGCGCTGCTACTGCACCATGTTCGAGGCCGCCCGGACCATCCTGCCGGCGGGGCTCTGGTTCCGCAGGACGGAACGCTGCGCCCTGGCGGAGGGACTGGACGAGGCGGAGGCCATCCAAAAGGCGGGGAAGACCCCTCTGGGGCCGGAACTGATCCGGGCTTTGGCGGCCCGGGGCGGCAGCGCCGACCTCGCAGAGCTCCAGCGTGAGCTGGGGGAGGGAGTGGACGCTGCTGCGGCGGCCCTGCGGAAAAAGGGCATCCTCACGGTGGAGGCCGGGGCCAAGCGCCGCCTCCAGGACAAGACCCACCGCCTGGCGGAGCTGGACTGCCCCGCCGAGGAGGCGGAGGCCGAAGCGGAGCGCCGGGAGCGGAAGTCCCCGGGGCGGGCGGCGGCCCTGCGCTTCCTCCTGACGGCGGGGAAGACCTCCCTCCACGAGCTCTGCTACCAGACCGGGGCGTCCCCCCGGACCGTGGAGGCCCTGGCCAAGGCGGGCTTCGTCCGCCTGACGGAGGAGGAAGTCTTCCGGGTCCCGGAGCTCACGGACCTGCCTCCGGCAGCGCCCATTGCCCTGAACGAAGAGCAGCAGCGGGTCTATGACCGTCTGCTGCCTCATCTGGATGCCCGGAAGCCCGCCGCCGCCCTGCTGGAGGGCGTCACCGGCAGCGGCAAGACGGAGGTCTATCTCCGGCTGGTCCAGGCCTGCCTGGATCGGGGCTGCAGCGCCATGGTGCTGGTGCCGGAGATCATTCTGACCCCCGGTATGATGCGGCGCTTCGCCTCCCACTTCGGGGGGAAAGTCATCATGCTTCACAGCGCGCTGCGGATGAGCGAGCGCTACGACCAGTGGAAGCGGCTGCGGCAGGGGGGGCCCTGGGTGGTCCTTGGGACCCGGAGCGCCGTTTTCTCCCCCCTTACGGACCTGGGTCTTCTGATCCTGGACGAGGAGCAGGACGGCAGCTACCAGTCCGAGACCGTGCCCTGCTACCATACCCGGGACGTGGCGAAGTTCCTCTGCGCCCGGCAGGGAGCCTTGCTGCTGCTGGGCTCCGCCACCCCAGCCATCGAGAGCGCCTATGCCGCCCGGCAAGGCATCTATCAGCACGAGCGGCTGCGGAGCCGCTATAACCAGCGTTCCCTGCCCCAGGTGGAGATCGCCGACCTCCGGCAGGAGGTCCGGAATGGCAATCCCGGCAGTCTCAGCGCCCCCCTCCGGCGGGAGCTGGAGCGGAATCTGGAGACCGGGGAGCAGAGCATCCTCTTTCTCAACCGCCGGGGCAGCAGCCGGATGCTCCTCTGCGGGGAGTGCGGCGAGGCGCCCCAGTGCCCCCGCTGCAGCGTGCCCCTGACGTATCACTCCGCCAACGGGCGGCTCATGTGTCACTACTGCGGCCATTCGGAGCGGGCGGTGGAACGCTGCCCGGTCTGCGGCGGCGTGATGAAGCACGTGGGCGTCGGCACCCAGCGGGTGGAGGAGGAGCTGAAAGAGACCTTCCCCGGGGTGGAGATTCTGCGGATGGACGCGGACAGCGCCGCCGGGAACCATGAGGCGCTGCTGCGGAAGTTTGAGACGGAGCGCATCTCCATCCTCCTTGGCACCCAGATGGTGGCCAAGGGACTGGATTTTGAGAATGTGACCCTCGTCGGTGTGCTGGGGGCGGACCTCTCCCTCTACGTGGACCACTACCGGGCCGCGGAGCGGACTTTCAGCCTCCTGACCCAGGTGGTGGGCCGGGCGGGCCGGGGCGGCAAGCAGGGGAGAGCGGTCATCCAGACCTACACCCCCTCCAGCGAGGTCATCCGGGCCGCGGCGGAGCAGGATTATGAGCGCTTTTATGAAAGCGAGATCCGGCTGCGGAGAGCCCGGCGCTGCCCGCCCTTTGCCGATCTGACCATCCTGACCCTCTCGGGCCTGGACGAGGCGGCGGTGCTGCGGGGGGCCGTGTGGCTGCGGCAGGCGGTGCTGGACCGGGTCCGGGACATTCCGGAGACCGAGGTCCTGGGGCCTGCCCCCCATCCCGTGCTGCGGGTCAACAACCGCTTCCGCTACCGGCTGACGGTGGTGGGCAAGGCGGAGAAGGCCCTGCGCGCCGCCCTCTCTGACGCGATGCGGGATTTTGCCCGGCAGGGACAGCACCGGGGCGTCAGCTGCTTTGCGGACTGCAATCCCATGGACGGGTGAGGGTACTATGAATTACGAAAGAAAACGGCGGAGACCCCGCCGGGAGAGAAGGACAAGAACTATGGCATTGAGAACCATCGTACTAGAAGGGGACAGCTGCCTCACCAAGGTCTGCCGCCCGGTGACGGCCTTCAACGGCCGCCTGCATCAGCTGCTGGACGACATGGCGGAGACCCTGGCGGACGCCAACGGCGCAGGCCTGGCCGCGCCACAGGTGGGCATCCTGCGCCGGGTCTGCCTGGTGCTGGACGAGGCCAATGAGTGCTATCTGGAGCTCGTCAACCCCGAGATCATCAAGACCGAGGGCAAGCAGAGCGGTCTCGAGGGCTGCCTCAGCGTGCCTGGGAAGTTCGCCGTGGTGGAGCGGCCCAACATCGTCCGGGTCCGGGCTCAGGACCGGGACGGCGACTGGTTTGAGGCGGAGGCCCAGGGTCTCACCGCCCGGGCCTTCTGCCACGAGATCGAGCACCTGGACGGCCACCTCTTCGTGGAGCATGTGGACCACTTCCTGACGGAGGACGAGATCGAGGAATACCTGAAGAAGGAGCACGGTGAGGAATGAGAATTCTCTTCATGGGTACGCCGGACTTTGCGGCGGTGTCGCTGGAGGCGCTGGTGGCCGCGGGCCACGAGGTCTGCGGCGTGCTGACCCAGCCGGACAAGCCCCGGAACCGGAACAAAGTGACCTATTCGGCGGTGAAGGAAGCCGCCCTGGCCCATAGTATCCCCGTCTACCAGCCCATCACGGCCAAGGACGAGGCGACCCAGAAGCTGGTGGAGGACCTGGCCCCGGAGCTGACCGTGGCCTACGGCCAGATTTTGCCGCAGAAGCTCCTGGATGTGCCGAAGTACGGCTCCATCAACGTCCACGCGTCGCTCCTGCCCAAGTACCGGGGGGCGGCGCCCATCCAGTGGGCGGTGCTGGACGGGGAGGCGGAGACCGGCGTTTCCATCATGTATATGACGAAGCGGCTGGACGCCGGAGATGTCATTTCCACGGCGAAGACCGCCATCGGGGCGGAGGAGACGGCGCCGGAGCTCTGGGACCGCCTGGCAAAGCTGGGCGGGGAACTTCTGGTCGGGACCATCCCCCACCTGGCGGACGGCACGGCTTCCCGGACACCTCAGGATGAATCCGCCTTCACCTATGCCCCCATGCTGACGAAGACCATGTCCCCGGTGGACTGGAGCCGCCCCGCCAGCGCCATCCACTGCCAGATCCGGGGCCTGCAGCCCTGGCCCTGCGCTATCGCGGAGATCGACGGTCGGAGCTGCAAGCTTTTCCGCTCGGTGATCGGCGGCGAGACCGCCGCCGCGCCCGGGACCATCCTGCGGGCGGACAAGCATGGCATCGAGATCGCCTGCGGCGACGGGCGGAGCCTCCGCATCCTGGAGCTCCAGGGCGAGGGCGGCAAGCGCATGAACGCCGCCAGCTATCTGAACGGACATCCCATCCAGCTTTGACCTCCCCCAGCGGGGAGTATCCCATCGCAAAGGAGCGGAAGACCTATCAACGACTATTCCTACTTTCTGGCCCAGAACCTTTACTGCATCGTGCTGATCCCCATTCTCATCCTGAGTGTGGCGGCGCAGATCCAGGTGAATGGGAACTTCCGGCGCTACAGCGCCGTCCGGAACCGCCGGGGCCTTACCGGGGCCCAGGCGGCGGAGGCCGTCCTGCGGACCCACGGGGTCACGGATGTTGCCATCCGGCCCGTCCGGGGCAGCCTCACGGACCACTATGACCCCCGGGACAACACCATCCGCCTTGCGCCTTCTTACCCCTCTTTGGAGGATCTGTCGGCCGCTCTGGAGGTGTTCTGCACC
>ERZ826220.1550-NODE-1550-length-22553-cov-21.479643_pt1 | contig 22553 bp, 16 predicted proteins | sample MGYA00519927_ERZ826220 | MGnify/ENA primary metagenome ERZ826220 (study PRJEB31778, sample SAMEA3449225) | human gut metagenome | biome: human gut; feature: human-associated habitat; material: faeces | place: United Kingdom | collected 2010/2012 ... | reverse complement strand
AACGGGGATATCTCTATATCCTGCTTGCCGCGATGCTCTATTCCACGACGGAGGTTGTGCTCAAGGGACTGGGCGACACGTTTGCGCCCATGCAGGTGACGGTCGAGCGCGTGCTCATCGGCGCGGTCGCTCTGCTGCCGTTCGCCCTGAAGGACCTGAAAAAGCGAAACATCCGCCTCACGCGCTCGGACTACGGCTATTTTGCGCTGATGGGCTTTTTGACGGTCCTGCTGCACATGTCGCTTTTGCAGATGGCGGTGCTGCATATGGATGCCTCGGCTACGTCGATCATCTATTCGGGCAATCCTGTGTTTGCCGTGGCGGCGGCGCATGTCATCCTGCACGAGCCGCTGCGGAAAAATCACCTGCTGGCCATCGCGCTGGAGGTCGTGGGTATTCTCTTCATCCTGAATCCCGCGCACATGGAGATCAGCCTGCGCGGTTTTTTGGAGATCATCACGGCTACGCTGCTGTTCGCCCTATATGGCACGTTCTGCAAGCTGCGTGTCAGTCGGCTTGGCGGCATCGTGATCGCGGATTTCAACATCCTGCTCGGTGGACTTGAAATGCTGGCGGTCCTGTTGCTTGGCAAAATTCCGGCAGTTGCGGCTGCGATGCGTGCGGTCGGGCTCGACCTCTTTGCCGAGGTGCCGTTTTTCACGGGTTTTACGCTCAAGTCGACGCTGCTGCTGTGCTACGCGGGCGTGTTCTGCGCCGGTCTCGGCTTTGTGCTCACGGCAAAGATCACGGAGTACACCTCGGCGACAGAGGCATCGTTCATCTACCTCATCAAGCCGATTTTGGCGACGATCCTGGCCGCGGTGGTGTATCAGGAGTTCATCAGCGTGAACCGCATCGTAGGCATCGGATTTTTCCTTGCGGCGTCGTTGTGCGTCAGCGTGCCGGTGCTGCGCGCGATGAGGCGGGAGAAAATGAAAGAAAAAAGCACATAAGAGAAAAAAGAGGAAGGCGGCAGCCTTCCTCTTTTGCTTATTCGATGCGGGTGATGTCGTGGATCCACTTGCCGGAGCGCAGGCGGATCAGGCCAAGGGGTGTTTTGAGAATGTACTCGATCATCAGGCAGAGGCAGAAGACCTCGTTCGGCACCTTGAGCACAAGGCCGAGCAGACACATCATCGGCAGCGTGCCGCACCAGAGGGGGAAATTGTCGATAAAGAGCGAGGCGTGCACGTCGCCGCCGCCGCGCAGCACGCCGACGACCATCGTGGTTGAAAAGCTGTGCAGCGGGATGGCACAGGCATAGCATGTGAGCATCACGGTGCAAAGCCGCTCGGCGACCGCCGAGAGCGAGAAGAGCGGCATGACAAACGGTTGCATCAACGTGACAAACATCGTGTATTCGGCGATGCCGAGCACAATGCCGAACGCGAACGCCGTGAAGCACAGCGCGCGACCGATGTTGTAAACGCCTTTTAGGTTGCCTGTGCCGATCTCTTTGCCGACGATGACGGACACCGCCGCCGCGATGCCGAACACGCCGGAGGTCATCAGCTTGTCGATATTGCCCGCGAGCGTATAGGCGGCGATGAGGTCGCTGCTGTCGGCCATGTGGCCCATGATGACCGTGATCATCGAAAAGCCCGTGCCCCAGAGCGTCTCGTTGATGAGCACCGGCGCGCTGTAGCGCAGGAATTTACGCAGCATGTCCATGCCGGGGCGGAGGATGGCGTGCTTCATGAGCGGCATCGTGCGGCAGCGGAACGCGTAGGAGAACGCGACGACGAACTCCACCACGCGGGACAGAAGCGTCGCTACCGCCGCACCCGTGATGCCGAGCGCGGGCAGACCGAGCTTGCCGAAGATCAGCACATAGTTGCCGAGCGTGTTGCAGAGCATCGAGATCGCGAAGACGATCATGCCGAAGCGCGGATTTTCGATGCTGCGCTGCATGCCGATGTAGATGGAGGAAAGCGAGTTGAAAATGTAGGAGAAGCCGACGATGCGCAGGTACGGCTCGGCCAGCTCCACGAGTGTCAGATTGTCGGTGATGAGGTAGAGCACCTGCGCGGGAAACGCGCACAGAATGGCGGCAAACAGCACGCTCACGCCGCCCGCGATCATAAAGCCGATGCCCATGACGCGGTTGATGCTCTCGCGGTCGCCACGGCCCCAGTATTGGCTGATGAGCACACTTGAGCCGCTTTGCAGGCCGAAGACGACGAGCTGGATGATGAAGACTGGCACGTTCGCCACCGTGACGGCGGACATCTGATCGCTGCCGAGAAGTCCCACCATGAACGTATCGAGAAAGCCGAGCGACGTGGTGATCAAATTCTGCACGATGACCGGCAGCGCCAGCAGAAAAAGATGCTTGTAAAAGCCCTTGGGCTGGTGAAGATAGGAGAACATAAAAACCTCGAATGTTGGAATTACAGCATGGGGAAGCGCGTGTCGCGGTGCGCCTTGAGCGCGGAGACGAGTGCGTCGATCTCTTCTTTCGTCGTCTCGGGGCCGAAGCTGACACGCAGCACGCCCGCGGCGGTCTTTTTGTCAAGGCCCATCGCGCGGTAGACGTGGCTCAGCTGCCCGCGATGGCAGGCGGAGCCTGCCGAGATGCAGATGCCCTGTGCGCCAAGTTCCGTGACGACATTCGCCGACGGGTAGCCGACGAGCGAGATCGACAGGATGTGCGGCGCGGTCCCGTCGCCGATGCGGACGACGCCGTCGAGCGCGAGGAGCTTTTCCTCGGCGTAGGCCTTGATGGCGGCGACGTGGGCGAGCTTTTCATCGAGATGGTCGGCGCGCAGCTCGACCGCCTTGGCAAAGCCTGCGATCTGGCCTGTGGCCTCTGTGCCGGAGCGCAGGCCGCTCTCCTGCCCGCCGCCAAAGATCAGCGGTTTGGGCGCGCGGATGCGCTCGCCCAAATACAGGCCGCCGATACCCTTGGGCGCGCCGAGCTTGTGCGCGCTGACGGAGATGAGGTCCGCGCCCAGCGTGTCGGCGCGGAACGGAATTTTCAAAAAGGCCTGCACCGCGTCGGTGTGCAGCAGGGCTCGGGACTTTTTCGCTTTCAGAAGCTGCGCGATCTCGGCCACGGGGAAGATGCAGCCCGTCTCGTTGTTGACGAGCATCATCGTGACGAGCGCGGTGTCGTCGCGCAGTGCACTTTCGACCTGAGAGGCGGTGATGTCGCCGTTCTTGCCGGGCTTTAAGTACGTGACGGAGTAGCCCTCCTGCTCGAGGGTCTTGCAGGTCTCGAGAATCGCGCTGTGTTCCACGGCGGTCGTGATGATGTGCTTGCCGACGTGGCGGTTCTGGTGCAGGGCAAGGCGGACGGCCCAGTTATCGCTCTCCGACCCGCAGGAGGTGAAGACGAACTGTTCACTCTTGCAGCCGAGCGCGGCGGCGATCGTCTCGCGCGCCGCGGCGACAGCGTCGCGCGCCTGCTTTCCAATGGGGTACTGCGAGCTGGGGTTGCCCCAGCCAGAAACCAGCGTATCGTAAACGGCCTGCGCCACCTCTTCGGGAACGGGGGTGGTGGCCGCGTGATCGAGATAGATCATATCGGGAAAATCCTTTCTTTGGACTTGTCAGAATGCTCAAATGATTATACAATATAAAAATAAAAAAGCAAGGGCGGCGGACGCTTTGCGTCGGAAACGGCAGAAAAAAGCGGGACTTTACCGCCCAAATCGCGGAAAAGGATACAAACATACATGAAAGTTGCGATCTGCACCCTCGGGTGCAAGGTGAACCAATATGAAACGCAGGCACTCGAGCAGGAGCTTTTGCACCGCGGACATACACTGGTGGATTTTGAGGAGACGGCGGACGCCTACGTTGTCAACACCTGCTCTGTCACGGCGGTGAGCGACAAAAAGTCGCGCCAGATGCTCCGTCAGGCGCAGCGCCGCAACCCGAGCGCGGTCATCGCCGCCTGCGGCTGCTACGCCCAGACGCATCCCGAGGACGTCAAAAAGCTCGGGCTCGACGTCATCGCCGGCACGAATGACCGCGCGAAGTTCATCGACCTTCTGGAGCGCGCGGCGCAGGACAAAACGCCGATCGTCGACGTCGACGACGTCTGGGAGCGGCGCGATTTTGAGGTGCTGCCCGCGGGCGGTATGGTGAATCGCACACGCGCGATGCTCAAGGTCGAGGACGGGTGCGTGAACTTCTGCACCTACTGCCTCATTCCTTACGCGCGCGGGCGCGTACGCTCGCTGCCGATGGACGAAGCTGCAAAGCAGGTGAAAGCGCTGCGTGAGGAGGGCTACCGTGAGATCGTGGTCACGGGCATCGAAATTTCGTCCTACGGCTCGGACTTCAAGGACGGGACCTCACTCATCGACCTTTTGGAGCTCATCGCGCGCGAGGGCGGCGACATGCGCATCCGCCTCGGCTCGCTCGAACCGCGGACCATCACGGAGGAATTCTGCAAGCGGGCGTCGAAGCTTCCTTACCTCTGCCCACATTTCCACCTCTCGATGCAGTCGGGCTGCGACGCGACCTTAAAGCGTATGAACCGCAAATATGATACGGCGCGCTATATGGAATCCTGCGACCTGCTGCGTCAGTATTTTGACGACCCTGCCATCACGACGGACCTCATCACGGGCTTTCCCGAGGAGACGGAGGAGGAATTCGCGCAGACGCTTGACTTCATCGCGCGCGTCGGCTTTGCCGACATGCACGTCTTCCCTTATTCCATCCGCCCGGGCACGAAGGCTGCGGAGATGCGCCAGATCGACATGCCCGTGCGCGAAGAGCGCGCTGCGCGCGCCTCGGCTGTCGCCAAGACGATGCACGAAGCGTATCTTGCGTGCTGCGTGGGCAAGACCCTCCCTGTGCTCTTCGAGCGAGACCGCAAGGGCGGCAGCGCGGGCCACGCGCCGAACTATATGGAGGTATCCGTCGCGCAGGAAGGCCTGCACAATCAGGTGAAAAACGTGAAGATCACGGCGGTCGACGGCGGCAGTCTTCGCGGCGAGTTGGAGGAATAACGCATGGCCAACCATTTTTATGCCTATATCTCCCGCATGCGCTGTGTTAAGCGCTGGGCGCTCATGCGCAACACCGAGGAGGAGAACATTCAGGAGCACAGCCACATGGTCGCGGTGCTGGCGCACGCGCTCGCGCTCATCCGCACGCGTGTCTTCGGTCTGCCCACGGATGCGAACGCCGTGGCGGTCGCCGCGCTCTACCACGACGCGACGGAAATCTTGACCGGCGACATGCCGACGCCCATCAAATATTATAACCCCGAGATCCGTGACGCCTACCGCAAGGTCGAGGCTGTGGCGAGCGACAAGCTGCTCTCCATGCTGCCGGACGAACTGCGCGCGGACTATGAGCCCATCATCAAGATCGAGGACGAGACGACGAAAAAGCTCGTCAAAGCGGCGGACAAGCTCTCGGCCTACATCAAGTGCGTCGAAGAGCTCAAGGCGGGCAATATGGAGTTCAAAAAGGCCGCGGAGCAGACGCGCCGCGCGCTGAATGAGATGCACATGCCCGAGCTCGACTATTTCATGGTCAACTGCATGGAGAGCTTCTCCATGACGCTTGACGAGCTGGAATAAGAAAAACAAGGAATTTCGGAACTTTTTTCGCAAAATGAACGTCTAAACCTTCGCAAGTCCCCAAATTAAGAGTGAGGTGAAAGAAGATGAAAAGATGTTTGACCCTTTTGCTCGCGCTGGTGCTGGCGCTGTCCCTTGCCGCCTGCGGCGCGAAGTCTGCTGGCCCGGATACGATGACGGGCGACTACAACGGCTATGAATCGGCGAAAGCAGACTACGACTTTAGCGCAACAGATGACGAACCGGAAGGCGCGGGCGCGTGGAACGGCGATGGGCAGGTAGGCTCGGGTATCGACAAGAGCCTTTCCGAGCGCGGCGTCAAGATGATCTACAGCGCGCACATCGAGATGCAGACGCTCTCCTACGAGCAGGCGGTGGAGGACATTGCCGCGCTTGTGGAGCGCAGCGGCGCTTACTTCGAGCAGAAGAACTTTTCGAACTATTCCAGCGGTTATCGCCACGCGAGCTATACCGCGCGCGTGCCGGCGGAGCAGTTCGCTGACTTCTGCGCGCAGGTGGGCACGCTCTGCCATGTGACGTGGCAGGACGACTCGGCGGAAAATATCAGCGAGCAGTATTACGACACGCAGTCGCGTCTGGAAACGGCGCAGATCAAGCTTGCGCGCTTGCAGGAGCTGCTCAAAAAGGCGGAGAATATGGAGGACATCATCACCATCGAGTCCGCCATCTCTGAAACGGAGTATGAGATCGAACGTCTCTCCGGCACGATGCGCCACTACGACGCGCTCGTGGACTATGCGACCGTTACGCTCGAGCTGAGCGAGGTCTACCGTCTCTCCGGCACGGAGGACGCGCCCAAGAGCTTTGGCGAAAAGCTCAGCAACGCCTTTACGGACGGCCTTGCCGCCGTTGCCGAGGGGCTGGAGAATTTTGCAATCTGGCTTGCTTACAGCTGGCTCGGGATCCTGATTTTCGCGGCGGTCGTGTTTGCGGCCGTGAAGCTCATCGGGCGGCTGCGCCGCGGGCAGAAGTTGCCGAAGATCGGCAGAAAGAAGAACAAAAACACGGCAAACGAAACGAAAGTGGAGGAGTAAACCATGAACATCACCTGGCTGGGCCATTCCTGCTTTGTGGTCGAGAGCGCGGGCTGGCGCATCGTGCTCGACCCCTACTATGTAGAGACGTATCCTGCGCTGCACATCGAGGCGGACGAGGTGCTGTGCTCGCACGGCCACCGCGACCACGCCTTTTTGGAGGCGGTGACGCTCTCGGGGCGTGATAAATCGGAGAGCCCGTTCACGGTCGAGACGGTTTCGACGTTCCACGACGATAAGGGCGGAATGCTTCGCGGGGAGAACACCATCCACATCCTGCGCGCAGAGGGGATGACGCTCGTGCACTGCGGCGACCTTGGCCATGAGCTGAGCGAGAAGCAGCTCGCGGCGGTCAAGGGCTGCGACGCGCTGCTGATCCCCGTCGGCGGGTATTACACGATCGACGCGAAGACGGCAAAAAAGGTCGCGGACGCGATCGCACCGCGCGTGCTCGTGCCGATGCACTACCGCTTCGGCGCGCACGGCTACCCTGAGATCGGCACACTCGATGAATTTCTGGCGCTGTATGAGGCAAAGAAGATCCACAAACTTGATGGGAACTCTTTCGAGCTGACGAAGAACGCACCTGCGGGCGTCATCGTGCCGCGATTTGCCGAATAAGAGAAGAAATGCAAGAGCCGCCCGTTTAGGGCGGCTTTTGCTGTATAAAGCCCTTCTTTCCCGCGTAGACTATAGTGCTTGCCCGGCTTGACCGGGGCGGAAAGGGAGGACGGAGCATGAAACGGGAGCTGCGCCGATGGGAGATCGTCGGCTTTATCGCAACTGGCCTTTTCGGGGCGCTGCTGCACTTTGTGTACGAATGGACGGGCGGGAATCGCGTGATCGCGGTGCTTTCGGCGGTCAACGAGTCGACCTGGGAGCACATGAAGCTGCTGTTTATCCCGTTTCTCGTGTTCACGGTGGTGGAGTTTATTGTGTTTTCTGAGGCGTTCCGGAACTTCTTCGCCGTCAAGGCGGCGAGCATCTTGCTGGGCCTTGTCTCGATTCCGGCGCTTTTCTACACGCTGACGGGAATGTTCGGCAAGCTCCCCGACTGGGTGAACATCACGATCTTCTTCCTTGCCGACGCGCTGCTGTACTTTGTGAGCTACCGCCTGCTGACTGACGGCGCGCTGCGCGGGGGTGCGATGCAGCTCATCGGCTTTATACTTTTGTGGGCGCTGCTGTTTACGTTCGTCTGGTTTACGTACCGCCCGCTGCACCTGCCGCTCTTTTTAGACCCCGTGAGCGGGTGCTACGGACTGGAAACACCGTGTTAAAAAAGCCCTGCCGAGAAATCGGCAGGGCCTTTACAGTTTCTATACAAATAGTATATTTTGCAGAGCTTCTGCAAAATGCGTGTGCAGAAAGGCTCTTGTGATTCGGCAGAACGGCAAAAATAAAAATCAGCAGACATGACGGAAGTTGCGAAAAGCCGTCAAAGTAGCCGCGTTCCCGACAGAATCCGCCGCGATGCGGCAATGTTTGATCGAAACTGACAGATTAACATAATAAATTCAATAAAGAGATTCTACGGTGAGTTATCCACAGTTTCCACAGAGTTTTCCACACAAGCGAATTTCTCAAAATCCCCTGATTTGACAGGGAAAAATTGATTTAATTTCCGCGGAGTGGAAAACATACTGTGCAGATAGGTGTGTGTCGAAATTTACATAATTCTGGAATTGGAAAATTCGTGGCAGAACAGAAATTCGATTTGTTGCCATAATCGTGGAATTATGCAAGATGGAATAGACTCCTTGCAGTCTGCAAGGGAGAACAGCGCCGCGGGCGCTGCACGAGGCAAAGGGGGATACTCTCTTTCACAAAAGAGAGTATCCCCCTTTAAATCCCCCGAGAGAAAGGTTTACATTGCAAGCGAGCAGCTCGAGGAGCTGCAATGCTTGCCGATTGCACTGCCCTGATCGCGGCGTTGCCGCGTTTGGTGTTGCTAGACGATTTGGCCTGCTCCTATTATCCGCTGCCGCTCTGCCCATCTTGTGGGAGTGCACAGTAATTTCCGCCTATCGCCAGTCCCTACAATGCGGCGAGCGCAGCAATGCCGCATTCCGCAAGCAGTCTGCCGCCGAGAAAACGTCACTCGCGCCTCACGATAGTAAGGCGCGGTTGCTACTGGTAACGAGTAGTAGGGGTTCATGGCGAAGCCATGTACACCGCGCTTACTTTGCGCAGCGCGTGCAGTTCTTCGAGCTACAAACTGCCAATGTGCGGGGTCAAGGGGCAAGGCCCCTTGCGTTCTCTTGGGGGATCAAAAGGGGGCCATTCTCTCACGTGAGAGAATGGCCCCCTTTAACGCACCCCTGCACAGTGCAGGGGAATAAGAACCAGCGCTGCCGCGCTGTAAACCTTCAGACGATAGGATCGTCAATATCTCTCGTCGCATACGCGTTCAGCGACCAATCCGCCCGCGCGACGGCGAGATACTCATAATACCCCTGTGCGCCGATCATCGCGCCGTTGTCACCACAGAGCTTGAGCGGCGGCATGTAGAGCCGGTAGCCGTGCTTTCGGCACTCCTTTTCGAGCTCTGCGCGGATGAACGAGTTCGCGGCGACACCGCCTGCGGCGACGAGTACCTTGCGCCCGCTTTGCTGCATGGCGAGCATCGCGCGCGGGACGAGCTCGTCGACAACGGCCTGCGTGAAGTCGCGCGCGAGCGCCGCACGGTCGAGCTGCTTTCCCGTCTGCTCGGCGTTGTGGGCAAGGTTTACGACGGCGGTCTTGAGGCCCGAAAAGCTCATATCGAGAGGGCACCCGTCGATCTTTGCGCGCGGCAGCTCGTAGACGCCGCCCTCGCTCTCGTGGGCGAGCTTGTCCATCGCCGCGCCGCCGGGGTAGGGAAGGCCGAGCACGCGCGCGGCCTTGTCAAAGCACTCGCCCGCCGCATCGTCACGCGTCGCGCCGAGGAGCGCAAAGTCCGTGTAGTCGCGCACGTCGACGATGAGCGTGTTGCCGCCGGACATGCACAGCGCCAGAAACGGCGGCTCAAGCTCTGGGAACGCTAAGTAATTCGCGGCGATGTGGCCGCGGATGTGGTGCACAGGGATGAGCGGCACATTCAGCGCGTAGGCCGCGCTCTTGGCAAAGTTCAGCCCCACGAGCACCGCGCCGATGAGACCCGGCGCGTAGGTCGCGGCCACGGCGTCAATGTCTTTTTTCTCGACGCCCGCCTCCTTGAGTGCCTGATCGGTCAGCGCGGCGATGGCCTCGATGTGCTTACGCGACGCGATCTCCGGCACGACGCCGCCGTAGAGCGCGTGCAGGTCGGCCTGCGACGCGATGGCGTCGGAGAGAATTTTTCGTCCATCCTCGACGACCGCGACGGCGGTTTCGTCGCAGGAGGACTCGAAAGCGAGAATTTTCATTGCTGCGCCTCCGCTTCTGCCGCGCCGAATTCCTTCGTCATAATGATGGCGTCCTCTTTCGGGTGGTCGTAGTAGTTTTTGCGGCGGCCCTCGCCGCGGAAGCCGCGGCTGCCGTACAGCGCGATGGCGGCATAGTTGCTCTCGCGTACCTCAAGCGTCAAGAACGCAAGGCCGCTGCCCTCGGCGAAGCGGATGAACACGTCGAGAAGCTGCCCCGCCACACCGCCGCGGCGGCAGTCGGGGCGGACGGCCATCTTGGTGATGCAGCCCTCGTCCGCGACGGCGAGCAGCCCCGCGTAGCCGACGACGCTGCCGTTTTCCGTATCCAGCGCGACTAAGAAAGCCGAGCACGCGTTTTCAAGCTCCTCTGCGAGCATGTTGCGCGACCAGGGGTTCGAGAAGCATGTGCGCTCAAGCTCGGCAACGTCATTCAAATATTCGTTCGTCATCGGCACGATGCGGACTTTTTTCTTTAACTGTTCCATTGGTTTCCTCCGGTCATTTGGCTTCCAGCCAGTTTTTGCCCCAGTGGGCCTCGGCGGTCAGGGGAACGGAGAGGTGCACTGCGCCCTCCATCTCCTCGGTGAGGAGCCGTGCGACCGTCTCCTTTTCCTCCTCCGGGCACTCGACGATGAGTTCGTCGTGCACCTGCAAAATGAGCTTTGCCTTTAAGTTTTCCTTGCGCAGCCGCTCGTCGACGCGCACCATTGCGAGCTTGATGACGTCCGCGGCTGTGCCCTGGATGGGCATGTTGCGCGCGACACGCTCGCCGAACGAACGGGTATTGAAGTTGCTCGCCGCCAGCTCGGGCAGCGCGCGGCGGCGGTGCATCAGTGTTTCGACATAGCCGCGCTCCTTCGCCTGCGCGACGACCTCGTCCATATAGCGACGGATGCCGGGGAAGCGCTCAAAGTACGTCTCGATATATTCCTTCGCCTCGTACATCGGCACGCCGATGTCCTGCGCGAGCGAGAAGGCGGAAATGCCGTACACGATGCCGAAGTTGACGGCCTTCGCGTGCGAGCGCATCTGCTTGGTGACCTGATCGCTTGGCACGCCGAAGACCTGCGCGGCCGTGACGGTGTGGATGTCCTCACCGGTCAGAAACGCCTGCTTCATCGCCTCGTCATCCGCGATGTGCGCGAGCAGCCGCAACTCGATCTGGCTATAGTCCGCGTCGACGAGCACGCAGCCGTCCGCGGGCACGAACATGCGGCGGAATTCGCTGCCAAGTTGCGTGCGCGTGGGGATGTTCTGCAAATTCGGCTCGGTCGAGCTCAAACGGCCCGTCGCCGTGACGGTCATCTGGAAGCTCGTGTGGATGCGCCCGTCGGGCGCGATGACCTTCAAAAGCCCGTCGCAGTAGGTCGAGCGGAACTTTGCATACTGGCGGTACTGCAAAACCTCTTCGACGATGGGATTCTCCCACCGGAGCTTTTCGAGCACGTCCGCGTTCGTCGACCAGCCGGTCTTCGTCTTTTTGCCGTGCGGGAGCTGCAAGCGTTCAAAGAGCACCTCGCCGAGCTGCTTGGGGGAATTGATGTTGAACGGCCCGCCCGCCTCTTCATAGATGTGCTGCTCGAGCGTCTTGAGCTGCACTTCCATCTCGCTGCCGAAGGCCGCGAGAGCGTTCGCGTCCACGCGCATGCCCGCGTGCTCCATGCGCGCGAGTACGGCGCAGAGGGGCAGCTCCACTTTATAATAAAGCTCGTGCAGCTCGCGCTTCTCAAGTTCGGGGGCAAAGGCCTCATACAGCGCATCGACGGCGCTGGTATAGACGTGGAACGCCGTCTCGGCCTCGGCCGTGTCGCCGAGCATCGAGAAAGCGTCTGGATCTAAGTGCTTCGGCTCGGCAAGCGTCTGGTGGAAGTAGGCGGCGAAGAGCGACGCGATATCGTACTTGCCCGCCGTCGCGTCGAGCAGGTACCCTGCGAGCGCGGTGTCAAAAATGAACCCTTCGATGGGAAGAGCGTTTTCGAGCAGCGTGCGCTGGAGGTCCTTGACGTTGTGGCTGACTTTCTTGATATCATCCGAGAACAGGGCGCGCAGCAGCGCGTTCCAGTCGCCCACGTAGCGGCTGAAGTAGAACTCGGCAGAGACGGCGGTCGATTCGCCTGCAACGAAGTCGACGATCACGCCGGAAAGGTCCGGCAGCGCCAGCAGCGTCACGTGCTCCGCCTTGCGGAAGAGCGAGAGATATTCCTTGGCCTTTTCCACCGTGGTCACGGCCTCGGCGGTCACAGTGAGGTCGAGCGGCTCCTCGGCGGCGGGGATGTCGGCGGGCGGCTTGAGACCGTATTTGTCGATGAGCTTGGTAAATTCCAGCTTCATAAAGAGCGGATAGAGCGCGTCTGACGGCGCCTTGCGCAGATTGTCCTGCGGAGAAAATTCGAGTGGTGCGTCCGTCACGATGGTCGCGAGGTGGAAGCTCTGGCGTGCGCTCTCCTCGCCCTCGGTGAGCTTTTTGATGACGTTCGGCTTGGCCTCGATATCGGGGAGCAGCCGGTAAATTTCGTCGATGCTCTGGTATTTCTGGATGAGCGCCATCGCCGTCTTCTCGCCAACGCCCGGCACGCCGGGGATATTGTCGCTCGCGTCGCCCATCAGGGCCTTGAGGTCGACAATGTGGATGGGGGCAAAGCCGTAGACTTCGCGGAAGCTCTCAGGCGTCATGTCCTTCGTCGTGGTCTGGCCCATGCGCGTGGAAATGAGCTTGACGGTCGTGTGCTCGGTCACGAGCTGCAAAGAATCCTTGTCTCCCGTGGCGACGACACAGTCCCAGCCTGCGCTTTCGCACTTGCGCGAGATCGTGCCGATCAGATCGTCGGCTTCAAAGCCCGCGAGCTCGTAGCGGGGAATGTTCATCGCGTCGAGCACGTCCTTGAGCACCGGCATCTGCATGGCGAGCTCTTCGGGCATGGCGTGGCGCGTGGCCTTGTAGCCCTCGTACTCGAGGTGGCGGAACGTCGGCTCGCGGCGGTCGAAGGCGACGCACAGCGCCTCGGGCTTTTCCTCGTCGAGTAAGCGGCCGAGCATCGTCAGAAAGCCGAAGATCGCGTGGGTGAAAAACCCGTCGCGCGTGGTGAGCGGACGGACACCGTAATAGGCGCGGTTGATGATGGAGTTGCCGTCTAAAACCATCAGCTTCACGGCATGCACCTCCCAAAATGCAAATTTTTACTAAATATAGTATAGCGCAAAGCAAACAAAAACACAACAGAAACCGGTGGAACTCTCGGCGCGGAGTGAGAAAGTGTGGTAAAAATAAACAGAACACTTGCAATTTCTTGTCGGGATGTTTATAATATTGACTGAAAATCTGTTTTGCTTCCTAATTTTTTGTTAGGAAGCGGGCGGAAAAACAAAAAAGAAAGGGAGAAAATCATGGAAAAGCTATTTAAGCTGAAGGCTAACGGTACTACGGTACGCACCGAGATCCTTGCCGGTCTTACCACGTTTATGACCATGGCCTACATCATCGCGCTCAACCCGAACCTGCTGACCAACTTTGCAGTGGGTACGCCGCTGTGGAACGGTGTGTTCCTTGCCACCTGCATCGCCTCGGCGATCGGCACGATTTGCATGGCGTTTTTCGCCAACAAGCCGTTCGTCATGGCGCCCGGCATGGGACTCAACAGTTTCTTCGCGGTGGTCGTCGCCAACATCGCGGTCATCAACGAGTGCGAGTACGAGTCCGCGTTCCAGGCGGCGCTCGTCATCATCCTTGTCGAGGGTATCGTGTTCCTCATCCTCACGCTCTTAAAGGTGCGTGAGAAGATCGTGGAGGCCATTCCTCTCGGCGTGCGCTACGGCATCGCTCCCGCCATCGGCCTGATGCTGATGAACGTGGGCCTTGGCTCCAACGTCGGTATCTACTCTGAAAACGGCGGCCCGTTCTACATGATGCGTGACTTCTTCGGCGCGCTGACGCCCAGCATCATCAAGGGCAACATGGGCTCGGGCTACGATGCGATGGTCCTGACCGTCGTGACCGCGTTCCTCGGCGTTTTCGTCATGGTCGTCCTCGCCAAGAAGGGCGTGAAGGCGGCAGTGCTGCTCGGCATGCTGTTCTCGTCCGTCATCTACTGGGCGGGCAGCGCCATCTTCCTGCATGTCAATCCGTTTGCGAGCCTCGCGACTGCGAGCTTTGTCCCGCCTTTCGCCGACATGGTCTCCACCACGCTTTTCAAGTTTGACTTTGCGGGCTTTGTGAACATCGGCTGGTTCACCGCCATCACGCTCGTCATCACCTTCTGCATGATCGATATGTTCGATACCATCGGCACGCTCGTCGGTACGGCCTCCCGCGCCGGCATGGTCGATCAGGACGGCAACATGCCCCAGATGAAGGAAGCCCTGCTGTCCGATGCCATCGGTACGGTCGCGGGCGCCTGCACCGGCACCTCCACCGTCACCACATTCATCGAGTCCGCCTCCGGCGTGGAAGCGGGCGGCCGCACGGGCCTGACCGCGCTCACCGCGGGCATCCTGTTCCTCGCTTGCATGTTCCTCGCCCCCATCGCCGCCGTCATCCCCGGCGCTGCGACCTCCGCCGCGCTGATCTATGTCGGCGTTCTGATGCTCCAGGGCCTCAAGAATGTGGACTTCAGCGACATGGACCAAATGCTGCCGGTGTCCATCATGCTCATCGGTATGCCGATCTCCGGCTCCATCGGCCACGCCATCGGCCTGGGCCTCATCTCCTACACCTTTGTCAAGGTGCTCTCCGGCAAGGCTAAGGATGTCAGCGTTCTGACCTACGTGATCTCCGCGCTGTTCCTTGTCAAGTTCTTCGCCGTCGTGTAAGTGTGTGAAAAAAACCTTAAAAAGAGCGTCCCGTACGGGACGCTCTTTTTTTCTGCGCCGCGGTATGATATCATGACGAAGATACATAGGGTAATAGGAGCGCACGGCGAAAAAACCTTGAAAAATCAAGGATTGCAACTGCCGGTTGACAAATTTGACAGTGCGCTTTCTTTCCCGCAACCGCGAAATAGGCTATGATAACGCCATCCAGACGGCGCGGGACCGCGCCTTAGAATTCAGGAGGAAGACGATATGATCTTAGCGGATAAAATCATCACGCTGCGCAAAAAGACGGGCTGGTCGCAGGAGGAGCTGGCAAGTCAGCTCGGGGTGACGCGCCAGTCGGTATCCAAGTGGGAGGGCGCGCAGTCCGTGCCTGACCTTGACAAGGTGGTGCAGATGAGCCGGCTGTTTGGCGTGAGCACCGACTATTTATTGAAGGACGAACTCGAAGAAGAGGAGTTCGTCGAATCCGAGGTGGACGAAACGCCGCTGCGGAGAGTGACGATGGAGCAGGCGGCGCGATACCTTGCGCTGCGCAAGGCCTGCGCGCCGAAGATCGCACTGGCGGTGGCGATGTGCATCGTCTCGCCGGTCGTGATCATTTTTCTCTCCGCCATGGCGGACGCGGGCCTGGGCGGTATTTCGGAGAATCTGGCCGCAGGTCTCGGCGTGAGCGTCATTTTGGCGCTGGTCGCCATTGCGGTGGGGATGTTCCTCTCGTGCGGGGCGAAGACGAAGGAATTCGACTTTCTTGAAAAAGAGCCGTTTGAGACCGAGTACGGCGTGAGCGGCATGGTGCGCGAGCGGCGCAAGGCCTATGAGCCGACCGCCTCGCGCTGTACGATCCTCGGCGTGGTGCTATGCATCCTTGCTGTCGTGCCGCTGATGCTCGGGGTCGGTCTCGCGTCGTCCGATGTCGCCGCGCTGCTCGTGCGCGTCGCTCCGGCGGATGTTTACGCCGCGGCGGCGGTGGATGCGCTGCTGCTTCTTGTCGCCTGCGGCGTGGGCGTGCTCGTCTGGAGCGGAACGTACACCGGCGCGATGGACCAGCTGCTCGAGGAGGGCGACTACACGCGCAAAAAGAAGGCGCGCAGCGGCGTAATGAGCACGGTGTCGCTCATCTACTGGCTGAGCGTGACGGCAATCTTCCTGTTCTACACTTTCGGACCCAAGGGGAACGGCCAGCCGCAGTATAGCTGGTTTATCTGGGCCGTTGGCGGCGTACTGTATGCGGCGGTGATGGGTATTGTGTCGCTCGTGCTGTATCACAAAGATAAAATGTAAAGCAGACTTGACAAATGGGAACGGCAGTGATATCCTACAAGTAAAGCAAACTTGATATTTGCAAAATGGCTCTTGACAGTTGGAAATCACATGATATTATTTTGATATCACAAAGATATTCGAAACGGCTGCAAGAAGAAAAGAGGGAGAACCTTATGCTCTATATTGAACACCTGACCAAGACCTTCGGCGAAAAGAAAGCAGTGGATGATCTGTCGCTCCACATCGCGCCAGGGGAGATCTACGGCTTCATCGGCCACAACGGCGCGGGCAAGACCACGACGCTCAAGTCGGTCGTCGGCATCCAGCAGTTCGATTCCGGCAGGATCACGATCGGCGGGCACTCCATTCAGGACGATCCCATCGCCTGCAAGAAGATGCTCGCCTACATCCCGGATAACCCCGACCTCTACGAGTTTATGACGGGCATCCAGTACCTCAATTTTATCGCCGACATCTTCGGTGTGGAGGAAAGCGCGCGGCAGGAGCGCATCCGCAAGTATGCAGACCTCTTCGAGCTGACGACCGACCTGGCCCAGCCCGTCGCGGCCTATTCCCACGGCATGAAGCAGAAGCTTGCCATCATTTCGGCGTGGCTGCACGAGCCGAAGCTCATTTTGATGGATGAGCCGTTCGTCGGCCTCGACCCGAAGGCTTCACATATCTTAAAGGGCATGATGCGCGAGGTGTGCGACGCGGGCGGCGCGATCTTCTTCTCGACCCACGTGCTCGAGGTGGCCGAAAAACTCTGCGACAAGGTCGCCATCATCAAGGGCGGCAAGCTCATCCGCTCCGGCACGATGGAGGAGGTCAAGGGCGACGACTCGCTCGAGGAGGTCTTCCTTGAGCTGGAGGGCGAATCATGCTGAAAACGCTCGTCAAGAAGCAGCTGATGGAAATTTTCCGCAGCTACTTTTATAATGCTAAAACCAATAAAAAACGTTCGACGGCGGGGATTATCGCTTATATCCTGCTCTTTGCCGCGTTGATGATCGGCCTGATCGGCGGGATGTTCACGGGGCTTTCCGTTTCGCTCTGTGCGCCGCTTGCGCAGGCGGGGATGGGCTGGCTCTATTTTGCACTCATGTCGCTGCTCGCCATCTTTCTCGGCGCGTTCGGCAGCGTGTTCAACACGTATTCGGGCCTGTACTTCGCTAAGGACAACGACCTGCTGCTGTCTCTACCCATCCCGGTGCGGACGCTGATGGCCTCGAGGCTGCTGACGGTCTATCTCATGGGCCTCATGTACTCCGCGGTCGTCATCCTGCCCGCGGTCATCGTCTACTGGGTCACGGTCTCGGCGGCGTCGATGGCGCTCCTCGGCGGCGTGCTGCTGACGGCACTCATCTCAATCTTCGTGCTCACGCTCTCGTGCGCGCTGGGCTGGGTCGTGGCGAAGGTGAGCCGTAAGCTCAAGCACAAGAGCTTCATCACGGTCATCGTCTCGCTCGCGGGGCTTGCCATCTACTATTTCTTCGTCTTCAAGGCGCAGACGGCCATCGAGCAGCTCGTCGCCAACGCCGCGGTCTACGGTGAGAAGATCAAGGGTGCGGCGCACCCGCTCTACGTCTTTGGCCTGACCGGTACGGGCGATGTGACAGCGATGCTGCTGAGCGCGGCGGTCATCATCGCGCTGTTTGCGCTGACATGGACGCTGCTCTCGCGCAGTTTTTTGCAGATCACGACCGCGTCGGGCGCATCGGGCAAGGCTGTGTACCGCGAAAAGGCCGTCAAGCGCCGGAGCATCGATGGGGCACTTTTCGGCAAGGAGCTCGCGCGCTTCACCGCGAGCCCGAACTACATGCTCAACAGCGGCCTCGGTATCCTGCTGCTGCCGATCTCGGGCATCCTGCTTTTGTGGAAGGGCGGAACGGTCGTGTCGCTGCTGAACGAGGTCTTCACCTCGCACGGCGGCTGCGCGGAGGTGCTGCTCTGCACCGGCGTGTGCGCCATTGCATCGATGAACGACATGGCGACGCCGTCGGTCTCGCTCGAGGGAAAGTCCCTCTGGCTCGCGCAATCGCTGCCCGTCAAGCCCTGGCAGGTGCTTCGCGCAAAGCTCAAGGTGCAGCTTGCGCTCACGGCTCTTCCAGCGCTCGTGCCGCTTGCCTGCATGGCGCTTATCCTGCCTGTGACGGCGGCGCTGCCGCTCGTTTTTGCCGAGGCACTTGCGTACATCACGTTTTCCGCGTGCCTGGGGCTGACGCTCGGCGTCGCGCGGGCAAACCTGACGTGGACGAGCGAGCTCATGCCCATCAAGCAAAGTCTGGCCGTGACGATCGCGCTGTTCGGCGGCTGGCTCTACGCCATCGTGTTCGCGGGGCTCTACCTCTGGCAGGGGTGGAAGCTCGGCGCGGCTGCGTATCTCGCCATCGCGGCGGCGGTGACGCTCGCGGTGACAGCGCTGCTTCTTCGCTGGCTCAAAACGAAGGGCGCACAGCGCTTTGCGATGCTGTAAAGGAAAATAAAATGAGAGAACGCGGCGGTCGAAGGACCGCCGCACTTCTTTTATATAGGCAGGGGCAAAAATTTACACAGTTCGTTCTTGCGGAAAGCGGCGAACTATGCTATTATGTGACTATACTCACAAGTAGACTTTGGGGAGCGTGATCGATATGCCGCTGCGCGGCAAGCAGGCGAGCGGACTTTTGACGCAGCAGAAGATGCTGCGCGCCGCCGTAAAGCTGTTTTTGGAAAAGGGATATGAGGGCACGACGACCGCGGAGATCGCCCGCGCCGCGGGCATGACGCCAAGCTCGTTTTTTCGGGCCTTTCCCAGCAAGGAAGCGCTGCTGCTCGAGCTTGACAAGCGGATGTTCAGCGGGCAGTTCGCGCTGGCCGAGCAGCACAGCACGGCACAGGACCCCGTCCTGCTCTACGCGGTGGAGACGGCCATCCAGCTCCACATCGCCGAGCTGACCGAGCCGCTGCGCGAGCTGTACGTGACGGCCTACACGTTGCCGTCGACCTCGGCATACCTGTACCGCAGCACGGCGAAGCGGCTGGAGGGCATCTTCGGGGACTATCTTCCGGACGCGGAGGCCAAGGATTTTTACGAGATGGAGATCGCCTCGGCGGGCATGATGCGCTCGTTCATGGCTGTGCCGTGCGACGTGTATTTTACCGTGGAGCGCAAGATCGCGCGCTTTTTGGAGTGCGCGCTCAAGCTCTACAATGTGCCGGTCGAGCGGCGGCGGGAGGTCACCGCAGCCGTTTTGCAGCTCGACCTGCACGCCATGGCGGCGGGCATCATCCGAACGACCGTCCAGCAGGCCGAAAAGGGCTTCGAGGCCGTGAAGGCCGAACCGGCATTTTAAGAAAAACCGCAAGGGGATATCCCCTTGGTGCATCCGATGGATGCACCAATCGCTTTGATGGAGGAATGATATGAAAAAACGTATTTTCAGCATTTTGACGGCGTTGTGCCTGTGCCTGACGCTGTTGCCGACGGTGGCGGCGGCGAAGGAGACCGCCGGGACGGCAACGGAGGTCAAAACATCGGACGAGTTGGTTGGAGCCTTGGCGGACCACGATAAGGCCGTTGTAAAGCTGGTGGAGAACACAGTTGCGGTTGCGCCCGGCGGAAAGATCGAGAGTGGGACTGAAACTAAGTTTATGGCGAAGGCGTCCAATTACGGTACGATCTCAGGCGGCACGTTCGAGGCTGAGGTGACCAACAATGGCACCATCTCCGGCGGCACGTTCAACGGTTCGGTGGTGAGGGAAGTTTCCGATGGAACGACGTTCTTGGCCGCGCTTGCGGACAAGAACGTCACGACGATCAAGCTGATGAGGAATATCACGGTCAATGCAACGGAAAATGTCAAAGAGCTGACCGTTGACCGGCCAATCACGCTGGAGAAGGGCGGCGAGGATAATAGCCGCGTGCTGTATCTTTATCGTCCCCTGACCATTGCCGAGAGCGGGGCGCTGACGCTGAAAGGTGGAGTATTCTTCTATCCTTACGACAGAGTAACGGTCAACGGCAGCTTGACCGTGGGCGCGGGTTGCGAGGTGATCTTCGAAGGCAATCAATCTTTTCTGACAATCAATCAGGGCGGTACCGTAACGACCCAGCCCGCTGGCAAAAACACAATTTCCGGCCTGCTGTCGTTGGGAAAGAATGCTGCGCTGACGGTGGACGGCACACTGGTCAACAACGGCAGGCTTTCCGTCTCCGACATGGCAAACCTGAAACTGGCGGCGAGCATCGGCGGCGACCTGATCTTGAACGGTGTCACCGTTGATAAGGATTATACCTTGGATATGCAGGGGAATCTGTTGACCATTTGCGATTCCCGTGACTTCTCAAAGAATGCGAACCTAACTGTGAAAAACGCCAGCCGGGTGGTTGCCACCGGTGTCACGATCTCCGGCGGAAGCTATTACTGCCCGGTCTATGCCGGAGATGAAAACGGTAAAATCGAAGGCGGCAGCTTCTACGGGCCGGTCACGGTCAGATATCAGGGCAGCAGCGAGGGCAGGACTCCCGCTTATATTTCCGGCGGCACGTTCTACGACAAATTGAAGGGAGCGTACGCAGAAACGGACTATTCCATTCAGGGCCATGAGGTGACCTATATGGACGGCGAGGATGTCTATGCCATGCAGGTGGTGAACGACAAGGCCAGCGCGCCAGATACACCCGTCAAGTCTGGCTACCGTTTTGTGGGCTGGTATAACGGCAATGCAAAATGGGACTTTAATACCGATGTGACAGGTGACCTGACCCTGACGGCCAAATGGGAGAGAATTCATACCTCCGCGCCGCGCTATGACGTTGCGGTCTCTGACGGCGCGCACGGCAGTGTGACTGTCAGCCCGAAGTCTGCCTCCAAGGGCAGCACTGTGACCGTCACCGTCACGCCCGATAAGGGCTATGCGCTCGAAACGCTGGCAATCACCGACAAGAACGGCAACGCGCTCGACCTGACCGACCAGGGAGGCGGACAGTACACCTTCACCATGCCGTCCAGCCCCATGACCGTCGCGGCGACGTTCATGGACGACAACACGATGCTCAACTTCTTCGTCGACGTCCCCGCGGGCGCGTACTACTATGACGCGGTTCTCTGGGCGGCGGAGGGCGGCATCGTCACCGGCACGGACGCGGTGCACTTCTCGCCGGGCGCCTCCTGCACCCGCGCGCAGCTCGTCACGTTCCTGTGGCGCGCGGCGGGTTCTCCTGTGGTGAACTACGCGATGAACTTCACCGATGTGGACGGCGGCGCGTACTACGCCGAGGCTGTCCGCTGGGCGGCGAGCGAAAAGGTCGTCGAGGGAACGACCGCCGAGACCTTTGCCCCCGACGCCGCCGTTACCCGCGCGCAGATGGTCACGATGCTCTACCGCTTTGCCAAGGCGCAGGGAATGGACACGACGCAGGGCGGCATGGCGATCCGCGAGTTCGACGACTTCGACGCCGTTCCCGCCTACGCGCTCGAGGCGATGGACTGGGCCGTCAACGCGGGTGTGCTCAAGGGCGACAACAACCGCCTCCTGCCGCAGGATAACTGCACCCGTGCCCAGATCGTGACGATGCTCTACCGCGCGCTGGGCGAAAAGTGAACGATACTATATAATATAGGAAAAGAGGACGGCAAAAGCCGTCCTCTTTTTTCAGCTCTCCATGTGCTTGCCGAGAAAGCCTGCGACGGCCTGCGCGAGCTTGTACTCCGTCTCGCCCGCGGTCGACTCGCCCTCGGTGCCGATGAAGACCACGAGCCCGAGCGCGTCGCCCTCGGAGATGATGGGCGCGGCGATGGTCGCGCAGTAGCGGTCGAGCGACTCGGTGACGAACACGCTGCGCTCGCTCGGCACGGCGCGGTAGATACCGCGGTCCTCCATGATCTGCTCGAGTTGCGGGCTGATGCGCTTGCCGATGAGGTCGCGGCGCGCGCTGCCTGCCGCAGCGATGACGCTGTCGCGGTCGGTCACGGCCACGCTCGTGCCGGTCGACTTGCTCAGCGTGTCGCACAGCTGTGCGGCAAACTCGTCCACGCCGCCCATGAGCGAGTACTTCTTAAAAATGACCTCCCCGTCCTTGCTCGTGTAGATCTCCAACGGGTCGCCCTCGCGAATTCTCATGGTGCGGCGGATCTCCTTGGGGATGACGACGCGGCCAAGGTCGTCGATCCGTCTGACAATTCCGGTTGCTTTCATCTATCAAAACTCCTTTTATACTCGATAAACTGCACTTAGTCTTTGGAAAAGCCGCCAATTTATCCAAAGCCGCGGCTGGAAGATTTTGCAGCGCGCTGAGGATGATGTTTTTTAACAAAATAAGGTGAAAGAGGAGCGAATGTGGATATTGTGCACAGCTAAGGGCGGATTTTAGATGATGAAACTGAAAGAAGTGACAGACCAAAAAAACTTTGAAAAATACGCTTGACATTTCCTAGGATGCGTGTATAATAACATACTGTTCCGCGAATGGAGCGTGCACCTTGTAAATTAAACAACGAAACTTTGACAAG
>ERZ826220.1535-NODE-1535-length-22678-cov-5.877028_pt1 | contig 22678 bp, 19 predicted proteins | sample MGYA00519927_ERZ826220 | MGnify/ENA primary metagenome ERZ826220 (study PRJEB31778, sample SAMEA3449225) | human gut metagenome | biome: human gut; feature: human-associated habitat; material: faeces | place: United Kingdom | collected 2010/2012 ... | reverse complement strand
ACTTCTTCGACAATCCCTTCGACGAGGCGCTGGGCGAGATCCTGCTCACCTCGTATTCCTCGTCGCATGACATTAGCCTCAATGCTCCCGACGTGTCCACGGGCGGCGACCTTCCCAAACGCTGGACGATCAACAAGAACACCGGTAGGAGGCTGCTCGTCAAGTCGGGTCGCACTGGCCAGGAGCCGATGAACGAGGTCATCGCCTCGAAGCTCTGCGCGCGGCTGGGCGTTCCCGCCGTCCCGTATTCGCTGGCGCGCAGCGGCAACCGTCTGGTCTGCACGTGCGAGGATATGCTCACCAGCCATGAGGAGCTGGTCTCCGCCTGGCAGGTGCTCCAATCCATCAAAACCACCAATGGACTCAATTCGCATGACCAGTGGATCCATGCCGCCGCCGGCTGCGGAGCTGACGAGCGCGCCGTGCGCGACGCCACGGACGACTGGCTCGTGGTCGATTACCTCATGCGCAACACCGACCGGCATTACAACAACTTCGGTCTGATCCGCGACATCGAGACCCTTGAGGTCCGTCCGGCCCCAATCTACGACACGGGAGCGAGCCTGTGGAGCGGCGAGCTCGACGTGGACGGCCGGGACTGGTTCGCCAAGCCGTTCTACACTGCGACCGGCAAGCCATCGGCTTTGCGGCAGCTCAGACTGGTGGAGGATTGGAGCCGGTTCGACCTGGATGCCCTGTCGGACTGGCCCGACGAGGTGGCGCACGAACTGTCGCGCATGCGCATGTTCGCTCCCGAACGCCTCGACGCCATCCGGGACCAGCTCACGAAGCACATCGGAACGATTCGCACGATTAGGGAGAGCAAGGCCCTTCGCACGTCCGGTCCGATCCGCAACAGGACGAATCTGCTGGACAGATTCGGCGACACGTTGCGGAAGAATCTTGCCTGGCAAGACGGGGATGTCAAGAGTGCCGGGATTGATTACAAAGGTCCTAGGCACCATATGGGTCATTAGGCTGAAGGCCCTGGGCCACGAAATGAGAATCAGGGAGAAAGAGAGTGGCGTGATGTTCGGAACTGAAACTATATCTGAATTCGAGATGCGACGCCGCGCGGAGAGCTTTTCTGTTCCGCTCGCGCAGCCATGCTAAGGGATAGCCTCCCGCCCACGGAAGTGATGCTGGGGATTCCGGTGTTTGGTCAGCTGAGAACAGCGTTTCACGGGTCGTGCCGATACTCGTTGTCGATTTCTAATAGGTGATACTGAGGAGTATCTGATTCCAGGAGGATTATGGCATCTACGCACCACGGTGTTGTCTATACGAAAAAATGGGTTGTCGACCTGATTCTCGACGTGGCCGGCTATGTGCCGGGCACCGGCATTTCGGATAAGGTGATCATCGAACCATCCTGCGGGTGCGGAGCTTTCCTGACCGTGATTGCCGGACGTCTGGCCGATGATGCAATTGCCGTTGGCAAAGGTTGGACGTCGTTGGGGAACGCGATCCGCGCCTACGACATAGACTCCGCGTCGATCGAGACGGCAAGGAAGGCCGCCGTCGAGGCATTGATGACAAGAGGATGCCCCGCAATCCAGGCTCGGGAGCTTTGCGAGCAGTGGATCGTACATGGCGATTTCATTCTTGATGACGTTCCTGCCGCTGATTTTATTGTCGGGAATCCACCATACGTCCGGGCTGTTGAAATTGACCGGACGAAGAGGTCGCTTTACGTCAAACGACTCTCTTCGGTAACGACGGGATGCGACCTGTACGTGAGTTTCTTCGACCGAGGCCTCGATACATTGAAGGTCGGCGGAACGCTATGCTTCATCTGCGCCGACCGATGGCTGCAGAACAAGTACGGCACGTTGTTGAGATCCCGTATGGGCACGGATTGCGATCTCGTGTCTCTCGTACGCATGCACGGCGTTGATGCCTTCGATGATGAGGTCGATGCCTATCCGGCGGTCACGACGGTTCGCAAGGGTGTGGCGGCCGATCATTTGAAATTCGTGAACTGCGCCCCGGAATTCAACGAGGCCGACGCCACCGCGGTCCTCGACTGGCTGATGGACGACGAGCCGGATCTGGTTGGTGAGCGATTTGAAGCATTCGAGATTGATAAACCGACCGGTGATAGGATGTATCCGCTCGGTAATCATGACCTAGTGAGATTCGTTTCGCAGGCGTGTGAAAGGTTGCCGAAACTCGAAGAGGCCGGCGTGAAACTCGGTATCGGTATCGCCACGGGTTGTGATGATGTTTTCCTTACTGAAGACGATGATTTGGTAGAGTCTGATCGTATGGTGCCGATTTTCTACATGCGTGATCATCGTCGTGGGAACGACGATAGGCAACGCTGGCTTGTAAACCCGTGGAATGACGACGGAACTTTGGTCAACCTCGACAAATATCCACGACTCAAAACCTATTTGGAAACAAACAAGGAACGGCTGTCGAGACGGTACGTCGCGAAAAAGAATAAAACTGCCTGGTACCGCACTATCGACAAGCTCACACCTGGACTGCTTGACCGCGACCTTCTACTTATGCCGGATATGGCGGCTCAGCCCGATCCGATTCTGTCGCATGGAAAGTATCCGCATCACAACTGCTACTGGATCACTTCCGATGAGTGGGATTTGGAGGTTCTCGGCGGCCTGCTTATGGCCGATACGACACGTCGTTTCATCGATGCGCTTGGTGTCAAGATGCGTGGAGGAACGTTGCGCTTTCAGGCACAGTACCTGCGCTTGGTGCATATGCCGAAATATATCCAAATAAGTGACACGAACAAATTGGGACTTTCACGCGCTTTTAACGAGAAGGACAGGGCTTTGGCAACGAAATTCGCCGAAGCGGCTTATAAGGAGGCCACGGAATGAGATTTGACATCGAGGACGCGATTCTCGGCATGTACGACTCAATCGAACGCGCCCGCGAGGCACAGGCTGCAGCAGGGCATTCCGATCAGGGAGCACGGCAGGGAATCACGTCTGGAAAGCACCTGGATCCGATTGCAGCTATCATTCGTGACGATCTCATTAATGCGGGATTCCATCCTGATGAGGTCTATGACCAAGGACGCATGTGCACATTACCGGGCTGGTTCCGTCCCACCAAGAACTGGGACTTGCTGGCGCTTGACAATGGCGAACTCGTGAGCGCTATCGAATTGAAGAGCATTAACAGTTCCTTCGGGAACAACGCCAACAACCGCGCGGAGGAATCAATTGGCTCGGCATTTGACGCGCATACGGCGTTCGATGAGCATCTGCTCGGTTCCAGCAGTATTCCGCCGGTCATGGGCTATGTGATGATAGTTCACGATTGTCCGGACAGTCGGATTGTCGGACGTGGGGTGCGGTCAGCGCATTTTCCGATTGACCCTGATTTCGAGGGTGCGTCGTACCTTGATCGTTTTTTGCTGCTCTGTGACCGACTCCGTCGAAAGAGCTTGTACCAGGCCGTCTGGCTTGTGTTTGCGAATCCCGAGGACGGGGTGGCCTATGAACCATCGGCGTTACTGTCATACGATAAGTTCATCGCAAACATTGTTATGGCGCTTGGCGTGCATAGGGCGTAAAAGAATGAAAGCAGAATGGATTTCGTTCTTTCGGCTTTTACCAGTTCCGGTAGCCGGTCCGTAGTCTCTATCCGATCGTGCATGTTCCATGGTGTCTAAGTGTTGCAACATTCATGGTCGGGGATACACGGTCGGCCATACGCAGGGGCGAGGGTCTTCGTATGCGATGAGATGCTCACCCCTGGCCCCTACGGGTGTCGGCGGCGGTCCTTATCCTATCTCGTCGCTGATTTCCACTGGGCATATAGTTTGATTTCCCCGCATTTGTCTTTTGGAACCATCGCGTCAAAATCATCCGCGTTTCTTATGCTTACGCCGTGGCCGTCTTCTTGCGTATTCCATCCTTCAAAGATGAGTTCCCTCCTCCGGCTTGAAGGCTGATAGTACGTGCTTTTCGCTGAAAGACCATAGCCTATTATTTTGTCTTTTCTTTTCTGTCCATTATGAAAGATCACATGATGGCCGTGCAGGGCAAACTCATCCTCGCAGATGAAAGAAATAATACAAAGGAGAGAAGCTACGATTGAGAGGAAAGCCGCAAGGCTTAGGATAACAACAAACACTACTAATACGTAGATATTATTTATAGTCGATTCGAAATAAAACACTTCAAATAAGATGGAAAGGCACAGACAGAATACAAAATTAAAGATGGCCAATATGTAGCGATTCCGGCGAGAAGATAATGAATCATGATAATGATCTTCCAAGTTCGGACGATTAGCGAATCTCCATCTATCGATTATGTAATCGATGACATATCCCGCGGCAAAGCTTAGAGGAACAAATAGGGCAGCGATTGCCACTAGCATTAGCTCCCTGGCTAAAAGTTTGGCCGTATATTTCGTGGCTGTCTCAATTGACACTGCAATCATCGCCGAGAACAACATGGATGCCGACATCCAGGAAAACCCCCATATCGATATTGGGTTATTTGCTTCTCTGATGGCCCGGTATAAACGGTAAGCAACGATATATACAGGAATCCAGATTGTCGGCAGGACAAGAAAGGCTAAGAGGAAAACCACACTTGGTAAATTTTCCTCTTTAATATTGCTTAAAGCGCTGCCATCCTCAGGGGAAAGCAATCCCGAGCATTTGAGCAAGAAGGGTATTGCCCATAGGATAAGAAGGAGCAGAAGAGAAAAAAGAGTAAAAAAGAAGCTGTCTCTTCTTCGAGACGTTTTATTCTCGATTAGTTCATTCCGATGTTTTTGTGCTTTTTCCTGGCGCCAACGGCACCATGCATCGTATCTGTTCACTTTTGCTTTCTCTGCGTCGATTTCAGCTTCAAGAAGCACATCAGGATGACTCTTTTTTGCCTCGCGAAGAGATGACAGTCTTGAAAGACGCTTCTGCTGTCTTGAATATGCGTTGTCTCCAATCCAAGTTGATATCTTAATGGCACAGTGCGCAACAACAGTCAGAAGGAGAAGGGCTCCTGCCAAAGTGTAGGGCCAGTCGCTGCCGCTTTCCGCCATAGTGCTGATGGCTTCAGAAATTAAACCAAAGGTTTCTTTTATTCCACTCATTATCTTGTCCGTAATGTGTCTGATCCTAAAACTACCTCATGCACAACACTAATACCGTCGACCATCTCTTCGGCAAGGGTCGTACGGTAATGGATTCCGAGGGCTGAAAACTGGTTCCGTTATCTCGGTTTTTCGGTATTTACCGGTTCCGGTATCGCGGTATCCAGTCGGTTGAAGGCATTGCCTCGCGCTTCGACCGTGGCTGCCTCACGCGTTTAAGCGTTGCCGCTGTACTTGTTGCAACACTTAGACGTGTGAGGCTGTTCCGTTTGATGCCGGTCTTTACCGGTTTTGGTTTTTCGGTAAAACGGTGTCCGGGTCCGTCGGTATTCCGGTATCCCGTTCCAGCAGGATCTTCCTGAGTCTTTCCACTTCGTCCCGGAGCTTGTCGATCTGGCGTTCCTTCTGATCGATGACCGTGCGGATTACGGTCGGATCGTTCGATGGCATGTACCGGTAGGCGAGGAGTTCCACGGTGTCGCGGTGGTGTTCTCTGACGACCCGTTGGTAGCTGTCCACCGCGACGGTGAGGCTGGTGTGTCCGAGGTCGTCCATCGTCTCGCGCATGGTCCCGCCCTCGAGGACGAGCATGGTGGCGTGCGTGGCGCGCAACGAGTGGAAGGTGATGTCGGGGCGTCCGATCTTTTCGCGGGCCATGCGGAATGTCCGTTCGATGGTCGTGGGCGGGAGCAGCCAATCGTCCAGCATAGGCGAGTGAAACAGCATGGTGTCGGGCTTGCGGTCCTTGCAGAACCGGCTGATATGGGCCTCGATGAGCGGGACGAGTGGTTTCGGGATGGGCACGACCCTTTTGCTGCTTTTGGTCTTGGGCTCGCATAATTGGTATTTGCCCCTGTCGTCGGGGCCGCGGTTGACGGAGTGTCGGACGTGGAGTTGCAGGTTCTCCAGGTCGATGTCCCTGAGTTGCAGTGCGCATACCTCGCCGATGCGCAGTCCGCCTGCCAGGAGGGAGAGCCAGAGCGCGAGCCGTTGGTAGTCGGGGAAGAGCTCGGCCAGCCTGTTGATCTCGTCGGCGGTGACCGGCGGCTGGTCACGTCGTTTGGATTGCGGTTTGATGACGCGGTACCGGCACGGGCTCGCGGGGATGAGCGGCGGGGTGCCGTCCGCTTGCTCGTTCGCGGCGGCGAGCATGATTCGTTTGAGCGTGCGCGCCGCCTGTTCGAACGTCCATGCCGTCAACGTGTCTCTGGCGTTTGCATACCATTCGTCTACCATTTGCCGGGTGATGCGGTCGAGCGGGGTGTCTCCGAACGTCTCGTTGAGCCGACGCAGTACGATTCCGTTGCATCGGTTGGACCGGCCGGATAGCTTGCTGCCGTCCGGTTTGCGGTATTTGTCGAAGTAGTCCTTGGAGTATTCCCTGAATGTGGGCATGGTGTTTGCGCCTCGCTGCGATGGATGAACCCATTGCCTGATGCCTTTGTTGTGGAGTGTGACGAGGTAGCGCTCCTCGTCGAGCCACCTGTAGGCCTCCGTCTCGTATTCCAGGCCGAAGTTCCGTCCGACCTTCTTGGGCGGGTCGAGCGGGTTGACGTACCGCGCCTGGAAACTGGTCGGGTTGCCGTCCGCGTCCCTGCGGACGATCACCGATCCCCATTTCCTGCGTTTTCTCGGTTGCGGCCTGTTCTCCGTGTCCTTCATTGGCTTCCCCTTGGATAGACGGTATGGGTCCGGGCGCCTATCGTCGGCGGGAGATCTCGAATGAGCATCATGGACCGGCCGGTGGTGGTCGGCCGGTGGGGGCAGTCGAGATTATTCTTGGGTGCCTGTAGGTGCCTCGTGAAAAACGAGGGTAATCGGCAGGTTTCCCAAAAATGGAAAACCTTGGAATAAAGCCAAAAACAGCTGACCACGATTATCATCAGTGGTGCGCATGATAATGGTAGTCATGGTCCTAAGTGTCTCATGGGCTTGAGACCGGGTGGGAATGCTGCGGCTCTTGCTATCGTGCGTATGAGCCGCAAGCGCTATGCCAAACTTGCGGCTCATTCTAGATAAAACTAGTCTGGATTTACCAGGCAGATTTGGTTATCTAATTATTGTTATTACTCTTTATGGGCGGATAACCATAATATACGGAATCGTAATGCGGTGAAGAAGTATTGTATTTTAACAACGTGTATGATTCTGCCTCACCAACTTTTGTAATATTTTTTGCTAGACTGGCTGGTGTATTGATGGCCCCAGCGTCAACTTTACTGCTGCTACTGGCAATTGAATTCCAAATTTTTGAAGCGAAAGTAGAACAGTTGGTAAGATAACCCCATTTATCGTTATTTTTAATATTAGTATTTACTGTATTTAAATCAATTTGCCTTAAGGGTAATTGAATGGAAACATTCTGAAGATTAATACCATTGGAATTAAGCTTCGAATCAAGATTGAGCCACAGACCCTTATGTTCTCTACTGACATCTACAGATTCATCCCAAGTGCTTGCTGTTATAGATTTACCATCAGCAACGTTAATCCCAGCAATGTTTACCGTAGAACCAGACAGGTTTGTGATCATAAGCCAAGAATGACCGAGATTCGTGAAACTAGATGATGAGCCAGATCCTGTAGTGGAATAAATCCGCAGTAAAGCTACAGCCTCTGCAGCGCGCGTTTTGTAATTAGCGCCCCGAGAAGGAGATGAGATAATTCTCAGATCTTCGTTATCTGAGGCTTTCTCAAGATCTTCCAGAGAAGCATTAGACGGAAAGCTAGATAGGGTAGGACTCCTATAGGGAGTCTCCATAGATTCTGCTGCCGACGCATTTACTGTCACAGTTCCAGCCAATATTACAGATACTAGAGTAGCGGCAATTTGCTTGAGTTTCTTCATTTATTTCTCCTTTTTATCACGAATAAAATAGTTTCGACGGCACCAGCAGTGATAAGGAAGGGAACTGCTCGTAAAAAATAAAGGTATGAAGGAAAGCTGGACACGTATTCTGGATGTAGGTAGTCAAAAATAAAGCCGCTTACTGTGCGTAGGAGTCCGGCACACACTAGGAGACCTACAAGAATGTGGCAAATTCGGCGCATATTGACTCGATTCTCGAACTGCGGAGGAATGAGTCCTATTGTAGTAGGACTTGCTGGAGAGACCAGGCTCAGTTCAAGGAACAGAAAAAGTGATATGAACTGATTTTTTGTTCCGCATTCCCCTAGCTCGATGGGAGATGATGGGATTATGGCAAAGGGCACTTGATGCGCGGGCGAGTTCAAGGTGAAGGCCGTCCGGTTGCTGACGGAATTCAGGGCCTCATATTCGTCGAGGGTGAACGCGATCGGCGCGGCGGCGAGGTATGTGGGGATAGCGCAGGAATGAATCGGGATGCCATTGTGACGGCCGGGACGGTTGCGCGGGACGCGTATCGTTCTGCCCGTTGTCCGACGCGGAGGCGTGCTGCTGGACGAATGCTTTTGGGCGTCACCCATGCTGAACATCATGAAACCACAGGGTGTATTGTTCTTTTCCATGCCGGTCGACGAAGACGCTGAGCGCCGACAGAACGGTGGAGTGTTCCCGGATTATTTTCGGGTGCCTGTAGGTGCCTCGTGGAAAATGAGCGTGACCGACAGGTTTCCCAAGGACAGAAAACCTTGGAATAAAGCCGAAAACAGTCGATCACAGTTATCATGCGAGGTGCGCATGATGATGGTAGTCATGGTCTTAAGTGTCTCATGGGCTTGAGACCGGGCGGTAGCCCATCGACGTGTTCGGGACTAAGCTCGACGGTTACATGAAGTACTACTGTGAAGGCGGATTCGGGAATCCCCAGGGGTTGGATGGGCTTGAATGGGTATCGCAAGGAGCTTGGACTATGCTTCATGAGCGGTTCGGAAATTATCCGCCCCTCTAACCTTTATGCGGACAATCAGCGAAAACCTTCGACGACATTCTCAATAGCGCAAAACAGGCATAGTCAAAATCTGAGCAATCAACGGCGATGGTGAAACACGTGACCTTACACTGCACATACAGTTCCCAACACGCCAGACGCTTACGATTATGACCACATCAACTTCGCAGAATACTCACGAAACAGATACCGCAAACAACGCATCATGCACCACCATCAGCACCATTCTCACACTGGCCATACCAACGTTCGGACAACTTATCGCCGAACCAGCATTCGTGCTCATCGACACCGCCATCGTCGGACATATTGGCGGGCGGGCGCTCGCAGGTCTGTCGGTCGGGTCAACCATTGTGCTCACTGTTGTGGGGCTATGTGTGTTCCTTGCGTATAGCACCACAACGCGGGTGGGACGTCTTTTGGGCGCCGGCAAACGGAGTGAAGGTTTGGAAGCAGGCATTGATGGCCTGTGGTTGGCTGGAATCATTGGCGTGGTGGTATCTGTGGCGCTGTTCGTTATTGCACGCCCGTTGTGCACGGCCATGGGAGCCCAGGGGAGTGTACTGCATAACGCGGTTGACTATGTTCGCGCAGTGGTGTTCGGTATTCCCGGCATGTTGCTGGTGTATGCGGCCAACGGTATTTTCCGCGGACTGCAGAAGGTTCGCATCACGTTGATAGCTGCTATGGTGGGTGCGATACTCAATACGTTGCTGGACCTGCTGTTTATTCTCGGATTCGGTTGGGGTGTGTTTGGTTCTGGAGTGGCCACGCTGATTTCGCAATGGTTCATGGCAGTGGCGCTTATTGTTCCTTCGGTGTTGTGGACTCGTGCGGGAGGTGCCCGTTTGCGGCCGCGTTTGTCAGGAGTGTTGAACAGTGCTGGCGATGGTGCAGTGTTGTTTTTGCGTACGTTTGCGTTGCGTGCATGCCTGGTGGCGAATGTGGTGCTGGCCACGCATATGGGTGTGGAAGTATTGGCTGCATATCAGGTGGTGAATTCCAGTTGGAATTTTGTGTTGAACATGCTTGATGCCATTGGTATTGCCGGTCAGACGTTGGTTGCCGCGCAGATTGGTGCCCGCAAAGAGGACGAGGCCATGCGTTTGACGAGAATTGCTGGCAAGGCAGGATTATGCGGAGGAACGGTAATCGGTATTGGTTTGATGATTGCCGGATGGTGTGCGTCCCCGCTGTTTTCGCAGTCTACTGAGATTCAGCATTTGCTCACCGTCGGCATGATAGTTGTTGGCGTGACATTGCCGTTGGCTGGTTGGATGTGGGCTGTTGATGGCATTCTGATTGGGGCAGGGGATTACCGGTATCTTGCATTGACGTGTGCGGCGACGGCTGCAATATATGTGCCCTGTCTTGCTACGATTGGTTGGATATGCAATGCGATGCAGGCTTCTTCCGCGCTGCGTATGGCATTGCTGTGGCTTGCCGTGAATCTGTTATTTGTAGGATTGCGTGCCATTTTCAATGGTTTCCGTATCGGAACTTCCACATGGTTGCATATCGTACATTGAAATCAGCTTGTGATAGCAGTTTGGCATGACGTGAGATAGGCGATTCCTGCCAAATAAAAACCCACATGGTTCCGGCGTGCCGGAACCATGTGGGTTTTTTATATGCGGCGAGCTTAGGAATGAATCCTAAGAACATGCTCTGGCAATTCAGGAACGCTTGCGCTTGAACGCGAACAATGCTCCTGCTGCAACAACCAGAACAGCGACCACCACAACAACGCCGATTACGTTGGAACCGGTGTTGGCAGTGTTTGCCTTCTTGTGTGCGGCAGGCCTCGTATTCTGCTTGTCATCATCTTCCTTCGGTGCGTTCGGCGTACCGTCCTTGATGGCTACGGTGAAGCGCACGCGTGCACCTTGGTTGTAGAACACCACCACGGAACCGGTGCTGCCGGTTTCGCGACCATTGAGGAATGCGCTGCTCAATACGATGGAACCGTCATCGGCCACGGTGTAATCCGTGCCGGCGGTCAGTGACTGGTAGTCGTACTGCACGTCTTCCACGGTATTGCCATTGGGGTTGATGGCAACGGTCAGACCGTTGGCGTTGGCGCTCTTCTTGTCGCTATCATACTTGTCGTAGTCGAATGCATCGCCATTCGTCAGCTCAGCATTCTTGATTTCACCATTGTTCAGCAGCCATACCTGAGTGCCATGGTACGGGTTTGCGGTGCCAATTGCCAGACCGGAATCGGTGACGGCGAACACGCGTAGACCGTGGTTGTTGTTGTCTCCGAAACCGTTACGGCTGATGGTCTGGAAGTTCGTGCCATCGGAGGAGACGATCAGGTCGAAGCCACGAGTCTCATCGTTGGAGTAATGCAGGTAGCTGAGCACGCCCACGAAGTCGGTGAAGTTTTCCAGAGTCTCTTCGGTAAGCCACTTGTCGAGCTCGTTGGTGATGGAATCCGGCAGATACTGCTTGTTCTTGTTATACAGGTCGAGCAGGTGCTGCAGGGATGCGAGGAACTGGTAACGATCATCGAGCGTGTAGGTTTTGGCAGACTGTGGGGCAATGCCGTCAGGAGAGACCACGTCAGTCTGCTTGGAGCTGAGGTCAGCGCCCATGTCTTCCAGCAGCTGCTGCATGGTGGCCACGTCAGCAGCCACTTCGTCGGTCTTACCGGCTTCTTCAACTGCCTGTGCGGCCTGATCGCTTTCGGATGTTTCGTTACCCTTGCTCAGCGGCATGATGTCGTTATTGTCGCCCGGCTTGGTGGCTTCCTGAGAGTCGGACTCGGAAGGCTTGGTGGCTTCCTGAGAGTCCGTGTCGGTAGTGCCGGAAGTGCCGTTCTGGTCATTCTTCTTCAGAGAGTCGAAGAAGATCTTGAGGTATTCGATCTGCTTCTTCCACTCTTCCGGAGTGCGCTTCAGAATGTCGCCGTTGGCGAACTGGGTTGCCGGGTAGGCGAGGTCGCTGATGTCGAAGGTGCCGACGTACAGCTTGCCGTTGTAGGACTGCATGCGCCACACGTACTGGTTCAGGTGGCGGCTCTGCTCGTCGCTGTCACCCAAGCCCGAAAGCATAGTCTTGCCGTCAATGGTGCCCTTGGGGTTGCCGAAGTACTTGTTGTTGGCGTCGCCTGCAAGCATTTCGAAGCTTTCGTTGTTATCTTCGTCAACATCCATGCGCCACAGGTTGACTGGGCTTTCCAGATCCTTATACAGGTCGGAGAAGTTCATCTGCATGGCCTTCTCCAGAGCGTTCATCGGATCGTTATAGCCGCCGATGTACAGGTGGCCCTTGTATACCACCATGTTGGCTGCGCCGGAACGACTCGCTCCGAAACCCCACTCGTACTTGGCGCCGTCTGCCGGATCGCCGACCAGCGGCTTGAAGGTCCACTTGCCGGTTTCCTTATCTTGCGTGCCGCGCACGAGTGCGAAGGATTGCTTGTTGTTCTTCGCGGTTCCAGTCACCATAGTGACATATAGATTGCCCTTGAAGCCGACCATATCCCACACACATCCACCGAACACTCCATCAGTTACAGCGCATGCCGGATAGTTGTACAGGCCCTCGGTCTGGGTAGCGATAGTGGCGAAAGAATCCTGGCCTGCTGACGGGTTGGAAGAAGCCACAATAGTGGCACCGTTATCGGTGATCATGCTGGCGATAAGCTGATTGTTGACCACGGTCAAACCACGGATACCAGCAGTGTAGCCCTTCTTCAGACCAGTGGTCATGGCAGCGGAACGATACACGATTTCAGTGGCATCACCACTGTTCGGATCAACTTCCAGCAGGTACGGCTGACCCTTTGCGGCGGCAGCAAAGTACAGCTTGTCATGGAATTCAACGGCTGCACGATAGCCGTTGACCGCATGCTCTCCGCCAATCGCATTGACGATGATCTTCACTTCACCGGTCTTGACGTTGATCTTGAGCAGCAAGCTGTGGTTCTCGCCATTGTCGAGGAACAGCTCGCCGTTGAACGCAACATCCAAAGCGGCCTTGATGCTGGCATACTTGGTGCCCATGGTGTTGGCCATGTACTTCAGTGTGGAACCCATTGCGGAATAGCAAGTGCCCACATACATCCAATCGCCATAACCGACCGAAGACCATGAATAGTTCTGGCCACGCTCGGCCGAACCCTGCGTGAGATCATCAGTGGATTCGCCGTTCAAAACGTTTACGATACCGTCATCTTCGCCCAGCCCTGCATTGGGGTGCGAAATCTTGGTGGCCGTATAGCCGGCACCAAGTACGGCGGTATTTGAGGATTCATTAGCATTGGCGCTGCCCGCTACCGGCAGCAACATGGCGCAAGTCGCAAGCGTTGCGATTGCAGCATTAATCATTTTATGGTGGTTGACCATATTTTCCCTAATCTCATATACTCCGAAAAGATATTCCCTTGTGTGGCATATCCAACAGAAAAAAATACCAAAAAGGGGTGACCTAAGGTACTATACGGAAAACATCGGGAACAAATCCCACCAAATAGTGTTGCGCTAACTAGTATTTGCGTGACTTTGCGGATGTGCGCATGCGAAATCAGGCTTTAGAAGCGCGTGCGACAAGCCGCTTCTGCACGTAAAGTCCAATGGACATTGTGCAATGGCGGAATCAGATCGTTAACCGTCAACATGCATAACGAAATCAGCGGCGTAGCCAATGAAGCAATGTAAAAATGTTTGACAAGTGCGAAAAAACAGGAATACGAAACCCGCAAATCCCAGAATATCGGACGCAAAAATATCGTATCCAAACGTGTCGAGAATACTGGGGTGGCCAGTCAATGCAACGACTACATCGGGAATCCCATCGCGCACGATATTCAACAGAAGAAAAGCGATGAGCGTGGTGCAGCCTCGTTTTACAATCTTGCGAGGGTTGGCGTCGGAGAAGACCAGATTCGACCCGAGACTGATCATGAACACGGATGGTCCAAGAATGCACAGATACAGAAACACTTGCCCCCACTAGCTGATTTCACCTTGGAAGAAATTACCGTCAAGCACTTCGTAGAGATGCGCCGAGGGAAGACCGAGAGGGGCGGAACGCGCAAGATCGAAGCTGCCGTAGTTATTTTGTCTGCTCTCTCATGATTACGTTATGCTCACTCCAGTGCCCGAACACTCCCTCCATACCCGAAAGGGAGGAACATGCAATCTGCCAAGTGGGCTTCCGTCGACAACGAATGCCAGAGAAAGCCCGTATCGTCTACCTTAATCAGCAAGCAGAATCGGCGTGGTTTCACCTTAAAACCACTGGCGTCATGCTTCGAGTGTGGCGTTTGCGGGCTGTGTTTTCTCTGTGCATATGAAACGTGCCACCAGGCGGTCGGATGACGCTTGCGGAGGAATGTCTTGTGCACAAAAATGTGTCGTACGAGCGCTTAAGCTTGGTTATCCCGCTTACGTATGGCAGATTCCGTGCTTTATCCTGAGACATCTCGCTTATATATGGCAGGTCAGGTTGTCATAACAGCTGTTCTCATACCCCCTAAATACGCTTTTCTGAGGTGTATCTGCCATACATAAGCGAGATAGGGATAAGAGGGGGTATCGATGTCCGAGAGAACGCGTCTTCATTATCCAACGGTGTATGTGGTTCATACGGAAGATAAGAACAGGTATAAAAGCGTTCCTGACTATACGGTATACGTGGGGAGACGAAGGTCGCCGCGGCGTGCGACCACGTCGAGAACGGTCTGACCAAGACGGAGGTCATGGCCATGCACGGGATCGCGAGCGTCGCACCCCTGGAACGCTGGTGCCGCGAATACCGGGCCGGAGGTCCGGAGGCGCTCGGGCCGAGGCCCAAGGGCGGGCCCAGAGGCTCGAAATCCAAACCGAAGCCCGAACCGACGCGCGAGCAGGAGCTCGCCGAACGGGTGCGGCCACCGACAGGTGCGCATGTGCCTGGTCCACGAGTTCGGGCAACGAGTGTCGGCCAAGAGCGTGCCCGTGGTCATGCGGCGCATGGGACTGAGATGCGCCATCCGCTCCAGGAACCCGTGGAGGAGGTACGACTCGTACAGGGGCGAGACGGGCGATCACGTGCATAACCTGCTCGAACGCGACTTCGACTCGGCCCGTCCGTTCTCCAAGCTCGGCACCGACGTCACCGAGTTCAAGGTCGCCGGCTCCAAGGCGTACCTCGCTCCCGTGTACGACATGGCCAGCAAGGAGATCGTCGCCTGGGACGTGAGCCGCAGTCCGGATCTCGGGCAGCAGAAGCGCCTGCTCGCCATGCTCGCGGAGCGCCTGCCCGCCGGCGTGGAGCCGATCCTGCACTCGGACATGGGATGGCAGTACCAGCACCAATGGTGGCGTGACGAGCTCGAACGCCTCGGCATCCGCCAGTCCATGAGCCGCAAGGGCAACTGCCTGGACAACGCCGCCGCCGAGCAGGTGTTCGGCCACTTGAAGGACGAGTTCTACCGAGGCCGGGAGAGTTCGACTCGTACGAACAGTTCAAACGCGAACTGGACGCGTACATCATCCATTGGAACACCAGACGGCGCCAGATACGACTCGAGGGACACACCCCGGAGGAGTTCCGGAGCATGTCCCTCGCGGTCCAGGGCTGTATCCTCATTAACAACGTCCAACAAACGGGGCGCAATTCAGTCTCGTGGAGGCGTGCGTCGTCTCTTTTTGGAGGCGTTTGGGTTTTTCTGGTGGTGGCCTTGATAGATCGGCGTGTGCCTTTGGAATAATGATATGGAGGTTTCATCTCATTCGACGTCCGGCTGGGTTGCATTCGCGAGGATCGGCGCTATTCTGTAACAGCGAAATAAGCTGGACTTCGTTCGGTTCGCTGAGGCCATCCCGTGGATGCGGGGTGGCCTCAGTGCTTTCATCGCCGGATTGGGGGAGGTCGAATTCATGTCGTTGCGCAAGCCCTACAGGAGTGTGGACGAACAGCTGCGCATTTTGCGCTCCCGTGGCATGGCTGTCGATGCCGGTGCGGGTCATGTGCTCAGGCGCGAGGGCTATTATCCGATCGTCAATGGTTACAAGGATTTGTTCCTCGACCGAAAGGCATGCCTGACCGCTGGTGATGACCGGTACGGGACGGGCGCGCGTTTCGATGATCTGTACGCCCTGTTCCTGTTCGACCGTGAGTTGCGTGAACTGTTGTTTTCCGCCATCACACGGGCGGAGGCCGCGCTCAAGGCAGTATGCGCGCATGAGTTCACCAGGCTGCACCCCGACGAGGTCAACCCGTATCTCAATCCCGACTATTATGATTCCAGGCGCCGTCCGAGCGCCGTGGCGTTGATCGACAAGGTCTTCAAGCGGATACCTGAGTTGGACGGCAGCCCGCGCAACAGGGGCGACTATGGCGGCAAGGCGTATATCCGCCATTGCATGGAAGACCACAACGGCCAGGTCCCGTTGTGAGTGCTGGCCAACGATCTTTCTTTCGGCCAGACGGTATGGTTCTTCCAAGTCCAGTCCCCGGCCGTCCGATTGGCGGTCGCCGAAAGTTTCACCGGTTTGTATGCGGACACGCACGACGGGCCGCGACGCATCACCATCAAGCGGTTGGACAGCATCTTCAGCAGACTGGTGTTCTACCGCAACCTGTGCGCGCATGACGAGCGCTGCTATTGTGTCCGGTACGATGGGCGCGCTAACGAGAACGTGTACCAGGCCATCGGTGATCTTGGCTATTTGCTTGACAAGGACGATTACTTGGAATTGTTCGGTCGCTTCTCCGCATTGGTCGCACGGGCGACCTCCGCCATGCCATTCTGGGCTGTCTGCAATAGGCCTGTGGGATTCGGGATGGATTTGGGATGCCATTGGCGGCTGGGACGGTTGTATGGGCCGCGTATCGTTCTGTCTATTGTCCGCCATGGAGACGTGCTGCCGGGCGAATGCTTCTGCACCACCCATGCGGAACATCATGAAACCACAGGGGGTATTGCACTTTTCCGTGCCGGTCGGCGAAGACGCTGAGCGCCGGCAGGGTGGTGGAACGTTCCCGGATTATTTTTGGGTGCCTGTAGGTACCTCGTGGAAGACGAGACTGATCGGCAGGTTTCCCAAAAATTGAAAACCTTGGAACAAAGCCAAAAACGACCACACGCGATTATCATCAGAGGTGCGCATGATGATGGTAGTCATGATTTTCATGCTTATGCCCCTGTGGGATCTGCTCGGCCGTGAGGACTATTCTCGGAGAGACGTGATGTTCGGGGTGGTTATTTCCAGTTAAACGTGTAGCTCTGGTCCGATTGTTCCTCGCCGTGGGTGGTGACGGTCGGGATGTTGCCGTGCCAGGTTACGGTGAAGTTGTCCGAGTCCAATGATTTGCCGTCGTTGTGAAGGTCCGTCTTGATTTCCGTGACGTTCTCGGCTCCGATGACATTGGGATCGGTGTTCCAGGAGACTTTGATCGTGATGGTGCTTGGGCCGAAGAACATGGGCGAGCCTAGTTCGCCGATGGCCACTTCGCAGGTGCTGTCAGAGGATGTCGTGTTCACGATGCTGTGGGGCATGTCTATTTGCGTCCATATGAGGGTGCAGCCGCCGGCCCAGACCAGCGCGATCGCAAGAACGATGTGCTCGATGATGTGTGCCGCTTTATGCGAGTATCCTTCGGTCATAAATGTCCCCACGCTCGTGTCATCATGCCATAGCCTTCAACCGGAGCCTTTTCATCGGTCGTTGAAAAGATGGTTGGCGATATCGCCCCGACCGCCGAAGCCGGACGGCACGTCACCCGAAGAGTTCTTAGCGAAGTCGAACAATCCCATGGTCATGCCTCTTTACCTTTGGGAAACCAATATGCCTACCGTATCAGTTGTCGGCGTCATCGCCGAGGCTTGCGATTTGCGGAAGTGGCCCATATCCATGCATCGCGTCATGAAACGGTACGCCGTCTCGCGCGTAATTCGTGCCTGTAGAATCTTTAAAGACCAAGTTTGAAGGGAGCGGAATCATGCCACGCAAGCTGATTATGTGCGGGGACCATCCGGTTCTTGCGTTCGAATACGATCCCGAGTCCGGTCGCGCGTGCTCCTCTGGCGAGGTCCTTGACCATGATCGTCTGCCCCTGGAGTTCACCACGCACGGCAAGAGCGCGCTGTATGCCAAGAGGATCGACGAATGGTGGAGGTCCCGCGCCATCCCCTCCACCCGCGACGGCATCCGCCGCGTGCTCGAATCGCTTGGCGCGGCATCGACCGGGGAGCTGCTCGACCGGACCTACGGTTTGAGCCTGTCGGACCAGTACTGGGTCAGACGCGAGGATGACCCGGCCGAATGGAAGGACGTCAACTTCTTCGACAATCCCTTCGACGAGGCGCTGGGCGAGATCCTGCTCACCTCGTACTCGTCGTCCCATGACATCAGCCTCAACGCCCCCGACGTGTCCACTGGCGGCGATCTTCCCAAACGCTGGACAATCGACAGGGCCACCGGCAGGAGACTGCTCGTCAAGTCGGGCCGTACTGGCCAGGAGCCCATGAACGAGGTCATCGCCTCGAGGCTCTGCATGCGATTGGGCGTTCCGGCCGTCCGGTATTCCCTGGCGCGCAACGGCAACCGTCTGGTGTCCACATGCGCGGACATGCTCTCCAATCATGAGGAGCTGGTCTCCGCCTGGCAGGTGCTCCAATCCGTCAAGGCCGTCAACGGCCTCAACTCGCATGACCAGTGGATCCGCGCCGCCGTCGGCTTCGGCGCAGACGAACGGGCGGTTCGTGACGCCACGGACGATTGGCTCGTGGTCGACTACCTCATGCGCAATACAGATAGGCATTACAACAACTTCGGTCTGATCCGGAACATCGAGACCCTTGCGGTCCGCCCGGCTCCGATCTACGACACCGGCGCGAGCCTGTGGAGCGGCGAGCTCGATGTGGACGGCCGAGACTGGTTCGCCAAGCCGTTCTATTCGGCGACCGGACGCCCCTCGGCCTTGCGGCAGCTCAAACTGGTGGAGGATTGGGGCCGGTTCAATCTGGATGCTCTGTCGGACTGGCCCGACGAGGTGGCGCATGAGTTGTCGCGCATGCGCATGTTCGCGCCCGAACGCCTCGATGCCATCCGGGTACAGTTGGTAAAGCGTATCGGGATGCTCCGCAGGATCAGGGAAGGTGAGGTCCTTCGTGTTTCTGGCCCGATCCGCAATAAAACGGATTTGATGGACAGGTTTGGCGAGACGTTGCGGAAGAACCTTGGACAACGGGACGGGGATGCCAGAAGCGTCGGAACCGGACCGGATGCGTTGAGCCGTCATCTGAACCGCTAGCGCAACGAATCACTACTGGAATAATGGACTTTGCAACCGGAACACGAAAAGAGGAGCATGATGCCTAATCCTGAGCTGTCGCAGCGCATACGGGCATTGCCCGAGGAACTGCTCGGCCTTGAACGCGAGCCGGGAATCGCCGAACGCCTGCGACGAATCGACGCGCTGAAGGACCGTGCCCGCGCACTGGACCCCCTGGACGGCGTCGAGGACATGGCGCTGGCGGATTACGACCGCGACTGGCTGGTGCGCTACACCTACAACTCGAACGCCATCGAGGGATCCACACTGACCCTGGAGGACACGTCGCTGGTATTGGAGGGCGAGTTCGTCCCATCGGACTCGCCGGCCAGATACGTGTTCGCAGCGCGAGGGGTCGCTGACGGCATGGCCTACGTGCGCGAATATGCTGAGGAGGGGCGGAAGCTGGACGAGGAACTGGTTCGGCGTGTCCATGAGGTGACCGCGCTGGATCTCCAACCGTTCGCCCGCGGCACGTTCCGCCCGTACGGTTATCTGGCGAGGACCACCGCGACCCGTGTCAAGACCGCGGACCCGCTGGAGATCCGCGACGACCTGCGATCCTTGATCGACGGGTTGGATGGCTGCGCAGCGCATCCGCTGCTCAGGGCCGCCGGTTTCCACGCGATGTTCGAGAACATCCATCCGTTCATGGATGGCAATGGGCGGACCGGCCGCCAGCTGCTCAACTTCGTGCTGCTACGGAACGGATACCGTCCCGCAGCCATCAAATACGATGCGGGTCGGGCATACGCGCGCGGCCTGGAGGCATGGCAGGTGGACGGCAAGCCGGATTCGTTCTGCTCCATTTTCCTAGACTGCGTGGAACAGGAGGAACAGACGCTCGTCGATCTGATCGAGCGGCTTCGCCATCTGAGATAGGTCGCGGGAACACTCGTATGCTTCTTTCGTGTGCGTCGGTAAGCCGCTGATATGCACAGAAGAATGAGATTATTCTTGGGTTCCTGTAGGTGCCTCGTGGAGAACGAGCGTAATCGGCATGTTTCCCAAAAATCGAAAACCTTGGAACAAAGCCAAAAACAGCCGGCCACGTGTATCATGCGAGGTGCGCATGATAACTGTAGTCATGGCTCCAAGTGTCTCATGGGCTTGAGACCGGCGTGGATGCCGACGGCACGGATACAGGACGGCGGATTGGTAGACGCGTAGTATTAAGACGGTGTTCGAACGGTCAAGAAAAGAGGAACGAACATGTCGATGAAGGACGCGCTGAAGAAAGCTAAGATCGCCGCGATGAAGGCCAAGGACAAGGCCAAGCTCAACCCGATCAACCTGACGTTGGCGGACATCCAGAACCTGGAGATCGCCAACGGTCACGGAGCGACCGACGAGGAAGTGCTCAAGGTCATCCAGAAGGGCGTCAAGACCCGTCGTGAGACCGCCAAACTGTACGAAGACAAGGGACTGGCGGACAAGGCCGCTCCCGAAACCGCCGAGGCCGATTTCCTGGAAACCTTCCTGCCGGCGGCCGCCAGCGACGAGGACTACGCCAAAGCCGTCGCCGACGCCGTGGCAGAAGTGAACCCGGCCGGCCCCAAGGACATGGGTCGCGTCGTCAAAGCCGCTCGTGCCGCGCTTGCCGGCAAAACCATCGATGGCGGCAAGCTGGCCGGTCTGGTCAAGGCCGAGCTCAACAAGTAATCGTCTACGAGCAGCGTCTCTTTCCGCGTACGAAAAGCGGGTCCAAACAACAAACGTTTGGACCCGCTTTTCATAAGGAACGCGAATGTGCTGGCTCAACGCTCGTGATGGTCGATATGGTCGGACACCACGTCGCCGATGGTCTGCACGATCTGCACGAGAATGACGCACAGGATCACGGCAACGGTCATCACGTCGTACTGGTAACGCTGGTAGCCGTAACGGATGGCGATATCGCCCAGGCCGCCCGCGCCGACGGTACCGGCCATGGCGGAGAAGCCGAACAGGGTGATGAACGTCAGTGCCGCACCGCGCACCAGCGATGGCAGGCTTTCGAACAGCAGCACCTTGAACACGATCTGCAGGTTGCTGGCACCGAAGCTTTGCGCGGCCTCCACCAGACTGCCGTCCACTTCGGCGAGCGACTGTTCCACCACGCGCGCCACGAACGGAGCCGCGGTGATGACCAGCGGCACGATGGCGCCCGGCACGCCGAGCGAGGTGCCGACAATCAGTCGGGTCAGCGGGATGATGGCCACCAGCAGAATGATGAACGGCACGGAACGCACGATGTTCACGATCCAGCCGAGCACGGTGTTGAGCGGTGCGTTCGGACGGATGCCCTTTTTCGCGGACGTGATGAGCAGCACGCCGACCGGCAGGCCGATCACATATGCCAGCAGCGTCGCCACAGCAGTCATGATGATCGTGTCACGCACGCCTTCGACCAGCAGTTCGCCATAATCGGCGATGAATTGCGAAACCACCTGTCCCATCTCACTTCACCTCTTTCTGGGCGGAATCATCGGCCGCCCCATTCTTCGCGCCATCCGCCGTTTCGTGCGTATGCCGATGGTTCGTCACCTTCGCGTCGGCGATCAAAGTCTTCAGAATGTCACTGTGCGGATCGGCGAACAGCGCTTCCGTATCGCCCATTTCCACAATGCGGCCTCCGTCTATCATGGCCACACGGTCGCAGATGTTGCGTGCCACGGACAGCGAATGCGTGATGACGACCAGCGTCACATTAAGTTCACGGTTGATGCGACGCAGCAGGTCGAGGATCTGCGCCGTCGTGGTGGAGTCGAGCGCGCTGGTGGCCTCATCGCACAGCATGATGGACGGATTGTTGGCCAACGCCCTTGCGATGGCCACGCGCTGCTGCTGGCCGCCGGACAGCTGGCTGGGGTAGCGGTCGGCCAGATCAGCCAGACCGACCAGATCGAGCAGATACCGCGCACGTTCCTCACGCTTGGCTTTCGGCGTGTGGTTGAGTTCCAGCGGGAAGGTCACGTTGCGTAGCACGGTGCGCTGTTGAAACAGGCTGAAGTTCTGGAAGATCATGCCGATTCCGGCGCGCACGTCCGCCAGCTCCTTGCCTTTCACGCCGGTGATGTCTCGTCCGTCGATGAGCACCTTGCCGGAAGTGGGGCGTTCCAGCAGGTTGATGCAACGCACCAATGTCGATTTGCCCGCGCCGGACGAGCCGAGAATGCCGAAGACCTCACCCGAATCGATGGTCAGGTTAATGTCGTGCAGCACCTCATGCGCTTCGGCGCCACTGCCGTAGCTTTTGTGCAGATGGTCGATCTGAATCGTCATAATGTCCTGTTCCTAATCGTGTTCCATAACAAGAATGCCGCAGGGTAGTATACCTGCGGCATTGAACTCCTACTGCCGAAACGGGTCTTAGAAGACCGGAACGACAGCGCCCTTGTAGTTCTTGTTGATGTAGTCACGCACCTCGTCGGACTTCAAAGCCTTCTTGAGCTCCTTGGTCTTGGCGGTGTTCT
>ERZ826220.1524-NODE-1524-length-22805-cov-3.238154_pt1 | contig 22805 bp, 18 predicted proteins | sample MGYA00519927_ERZ826220 | MGnify/ENA primary metagenome ERZ826220 (study PRJEB31778, sample SAMEA3449225) | human gut metagenome | biome: human gut; feature: human-associated habitat; material: faeces | place: United Kingdom | collected 2010/2012 ... | reverse complement strand
GCATTCCTTATATCATTCAAAAAATTTATCATAATTACCCTCACAAATTCCGATTTGTCAGCCTGCTGAAACCACGAAACGGATAGCGCAGAGATGGGTCAAGTCCCCTCACGCCGTTTCCCTGCGGAAAACGCGGCGGATGATTTTTTCACCCCAGTCGAACAGGCGCTGCATGGCGAAAAATACCGTAGGCGTCATGAGCAGCAGCGTCAGCATCAGAAGGTTCGTCTGAACCGTGCCGGAACGCAGCTCGAACAGCTCCCCAAGGCAGGTGAACACCACGACCAGACACACCAGCATGGCGCCCCACACGATCCTGCGGAACGCGCCGAAGGGCTTACACACCTGAAACAGCACCATCATGCCCACCACAGCGAGAATGCCCGCGCACACCGTGGCGATGGACGCCGCCGGGAGGTCAAAAACCACCATAAACGCCTGACACACCAGCACGGCGAATACATTGGTCAGCCCGCCGGGGAACGCCCGGCGCAGAACGCCCCGGAGAAAATGCCCGGTCACCCGGTCGTAGTTCGGCTCCATGGCGAGGAAGAACGAGGGAATGCCGATGGTCAGCGCGGAGATCACGGTCAGGTGCATGGGCTGCAAGGGGTACGGCCAGTCCGTGAACAGGGAGATCACCGACAGGAACAGGGAGAAAATATTCTTCACAAGGAACAGCGTAGCCGCTCTCTGGATGTTGTTGATGACCCGCCGCCCTTCCGCGACGATGCTGGGCATGGCGGCAAAGTCGTTGTTCAGCAGCACGAGACTGCCCAATTGGCTGGCCGCCTGTGCGCCGGAGCTGAAGGCCACGGAGCAGTCCGCCTGCTTCATGGCAAGCAGATCGTTGACGCCGTCGCCGGTCATGGCCACGGTGTGCCCCTGCTTTTGCAGCGCTGCCACCAGACGGCGCTTTTTCTCCGGCGTTACCCGGCCGAAAACCGTATTTTCCGACACCGCATGGGAAAAATCCTCGTCGGTTTCCAGCGCGGAGGTGTCAATATACCGGTCTGCACCGGGAATGCCTGCCCGGGCGGCGATCAGGCTGGCGGTATGGGGATTGTCGCCGGATATGACCTTCACAGTCACGCCCTGACGGTCAAAATAGCCGAAGGTCTCAGCCGCCTGCTCCCGGATGCGGCCGCTGAGCAGAATCAGGGCAAGGGGCGTCACCAATGCCGGGTCCAATGCGCCGGGGACGGGGTCGCCGTCGTACCGGGCTGCCAGCAGCACCCGGCAGCCCTGCTCCGCCCAGCCGTCCACGGTGTCCCGGTATTCCTCGTACCGCTGCGCCAGAATGAATTCCGGCGCGCCCACCAGAAACGCGCCCTGCCCCGCGAACACCGCCCCGCTCCACTTGGTCTCCGGAGAGAAGGGGATGCGCTTTTCGCAGACCCAGTCGGTTTCGCCGTCAAACAGCTCGTGAATGGCTCTGCCCGTGGCGTTGTCCGGCTCTGACGCGCCGTACATGGCGGTGAGGACAGCTTCCAGATATTCCGGGTCGCCGCCCACCAGGGGGACGACATTTTCCACTTCCATATCCGGCTCGGTGATGGTGCCGGTTTTGTCCACGCACAGCACATCCACCCGCGCCAGCGTCTCGATGCAGTTCATGTCCTGCACCAGCACCTTTTTCCGGCTCAGCTTCACCGCCGACGCCGCCATGGCGATGGAGGTCAGCAGATACAGTCCCTCGGGGATCATCCCCACCAGCGCCGCGACGGTGCCCTCCACGCTGCTTTCCAGTCCCAGTTTCAGGACGCAGAACTCCTGATAGAACAGGATAATGCCCACCGGCACCAGCGCGATGCCCACGAAAAGGATCAGCCTGTCCAGAGAGCGCATCATTTCCGACTTTTTCGCGCCGGGGTTTTTCTGGGCTTCCCGGGAAAGCTGGGCGGCAAAGGAATCCCCGCCCACGGCGGTAAACTGCACCCGCCCACGGCCGGAGAGAATGGCCGAGCCGGACTTGACTTCATCCCCGGGAACCTTCGTCACCGCGTCGGCTTCGCCGGTGAGCAGCGACTCGTCCACCCACATTTCCCCGCTGCGTAAGATGCCGTCGGCGGGGAGGGTGTCGCCGGAGGCAAATTCGGCGATATCGTCCTTGACGATGGCTTCCGGGGAGACTTCCTGCCGCGTCCCGCTGCGGATGACAGCGACGGGACGTTCCGCCACCAACGTCAGCCGTTCCACCGCCCGCTTGGCGCGGATTTCCTGGATGATGCCGATGACGGTGTTGATCACCGCCACCACCAGAAAGCCCATGTTCAGGGGGCTGGAGCCGCCGATGATGAGCATCACGGCCAGAATCACAAAAATCAGGTTAAAAAAGGTGAAGCAGTGGGTCAGAACGATTTCTTTTTCGCTTTTGCCGGAATAGACCGGCTTCCCCGCAGGGGTGCGCGACTGAACCTGTTCGTCAGTCAGCCCCAGCGTAGGGTCAATTTCTGGTATTAAATCTCTTTCTTCCATGGAGCGTGCCTCCTGCTTATTTGGCCGGTTCGGGGAAACCGGCGGCCTTGTCCCAGATGACCAGCAAGCTGCCGTCCTTCACCGAAATGTGCGTCGGTTCCCCGGTAAAATGGTTGCTGACGCCCAGAGGAAAACCGCTGGTAAGTACGCCGTCTTCCAGAGCGTAATACAGCCCCCGCTCTGTCACGCCCCGGGCATCCGCGCCCATGCAGAAGACGGACAGGTTTCCGCGCAGTCCCGCCGGGAAGGCAATGCTGCCGTTCTTTACCACGGTGACGATCGACCGGTTGCCTACGAGGTAGCCCACGGCGCCCCGGTCGGCGAGAAATTGCAGCGTCTGGAAATTGGCCACGGTGTGGTCAAGCCGGGGGCCGTCCAGACTTCCGTAAAGCACGAACTCCCGATACCCCAGCTCCAGCCCCCGGCGGACAGCGAGCATGGCGTCGGTGTCGTCCTTTTCCACCGGGAACACCTCGGCGCCCGGCGGGGTAAAGCCCAGAGAGTCAAAGTCCCCGATGATCTCGTTTGGCTCAATTCCCAGTTTTCGGGTATGTTTCAAGCCGCCGTCGGCGGCGAGGATGTAGTCGTCTTTTTCCAGCGGCCGCGCCGGCGCGTCAAACTCCGCGGCGCAGAAAATCACACAGCAGCCCATGGTCTTCCCTCCTGTTTTTTCTATTTTACCACATTTTACTCCAAAGAAAAGGGGCGGGGCTGTAAACAGTTCTTTAATTTTGCGGTGTTGCCGTAACGAAACGGCGTGACCTTTGCGGTCACGCCGTTCGTGTTCATGATTCCGCGCTGAACAGAATGCGGTCATTGCTGACACCCTGCTCGTGGAATACCTTCAATAGCTGCTCCGTGGTCATGTTCTCCCGCTCCGTGCCTGCCAGCTCCAGCACGATCCGGCCGTTGTTCATCATAATGGTGCGGTTGCCCAGAGACAGCGCCGAGGGGATGTTGTGGGTGATCATCAGGCAGGTGATGTGGTTCTCCGCCACGATTTTTTTCGTCAGGGCAAGCACCTTTTCCGCCGTGGCAGGATCGAGGGCGGCAGTGTGTTCGTCCAGAAGCAGCAGCTTGGGCGTTACCAGCGTCGCCATCAGCAGCGTCAGCGCCTGACGCTGGCCGCCGGACAGCAGACCCACGGGATGATCCATCCGGTCTTCCAGCCCCAGCTCCAGCTGCGCCAGCTTTTCCCGGAATCCGGCGCGATCCTTCGCCGTGACCACGGAGAAGGGCGACCGTTTTTCCGACGCCCGCAGATAGGCCAGCGCCAGATTTTCCTCGATGGTCATGCTGGGCGCGGTGCCTTTCAGGGGGTCCTGAAAGAGCCGGCCGATGAATTTGCTGCGCTTGTAATCCGGAAGACTGGTGATATTCTGCCCGTCCAAACGGATGGTTCCCTCGTCCACCACGAACGAACCGGCGATTGCGCCGAACAGGGTGGATTTGCCCGCGCCGTTGGAGCCGAGAATGGTGACAAAATCGCCGCTATTTAAGTGCAGGTCAACGCCGTTCAGGGCTTTCTTCTCGTTGACGGTGCCGGGGTTGAAGGTTTTGGAAATGTGACTGATCTGTAACATCAGGCTTTCCCTCCTTTTGTTGCGGGACGGACTGCGGACTTAATGGCCGGCAGGCCGATGGCCAGTGCCACGATGACGGCGGAGATCAGCTTCAGGCATTCGCTGGGCAGATCGAGCCGCAGGGCGATGGCGATGATGAAGCGGTAGAGAATGGAGCCGAGGATCGCCCCCAGCGCCTTCATCCATGTCTTGCCTCTGGGCATCAGGGTCTCGCCGATGATCAGGGAAGCAAGGCCGATGATGACCATTCCGGTGCCGAGGTTGATGTCGGCGGTCTTCTGGTACTGCGCCAGCACCGCGCCGCTGAGGGCGGTCATGGCGTTGGACAGGCACAGTCCCACGGTGACGGTGAAGGCGGTGTTAATAGAGGATGCCCGCACCATGTCCGGGTTATCCCCGGTGGCGCGGATGGAAAGCCCCAGCCGGGTTTTCAGGAACAGCGTCAGCAATATCCCGACGGCGACGGTCAGCACCGCCGCGGGGATCAGTTTGTAGAAGCTTCCAAGGTAGGGCTTCACCAGAGAGAACATGGTGTCGGCCTTCACCATATTGACGTTGGAGGAAAAGCCCATCACCGCCAGATTCACGGTATACAGCCCGGTGTTGGTGATGATACCGGCGAGAATGGAGGGGATTTTCAGCTTCGTCTGCAAAAAGGCCGTGATGAATCCGGCGCAGGCGCCCGCGATCATGGCGGCGGGAAGTGCCAGCAAAGGGTGTCCCGCCACGGCGATGGTAGCGGACACGGCACAGCCCAGGGTGAACGCGCCGTCGGTGGTCATATCGGCGATATTCAGTATCCGGAAGCTGAGAAACAGCGCCAAAGCGACCAATGCGTAAATACAGCCCAGCTCCAGCGCACTCATGATAACGGCGGTTGAGATCATGGTTGACCCCTCCTTCTAACAGCATGGTTGGGAGGGGCGCTGCCCCTCCCGATTGTGTGTGGTTTTTCTTTGCCAGTTTATTCGCCGGTCTTGACCTCTACCACGGTATTTGCCATGGAGGAGAAGACGCTGTAGTCAATGCCCAGAATAGCGGCGGTTTCGGTGTTGACGGTGATGATGCCGCCGTCCATCACGTGGAATTCAGGAACCGCGCCGCCCAGCAGGATGTCCATAGCCATGTCGGCGGTGTAGGTGCCGAGCTCGGTGTAGTTGACGCCGCAGGTGGCGAAGGCTCCGGCGGCTACGAAGGAATCCGCGCCGGTGTAGTGGGGGATGCCGGCCTCGTTCAGGGCCTCGGCGACGGTGACTTCGGCGGCCATGACCACGTTATCGGTGGGGGTGAAGACCGCGTCCACACGGCCGACCATGGAGGCGGCGGCTTCTACGATCTCGCCGCTGGTGTTGCCGGTCTTTTCCACGAAGTCGATCTGCTTTTCCTGAAGGTAAGCCTTGGCTTCCGCGATGGGGGTTGCGGAGTTGGCTTCGGAGTTGGAGTACAGCAGGCCGACGGTCTTGATGTCGGGATTGGCGGCCAGCATCATGTCCAGAATGAAGGCGGTATTCAGCGCGTCGGAGGTGCCGGTGACGTTACTAAGGCCGGTGAGGCCGGCGGCTTCGGGGTTGGAAATGGCGGCATACACAATAGGAATGTCGGTGCCGTCGGCGGCGGTGACCATGCACTGGGCGGCGAGAGTTGCGATGGGGATGATGAGGTCAACGCCGTCGCCTACCACCTGTGCGCCGATCTGGTTCAGGACGGTTGCGTCATTCTGGCCGTTGAACTCCTGAATGTTGACCTTGACGCCCTTTTCCTCGGCCAGCGTCTGGAGCTGGGCGACGATGGCGGTGCGGATCTCATCCAGAGAAGCGTGATCCAGCTGCTGGACAATGGCGACGTTGAATTCCTGGGCTGCTGGGGTGGTATCGGCGGCGGTTTCAGCAGTTGCCGCGGAAGTGGGGGCAGCGGTGGGAGCGACGGTTTCGGCAGTGCCGGAAGCCTTGCATCCGGCGAACATGGTGAGCATCATCATAACGGACAGAACCAGAGAAATAACCTTTTTCATAATAAAATACTCCTTTTTGAAATTGAAATGATTGTTGGATGGGTTTGCGGGTTCCTGCTGGGGTCGCCATCGTCTGCCGGGAGCGTACATAGGTATTTCTCCTTTCTGAAAGTAATAAAAAAGTCCCTGTTCCCCTAAGGGAACAAGGACAGAAAAAACAATTTCTGCGGTACCACCTTGTTTGCCGGAAATCCGACCGCTCTGCACGGCGCCAACACGCCGTCTGCCCGTTAACGCTGGCAATGCGTCAGAAGATACTCTGGTCACCCATTTCCCTCTGCCCTCGGCGGCCCATTTGCTGCCCCGCTTTTCGCTCTGCTCTCAGCTATGCAGAACTCTCTGTGGATGCGCCTTGCAGCTTTACTTCCGCTTCGTTGGTTTCAATTTATGTTACGCCCTTTATACATCATTTGTGTACGTTTGTCAAGAACTTTTTTTCGTGTGGCGCGGACTTTTTTCTCAATACTCCCGCACCACGGCCTTGACGATGCCGATGATCTCCGCGTTGGTGCCGTCGATGGGGCTGTAATTGTCATTTTCCGGCATGAGCCAGATCTGGCCGTTCCGGCGGCGCAGACGTTTGACGGTGGCCTCGTCCTCGATCCGGACGACCACGATCTGCCCGTCGTCGGCGGAGGGCTGGGGGCGGACTACCACCTTGTCCCCGCTGAGGATACCGGCGTTGATCATGCTGTCGCCCCGAACCCGCAGGGCGAAGCACCCCGGGTCGTTCCATGGCATGGTGCCCTCCTGATTTTCCACCGCCAGAATGGGCACACCTGCCGTGACGACACCCACGATTGGAATCTGCCCCGGGCGCGCACCGGTGACCAGCGCCCGTTTGCGCCCCTTAGCGCCGGGGGACTGGAGCAGCCCCTTCTCCTGCAATGCCTGCAAATGATAGCTGACGGAAGCGGTAGAGCGCAGACCCACTGCCGCGCCGATCTCCCGGACGGAGGGGGAATAGCCGTTCTCCTGAATAAATTGGTTGACATAATCCATAATCAACTGTGCTTTGTCGCTGGTTCTGGGCATAAGCATTTCCTCCATGGGTCGCCTAAACGTCTTTTTTATTTATTGTAGCACATATGAGCGAAAAAAGAAAGCCCTTTTGAAAAACTTTTTTGACACTTTTTCTTTTCGGGGCGCTATACTGGGAACAGAACCATGTGATTTTTTGGGGGGCGGTGTTATGAACCGGGATGTGGAGCAGCAGGTATGGCAGCGAGTACTGGGGCAGTCGGAGCCTCCCCGGAGGAGTCTGCGGCCGATGGAACTGGAGGCAATGGAAGCGGCGGCGGTTTATCGGAAGTTGGCCGGACAGTTTTCCGGCAGAGGCCGGGAGCAGCTTCGGCATCTGCACGATATGCAGATGGAGATTCTCGCCTGCCTGCGGGGGATTGGGCGGCTGTCCGGCAGTGGGGGTGGAAAAACAGCGCAGATCGCCGTTCCGGAGGAGCCGGCAGCGAAGGCACTGGAAAAGCGGTATCACTGCGCCCGGCGTGCAGTGACGGAGTATACGGTGCGGACGGTGGACGGGGATTTCGGCATCGTGTTTCAGCACCTTGCGGATTTGAGCCGGGAGGAGTGCGTTCTGCTGGCCCGTCTGCTGGGGGAACAGGCGCAGAACATTTCACGATCATAGGGAAGAAGACCAAACCGGGACATGACCGCCTTACGGCGCGCCATGTCCCGATTTTGGGTCAATCCTGAATGTTCCCGATCTTTGTCAGGTTGCCGATATGCACGCCCGGCGTGACCGTAAATTCAGGGGCATTGCCCGTTTCATTTGTCCGGAAAGGAGAATATGTTCGGCACAGCGCCGGTTCCGAAGGTTTTCAGCGCCATCCGGTGCATTGCCTTGGCGTGAATCCTGTCGTGCCAGATGAATCTGCGCAACACCTTTCGCAGCGACCATTCCTCGTCGTAGCTTCCGAGAAAAACCTGATTCTCCAGAAAATCCCGCTGCCGCTCCAGCAGGGCAAACCCGCGTTCTCTGCATTCCGCAATGGTTCCGTTATTGTCCGCCTGAACGCCGATCTCGCCAAAGTAGTAGGTATTCACATTTTTTGTATGTTCATACATTTCCCGCGCCGTGCGGGGAATCTCGCCGTAGAAGGTGGCTCTGGGCGGCAGGGCGCTTTTGTCTTTATCCGGTATTGACCTGTACAGCGCCAGAAAGTCCCGCGCGGATTTCATGGCAAGGGATTTCAGCGCTTCGTATTCCGCCGCAGTCAGCGGCGCTTTCTCGCCGTTAAAAAGCACATCCGAGTCCGCGTCGGAGACGGTCAGCGCCGACGCTTTTTCCTGAACGATCTCCGGCTCCAGAGCGTCCGGGGGAGCGTCGCCCTTCCACGCCAGGTAGGACAGGATTTCGGACGGCATTTTTCGAACAGCTTCATCTTTCGATTTCCCTCTTGTAAACGCGCCGACAAAATTGGCAGAATACAGGATGCTGTCGTCGCCATTGTGCTCCCACACGCATTGTATTTTCATAGAAACTCCCCTTTTGCTTAGACCGTAAGCTCGATCAGATTGCCCTCGACCGCGGCGATGCAGCTTTCGTAATAGCCGTCTCCTGTTGTGCGGGGGCCGCTGGTGACTTCGTAGCCGTCGGCTTTCAGCCTTGCGGTCAGTGCATCCACCGCTTCTCTGCTGCCTGTGCTGAACGCAATGTGCGCGTATCCGGTGCGGGCGGGTTCTTTGGGGGAATCTGCCAGTTCCGGCTTATACGAGTTTTTAATAAAACGCTTAAAAGCGTTTTATTCGGCCGCAGGATTGCGGCCAGCGGCCACTGCCGCTAAAAAACGAAGTCAATACATTTCTTACCGCCGCCCAGGCGGTCTGCCGTGAAACGGCAGAATAAAATGATGAAATCATTTTATTAAGAAATAGTATTATTCATGATCTCAAGCCGCGCGCTGCCGTCAAAGGACAGAAAATACGACCGGAAGCCCGTCCTCGGATTGTGATAGCCGTCGTTTGATTCTGCGCCCAGATAGTTCACAAAGAAGCTGCGCGCCTTTTCCAGATCGTTCACATACAGCGCGGCATGTTCGATTTTCATAGCGTTCCCTCCATCATTTCCGGGTCATTCCAGTATAACATACACGGGAGGGCTTTGCAAGAACGCACAAAACTTCACCGCCGTGAAACGAACGTTTCACGGCGGTGAATTCTTATACTTCCTTATACATGGCGGCGGCATCGTCCTTGCGGACGGTTTCCGCTACCTGAAGAACCTCCACGGTCACCGTCCGGGCGCCCATGGAAATCTCGATTTTGTCCCCGACCTTTACGTCGTAACCGGCCTTGACCACGCGGCCGTTGACGCTGATGTGGCCGTTGTCGCAGGCTTCGTTGGCGACCGTCCGGCGCTTGATCAGGCGAGAGACTTTGAGATACTTGTCAAGCCGCATCGCTTACTTTGCAACGTTGTCCTTCAGAGCCTTGCTTGCCTTGAAGGCGGGAACGCGGGTAGCGGGGATCTCGATGGCTTCCTTGGTGTGGGGGTTGCGGCCAACGCGGGCTTCCCGCTCCTTGGTCTCGAAGGTGCCGAAGCCGGAGACCTGCACCTTGTCGCCCTTTACCAGAGCCGCGGTAACGGCGTCAATGGCGGCGTTGATGACCCGCTCGGTGTCCTTCTTGGTCAGGCCGGCGCCCTCGGCGGCGGCAGCAATCAGTTCAGTTTTGTTCATGTTTATATCCTCTTTTCTGAAAGTGAAAATATTTTGAAAGCGTTGTTTAGATTAACATAATTCTACCCAAATTGCAAGAGATTTTTCAAAAAAACTCACAGCTTCAGGATTTTTGCGATTTTTTCGCCTTTTGGCAGCAGCAGACAGTCCTCATGGGTGATGACTTTGAACTTTACGGCGGTAAAGAAATAGCTGACGACGCCCACCAGAACCGGCATGGCGCACAGAATCAGGCGGCCTGTGCCGATCTCCCGCACGCCGATGGCTTTCAGCGCCCACAGTGCGCCCCATGCGAGAACGCCCATCACCGCCGCGGCGAAGAAGGAACGCAGAAGGTTCGGCAGGATCGCGGGCGGCTTCGGCAGCAGGCGGCGCATGGACAGGATGTTCAGGATACTGATGACCACATAGCCCATCAGCAGGCCGATAGGCGTACCCAGAATGTTGATAAGCGGCATTCCCGCCAGCACGTACACCGCCACCAGATTCACAACGCCGCCGATCAGCATGTTGATGACCGGCCGACCGGCGTGGCCGTGGGCCTGCATGATGGCCGTGGAGACCAGCACCAAAGCGTTAAAGATGATGGTAAAGCCCAGAACCGTCATCAGCCGGGTAGCCATTGCCAGATTTCCGCCGGAATATCCCCCCAGCAGAGCGGTAATCGGCTCGGCCAGCAGGGCAAGGCCAAAGGCGCAGGGCATGGCGATCAGCCCGGTGATCCGCACGGCGGATTCCTCCGTGGCCTTGGCTTCATCATCGCCGCAGAGGGTCAGGTGGGAAGTGATGGCGGGAATGATGCTGATGGTAATGGGGGTGATGAAGGCGCAGGGCATGTTGAAAATGGTCAGGCACATGCCGTAAACGCCCCGCATGGTGTCGGCAGAGGACTGGGTGTAGCCCAGATTCAGCAGCTGCCCCATGTAAATTTTGGTTTCCAGCATGGTCATCAGCTGCAAGGCGGCGGAGCCGAAGGTGATGGGAATGGCAATGGCCAGCAGCCCCCGGGCGGTCTCCCGGTAGGAACGAGGCTCTTCCTCCGTCCGGGGCAGGAGGGCGTAGCTCTTCCGGAAGCGGCTGAACAGATAAATTGCCGAGACAAGGCAGCTTGCCGTGACGCCCAGAATCGCGCCGCCCGCAGCCAGAGGGATTTCGTTGGTCATTTTCAGGATCGCCAGCGCCGCGCCCATACCCACGATCAGCTTCACCACGGCCTCCAGCACCTGAGAAACGGAGGTGGGCAGCATGTTCCCCTGCCCCTGAAAGAAGCCACGGTAGGTGCTCATGACACAAATCAGCAGCACGCAGGGGCCGAGGCACCCAATGGCCGCCCATGCGTCGGGCTGGTTCTGGAAGGCGGCCAGCTGGCGGCAGAACACCGTCATCAGCAGACTGCCCGCAATGCCCAGCGCCAGAAAAATGCCCCGGGCAGTGCGATAGATTCGGCGCACCTGATTGTAGTGGTCAAGGGAGCTTGCCTGCGAGATCATCCGGCTCATGGCAACGGGCAGTCCGGCGGTGGAGATCATCAGCAGTACGTTATAGATGTCGTAGGCCGTGTTGAAGTAGCCGAAGCCCTGCTCGCCGATGATGGCGTTGAGGGGAATTTTGTACAGAGCGCCGATGACCTTGACAATGGCCGTTGCCATTGCGAGCAGCGCGGTGCCCTGAAGAAAATTCTGCTTTTTTTGCATATCAGACATGGTTTCATCCTTTCTGCGGGGGAATGCGGGGTCACTTCGTTTCTTCAAACAGCCGGGGAATGGCGTATTCGGTCAGCTCCTCCACGACCTTTTTCATGTCGATGGTGGGGAAGCAGCCGTTTTCGTAGAGGATTTTGCCCCGCACCATGGTCATGGCCACGTCGCCGCCTTTGGCAGACCAGACGAGACCGTTCAGAACATTGTGGCAGGGGATCAGATGTGGGGCGGAAAAGTCGATGAGCGCGATATCCGCGTCCATGCCAACCTGAAGCATTCCGCATTCCTTAGCGCGTCTCTGCGCCTGCGCACCGGAGACAGTCGCCATCATCAGGGCGGCGGGAGACGGGAGGGCGGCGGGATTGCCGCTTTCCTTCCGGGCGGACATGGCGGCAAAGCGCATGACCTCAAACATGTCCAAATTGCCGCACTCGATGGCGCCGCCGGTGCCGAGGGCTACGTTCATCCCCGCCTTGACGGATTCCAGAATAGGGGTGGAGGACTGGCCGTTTTTGTAGGCGGACACGGGGGTCGCTACGGCGCAGACGCCCTTCTTCCCCAGCAGTTTACGCTCGTCCTCCGTTAAATATGTACAGCCCGCGGCGGTAGTGGGACGGCTGAAAACATTGTGGCAATTCAGCAGCTCCCCGGGGTTCATGCCGGTGCGCTCCAGACAGGAGTCCACCTCGCTCTGGGTCTCCGCAAGATGCAGCTGCATTCCCAGATTCTGCTCTGCGGCGTAGCCCACCAGACCTTCCCAGAGCCGGTAATTGCTGATGTACTCGCCGTAGATTCCGGCGTCGATCTTGATGCGGCCGCCGTCGAAGCCGTTCCACTTCTCCGTGACCTTTACCAGCTCCCGGCACTGCTCGTCGGTCTCGAAGTCAAAGTCCTCGTTTTCGTCGATGAAGCGGTAGCTGGACAGCGCCAGATTGGCCTTGATGCCGGATTCCGCCACGGCCTCGGCGGTGGCGTTGGGGTAGTAATACAGGTCGGAAACCGAGGTAACGCCGAAGCGCAGGCACTCGGCGATGGCGAGAGATGCCGCCGCTTTGGCGCTGCGGGAGTCCATTTTCGCTTCCTTTTGCAGCAGCGCCTGAAGGGCTTCGGTGTTGCCCAGATCATCGGTGAAGCACCGCAGACTGGCGGTCGCCAGATGGGTGTGGCAGTTGATGAGACCGGGGATAGCCACCATGCCGGTGCCGTCCACAATGGCCTTGGGCGCTTCGGCAGGGGGCTTTCGCTCAATGGAGACAATCTTCCCGTCCTCGATGCCGATATAAGCGCCAAAAATGACCTCCATCCGGGGGTTCATGGTCACGGCTGTAACATTGGAAATGAGGGTGTCCAAATTGGCACACTTCCTTTCGTGTAGCGTGGGCGTTATTTCGCCCCGTCTGTCATGAGACGGAACAGCTCCTGCTTCTGCTCCAGCACGCCCGGGAGCATTTCGATGTACTGTTCGGGGAATTTGGGGTTATGGAACCGGCGGAGGGTGCCGTCGGGGAGATTGACCTTGTTCATGCCCCCGCCCCCCAAAGAGAGGATGGTATGCACTTCCTCCATCATGTAGATGTTGTACAGGCAGTCCAGGTTGTCCCGGCTCCAGCCCACGTTCTCGAAGCTGCCGGACATGTATTTCTGGCGGTAGAGGTAATAGGGCTTGTAGCCCAGCGCACGGAGGGTCTGCTCCGCGTAGGCGACCATTTCGGCGACGTCCCCGGCGGAGGGGAGATTCTCCCGCTTTTCAAACAGGTCGGCTCCTTTTTTCAGGGCGAGGGTGTGGACGGTGATGTTGGCGGGATTCAAAGTCGCCACGGCGTCCAGACTGCGGCGGAAGCCCGCCGTGGTGTCTGCGGGAAGGCCCGCAATCAAATCCATATTGATGGCACTGAAACCTGCATCCGCCGCTTCGCCGTAGGCGCGAAGCACGTCCGCCGCCTTGTGGGGCCGCCCGCAGGCGCGTAAGACGGCGTCCTCCATGGTCTGGGGGTTGATGCTCATGCGGTCAGCGCCGCCGGAACGGATGATTTGGAGCTTTTCTGAGTCCAGCGTATCCGGGCGGCCGCCCTCTACGGTGAATTCCACGCACCGGGACAGATCGAAATTGTCCCGGATGATGCGCAGCAGGCGCTCCATCTGAGGGGCGGAGAGGGTCGTGGGGGTGCCGCCGCCGATGTAGAGGGTGCGGACGGTTCTCCCGGACTGCGCCAGAAGTCTGCCCGTTACCGCAATTTCCTGTTCCAGCGCCCGCAGATAGGGTTCCAGCAGTTCCGTTTTCCTGCCGATGGTGCGGCTGACGAAGCTGCAATAGGTGCAGCGGGTGGGGCAGAAGGGAATGCCGACGTACAGTGACAGGTCGTTGGGCTGCAAGAGGTTTACCACCCGGACTGTGGAGACCGAGCAGTCGACGGCCAGCCTGCGGCGGTCGTCGGTGACGTAATACACATCCCGCAGCAGCTCGTCTGCGGACTTGGGTGTGCCGCCCCCCAGCAGATGCTTGGTAGTGATTTTCGTGGGTCGGACGCCGGCCAGTGCGCCCCATGGGGGCGTAACGGGCAGCAGCTGTTTCGCGGCCAGATAATAGCTCTGCTGCAATGCCCGGCGGCGCAGACGGACGGTTTCGTCCGCCGCCTTGATCCGCCGGGTAGCCGCGGCAGTGGTGCCGTTTACAGTGATTTTCGTGACGGCGGTAAGCCAGACCTTTCCCCGGTGGAGGGACGAAACCGCCTCCCCTTCCGTGTTGTCGGGAAACAGGGACAGCTGTAACTGCTCCACGGCATAGCGGTCGTCATGACCGTGTAGTGTCAGTTTCATAAGAACCTCGGTTATCGTAGATAAGGGTTATACCGCTTTTCCTCCGCCAGCGTCGTATCCATGCCGTGGCCGGGGTAGACCCGGTAGTCGGTGGGAAGCCCCGCCAGACGGCGCAGAGAGGCTCGCATGGCCGCGCCGCTGCCGCCGGGAAGGTCGGTACGGCCGCAGGAACCGGCAAACAGGGTATCCCCGGAGAACATGGCGTCGCCAATCAGCAGGCACACGGAGCCAGGGGTATGGCCGGGGGTGCGGATAACGGAGATCGTCAGCCCCGCGAGGTGCAGGGTGTCCCCCTCGTCGTAGGTTTTGGTATAGTAGAGCGGCCCCGCCGTCATCTGGGGCGGCAGGGTCAGCTCGTCGGCGCAGAGATAGACGTCGCAGCCGGTCTCGGCGGCGATCTCCTTTACGCCGCCCACATGATCAAAGTGCCCGTGGGTCAGCAGGATCGCTTCCACGGTCAGCCCCAGCGCGTTCACCTCGCTCAGCACCTTTTCCGGGGTGTAGCCGGGGTCGATGACACAGCAGGTCTCCGACGCACTGTCGTGGACGATATAGCAGTTGGTTCCGTAAGCCCCAAGGGTCAGCGTGTGAATGTTCAGCATACTATCACCTACCGGGTGTGAATTTTGTCATTTTCTTCTGGGGGTGTCCATCAGCTGCTCCGTGTCCAGAATCAGAGTCACGGGGCCGTCGTTGACGGATTCCACCTTCATGTCCGCGCCGAAGCGGCCGTGCTGAGGGGGATATCCCAGACTGGCGCAGTCGGCAAGGAACTGCTCATACAGCCGCTCCCCCAGTTCCGGGTTCGCGGCGTCGGTAAAGCTGGGGCGGCGGCCTTTGCGGCAGTTGCCGTAGAGGGTGAACTGGCTCACCACCAGCACCTCGCCGCCCACCGCGTCCAGTCCCAGATTCATTTTGTCGTTTTCGTCGGTAAAAATCCGGAGTCCCAGCGCTTTTTCCGCCAGATACCGGCATTCCTTTTCGGTATCGTCGGGGCCGACACCGAGAAGGATGAGGAAGCCTTTTCCGATTTTTCCCACCACCTCGCCGTCAATGGCGACGGCGGCGGAATTGACTCTTGTCAGTACAGCGCGCATAGCGTCTCTCTCCTTAATTCTGTCCTCTGCGGGAGCCGACCACGTCCCGGATGTTCAGCAGCTTCGTCCGCACGGATTCCAGCTCCGCCACGTCCTTGACTTCAAACCGGATGGTGATGGCGCTGCGGCCGCCGGGCAGGTCTTTGCCGCTCATTTCCTTGACCCGGACACGGGCGGTGGACAGCACCATGGCCACGTCCAGAATCAGCCCGTCACGGGTGATGCAGTCCAGCTCCAGCGTGGTCTCAAAGGGCTGCTCTTCCTGCGTCGCCCAGCGGACGCGCACCCAGCGGGCGGCCTGACGGGGGTCTTCCCGGTTCTGGGCGTTGGGGCAGTCCGCCCGGTGGATGCTGACGCCGAAGCCCTTGGTGATGAAACCCACAATGGGGTCGCCGGGGACGGGGGTGCAGCATTTGGCGAACTTGATCATGCAGGAATCGATATCCTCCACAATGACGCCGTTGACCGCGTGGCGGTTCTGGGTGACCGCTTCGGAATCGGGACGGAAGCGCAGGGGGCTTTGGGGCAGCTTTTCCGCGGTCTGCTGCTTCAGCGCCTTGTTGATATCGTCCCGGATGCGGCCGACGGCCTTGGCGGCGGTCAGTCCGCCGTAGCCGATGGCGGCGAACATATCGTCCCAGGTGTCGAAGGACAGCTTTTTCAGCAGCTGAGCTTCCAGCTCCGGGTCGGTGGCGGCGGTGAGGGGCAGCCCCACCCGCTTCATTTCGGACTCGAAGGACGCCTTGCCGTGGACGATGTTCTCTTCCCGCTTCTCCTTCTTGAACCACTGCTTGATCTTGGTTCTGGCCTGATTGCTCTTGCAGATGGTCAGCCAGTCCCGGCTGGGGCCTTTGGCGGATTTGGAGGTCAGCACCTCCACAATATCGCCGTTTTTCAGGGTGGTGTCGATGTTGGCGATGCGGTTATTCACCTTCGCGCCGATCATGGAATTTCCCACGCCGGAATGGATGGCGTAGGCAAAGTCGATGGGCGTGGAGCCGGCGGGCAGGGAAACGATCCGTCCCTTGGGGGTGTAGACGAACACCTCGTCGTCGAACATGTCGATCTTCATGGACTGGACGAACTCTTCCGCATCGGAATCCTGCTGGCTTTCCAGCAGACGGCGCACCCACTCGAAATCCTTCTCCGTGCCTGTGCCGGTACCCTGCTTGTACTTCCAGTGGGCGGCGATACCGTATTCGGCGGTCTCGTGCATCTGCCATGTGCGGATCTGCACCTCGAAGGGAATGCCCTGAGAGCCGATGACGGTGGTGTGCAGGGACTGGTACATGTTGGGCTTGGGCGTGGAGATATAGTCCTTGAACCGTCCCGGCACCAGACTGAACAGGTCGTGGACATGCCCCAGCACGTTATAGCAGTCGGGGATGGTGTCCACAATGACCCGGAAAGCGTAAATGTCGTACAGCTCGTCAATGGTCTTGCCCTGGGCAAGCATTTTCCGGTAGATGGAGTAGACGTGCTTGATCCGTCCGTAGGTGGTGTTGTGGATGCCTACGGAGGTCAGGCGCTGGGTGATCTTGTCCTGGATGGTGCGCATGAAGGCCTCGTCCTTCTCCTTGTGGGCCTGAAGGTAGGACATGATCTCGTTATACTCCATGGGGGCGAGGTACCGCAGAGCGGTATCCTCCAGCTCCCACTTGATCTTCTGCATACCAAGGCGGTGGGCAAGGGGCGCGTAGACGTCCATTGTCTCCCGGCACTTCTGAATCTGCTTTTCCGGCGTCTGGTACTGCATGGTGCGCATGTTGTGGAGCCGGTCGGCGATTTTGATCAGCACCACCCGGATGTCCTTGCTCATGGCCATGAACATCTTGCGCAGATTCTCCATCTGCGCCTGCTCGGAGGAGGAGAAGTTTGCCCGGGTCAGCTTTGTGACGCCCTCCACCAGCTCCGCCACGGTGGGGCCGAAGATTTTTTCAATGTCCTCATGGGAGGCGTCGGTGTCCTCGATGCAGTCGTGGAGCAGGGCGCCCAGAATGGCGTCGCAGTCCAGCCCCATCTCCGCCACGATCTGGGCGACCGCCAGCGGGTGGATGATGTAGGGGGAACCGTCCTTCCGTTTTTGCAGCTTGTGCTTCTGGTTGGCGTAATCCACGGCACGGTCGATGAGCGCCATGTCCGCGCCGGGCAGGTGCTTTTTGATTGCGTCGCACATAGACGCGTAATGTTCTTCAAAGGATTCCATTTCAAATTCAGCTCTCTTTCGCGTGCAGCAGCCGCTGCATGGTCTGGCTTCGGCTCAGGTCGGCCTTTCCTTCTCCGGGGGTCAGCCGGATGGAAACATATTTATGCTGCCGCTGGACGGTGAGCAGTCCCACATCCCGGAAAATATCCAGGCAGGTGAGCATCTGCCCCAGATTCAACGGTTGTCCCGACCAGCGGACGATCTTGCGGCACAGGCACATGGGTGATTCCTGCACAGGGTTCGCGGCGTCCAGATACCGCCATACCAGCGCCAGCATCTTCCGGTCAGGCAGCAGTGCCGCGGCCTCGCCGGAGGTCAGATTTCCCCGCTGCATATCCCGGTAGGGCGCCGCGTCGGGCAGGCACTCGGCATTGCAGCTGGGGCGGATGTCGATGACATTCATCTGCACGGTGCGCGTCCCCCGGAATTCGTTCACCTGAGGGGTAAAGGCCACGTCCACTAAGTCCCCCGGCTGGATGGACACCGTCTGGGGATTGGCGGAAAAATAGATGGCGTTCAGGTACGTATGTCCGCTGCATAGACGCAGGCGCATATGCCGTCCGCCGCCCACCATGCTGATGCGGTCGATGGTCAGATTCTTCATCATCAGCACCGGCTTGGGGCAGCCGTTGCCGCAGGGCTCCAGCATTTGCAGGGAGTCCACATTGTGCAGGGTCAGCAGCTCCGGGGAAACGGCGCAGTCCACGTCCAGAACGGTTCGCGGCACGTCGTCGGTGTAATACTGCGCGGCCAGCGCGCAGATCTGGCGGCGGAATTCCGGAATGTTGGCGCGGGAAATGGTAAAGCCCGCGGCCAGCTCATGGCCGCCGTAGCTTTCCAGCAGCGGAGACAGGGCGCTCAGGGAGGCAAACAGGTTGAAGCCCCCGTGGCTGCGGGAGCTGGCTTTGCCGTGCTCGCCGTCCAGACAGATCAGGAAGGTGGGGCAGGCGTATTCCTCGGCAATGCGGCTGGCCACGATGCCCACCACGCCCTGATGCCAGCTTTCATCCGCCAGCACGATGGCCTCCGGGGGCTTGCCCATGGGCAGCATGGACACGGCCTGCCGGTAAATTTCCGACTCCACGGCCTGCCGCTGCCGGTTCAGCTCGCACAGTCCCCGGGCGGCCTCGGCGGCCTTGTCCGGGTCGTCGGTGAGAAACAGCTCCACCGCAAGATCGATCTGTCCCATCCGTCCGGCGGCGTTGATGCGGGGCGCCAGCATGAAGCCGATGGAGGACGCGCTGACAGTCTCCGGGGCGCAGCCGCACTCCGCCATCAGCGCCGCGATGCCCGGGCGCTTGGTATGCGCCAGAGATTCCAGACCTCTCGCCACGAACACCCGGTTCTCCCCTTGCAGGGGCATCACATCCGCCACGGTGCCGAGGCATACCATGTCGGCGTATTCCTCCAACACCGTTTCCTGAGAGCCGCACAGGGCGGAAGCCAGCTTGAAGGCCACGCCCACGCCGGAGAGATTCTTATGGGGATAGCCGCCGTCGGGGCGGTGGGGGTCTACCACGGCAACTGCGGCGGGCAGCGTCTGCTTGCACTCATGATGGTCGGTGATGACGAGATCAATGCCCAGCTGCTTACACAGCTCCGCCTCGCTCACGGCGGTGATGCCGCAGTCCACGGTGACGATCAGCTTGACGCCCTCGGCGTGGAGCTGGTGGATAGCGATGGGATTCAGGCCGTAGCCCTCCTCCAGACGGCCGGGAATGTAGCTCACCACATCCGCGCCGTGGCGGCGGAGAAAATCCGTCAGCAGGCAGGTGGCGGTGATGCCGTCCACGTCGTAGTCGCCGAACACGGCGATCTTCTCACCCCGGGACATGGCAAGTCCCACCCGTCCGGCAGCCTTGTCCATATCCGTCATCAAAAAAGGGTCAAGCAGGGGCGCGTTGCAGTCTAAGTAAGCTCTGGCCTGTCGATCATCCCCGATCCCCCGGGAGGCCAGCACCATGGCGGCCAGCGGAGCGTAGCCGCTGCCAACCAATGCGTTGACAGCCCCCGCCTCCAGCTGGGACACCTTCCAAATTCCGTATTTCACGATTCATGCACATCCAGTAATAACATTTTCCTTATATTATAGCAAAAATGAACGGGATGTACAATAGGCAGTTGGGAATTTTCTTGTTTAAGGGATTTCAGGGGTATCTCCCCGCTCCCGCCCCGGCGTGACCTGCATGATGGTCACGGCGAGCAGAGGGGCAAAGATCATGCCGCCCACGCCCCAGAGCTTGTAGCCGACGTACAGCGCCATCAGCGTCACCAGGGGGTCAAGCCCCAGATGCCGCCCCACCAGCTTCGGCTCCAGCATGGAGCGGGACAGGGTGACCACGGCATAAACGCCCAGCAGGCCGATTGCCCTCGCGCCCTCTCCCTGCAAAAAGCAGATCACCGCCCATGGCACCAGCACGGTGCCGGTACCCAGCACGGGCAGTGCGTCCACCAGCGCGACCACCAGCGCCCACAGCGGGGCGTAGGCGATCCGCAGCACCACGAACCCCAGCGTCAGAATGGTGAACGTCACGCCCATCAGCTTCAGCTGCGCCGTCAGCCACCCGCCCACGGCATTTTTCATACGCTTCAGGGCGTCCGCGGCGGGCTTGAGCTTTTCCTCGGGCAGACGTTTTTTCAGCCAGCTTTTGATCTTCGGCAGCCGGGCGGAGATCAGGAAGGAGGAGATCACCGCCGTTCCCAAACTCAGCGCGCCGTCGGGAATGTGGCTCAGAATGTTTCCCGCCAGCCCCAGAATATACCGGATGACCTTGTCCAGCAGAGATGTTCCATTGGAGAAGAAGGAGGTCACGTTCTCGCTGAGCAGGGGCTGCACGCTCTGGGGCGTGTGGGACGCCAGCTCCAGCAGCCAGCTTTGCAGCAGGCCGATGCCGGATTTTGCCGTATCCTCCAGATCGGGCAGCACCCCCGCCACCCTTCGCAGCTCCCGCAGAGCAAAGGCGCAGAGAATCAGCACCAGCATGGCAAGAAAGCAGAAGGCCATACTGACGCCGATGCCGGAGCACACACACCGTGGAACCCGCCGTTTCTGGAGGAAGCCCACCATCGGCTCCGCCGCGAAGGCCAGCAGCGCCCCCAGCAGAAAGGGAAAGCAAAGCGGCAGAAGAAACCGGGCAGCCAGCCACACGGCAAAAAACGCCGCCAGCAGGGATATGCTTTTTTTCACCGCGGGACGCAAAAAGATTCCTCCTTTCCGACAAAAACTCTGGTGATATGGGGTTGCATTCTAAGAAAAGTATGTTACAATACATTGTGGAGAAGCAGGTGTTGTTCTGTCACACACAAATTGAACCAGTTTTAAGGAGGTCCGACATGTCGACCAAACCCAAATACTATATTGTGGAGTCTTCCGCCCTGCCGGAGGTTTTCCTGAAGGTTGCGGAGGCAAAGCGTCTGCTTTCCACCGGTGAAGCCTCCACCGTCAACGAAGCCACCCGCATGACCGACATCAGCCGCAGCGCATTCTACAAGTACCGGGACGCCGTGCTGCCCTTCCAGAGCATGATGACCGGCCGCATCATCACCTTCCAGCTGCTGCTCCACGATGAGCAGGGACTCTTGTCCGAGATCCTGGGCGTCTTTGCCGACGCCGGCGCCAATATCAGCACCATCAATTCCATCGTCCCCACAAACGGTACGGCGGTCGTGACCATCTCTGCGGAGACCATCGACCTGACCATGACGCTGGAGGAACTGATGAACCGCCTGCTGGCCAGCGGCTACGAGCGGGTCTCCATGGTGGAGGGCTGCGGCCAGTGCGCCATGCGGGGCTCCATTCTGGATGTGTTCCCGCCCAACGAGGGCAACGCCCTGCGCATCGAGTTTTTTGACACGCAAGTGGACAGCATCCGCCGGTTCGACTGTATCAGCCAGCGGAGCATTGAGCGGCTGTCCACGGCCCGTATCGCCCCGGCCACCGAGTGCCTGGTGACCGACCGGGAAGCGGCGGCGGAGCGGCTCCGCCGGGCCATCGAGACCGGCGCGGGGGAGCGGGCGCAGGCGGAGGAGCCTCAGGCGCGGGAGACCACGCTGGATAACGGCGATACGCTGCCGGCGCTGGACGAGTTTCTTTCCGAACTGGACGCGCTGGAACTGAGCGAAGACCTGCTGGACGGCAAACCTGCCAAGCTGGGCAAGACGGCCAAAGCCGCGAAGGAAGCCCGCCCGGAGGAAGAAACGGCGGAGGCCTTCCGGAAGGACGTGCCCGACGAGCGTCGCCATCTGGACGAAGCCGCGCTGGTGGAAGCGGGACAGACCCTGCGCACCGCGCCCATGTGGATGAACGTGCTGTGCGAGAAGACGGTTTCCGCGCTGGATTATCTGGACGACCCCATCCTTCTGTGCGACCGGCCCGAGCAGTACGCCGGGCGCATGAAGGTTTTGCAGGAGGAATTTGCCGAGGCCTATGAGGACGCCCGGCTGCGGGGAGACGCCTTCGACGAGCAAAAAAACCTGCGCTTCTCCTATGACGAGCTGCTGGTCGACTGGGAAAAGCGGCCCGTGGTATCGCTGAGCGACAACGTCGCTGGGACGGCTCCTGCCGGATAAGCTGATCGCCTTCGGCTCCAAGCCGCCCATGCCCTATCAGAACCAGCTGGCCGCGCTGGGCAAGGACATCAGGGCGTGGAAGGAACAGAACTGCGCCATCATCCTGCTGACCGGCGGCGAAAACCGGGGCCGAAGGCTGCAGAAAACGCTGGAGGAGATGAACATCCCCTCCGTGTACTGCGAATCGCTGGACGGCAACATCATCCTGCGGGAGGTGGTGCTGCTGCCGGTCTCCTACAACAAGGGCTTCCTGCATCCGGACGCGCACCTGTGCGTGCTCAGCGATACGGATATTTTCGGCTCCGCCTATCACCGGGCCCGGAAGAAGCAGAACGCGGGGGAGCGGATTTCCAGCTTTACCGACCTGAAGCCCGGCGACTACGTGGTGCACGACCTGCACGGCGTAGGCGTTTATCTGGGCGTGACCCAGATGAAGGGCGACGGCGTGACCCGGGACTATCTGCAAATTCAGTACGCCGGAAACGACAAGCTCTACGTGCCCGCCGACCAGTTCGACCGGGTGCAGAAGTTCATCGGCGCGGAGCACAGCCTGCCCAAGCTGAACCATCTGGGCGGCGGCGAGTGGGAGCGTCAAAAGAGCAAGGTGAAGGCGGGGCTGAAAAAGCTGGCCTTCGATCTGGCGGCG
>ERZ826220.1523-NODE-1523-length-22813-cov-16.848669_pt1 | contig 22813 bp, 23 predicted proteins | sample MGYA00519927_ERZ826220 | MGnify/ENA primary metagenome ERZ826220 (study PRJEB31778, sample SAMEA3449225) | human gut metagenome | biome: human gut; feature: human-associated habitat; material: faeces | place: United Kingdom | collected 2010/2012 ... | reverse complement strand
CGCGTGCGCGTGACCTGATGGCGGAGCGGCGCGCGGCCTATGTCGTCACGCCGAATCCGGAGATTGTGATGCTCTGCCGCGAAGATCCCGCGGCCATGCAGGCCGTGCAGGGTGCGGACCTTGTCCTGCCGGACGGCATCGGTGTGATCTACGGCGCGAAAATTCTCGGCACGCCGCTGCGTGCAAAGCTGCCGGGCATCGACTTTGCCTCGGCGCTGATGGCGCAGATGGGGCAGGAGGGCAAGAGCGTGTTCCTGCTGGGCGCCAAGCCGGGTGTCGCAGATGCGGCGGCGGAGAAAATGCGCGCGCGCTTTCCCGGTCTCGTCATCGCCGGGACGAACGACGGCTATTTTCAGGATGATGACCCCGTGGTGGAAAAAATCAACGCCGCGCAGCCGGATCTGCTGCTCGTGTGCCTCGGCGCGCCGAAGCAGGAGCTCTGGATGCAGCGCAACGCGCCGCGTCTTCGCGTCGGCCTCATGGCCGGTCTCGGCGGCAGTCTGGACGTGTTCGCCGGCAATGTCAAGCGCGCGCCGAAGTTTTTCCAGAAGCTCGGGCTCGAGTGGTTTTACCGGCTCGTTAAAGAGCCGAAGCGTATCGGCCGCATGATGAAGCTGCCGAAATTCCTGTTTGCGGCCATCGGCTGCAAGCTCCGGGGGAAGAAACGCCATGGCGAAAGGTAAACTGATTGTACTGGAGGGCATTGACGGCAGCGGAAAATCCGCGCAGTACCGCCGCCTGTGCGCTCGTTTTGACGAGATGGGCATGGCCTATCACCACATCGTCTTTCCACGCTACGACCAGGAGTCGTCGGCGCTCATCCGCATGTATCTCAACGGCGCGTTCGGCGCGCACCCGTCGGATGTCAATGCGTATGCCGCGTCCACGTTTTTCGCGGTCGACCGCTACGCGTCTTACCGCACCGACTGGGGCGAGATCTATGAAAACGGTGGCCTGATCCTCTCAGACCGCTACACGACTTCGAACGCCATCCATCAGGGCTCCAAGCTCCCGGAGGCGGAGCTGCCGGCCTTTTTTGACTGGCTGTACGATCTGGAGTATGGCAAGATGGGCCTGCCGCGCCCGGATCTGGTGCTCTATCTGGATGTCGACCTGCCGACCTCGCTCAAGCGGATGCAGCACCGGCAGGAAAAGCACAACACGAAGGCCGATATTCATGAGCAGGACGTGGCCTATCTGGAAAACTGCCTGCGCATCGGTCGCCTCGCTGCCGCACATTACGGATGGACGGTCGTGCCGTTCATGAAAGACGGCGCGGAGCGCGAGCTGGAAGAAAAGCACGAGGAGATCTTCTCCATCATCCGAAGCGCGCTGTGAGCATTTCCGGGGAAAAGGATGCCATGCGCGCGCAGCTGCGCGCCCGGCTTTCGCAGAGCGACCCGGCGGAGAACGCCGCGTGCGATGTGCGCATCACGCAGCAGGTGCTCTCGCTGCCGGCGTTTCAGGCGGCGGAGCGGATCTTTGCCTACTGCAGCGTTGTGCCCGAGGTGGACACGCATGCCATCCTTGCGCAGGCGCGGCGGCGCGGCAAGACGGTCGCGCTTCCGGTCACGCAGCCGGACGGGCGAATGCAGTTTGCGCGCTATGACGGCGCGCTCGTGCCCGGGCGCTTCGGCATCCCGGAACCGCCGCGCGGCGCGCAGATCCTATTGCCGCAGTCCGGTGACCTGATACTCGTCCCGGCGCTGGCGTATGACCGCGCAGGACGGCGTCTCGGCCGTGGCGGCGGGTACTATGACCGCTTTTTGGCGCGTGTGGACTGCTGCACCGTGGGGCTGATCCGCGCGGCGTTTCTGCTCGACGCGCTGCCGGCGGAGTGGAACGATGTGCCGGTTTCCGCCGTCATAACCGAGGACGGCGTTTTTTGCCCACAGGAAAAACCGGGGCTCCCGGAGGAGCCCCGATCCTTCACCGGCCGTTAGCAGCCGCAGCCGCAGCCGTTATTGTTGTTGTTCTCGCAGCCGCAGTTGCCCCAGCCGCCGCAGCAGAAGAGCAGGATCAGAATGAGGATGATCCAGAGACAGCTATTATTATTTCCGCAGCACATAACCAAAACCCTTTCTCCGCGCAACTGATTTTTGCGTGGCCAGACCCCGCGCGGTGCATGGATCTGGCGCAATGTTTTCCGGCGTGACCGGAGAAACGGCGCCGTTTCCGTCCGTCGCCTTATCTTATGCCCCTCGGGGCATGGGGGTTCCTCCGCCGTGTGGGCGGCAGGGACGAATTCCATGTTGACAGGGAGACCGAACCATGTCTGATCACTTTAAGAACTTTGATGAGCTGTTCCGCGATGAGCGGGATTCGTCCCGTCCGCAGCGTCCGGCCCAGCAGCGTCCGGCAGCTGCACAGCCAGCCCGCCGCCGCCCGGCCCAGCCGCGTCCGGTGCAGCCAGAAGGACAGCGCCCCGCGCGTCCGGCGCAGCCGCATCCGGTGCAGTCGGAAGGACAGCGCCCCGCGCGTCCGGCGCAGCCGCATCCGGTGCAGCCGGAAGGACAGCGCCCCGCGCGTCCGGCGCAGCCGCATCCGGTGCAGCCGGAAGGACAGCGCCCCGCGCGCCCGGCTCAGCCGCGTCCGGTGCGTCCGGATGCCCAGCAGCGCGCGGCTGCACATCCGCACGCCGTGCAGCCGGAGGGGCAGCCGCGTCCTGTCCGCCCCCGTCCCGCGCAGCCGCATGCCCAGCCCCGCCCGGAGCAGTCTCGGGAGCTGCACGCCGAACAGCCGCCGCGGCCGGTCCGTCCGCGCCCGGAGGGCCAGCAGACGCACGCCGTGCGGCCGCGGCCGGTCTCGCGCCCTGCACCGGAGGCGGAGGTGCAGGCAGAGCCCATCGAGCGCCCTGTACGCCCGGCTGAGCCGGAAGTGCCGCGCCGCGCCGGACGCAGCGGCTGCCTTGGCGGCCTGATCTATTTTGCCTTTGTCGTCAGCATCAGCATCATTCTCGCCTGCGTCGGCTGGATGGCAGCGTCGGACGTGCTCGCGCTCAACAAAGAGCCGGTCACGGCGACGGTCACGCTCGACAAGGCGGAGTTCAAGGACGTCACCATTTCGTACACGGATGCCGACGGCAACGCCAAGGAGCGCTCCGGCCATCAGGTGAGCGTGGGCTATGTGGCAAAGCAGCTCAAGGACGCTGGCATCATCAAGTATAAGGGCCTCTTCGAGCTTTACTGCAGCGTCTCGCACGCGAAAACGAAGATCGACCCCGGCACGTACGAACTGAGCACAAACTACGATTACCGTGCCCTCGTCAAGAAGATGCAGATCGGCTCTGGCGCCATGGTCACGACCAAGGTCACCATCCCCGAGGGCTATACGATGGAGCAGATCTTCCACAAGCTCGAGGATGAAAACGTCTGCTCGTATGACGACCTCATGGACGCGGCGGCCAATTATTCGTACAACTACTCGTTCATCGACCAGAGCATGCAGGGAGATGCCAAGCGCCTCGAGGGCTTCCTGTTCCCGGACACGTATGAGTTCTATCAGGGCATGCAGGCATCGAGCGCCATCAACAAGTTCCTGGAGAACTTCCACGACCGCATCACGGCCGAGATGCTCGAAAAGGCGGACGAGCGCGGCATGACCATGCAGGAGGTCGTCACAGTCGCATCCATGATCGAGAAGGAAGCGGCCAACGACGATGAGCGCGCCATGATCGCCGCCGTCATCTATAACCGTATCGCTGCGGGCATGCCGCTGCAGATCGACTCGACGATCATGTACGTCCTGCCGGAGCACAAGGATGTGCTCACCGTGGAGGACACGAAGATCGACAGCCCGTACAACACCTATCAGAACAAGGGCCTGCCGCCCACGCCGATCGCGAATCCCGGCCTTGCGTCCATTAAGGCGACGCTCTCGCCGGCGAGCACGCAGGCGCTGTACTACGCGCTCGACGCCGAGTCCGGCACGCACAAGTTCTTCACGAGCTATGGCGAGTTCCAGGCGTTCGTGGCCAAACAGAGTTATTCACAATAAGCGGGGATCGAACATGAACAAACCGGAATTGTTATGCCCTGCCGGAGATCTGGAGCGCCTGCAAATGGCGCTCCATTTCGGTGCAGACGCAGTATATCTGGCCGGTGCGCAGTTCGGCATGCGCGCCGGAGCCGAAAATTTCACGCCGGACGGCATCCGCGCGGCCGTGCAGCTTGCGCACGCGCAGGGCGCCGCCGTGCACGTGACGTGCAACACATTGCCGCGTGATGACGAGATGGTGCAGCTGCCAGCGTATCTGGAGCTGCTCGACGATGCGGGGGTGGATGCGATCATCGCGGCCGATCTCGGCGTTATTACGCTTGCCAAGCGCTATGCGCCGCACGTCGCGCTGCACGTCAGCACGCAGTTCGGCGTGGTCAATTCGGCGGCGGCGACGGCGCTGCACGATCTCGGCGCGCAGCGGGTCGTGCTCGCGCGCGAGCTCTCGCTTGCCGAGATCGCCGCCATCCGCGCCCACACGCCGCCCGAGCTGGAGCTCGAGGCGTTCGTGCACGGGGCAATGTGCGTGTCGTTTTCCGGCCGCTGCCTGCTGTCGAACTATCTCACCGGGCGCGATGCCAACCGCGGCCGCTGCGCCCAGCCCTGCCGCTGGAAGTACGGCCTCACGGAGTCCAAGCGCCCCGGCCAGGTGTTTGACATCACGGAGGACGAGCGCGGAACGTATATCTTCAACTCCCGCGACATGTGCATGATCGACCACCTGCCGGAGCTGCTGGCGGCCGGCATCACGAGCCTGAAGATTGAGGGGCGTACCAAGAGTGCCTATTACGTCGGCGCGGTCACGAATGCCTACCGCCACGCGCTCGATGATGCCATCGCCGGCCGTCCGCTCGACCCGGTCTGGCAGCGCGAGGTGCTGCAGATCAGTCACCGGCCGTACAGCACCGGGTTCTATTTCGGTCAGCCGGGGCAGTATACGGCAAACTCCGCCTACTTTGCCGGGGCGGAGGTCTGCGCCGTCGTGGAGGGCACCGCGGCCGATGGGCGCGCCGTGCTGACGCAGCGCAACAAGTTCGCCGTTGCCGACACGCTCGAGCTCGTTACGAACACCGCCCCGCCCGTGACCTTCACGGCGCAGGACCTGCGCGACGCAGACGGGCTCCCGCTCGAGAGCGTGCCGCACCCGATGCAGCGCTTTACCATGCCGCTGCCGTGCAAGGCAGCGCCTTTGTCGCTCGTGCGGCGGAAATTACCCGCCGAAACGGTTGACATCCGGCTCGAATGTGGTAAAATAGAAAAGTCCAGAACATAACGCTTGGATGGAGAAAAGCTGTGCAGCACCCGGTCAGCAGAGAGAAGGGGACGGTGGAAGCCCTTCGGCCGGCAGCATGGCGGCCGCTCCGGAGCGGCCTGGGACGACCGGGACGTCTGTCCGCGTTAAGGACGACTTGAGACGCCGCGTGAGCGGCAATCAGGGTGGTACCGTGAATGCTCGAATGCCTTCGCCCCTGTCCATGGGGTGGAGGCATCTTTTTTTGAAAGGAGACGTGTTATGGACTGTCTGCGTTGTCACAGTGAGATGGAGCATCTGGGGCATGAGTCCCTGCAGCTCGGGCAATACGGTTTTTTGACCGGCCACCTGTCCAACCTCTTTTCCGGTGCGCTGGAGGTCGATATTTATGCCTGCAGGCACTGCGGCAAGCTGGAGTTTTACCGCGCGGACGCGCCCAGCCTTTCCGAGCGGCTGCAAAAAGAGTGAAGCAAGAGAATTTGAATTGGAGGATAGATGATTATGAAACCATATGGTCTGAATGAACTGCGCGAGATGTTCCTGCGCTTTTTCGAGACGAAGGGGCACCTGCGTCTGCCGAGCTTCTCGCTCATCCCGCAGGATGATGCGAGCCTGCTGCTCATCAACTCCGGCATGGCGCCGATGAAGCCCTATTTCAAGGGCGACAAGGAGCCGCCGCGCCACCGTGTCTGCACCTGCCAGAAGTGCATCCGCACCGGCGACATTGAAAACATCGGCAAGACCGCGCGCCACGGCACGTATTTTGAGATGCTCGGCAACTTCTCTTTCGGCGACTACTTCAAGCATGAAGCCATCGCTTGGTCGTGGGAGTTTCTGACGAGCCCGGACTGGGTCGGCCTCGATCCCGAGCGGTTGTATCCGTCCGTGTATGAGAAGGACGACGAGGCATTTAATATCTGGCGCGACGAGATTGGCATCCCCGAGAGCCGCATCACCCGCCTCGGCAAGGACGATAACTTCTGGGAGCACGGCTCCGGCCCGTGCGGCCCCTGCTCGGAGATCTATTTTGACCGCGGCGAGGAATACGGCTGCGGCAAGCCGGACTGTGCGCCCGGCTGCGACTGTGACCGCTATATGGAGGTCTGGAACAACGTCTTTTCCCAGTTTGACAACGACGGCAACGGCAACTACTCTGACCTCATTCAGAAGAACATCGACACCGGCATGGGCCTCGAGCGTCTGGCCGTTGTCTGCCAGGGCGTGGATTCGCTCTTCGATGTGGACACCGTTATGAACATCACCCACAAGGTCAGCGAGATCACCGGTGCGCACTATGGTGACAGCCACAAGACGGACGTGTCCCTGCGCGTCATCACCGACCACATCCGCGCCTCCGTCATGATGATCTCGGACGGTATCCTGCCGTCGAACGAGGGCCGCGGCTACGTGCTGCGCCGTCTGCTGCGCCGCGCGGCGCGCCACGGTAAGCTCCTCGGCGTCAACGAGCCGTTCCTGTATCAGATCGTGGACATGGTCGTGCACGAAAATGAGTGCCAGTACCCCGAGCTGCGCGAGAAGCAGGTGTATATTACCCGCGTCATCCGCAACGAGGAGGAGAACTTCGCCAAGACTATCGACGCCGGCATGCACATCTTTTCCGACCTGCTCGCCGAGCATCAGGCCAAGGGTGAGCGCGTGTTCTCCGGCGCGGATGCGTTCAAACTCTATGATACCTACGGTTTCCCGATCGACCTGACCCGCGAGATGGTGCAGGAGCAGGACATGACCGTGGATGAGGACGCGTTCCAGGATCTTATGGAGCAGCAGCGCGTGCGCGCGAGAAAGGCGCGCGAGGCGCTCGGCGATCTGGCATGGGCCGGCGTGGACCTCGGCCTCGACCCGACGCCGACGCAGTTCACCGGCTATGACCACACGGTCGATCAGGGCACGATCCTGGCCATCGTCTGTGATGGGGAGGTCTGCTCGGAGATCGACGAGGGCAAGCAGGGCGTGCTCGTGCTCGACTGCACGCCGTTTTATGCCGAGATGGGCGGCCAGGTGGCCGACCACGGCGTCATTGAGACCGACGGCGCGCTCTTCCAGGTGACGGACGTCCAGAAGGATAAGGCCGGCAAGTTCCTGCACTACGGTGTGATGCACTCTGGCCATCTGCAGGTCGAGCAGACCGTCACGGCGCGCATAGATACCGACCGCCGCAAGGCGATCATGCGTGCGCACTCGGCCACGCACCTGCTGCAGGCTGCGCTGCGTGAGGTGCTGGGCGACCATGTGCATCAGGCGGGCTCGCTCGTCGAACCGGACCGTCTGCGCTTTGACCTGACGCATTTCTCGGCCATCACGCCCGATGAGCTGGAGCGGGTCAATGAGATCGTCAGCGACTGGATCCTCGACGGCATGGACGTCACCGTGTCCGAGACGTCCATGGCGCAGGCCAAGGCCAGCGGCGCGACGGCACTCTTCAGCGAGAAGTACGGCGATGTCGTGCGCGTGGTGAACATGGGCGGCAAGTCCATCGAGCTCTGCGGCGGCACGCATGTGGATAACACCGCAAAGATCGGCCCGTTCCGCATCACGGGCGAGAGCTCGGTCGCTTCCGGTGTGCGCCGCGTGGAGGCAATCACCGGCAAGGCCTATCTGCGCGAGATGGAGGCCGTCAACCGCCGTATGTACGCGGCGGCCGAGGTGCTGCACGCCAAGCCCGCCGACCTGATTGCGAAGGCGAAGGGCTTCACAGCGGAGCTCAAGGAGGCGCGCCAGAGCGTCGAGCGCATGAAAGAAAAGATCCTGCACAGCGACGTCGACCGCTTCCTCTATGCCTCGAAGAACATCGGCGGCATCAAGGTCATCACGACGACGCGCACCGACCTCGAGGCCGGTGACCTGCGCAAGCTCGGCGACTTCCTGCGCGATAAGGATCCGGACACGGTCGCAGTGCTCGCGACGGCGACGGAGAGCAAGGTCACGTTCGTGGCCGTCTGCGGCAAGAACGCCGTGGCCAAGGGCATCCGCGCGGGCGATCTTGTGCGCGCCGTGTCGGCGGTCACCGGCGGCAAGGGCGGCGGCAAGCCGGACTCCGCCATGGGCGGCGGCAGCGAGGTGCTGAAGATCGACGACGCGCTGGCTATCGTGGACGATTTTGTGGCGGACAAGCTGGGACTGTAAGGAGGTTACCATTATGAACGATTGCCTGTTTTGTAAGATCGCGGCGGGGGAGATCCCCTCTACCTGCCTGTACAATGACGACGATGTCTATGCCTTTCGCGACATCAATCCCCAGATGCCGGTGCATTTTCTCGTGATTCCGAAGCAGCACATCGACTCGGTCGCGGCCATCACGGCGGAAAACTCCGCTGTGGTCGCCAAGTGCTTTGAGGTCATCGCGAAGCTCGCCGCGCAGGAGGGCCTGACCGGCGGCTACCGCGTCATCTCCAACTGCGGCGACGATGCCGGCCAGACCGTGCATCACCTGCACTTCCATGTCCTCGGCGGCGCGCCGATGGGCGAGAAGCTGCTGTAAAGGCAACAAAATTCGGCGGCGGGCCTTGTTCCCGCCGTCGTTTTTGTTTATAATGTCCCCAGAGAAAGAGAGGGAGACGGCGTGCGAAAGCTGGCATACTGCGCAGGCGGATTTTCGGCTGCGATTTTTCTGGCGCACTTTCTGCTGCCGGCGCGTTGGGTGCTGCCCGGTGCGCTCGCAGCGGTCGTGCTCGCACTCGTGACGCTGCTGCTCCCGGGGCAGACGCGCCGCCGGGTCATGGTGGCGCTGCTGTCGGCGGCCATCGGCTTCGGGTGGTACGCTGCGGCCACGGCCATGCGCCTGACACCCGCGCAGAACGTCTCCGGTGATGTGCAGACGGTCACGGCGCGCGTGACGGAGTATCCCGTTGCCTATGAGCGCAGCTATGGTCTGACCGTCGTGCTCACGAGCCCGAATGTGCCCGACTGCAAGGCGCGGCTCTATGTCTCCGATGCGGGCGCAGCCGACCTGCATCCTGGCGACGAGATCACGGCGGACGTGAAGCTCCGTCCATCCACGCTGCGCTACGGGGAGGAGACGGACTCCTATATTTCCAAGGGCATTTACCTCATCGGCAGCGTGCAGGACAAAACGCTCGAACGCACCGGCGTCTGGAGCCGCAGCTGGCTCTACTGGCCGAAAACCGTCGCCCAGTCGCTCAAAGCGAGCGCGCAGGCTGCCTTCCCGGCGGATGTGCTGCCGTTTGCGCAGGCACTCATGCTCGGCGATAAATCCGCGCTCTACGCGCAGGATCTCGACATTCCGCTCAGTACGACCGGCATCATGCACACGGTCGCGGTCTCCGGCCTGCATCTGGCGTTCCTGCTGGGCTTTTTGCGTCTGTTCACCGGCAACCGGCGCACGACGGCGATCATCGGCCTGCCGCTGATGGTCGTGTTCGTCGTCATGGCAGGGTGCAGCCCGTCGGTGCTGCGCGCGGCATTTATGACGGCGCTGCTGCTCTTTGCGCCGCTGCTCGGGCGAGAGAACGATCCGCCGACGTCGCTGCTGACCGCGCTGGCCATATTGCTCGCGGCCAACCCGTTTGCCGCGGCGAGCATCAGTCTGCAGCTCTCGTTTGCGTCCATGGCGGGCCTGTTTTGTGTCTCCGGTGCGCTGCACCGCGCGCTCGATGCGCGGCTGCTGCCCACGGATACAAAGCTCTCGCGCCCGCGGCGGAAGATCCGCGCCTTTTTCAGTGCCACAACGGCGAGCTCCGTCGGCGCCATGGTGTTTACCATGCCGCTTACGGCGCTGCATTTCGGCAATATTTCGCTCATCGCGCCGGTTACAAACCTGCTCATTTTGTGGCTGCTGCCGGCTGCGTTCATCGGCTGCTATCTCGCGGCGCTGCTCGGCCTTGTCTGGGCATGGGGCGGCATGGCCCTTGCATGGGTGACGGCATGGCCGCTGCGCTATATTCTCGCAGTGGCAAAGCTGCTTTCCGAACTCCCGGGCGCGGTGCTTTTCACCGGCAACCGCATGGTCGTCTGGTGGCTTGTGCTGGTATACGCCATGTTCGGCGCGGCGTGGCTGATCTCCCGCCGACGCAAGGTACGCTATTGGATTCCAGCTGCATGCAGCGTGCTGGCGCTGTGTGCGGTGCTGACGGTCAATGCCGTGCAGCTGCAGCGCACCTCAACCGTGACGGCGCTCGATGTCAGCCAGGGGCAGAGCATTGTGTTTTCCAGCGGACGGGCCTGCGCCGTGGTGGATTGCGGCGGCCGCTCCACCGCGGAGGATCCGGGTGACCTCGCGGCGCGCAAGCTGTTCGCACAGGGGCACCGGAGCCTCGACCTGCTCGTGCTCACGCATCCGCATGACGATCATGTCAACGGCGTGCTGCGCCTGATGCACTGGCTCCCGGTGCGGACACTCGTCATTCCGGACGCAGCGGATACGACGCAGGCCCCACTGAGCGACATTCTTGTGCTCGCGGAGGAAAACCATACGGCCGTCGTGCGCGTGGACGCCGAGCGGACGCTCACGGCCGGCGGCATCTCCGTGCACCTGTATCCGGAGCCCTGCGCCGGGCAAGAGGACGGCAGCATGATCGTGCTGACCTCCATCGGCACATATGACACGCTCGTGCCCGGCGACGTGGACACGACGGCAGAGGTGAAGTTTCTAAGCTCCTGCACCTATCCCAGCATTGAGCTGCTGCTCGTCGGCCACCACGGCTCCAAACGCTCCACCAGCGACGTATGGCTCGATGCCATTGTGCCGGATGCTGCGATCATCTCCGTCGGCTACAACAACTACGGCCATCCGACGGCCGAGACACTTGAGCGCCTGCAGGCGCACAACATACCGATCTACCGCACCGATCAGATGGGTGACATCACGGTGCATCTCTCGTGAGGAAACGCTATGGCAACAGGAAAAGGGAAAAAGAAGCAGGAAGTGTTGAATTACAAGGCGCAGGAGCGCAGCCTACGCGAGCAGGGGCCGGGACGGCTGTACCTGCTCTGGGGTCGGGAGGATTATCTGCGCGAGCAGTATCTGATAGAGCTCAAAAAGCTCTGTCTGCCCGGCGGGGAGGACGACTTCAGCTACCACCGGTTTGACGGCGCCGAGCTCGACTTTCAGGCGCTGGCGGACGCGGTGGACGCGGTGCCGTTTTTGTCCGAGCGCACGCTCATCGAGGTGCGCGGCTTCGATACGAACAAGTGCCGCGAGGAAGATGCGCAGGCGCTCGTCAAGGTCATCGGCGACCTGCCGGATTACTGCACGCTCGTGTTCGTCATGGGCACGGACTTTGAGCCGGACGGCCGCCTGAAGACGACGAAGGCATTCAAAAAATACGGGCAGCTCATCCAGTTCACCGCGCAGGGGGAGGCTGCACTTGAGAAATGGGTCGGCAAGCGGTTTAAGGCTCACGGCAAAAATATTTCATCCGAGGACGCCCGCCAGCTCATTTTCTTTACCGGCGGGCTGATGAACACCATGATCCCGGAGATCGACAAGATCGCGGCCTATGTGGAGGGCGACACGGTCACGCGCGCGGACATTCTGGCTGTGGCGCACCGGATGCCGGAGGCGGTGGCTTATGAGCTGACCGACCGTTTGGCCGATCAGGACTATGACGGCGCCATGCGCATCCTCGCAGACCTCCTCGCCGATAAGGCGAACACGCCGATCTTCCTGCTTGCCGTCATTGGCCAGCAGATGCGCAGGCTCTATGCCGCGCGGCTCGCGCGCCGTGCGGGCCTCGGTACGGGCGATCTGCGCGCGCTGCTCGGCCTGCAGTATGATTTCATCGCGGAAAATCTCCTGCGCTCGGCGCGAAAATTCTCCGGCCGCCAACTCGAGGAGGCGGTGCGCCTGTGCGCGCAGACGGACTTTGCCATGAAAAGTACCGGCGCAGACGATACCGAGCTGCTCAAGGAGCTGCTGCTGCGCATCGCTGTGGGGGGTGCGGCATGATCCGTATCCGCGAGGCCATCATCGTCGAGGGACGGTATGATAAAAACACACTCGCCCAGATCGTGGACGCGCCCATTCTGGAGACGTCCGGCTTCGGCATCTTTCATGACAGCCAGCGGCTGGCGCTGCTGCGCCGTCTGGCCGAAACGCGCGGCATCATCGTCCTCACGGACAGCGACGGGGCGGGCTTTGTCATCCGCAACTATCTGCGCGGGGCAATCGACCCGGCGCAGGTCAAGCACGCGTATATCCCGGACGTGGCTGGCAAGGAGCGGCGCAAGCGCATCGCCTCCAAGGAGGGCAAGCTCGGCGTGGAGGGCATGCGGCCGGAGGTGCTGCTCGAGGCGCTGCGCCGCGCGGGCGCGACCATTGAGGGCGAGGACGCGCCGCCGCCGGGCGCGCGCATCACGAAGGCGGACCTTTACGCCGCCGGGCTCACCGGCGGGCCGGACAGCCGCGCCGCCCGGCAGCGGCTGCTCGCGCAGCTCGACCTGCCCGAGCGTCTGAGCACGAACGCACTGCTTGAGGTGCTCAACGCGCTCATGACGCGCGAGGCATTCCAGAATCTGTACAAATAGCTGAAAATTCGCCGTATCTGAGGGAGAAAACGCCAGATACGGCGAAATTTTTCGTGCAAATGTGCCGGGGCTGTGGTATAGTACTGTACGGAATTATGTAAAGTAACCGGAAACCGGATATATGGAGGAACCAGCGTATGAAATGCCCGTTTTGCGGCTTTGCCGAGAGCAAGGTCATCGATTCCCGCCCGGCCGAGGAGGGCGCGACCATCCGCCGCCGCCGCGAGTGCCTCGCCTGCCAGAAGCGCTTTACGACCTATGAGATCATTGAGACGCTGCCGCTTGTCGTCATCAAGCGCGACGGCAGCCGCCAGAGCTTTGACAAGAGCAAGCTCATCAACGGTATGGTGCGCGCGTGCGACAAGCGCAAAGTACCTCTGCCGGTGCTTGAAAAGATCGCCGATGAGATCGAGCAGGAGCTGCAGAGCGCGCTCGAGCGCGAGATCACGACCGAGCAGGTCGGCGAAATGGTCATGAAGCGCCTCAAGGACGTCGACGAGGTCGCCTATGTGCGCTTTGCCTCGGTCTACCGCCAGTTCAAGGACATTGATACGTTCATGCAGGAGCTGACGAAGCTGCTCAACGACCGCGGCTAAAAAATATTGCCGAGCGTGATGCGCTCCCCGTCGGCGAGGCCCTGAATGCGCACGCGCAGCAGGGCAATGTCCGCCGCGGCGGACACGTCTCCGGTCTCCACGGTGCGGATGGCCCGGCGGAAACCCTCTGTCACGGCGTCTGTGCTCTCGTGCGGGAGCATACAGTGGGCATAGTCCTCGGCGCCACTCCAGCGAGCGGCCGCTGCGCGCAGCGTCTCGATCGTGCGCGCCGGGTCTCCGGCGGCGTAGCTTGTCTCCGCCTGCGCCACGGCATCGTCGAGCTGCGTGCACATCCGGTTCAGATACCAGAGGTTCCACGCGCACCCGGCGATGAGCACGAGCAGCAGCGCGCCTGCAAATAGTTCCTTTTTCATCCGAGCTCCTTTGCCGCAAAATAGATTTGCCCGGCGTCGTTCATCATCAGCAGATAGACGTCCTCGATGCACTGTGCGCCGCGCTGCTGCAACTGCTTTTGCAGCCAGCGCTCATCGCGCCCCATGCGCTTGAGATTGTCGCGCAGAATGCGGCCGTTATTGATGAGAATGGAAAAATAACCGGTGTCCTCGGTTTCGATCTGCATCTGCTCGGCCGTGACCGGCTGCTGTGCCGGGGCGAGGATGATGTTGAGCTGACCGTTGGTCTCGAGCACGGCGTATTCCACGCTCGCAATGTCGAGAATGCCCTGATTGCGCAGTTCCTGCGTCAGCTCGTCTAGTGTGAAGCGGTTGCGGTGCATGGCCTGCTGGGCGATGCGGCCGCGCTCGATGATGAAATTCGGCCGGCCGTAGAGCAGCTTGCGCAGGTGAATGCTCTTGTACGTCAGGCCGGAGAAGATCAGCTCGCAGCAAAACAGCACCAGCAACGGTATGAGCCCGTAACTCAGCGGCAGGGAAGGGTTTTGCAGCGGGATGGACGCGATGTCCGCAATGAGCACGGCCACCACCAGCTCGGACAGCTCCAGTTCGCCGAGCTGCCGCTTGCCCATGAGGCGCATGGCCACGATGAGCGCAAGAAAAATGATCAGTGTCCGGATGAGAATGATCGCCATGAGATTACCACCTTTCCAGGTTGGTTTAGTTTTTCCGGTTTGTACGGGTTCATACCCGGATAGGAGGTGCCCAAAATGAAGTTTACAAAAATGCAGGGCTGCGGCAATGACTATATCTATGTCAACTGCTTCACTGAGACGGTGCCCGACCCGTCGGCAGCGGCCATCCGCCTGTCTGACCGCCACTTCGGCATCGGCGGGGACGGACTGGTGCTCATCTGCCCGTCGGACGCCGCAGATTTCTGCATGGAGATGTACAATGCCGACGGTTCTCGCTCCGAGATGTGCGGCAATGCCATCCGCTGCGTGGGCAAATATGTCCATGACCGCGGCCTGACGGACAAGACAGAGCTCACGATCGAGACGCGCGCCGGTATCAAAACACTCTGGCTGAACGTGGTCGACGGCGCGGTCGAGACCGTGCGCGTGTGCATGGGCAGCCCGGAGTTCCGGCCGGAGAAGATCCCGGTCGCGGCGGCGGGGGAGACCTTCCTTGAGCAGCCAATCGACGTGCTGGGCGAGACATGGATCGTTTCGTCCGTGAACACCGGCAACCCGCACTGCGTCACTTACGTAGACGATGCCATGGCGCTGGATTTTCCGCGCATCGGCCCCGCGTTTGAAAACCACAAGATGTTCCCCGCGCGGGCGAATATCGAGTTTGTCGAGGTCGTGGACGATCACACGCTGCGTGTGCGCGTGTGGGAGCGCGGCAGCGGCGAGACGCTCGCCTGTGGTACGGGCTCCACGGCGGCGCTGGCTGTCACGGCGCGGCTGGGCAAGTGCGGCGACGAGGCGGATGTGATCCTGCGCGGCGGCAAGCTGCACATCGCATGGGACCGTGCGCAGAACCTGCTGTATATGACCGGCCCCGCGGCATTTGTATTTGACGGTACGGTCACGCTCTGAGCGCGGCCGCGATGATGGTATAGGAGGTTATGAGCAATGAAAACGATCATCGGAACGAAAGCAGACGTTACCAAAGAGCTGACGGCGCAGGTCGCGGATGTGCTCGCGCGTAAGCCGGATGCAAACATCGCCATTTCGGTGGTGGACCTGCCGGCGGAAGTGCTTGATGCGCTCGCTGCCAGCGACATTGCCTTTGACAAGGCGACGCTCTTTCAGGCGTGTGAATACTGCGGTGCGGCCGGCAAGGGCGCGCACGCGGTCGGTGCGGCGTTTTCGCCCCTCACGGCGGCGAAGCCGTTTGCGGCCGTGCACGCCCCGGATCCGGACGCGGACGCCGAGCACGCGGCGGATTACGACGCTGCCATTCAGGCAGCCGGCGGGCTTGACCTGGTGATCCTCGGCCTGGGCGAGCGCGGTCACGTCGCGTTCAACGAGCCGGGTGCCGGTTTTGGTGAGAAGACGCACATCGCCAAGCTCGCGGAAGTGACGCGCGAGGCCATCGCTGCGGATTTCGGCACGCTTGAGCAGACGCCGGAGCACGGTATCACGATCGGCATCCACACGATCCTGGGCACGAAAAAGATCCTGCTCGTCGGCTTTGGCGCGCGCTGTGCGAAGGCCGCCAACGCCACGCTCACAGGCCGCCCGGAGACGTTTATCCCCGCGTCGTTCCTGCAGCTGCACACGGATGTCGAGGTTTATCTTGACGCGGACGCTGCCGCGCAGTTATAATAAATAATTGCCCGCGGCAGTTTGCGGGTGATTTTGATCGGAGGAAAGCATCCATGTCCAAATATTTTGGTACTGACGGCTTCCGCGGTGAGGCCAACGTGGGCCTGACGGTGGAGCACGCCTACCGGATCGGCCGGTTTCTCGGCTGGTATTACGGCCGGGAGCACAAGTGCGCGGTCGTGATCGGCAAAGATACCCGCAGATCCAGCTATATGTTTGAAAATGCGCTGTCCGCCGGCCTGACGGCCTCGGGCGCGGACGCCTATCTCATGCACGTCACAACGACGCCGAGCGTGTCCTACATCGTCCGTTCGGACGATTTTGACTGCGGCATCATGATCAGCGCCAGCCACAATCCCTATACGGACAATGGCATCAAGCTGCTCAACAGCGCCGGTGAGAAGATGGAGCAGAGCGTCATTGACGAGATCGAGAACTATCTCGACGGCAATCTGGAGATCCCGTTTGCCACGGGCGCGAACATCGGCCGCACGCAGGACTATTCCGCCGGCCGCAACCGCTACATCGGTTATCTCATCAGCCTGTCCACGCACTCGTACAAGGGGATGAAGGTCGGCCTTGACTGCGCCAACGGCAGCACGTGGATGATGGCAAAGAATATCTTCGACGCGCTCGGCGCGGATACGTATGTCATCGGCAATACGCCCGACGGCACGAACATCAACTGCGACTGCGGCTCGACGCATATCGAAAACCTGCAGAAGTACGTCCGTCTCAACCGGCTGGACGTGGGCTTTGCCTTCGATGGCGACGCTGACCGCTGCCTGGCCGTGGACGAAAACGGCTCGGTCGTCAACGGCGACAAGATCCTCTATGTCTGCGCGCGCAATATGCAGGCCGAGGGCCGCTTCGGCAATTCCAAGGTCGTTACGACGGTTATGTCCAACCTCGGCTTGTATAAGGCGCTCGATGAGGCGGGCATCGGCTATGAAAAGACGGCCGTCGGCGATAAATACGTCGCGGAGAATATGCGCGCCAACGGACACCTGATCGGCGGCGAACAGTCCGGGCACATTATTTTCGGCAAATATGCCAATACTGGTGACGGACTTCTGACGGCCATCAAGCTCATGCAGGTCATGCTCGACCGCAAGAAAACGCTCTCCGAGCTGGCCGCACCGGTGCGCGAGTATCCGCAGCAGCTCACGAATGTGGAGGTCGACGACAAGGACGCCACGCTCAATGACCCCGCGGTCGTTGCGGCGGAGCAGACCGTTACCGAGCGGCTCGGCGATGAGGGACGCATCCTCGTGCGCAAGAGCGGTACGGAGCCGGTGCTGCGCGTCATGGTCGAGGCGGCCACGCACGCGCTGTGTGAGGAAAACGTTGCGTATGTGATCGATGTCATGCAAAAGAGTGGGCATCTGATCCGGGTGAGATGATATGATGACAATACAAGACATGCTCGACCTGAGCAAGACGATCGCGGCCCCGCTGTTTGCGGGCAAGACCTATCCGTGGGAAGTGCTGGCGGACATCGGAGACTTCATTCTTCAGCTCGGTCCGACGCTCTCGGCGGAGGAATATGAGCAGCGCGGCGAGAATATCTGGATCGCGCGCGATGCCAGGATTTTTGACAGCGCCTATATCGCCGGCCCCTGCATCATCGATCACGGCGCGGAGCTGCGCCAGTGCGCCTTTGTGCGCGGCAATGCGATCGTGGGCAAGAACGCCGTTGTCGGCAACTCCTGCGAGCTGAAAAACGTCGTCCTGTTCGATAACGTCCAGACGCCGCATTTTAACTACGTTGGCGATTCCATCCTCGGCTACAAGGCCCACATGGGCGCGGGCTCCATCACGTCGAACGTCAAGAGTGACAAGACGCTCGTCGTTATCAAAAACGGCCCCGAGCACATCGAGACCGGCCGCAAGAAGGTCGGCGCCATCCTCGGCGACTATGTGGAGGTCGGCTGCAACAGCGTCCTGAACCCCGGCACGGTCATTGGCCGGCACTCGAACATTTATCCGGTGTCGTGCGTGCGCGGTGTCATTCCGGCGGACAGCATCCTCAAGTCCTCGGGTGAGGTTGTCCACAAGAAATGAAAGCAAAATCCCATCGGCTTGCACCGATGGGATTTTTTCTGCCGCCCGCAGGTTTACAGCAGGCTGCGGTAGTCCTCGTCCGGCTTCACGCAGTCCGGCGGGAAGAACTCGTCGATGGGGAAGTGGATGCGGCTGAACATCGAGCACGGATCGTCCTCGGTCGAGCCCTGGCACGCTTTGTCCGGCATGCAGTAGTCGTACGCCGGGATGAGCAGCTGCGTGTCGCGCTCAAGCCGGATGATCGAAAACTGCCCCAGCGTCACGTACAGCTTCTTGCCGCAGCAGGTCAGCGAGAGTTCCTCGCCCATGGCATCGAGGATCTTCTGCGGGATGGCGCGCGGCTCCTGCTCGGGCTCCACGGAGCTGCCGCAGTCCACCAGCTTCATGTGCAGAGCGATCGGGTCGACGGATTCGACCACACCGATCGGCAGGCCGTTTTCGCACGGGTCGCAGCAGCAGTCGTCGGAGGCGAACACCTTCGCGCTCGCCTGGCTTCCGAAGAGCATGACGCGCTTGTCGAAAATCGCAAGGCCGCACACCGGCTCGCAGCCGGGGAACGTCTCGCCGCGCACACGGTAGAAGTACGTCACGTCCACCGTGTAGTAGCCTTTGTTGAAGGTGATCTCCTTGACGTGCACATCAGCGCACAACAGCTCGGCGCTGCGCGGGCGCACGCTCAGGGCGCAGTCCAGCTTCGCCTGCGAGCAGGCCGTGGGGTACACCCGCAGGTCCTCGACGCAGTCTTTGTCTCGGCAGGAATCAAATATCTTGCGCGTATGGATACAAACCGCTTCCCGGACGGCGGCGCTGCCCTCGACCGGTCCCGGTACCACTTTGTCTGCCATTTCATAACCTCCTGGCATCAGATTGAAGCACGCTTCAGTAACAGTGTATGCGTGGCGTTTTTCGATGTGCTTCCTTTTGAAAACCCTTTACACAAAACGCTTTCCGCGTTATAATCATATATTATCCCAAATGGGAGGTGCGCCATGGAAGGCATCGGCTTCATCCACGAGAAACTGGACATTAAGATCCTGATCCTCTACATTTTGAATCATTTACCCGCGGCAGTGGATGCGCAGACGTTGTCCGATCTCGTTTTCTGCGACAACGGCATCGGCTATTTTGATTACTCCGACTGTCTCGCGGAATTGGTGGATACGGCGCACATCACGGAAGAGGGCGGCAAGTACCGCATCACGGAAAAGGGCAGCCGCAACGTAAACGAAGTTGCCAGCAGCCTGCCGTATTCCGTGCGCATGAAGGCCGACCGCGTCACGGAGCCGATCGCCGAGCAGATGCGCCGCGCCGCCATGATCGTCGCGCAGCATACGAACACGCCGGAGGGCGGGTGCAATGTGCACCTCGCGCTCTCGGACGGCATCGGGCAGATCGTCTCCATGCAGCTCCTGGCTGCCGATGAGGCGCAGGCGCGCACGATGGAACACTACTTTAAGGCACACGCGGAGGACGTCTATCAGGCGCTCGTGCGTATGCTCACAGAAAGCGAGGAAAACAAAGCATGAACACCTACATACCCGAGGGCTACAAGAGCCTGCTCGGCGTTTATGACACGCAGAAGGCCATCGGCCTGCTCAAGCGCCTGTTTGAGGATCAGCTCGCCGCAAATCTGAATCTGTTTCGCGTCTCGGCGCCGCTGTTTCTGGAAGAGTCCAGCGGCCTGAACGATAACCTCAACGGCTATGAGCGCCCGGTGTCGTTCGACATCCTGCAGACCGGCCGGGAGGCGCAGGTCGTCCAGTCGCTCGCCAAGTGGAAGCGCATGGCCCTCTATCGCTATGATTTCTACCCCGGAAAGGGCCTCTATACCGACATGAACGCCATCCGCCGCGATGAGGACGTGCTCGACAATCTGCACTCGGTCTACGTCGACCAGTGGGACTGGGAAAAGGTCATCGAGCGCCGCGACCGGAATCTGGACTATCTCAAGTCCACGGTTATGGACATCGTCGCTGCCGTCTGCGAGACGCAGCGCACCATGCGCGCGATCTATCCGCAGCTTCAGGTGCTGCCGGAGCTGGAGCGCCAGGTGACGTTCATCACTGCGCAGGAGCTCGAGGACCGCTATCCGAATCTGACGCCGAAGGAGCGCGAGCATGCCTTCGTGCGCGAGCACCATACGACGTTCATCATCGGCATCGGCGGCGCGCTGCGCTCCGGCAAGCCGCACGACGGCCGCTCACCGGACTATGACGACTGGACCATGAACGGCGATATTCTGTTCTGGAACGAGCTGCTCGACTGTGCGTTTGAGCTCTCGTCCATGGGCATCCGTGTCGACCCCGAGAGTCTGGACCGCCAGCTGACCATCTCCGGCTGCGATGACCGCCGCAAGCTTACCTATCACAAGATGCTGCTGGCGGGCGAGCTGCCGCTGACGATCGGCGGCGGCATCGGCCAGTCTCGCCTGTCCATGCTCCTGCTCGGCAAGGCGCACATTGGTGAAGTGCAGGCGTCCGTCTGGGACGAGGAGACGACCGCCGCCTGCGAGCAGGCCGGCGTCTTGCTGCTGTAAAATAGTTCATACAAAAGGCCTGAAGTCATTGGCTCCGGGCCTTTTGTCATACATTTGCGCGCACTTTGTCGAATTAAGATGTAAAACATGGCCGAATGCTCACACGAAGGCGCTCCGGTGTGCTATACTGTCCCACGCAAAGGAGGGCGGATGATGCAGTCGTGGTTTCAAAAATACAGGCATGCGCTCTGGTTTCTGCTCTTCGGTGTGCTGTCGGCGTTTTATTTTGTGTCGCAGCACCTCGGGCTGCGGTATCATGTCGTGCATTTGCCGCTCGATGACTGGCTTCCGTTTTGGCCGGGCTTTATCGTGTTTTATGTTTTGTGGTATTTCTATGTGCCGGGGTGCATGTTCTGGGCCTGTTTCCGGGCCAGGGATGTGTTTTACCGGCAGGTGGCGGCGCTGTTTTCGGGTGCGTTTGTCTGTGCGGCCGTGTTTGTGCTTTATCCGACGTGCATCGATTTTCGGCCGAGCGCAGCGGGGCCCGGCTTGGCTCGCGCGCTTTGCCGCCTGATCTATGCCAACGATGCGCCGGTCAACGTGTTTCCGAGCCTGCACTGCTATGAGGCGCTGGTCATGCATCTGGCGACGTTTCGCATGCCGCCGCTGCGTGCGCGCAAGCGGCTGCGTCTGGCGTCCGCTGTATTGGCCATTTTGATCTGCCTGTCCACGCTGCTGGTCAAGCAGCACTCGGTGGCCGATCTGGTCGCCGGGTGCACGCTGGCTGTGGTGATGTACTTGCTGACAGCCTGTATTTTCGACAAAAGGGGGGCACGCCATGATCATACGACCGTTTAATGCCGGCTTTTTTCTGCTGGTGGCGATCATGATTGGCGCGATCGTGCTGCTTTGGGCGCTGCTGCATGGCCAGCCGGAGCGTTGGCGCGCGGCTGTGCTGATTACACTGTGCGTGGTCAATATCATCGGCTTTTTTGTTTACAAGTGGTTTCTGTCCGGGGATGTGGAGTTTCTTCAGGTATCCGGGCTCGATAAATTCAACTGGTTCAATAAACTGCCGCTGCAGCTTTGTAATATCAATATGTTTCTGATCCCAATCGGCATCCTGACGCACCGGCGCTCCTTGCTCGGGTTTGCCTTTTTCGTCGCGCCGCTCGGTGCGCTCATGGCGCTTGTGTTTCCGGAGGCGGCATTTTCCGGCTATTCGCTCTGGACGCCGCGCATCTTCGGCTTTTATTTCACGCACATGCTTATCATCATTTGCGGCCTCAGCCTGGCCACACTTGGGTTTTACAGGCCACGGCCCAAAGACCTGCCGGGTATCGCGGGTACATTTCTGATGCTTGGCTTTGGTGCGCTGCTGGTCGATCTTTTGCTGCGGCACACGATTTGCCCGCAGGCAAACTATTTCTTCGTTTTTGGTCAGGATGTGGATATTAGCATTCTGAATCTGTTTTGGAAATGGCTCCCTGTGCCGCTTTTGTATGAGCTTCCTGCGCTCGCCATTCTCTTTGCCTATATGGGACTGATCTGTTTTGTGTTTTCAGCGCTGGATAAGCACCGTGCACGCCGGGGGACTGCAGTATAAAATAAAGCGCCTGACGCAAGTCTGCGTCAGGCGTTTGCTGCGGCTTTATAAAAAGCGCCGCTGCGAACATGTAGTCCGCAGCGGTTCGTGGAGCGGGATACGGGAATCGAACCCGCCTATCCTGCTTGGGAAGCAGGTGTTCTACCAATGAACTAATCCCACAAGCGCAATTATTATAGCACACCCATACGTCGTTTTCAAGTGAAAAATGCAACACACCTTGACATTCCGCTGCGGGCAACCTATAATAAACATTCGTGACGTTGGACTTTATTTGCGGATACTTTTAGGAGAGACGATATGCCGGAAGAAACCCTTCGCGAAAATAAAATGGGCACAATGCCCGAGAACAAGCTGCTGCTGTCGATGGCGGTGCCGATGATGATTTCCATGCTCGTGCAGGCACTGTACAACATCGTGGACAGTATTTTCGTCTCGCGTATCTGCGAGGATGCACTCACGGCGGTGTCGATGGCTTTTCCGTGGCAGAACATCGTTATCGCTATTGCTGTTGGCTTCGGCGTCGGCATCAACGCGCTGCTGTCGCGCGCGTTGGGGCAGAAAAACGCCGAGCGCGTCAATCAGGTCGCGGTCAACGGTCTGCTGCTCGCGGGGCTGAGCTATCTGCTCG
>ERZ826220.1520-NODE-1520-length-22860-cov-9.767683_pt1 | contig 22860 bp, 32 predicted proteins | sample MGYA00519927_ERZ826220 | MGnify/ENA primary metagenome ERZ826220 (study PRJEB31778, sample SAMEA3449225) | human gut metagenome | biome: human gut; feature: human-associated habitat; material: faeces | place: United Kingdom | collected 2010/2012 ... | reverse complement strand
ATGTCAGGCTTTCAGCCTGCAGACGATAAATTATCATTTGATTCCTTTCTTTTCGGTTATGAACCAAACGACAAAGGAATATTCTTTCACAAAAAGCAGGTACCTAACCCCGGGACGCATATTTAGGGTACCTCAGTCGTATACTTAGGGTATCTCGGTATACGACTGAGGTACCTTAAGTATACGACTGAGATAGCCTCTATTTATATATACTCATAATCAAATAGTTACGTTTTGCTGCTTAGCTGGTAGAAAATTCAGACAAATGAATAGAAGCTTATCACTCCTTTTCCTCCTTTCTTCTCCGATATGAATTAATTTCGCCAACAGATTATCCCTTTTTTTGCTCAAGGAATAAAATAATCTGTGCCGCTTTGTGAAAGTCTTGCAAGCGGCATAGATTATTGATGATAGTTTTATCTTTTTCTGGAAAGTGATAGACCGAGCCAACTAAAAATCAAAATTCACCTTATTATACGCGCGCGCGTGGGTGTGAGGGGGGCTGCAAGTTTTGCAAGTTTGCAAGTTTCGCATAGCTCTGTTTTTTTCCCACTTGGGAAAAAATATTTCTCCAACTGGGAAAAAATATTTTTCCAATAAGACCGACGGAACCCACCAAATCCCATAAGTTGATTCCAGGTTTGTTATATCTTTGTCGACAGAAACCAGTTGATCAGGAATGTATGCTTTGGCTCATGCAACCGTTTGCATTATTTCTTTTCCTGCTTCTATCTCAAGAGTTTGATAGTTCGGAATAACCGGCGTACTTTTGAACCATTAACCAATAAATTGATACCGAATGAGAAGACTTTACTCCTTTTTAATTTGTTTGTTGGCAGTGGTTGCCATGCAAGCACAGATCATAACTACTACTCCGACTTTCCCAACGGAAAATGACGAAGTTGCCATTATCTTTGATGCAACGAAAGGTACGGCAGGGCTGAAAGGTTTTACCGGTGATGTATATGCACATACGGGAGTGATAACAAATCAAAGCACAGGTTCCGGAGATTGGAAGCACGCCCCAACTTGGGGAGATAACTCGGCGAAGTATAAATTGACTTCATTAGGAAATGATAAATGGCAACTGAAAATAACTCCAAATATTCGTGAATATTATGGTGTTAAAGATGGAGAAACTGTAGAGCAACTAGCTTTTGTTTTCCGTAGTGCGGATAAATCAAAAGAAGGCAAGGATACAGGTGGAAAAGATATCTTTGTTGAAGTACATACTGTTGGCTTGACCGTTCGCTTCGACCAACCTGCTGAAAAAGAAAATATACTTATCGGTACGCCTCTTACTATTAAAGCTTCTGCCTCTACGGCTTCTGCTTTGAAACTCTATGTGGATGCTGTTGAAATAGCTACGGAAGCTAATGCTACTACTATTTCCAAATCTCACACATTCTCAACTGCCGGGAGCTATACGTTGAAAGTAGAGGCTACAGCCAATGGTAAAACTGTTTCTGTTACACAGGAAGTAACAGTACTGAATGGAACAAGTACTTCGGAAACGATGCCCAAGGGAGTACGCCCCGGTATTAACTATGTCAGTGATACGGAAGTAACTTTGGTGTTGCAGGCTCCGGGTAAAAAGTATGTGTATGTGGTAGGTGACTTTAATGATTGGACGCCCAAAGCGGACTATCAACTGAAACAAGACGGTGAATATTTCTGGGTAACTCTTTCAGGACTGACTAAAGGAGAAGAATATGCTTTCCAATATTTGGTAGATGGTTCTGTTTATGTGGCAGACCCATATACAGATAAAGTTTTGGATCCTTGGAATGACCAGTATATTGAAAGTACGACATATCCGAATCTGAAACCTTATCCGACCGGAAAAGCAGAAGGTATTGTTTCCGTCCTGCAAACAGGACAGGCTGCTTATAACTGGAAAGTGAAGAACTTTGAGCGCCCTGCTTCTGAAAAGTTGGTTATTTACGAAATGCTGATTCGTGATTTTACTGAGGAACATACTTTTAATGCTGCGAAAGAGAAACTGGAATACTTGAAGAATCTGGGAGTAAATGCAATCGAACTGATGCCTATTAATGAGTTCGAAGGAAACACGAGCTGGGGGTATAATCCTTCATTCTATTTTGCCGTAGATAAGTATTACGGTACAAAAAATGATTTAAGAGCTTTTGTTGATGAATGTCATAGTCAAGGGATGGCTGTTATTATCGATCTTGTGCTGAATCATAGCTTTGACCAGTCTCCTTTCTATCTTTTGTATAAGGATGCGGATGGAAGACCCTCTGCTGATAATCCGTGGTATAATCAAGATTCAAATATAAAGAACCCGAGTCTTTCGTGGGGACGTGATTTTAATCACGAGAGTGAATATACCCGTGCTTTGGTAGATAGCGTAGCCGGCTTTTGGATGTCGGAATATAAAATTGATGGTTTCCGTTATGATTTTACAAAAGGATTCTCTAATACTCCTTATGGAACAAATGATTGGGCAAACGGACCGGATAATGCACGTATCGCCAACTTGAAGCGTATGTCGGCTGCCGTACAAAAGCGGCAACCGGGCGCTTACGTTATTTTTGAACATTTAGCAGCTAATAGTGAAGAGAAACAATTGGCGGAAGCTGGTATTTTATTGTGGCGCAATATGAATCATTCATATTGCCAGACAGCAATGGGATGGACTACGGAAAATGATTTCAGTGGTTTATGTGCGGGAACAAGTATGCCTGCTGGTAGTTTAGTGGGGTATATGGAGAGTCATGATGAAGAACGTACAGGGTTTAAAGCCTGGAAATGGGGAAATACCGGAGTAATAGCATCAACTACGAGTAAGAATGACGGAATAAGTCCTGCAACAGGAAGTGATATTAATCTCTCTACCCGCACCAAACGTTTAGCCACTAATGCCGCCTTCTTCCTTACCGTACCCGGACCGAAGATGATCTGGCAATTTGGTGAGTTGGGATATGATTTCTCCATAAACAACAACAGTGACGGTTCTAAATATGATGATCAAGGTGGTTATCGTACCGACCCCAAACCGATACGCTGGGACTACTTTGAAGATGCTGACCGAAAAAGATTGTATGAAACGTATGCTACTCTTTTAGATTTTCGTCATTCATATCCTGAACTATTTGCTTCGAATACTACATTTAGCTGGAAAGTAGGTATTGCTAACTGGGACAATGGACGTACTTTGTCAGCTACTTCTACCGATGGAAAGTCTCTTGTAGTTGTTGGCAACTTTGCGCTGGCAGATAAGAACTTTTCTGTAACTTTCCCGGAAACAGGTACATGGTATGAACTCCTGAAAGATAATGAGCCATTGAGTGTGTCAGGTACCACACAGACTATTGCTGTTCCTGCTCATGAGTTCCGTCTCTTTACTAACTTTAAACCGACTCAGACAGGTATTGAGACTACTGCTCCTGATGCAGAAAAGCCCTTAATGTATTACAACAGGGGCATAGATACTTTGGTGCTGCCTGCCGGAGAAGCTAAACGCGTAGAAGTATATTCTGTGAATGGAATGCTGGTGATGACACAGGAAAAATGCACTTCTGTAGGTCTGTCTGCTTTGCCTGTTGGCTATTATATGGCAAGGGCTTATATGGAAGATGGCAGAGTGCAGGTTTGCAAAATAATGAAATAGATTTATTCGTAAATCTTATTCAGTATTCTGTTCAGCCATTCCCAACGGAAACGGAACCAGCGGCGAGTACTGCTTTGCTTGCCGCCAAAGCGCAGGACAAACTCGCGATAACCGTGCTTACGGAAGGGGAGACCGACATCCATAAATTCAAGGTGGCGGTATCCCCGCTGTTTGGCATCGGATAGAGCATGCCATACGGCAAGTATGCCCGGGTATTGAAGGGCGTACGTCTTGCGCATACCACCGGAGAACCAAAGGTAAGCACTGTCTTCGGAATAGATACAGGCACTACCGCCTATGATTTTATCTTTGTAAGTGACAATGAATATTTTGCTTTGCTCCCCTTTCATCATTTCTTCTTCCATGCGTTGGAAGAACACTCTGCTGGGGAAGTGGCGGCGTATTTTAGAAGAATAAACATGGTGCAGCATCTGAGAAAAAGCACGTACTTCCTCAGGAGTATGAGCTTCACGCACTTCTGCACCATTTTTTAATCCTTTTTTTATCTGACGGATACGTGAGGGGCTGAAACGGCTTTCTACATGCTCAATGCTATGTAATGAATTACGTACCCGTAGCCAGTTTATGGCGAAGTAATGATTTTTGCGGAAAGATTTATAACCGAACAGGGAGTTTTCCAGGTTACGGAATTCAATAAGGAATGCCTCCCGTAATGCCTCGGCCGTTAACCGTTGCAACATCTCACCAAAGACAAACTCCTTGTCAACAGTTTCATCAAAATACTCTCCTGTGCCATAGATTTCACATCTCTTGATGATAGAGGGTGGAAACAAACGAACACTCTTTCGTATTGCCGCCAATAGCTTGGCAAAGGGCCTTCCTGCCTCTGATGCAACAATGAGAAGGGGCGTATAACCCGGGGTTGCTTCGTAGATATGAAACAACTCGATGGAGTGAAATGTATTATTGCCCGGCAGTTCCGGGATGTCACTCCTGTGGTAATATGTCGTCAGTTTCAAAGGCATTGACTGCAAATTTAGAAAATAATCTTGTATCTTTGCGTTCTTAAATGGTAATTTAGCGCAATGCGCTAAATTAAGTTACAAGCTACCAGCTACGAGCTACGAGTGCCATTCGGTATAATAGCGCAGCTACTTGTAGCTCGTAGCTTGTAACTCGTAACTTAATAATATTATGATATATGGAAAATTTCAGTGAATTGCTAAAAGTTCGCCGCAGCATGCGGAAGTTTACGGATGAAGAGTTGACGCAGGAAGAGGTGGTTGCTTTGATGAAAGCTGCGCTGATGTCACCCACTTCCAAGCGGACAAATGCATGGCAGTTTATTATGGTGGATGATAAAGAGTTGCTTGAAAAACTATCACATTGCAAGGCACAGGCTTCGCAATTTATTGCTGATGCACCGTTGGCAATTGTGGTGACGGCCGATCCGTTAGCGAGTGATGTGTGGATTGAAGATGCTTCCATTGCTTCGATTATTATACAATTACAGGCAGAAGATATGGGCTTAGGCAGTTGCTGGGTACAGGTGCGTGAACGTTTCACCGCTTCCGGTATGCCGTCCGATGAATATGTGCGCGAAGTGCTTGATATTCCCTTGCAACTGCAAGTACTCAGTGTCGTTGCTATCGGACACAAAGGCATGGAACGTAAGCCTTTCAGTGAAGAACATCTGCAATGGGAAAAAGTTCATATCAATAAATACGGAGGAAAGTAACAGTGAGCGCAGCAAAAGCAAACAATAACCGCGATACTTACAGGGCTACGGCTGTTACGTTGATTGTTTTCGGTATACTTTATCTGGTGGACAAATTGATACACTTCTCAAGTATCGGTCTGCCGTGGGTGATGAATAAGGACAATTTCCTCCTTTATACGGCGGTGATATTTCTCATCTTCAAGCGTGATAAGTCTGTAGGGCTGGTGTTGATCGGTTTATGGTTAATACTGAACTTCGGATTGATTACAGCATTACTTGGTACGATGTCTGCTTATCTGTTACCTGTGGCGCTGTTAGTTCTCGGAATTATTTTATATTGGCTGGCTACAAGATGAAAAGAAGTGTACAAGATACGCCGATAGTCTTTATCGGTGCCGGAAACCTCGCGACTAATCTGGCTAAGGCTTTATATCAGAATGGCTTTCGTATAGTACAGGTATATAGCCGTACAAAAGAAGCTGCATGTGCATTGGCGCAGGCAGTGGAGGCTGGATATACAACTGAACTTTCTGAAGTATCTAAGGATGCCCGGCTATATATTGTCTCTTTAAAGGATGATGCTTTCGTGACATTATTACCTGAAATTGTTGCCGGAAAGGAAGATGCTTTATTGGTACATACAGCCGGAAGTATTCCTATGAATGTCTGGGAAGGTAAAACATCACGTTATGGAGTGTTTTATCCTATGCAGACTTTCAGTAAGCAGCGCGAAGTTGATTTTCGCGTAGTACCTTTTTTTATAGAGAGTAATTCGTCTGAAGATACAGAGTTGCTAAAAGCAATTGCTTCTGTTCTTTCGGAGAAAGTATACGAGGCAACTTCCGAGCAACGGAGGAGCCTGCATCTGGCTGCTGTGTTTACTTGTAATTTTACGAATCACATGTATGCCTTGGCATCTGAATTGCTGAAAAAGTATGATCTTCCGTTTAATGCCATGTTGCCTTTGATTGATGAGACAGCCCGTAAAGTGCATGAATTGGAACCGAAACAAGCGCAGACGGGGCCGGCTGTACGTTATGATGAGAATGTGATCAATAAACATCTGGAGATGCTTGCGGGTGAGCCGGAGATGCAGGAATTATATCGATTGGTTAGCGAGAGCATACATCGTTTGCATAACAAGTAATGTTCCGGTGTATAACAAGCAGTGTTTTGAGGCATAACAAGTATTGTTTTACCACATAACAAGCATTATTGTTTTTGATAAATAACCCAACTAAAAACCGAATATAGTGAGTACTATCAATTACGATTTAAAGAAGATAAAGGCCCTTGTCTTTGATGTTGACGGCGTTTTAAGTGCTAACGTTATCCCGATGAGTCAGGATGGCGAGCCTATGCGTACCGTGAACATTAAGGATGGATATGCCTTGCACCTTGCCGGTAAACAGGGGCTGCTATTGGGCATCATAACCGGTGGGCGATCTGAGGCTGTTCGCAAACGTTTCGTGGCTTTGGGAATTCCTTCTGTGGATATTTATATGTCTTCTTCTGTGAAAATCCATGATTATCATGATTTTCGTGATCGTCATAGTCTTAAAGATGAAGAGATTCTTTATGTGGGAGATGATATTCCCGATATTGAGGTGATGCGTGAATGTGGATTGCCATGTTGCCCTAAAGATGCATCAGCGGAAGTGAAGGCTGTTTCCCGCTATATATCTTATGCTAATGGTGGCTATGGTTGTGGTCGGGATGTCGTGGAACAAGTCCTGAAAGTTCAGGGACTTTGGATGGATGATAAAGCATTCGGATGGTAGGATGATGAGCAAATTAATAATTAATAATTAAAAATTGAAGAGGCGGTGTTGGACAATTTGAAAAAGTATAAGGTGATACTTGCTAGTAATTCTCCGCGAAGGAAGGAATTGCTTGCAGGTTTAGGTGTGGACTATGAAGTGCGGACTTTGCCCGATGTGGATGAATCTTATCCTGAGACTTTGCAGGGTGCGGATATACCTTTGTATATCGCTAAAGAAAAGGCGGACGCTTACGTTGCCATGATGCAACCCGGTGAATTGATGATTACTGCCGATACAATTGTATGGCTGGATGGCAAGGTGCTGGGTAAACCCCAGGATAAGGAAGATGCTTTGCAGATGTTGCGCACTATGTCCGGGCGTACCCATGAGGTTTTCACCGGCGTATGCATAACCACTACCGATTGGCAGCGTAGTTTTACTGCACAAACTGAGGTGCGTTTTGCCACTTTAAGTGAAGAGGAAATAGCCTACTATGTAGATAATTTCCAACCGATGGATAAAGCTGGCGCCTATGGAGTGCAGGAGTGGATCGGTTTTATAGGAGTGGAAAATATTTCGGGTAGTTACTATAATATCATGGGGCTTCCTGTACAAAGAATTTACAACGAACTCAAACGTTTATAGGCTGTTACCTCTAATATCCTGTTATTTATTGTTTTGCGCAAGTATAGCATTTCTAATTTAATTTGCTATATTTGCGCAATTGTTTTACGACTGTTTTACAGAAATAGAGCTCACACGATTAATTGTTTTACAATCATGGCAACCGTTAAAATCGTTATCCTCAAACATCAAAAGCGGGAGGATAATACTTGGAATGTGAAGATCAGAATTACACATGATCGGCAATCCGCATACTTGGCTACTTCTCATTATGTAGGAGCTGAGCTTATAAATAAGAAAACCTTCGAACTAAAAGAACGAAATAACCCAATTTACGACCGGGTTATGCTGGACATTCTGAAAATAAGGAGCGAACTTTCAAAACTGGGACATTCCATAGAATTGTATTCCGCCAAAGGATTATGCGAATTAATGAAAGAAAAGCTGTCAGGTAAAACGGATGGAATAAATTTCTTTGATTATGGATATGCCTATGCCGATAAAGTATTGAAAGAAGGTAGGAGGATTGGGGAAAATTACCGAATAGCAGTACATAAGTTTGAAGAATTTGTTGGAAATAGAAATTTATGCTTTTCTGATATTACATCTTCTCTATTGATGAAATACGAGGAGTATCTTAAAGGATTACCCTCAAAATGTGGTATAGGTAATATTTCCGATTCAGGGGTAAGATTATATATGTCAAAAATTCAAGCTCTTTTTAATAGGGCTAAATTTGATTTTAATGATGAGGATTTAGGTATCATTAGGATCGGGAATAACCCTTTTGCCAAATATAAAATTCCCAAATCCCCTTTAACTAAAAAACGTTCTCTTTCGGCAGATCAAATAAAAGCGATTAGATATTACGATGTGCCTGAAAACATGATCGGGACAATGATAGCGAGGGACGTTTTTGTTATGTCGTTTCTCATGCTTGGAATGAACTCCGTAGACATGTTCTATTTAAAGCCTCCTGTTAACGGTCGGTTAGAGTATGAACGTCGAAAAACCAGAACCAGGCGAAGCGATAAAGCCTTTATATCTATCAAGGTAGAGCCTGAATTGGAGGCTTATTTGGATCGGTATAAAGACTCATTGAATGACCGTGCTTTTAATTTCTTCATAAGATACGCAGATCATAAACAATTCGTCCATAGGATAAATGTAAATCTGAAAAAAATCGGTGAAGCTTTGGGTATTCCGGATTTAACTTTTTATGCAGCCCGCCATTCTTGGGCTACTATAGCCAGAAATGATTGCGCGATTTCTATAGACGATGTTTCTATGGCACTCAATCATAAATCCAAGCATGATGTAACTGATACCTATATTAAAAAGGACTGGAGCCTTATCGATAAGGCAAATAGAAAGGTCATAGATTTTGTGTTTGGCAAATAAAATAGCCCGTCTAAAAAACGGGCTATTTGTTGGTATTACATGTTCTTTTTAACAAGTTCAACATATCCGGGAAATCCACCCGGATTTTCATATAGATTCTTGCGGTCATTTGTCATCTGAATAATTTCCCAATTAGGTGATATATAAATAAGATATTCTTCTAAAATAACAGCACCTAATTTATTCTTTCCTCTAAACTTGTACTTATATAAATATGCAGCATCTTCATTAACTTTATCACCCATTAAATTTTGAATAGAATCTATTCCAATAAGAATAAGGCTATCTCTTTCTATTGAATTGGAGAAATTTATAGGTGAGTCTTTTTCTCTTTTAATACTTTCTTTGAAATATTTCTTTCTAAAGTTGATATTATCAATGTACTTTATTGTGTCTAATACTTCTAGAGAAACAAACTCATAACTAGACCAATCGTTCATTTCAGTCTTTAGCTTTTCTTCAACTACTTCTCTTACTTTTTTCTCGTTTTGATTACCCGATCCTCCACATGAACAAATTGCAGTGATGGCGCAAATTAATAAAATAATCTTTTTCATAATCTGGGATTCTTATTTATGTTTATAATATGATAGAATGTTGCTTGCAAGTACGCTTGCTGTCGACTATAGCCTCATACTACGTTCAACGACTTTAATAACATTATATATTTCAAGTACGTCATCAAGATTAATGGTGTAATCATTGAACATTTCGTTGAGAGAGTGGCAGGTAATATTCCCTATCTCATCTTGATTAGTAATTTGCTTTATAGAGATACCTTCGGTTCTATGTACAATAACAAAATACCAATCTTTTATATGTAATTGGGGAAGCCAAAGGTCTCTCTTTACTTCTCTAGCTAACACTTTGTCACCATCACAAATGGCAAGTCGACTATCATCATCCATGCTATCGCCTTCTGCTTCAAATATGCGGTATTTTCCATGATATGTTTTGTCGACAATGACTGGCATTGTAGGTAGGGTGTCTATATAGTCTTCGTCTCCATACCCATTGAGATACCCGCAATGGGCTTTGACGTGTATAATTGGAATACTCATGTAGCTTAAATCATTTATTTGGCGTGCGTTGGATTGAAAAACTGGAGAATTTAATTGACTCTCCATTTGCCCTTTGCCAGTAAGTAACCATTCTAAATTATATAATGGGAATGCACTAACTATCTTTTCACATGTAGAACGAGAAGGCGTTCGATGTTCATTGATGATACGTGTTATTGTGACATTATTAGATATACCAATTGCCTTACTGAATGAATTCTTATTCAGACCTTCTCTTTCAATGATAAATTCTATTCTTTCCCAAGCTTCCATAAATGTGATTACTAACAGTTAGTTAATAATTGCAAAAGAACTAACTTTTAACGGGTAAAAGTTTGTATTAATACTAACAGTTAGTATCTTTGCAACAACCAATAACAAACAACAGCAAAGATGCGAAGTTTGAGTGAGATAACCAAATAATTGATATACCTAAAAAGGAGTAGTTCTTTGATTTATTGATGATGCAAAGTATTCATTCTTTGATTTTGAGTTCAAGAGGAGTACCACATTTAGGGCAAACGAGAGAACCGTCTGATTTCTGAATGTCATGGGGAGATGCGAATAGTTGCCACATGGGAACATTTAAAGCATTAGCAATTTTTTCAAGAGTTTCTTGTGATGGATTACCAGCTAAAGTTTTAACTACTGAAATCCTTGTGACTCCCAACATATCAGCAAGCTCTTGTTGGGTTATTCCTTTTTCTTTCAATATTTCTTTTATTCTATTCATATCGTATTTATAATAAAGTGAATACTTATGATTATACAAAACAATGTTAAAAGAATAATTAAAGATATTCTTTTTCTTTGATTTGAATAATTAAGATTATACATTTGCATCATCAAACAACCAACGCTTGCAAAGTAATAAAAAAGCGTTGAGTTGGCAAAATTAAATTAATACCTAAAAAGAAGTAAATGATAGTTATGAAAGCAAGAGATTACAGATTAGTAGTAGATGGCAAATATAACAGACGTGCCATTATGCAAAGAGCTTGGGCTTACATGAAGAAGAACAAGGCTTTCAAGTGGTATTCTTTTGCTAAGGCTTTGAAAGATGCTTGGGTTGATGCTGGCTTAAAAATGGATGAATACAAGGCGCAGGTAAGCCCGGTTTATACTGACTATCCGAAGCATGCCAACAATTTTAGACAAGCTTTGATTGATTTGAATCCTTCATTGAAATGCTACGATAGTAGCTGGAGATAATTCCTGTTAGGTAGACCTATGTAAGAAGCGAGCAAAACGCTTTCAGGGAACATGTGATAAGCTCTTTGACTTCTTGAGAAACAAATACGAAACAAGGATTATCCATAGCAGAAATGCGGAGACTGGATAAACGGCTTGAAGTAGTCTTATTATATAAAATACACCGTTTTACGGTGGGCATTATACGGTTGTATGGTGTTTTATGGAAATGTTTAGTCCGAAAAATCGTCTTCATCAGTAAGAAAACGGGGTTAGGCGTCCGTACGCTATTCATTATAAAAGCTCATAGTTATGCGCGATGCAAGTAATCGAATTACTCTATGAGCGCAATAAAATTATTATATATGGAAGAGATTTGGAAAAATATTGATGGTTTTGAAAATGAATATATGGTATCCAACTTAGGTAGAGTTAAATCTATTGATAGGAAGTCCTTTGATTGTTCAAAATATAATTTTTATAAGGGTAATGTATTGAAACCTCAAAGGAACAGAAATGGATATTTATATATATTATTAAGTAAAAATGGGCATAAATATTATAGAACTATCCATAGGTTGGTTGCTAACGCTTTTATAAGAAACCCATTAAACAAAAGAGAAGTAGACCACATAGATACTGATAAGAGTAACAATGTAGTTTCTAATTTAAAATGGGCAACTCGGAAGGAAAATGTAAATAATCAAATAACTAAAATAAAAGCAATTGAAGCTAGGAAAAAGAATAAAACAAAAAATAGAAAATATCGTCCAATAATAAGGTTATCTATTGATTTAAACTCGCGCACAGAATATAATTGTATAGCTGATGCTTGCGATGAAAACAATTATGATTGCAGCACCATTAGAAAGTGTTGCAAAGGTTTGAGAAAAACTGCTTATGGATTTATCTGGAAATACATATAGTATGTAAGCGACCATACCACGCTTATCAACATATCCCGTGGCTTACCTATCCTTAGTGTAAGTAGTAAGGCAATCATCGGAACGCCCACGGGAACTATCCCGCAGAAAAGGTTAGTGCTAATACTGTACTAAAAGCCATGAGAGAAACGAAGTGCGCACCGTTTTCCTTTACCCTTGTACAGGCGGTTAATTTTTAAATCATACGATTATGAAAAAAGGAACATTAGTAAAATATAAAGCTCCCGGTTGGGAAAACAAAATCGGGAAGGTATATAGTGTTAGCGGTGATAAAATAATGGTACAATTTGGCAAACATGATTTTGTCGAATTATACAGTGATGAATTGGTGATAATGACAGTGTTATGATTTCAAATATATTAAGAATAAATTTAAAATAGAACAATCATGGTAAAGAGAATTACAGAAAAATGGACTGAGGCTTTGCTGAATATGAAAGTAGGTGAAGTAGTTGAATTTCCACTTGAAAAGGCTGAATCTATTGTCGGTTCTATTATTCCAAGACTGAGAAAACGAATGTGGAAGAGTAAATCGAATTGGAGCAGGGAAGGGAATTACGATATGGTGAATGGAACGTTTAGAATTAAAAGAGAGGCGTGATGATTGTTTTGTCTCCGGCGGAAATGCTTGTTGCAAATGAGTACTGCAAGGGACTTGCCGACAAAGAGGTAGCAGACAATCTAAATAAATCGGTTTGGACTGTCAAGACCCAGAAAAGAACGATATATCGGAAACTGGGTATCTCCAAAGATACGGAATTGCTTTTATATATGATTTGTGGTAAGCTAAAACGTGATTTCGACTTGAAGGAAATACGTAAACACGGGCTTGAACTCTTGTTCTCTGTTCTTTTTATTATGATGCAGATTACTTGCAATAGTTCCGATTTACGAAGGATGAGAACACCATCGAGAGCTCGAACAGCTATGCGATACATACGAGCAGGGAATAGGAATAATAATGGCTTTAATTTTTTAGCTGCATGATAGAATGAAAAAGACAATACTAAAGGTGATGTTGCTTAATATATTGGCACTGCCGTGTATGTTAACTTTTAACGATGTGAACCCGATAACAGGAGACTGGAATTATACAATGAATCTTGTTGGTATAATATATTCAATATGGTTTTATCACAATGTCTTGAAAAAGGCTTTTAGAATATAAACCTCAGTATACTAAAAAGTAATTTGTCTTGTTTTTTATCGCTTTATCACAAGCATAGCGATATGAGAAGAGGACAAAAGATGAAAATTGAAAGGATTTAAAGAGCAAGGAGAATTATGGTATCGATGCCGGAAGAGGTTTTATATAAACTAATAGACTATGCAAGAGGAATAGGACAAAGGGAAGAACGGATTAACTCTTTTAAAGAGCCTCAGTTTATTTCTCAAAATAAAGCTCATAAAAAATATGGGAAAGGGGATGTTTCTAAATGGGTAAAAGCTGGCTTGGTAAAGCGATATAAAGACGCTGACGGTAAATTACATTCTAGAGTTAGATATGATATTTTAGAACTTGAATCGGCCGCTTTTAAATGTAATTATATGAAGGAATTATCCCCTCTTGCAAAAGCTGAAATGAAAGAAATTATAAGTAAATAACCCTTTAAAAATTACGATTATGAGTAAAGAATTAACCTTAAAAGAGCAAGAATCTTCATTTGAGATTCAAGCAGCAGATTTGAGTACAAGTGACCTCCCTTCTCTAGAGGATGCTCAGGAGTTACCAGTTGACCTTTGTGGCAATTATTGGACCCCTGAACATGCTGGTGAGTTTAAGAAAATGTTTTTTGTAGAAATCAAGCCTCAAAAGGTTTTAAGTGCTAATGGAACTGGTGATCTGATTGATTTGGATTGTGCTATTTTTCTTGAGAGATCAGAGGATGGAGTAGTACAGACTGTGACTAATGGTTCTCGTAGATTGGTTGGTATTCTTGAACAATATATTGAGAATGGTTCACTTAAAAGTGGTGTTCCTCTTAAAATCACTTATATGGGTAAGAGAAAGAATAAAACCAATAATTTCCAGTCCGATAATTGGTCTATAAAACCTCTACGCATAAACTTACCCGTAGTCGGATGATAGATTTTGATTTGAATAATTGTGCAGAAGGGGAGGAACTCAATCCTTCTGCCTATAATCCGGATGATTATCCAACGAAAGAAACGGTTCTGGATTTCATAGCGCTAAACTGCAATAAGAAACCTGTCAATATCGACTTGAAATCTTTGAGTGTGAATGGAGTAGTCAAGCGTGATCCAATGGAAACATATCTTGAAAGCAGACATATTTCTTCTTCAAATCTAAAGAGTGCTCTTAAAACTCCGCGTTCGTTTTATTATGACTGGGAGAGAGTCTTTGAAGAGAAACCGAAGCCCTGTTTTCAATTTGGTACATTTGCTCACATGGCTTTTCTGGAACCTCGTTTGTTTGAATTGGTAAAGGTAGAACCAGCATGCAATCAGGCATCAAAAGATGGTGTGATTCAAATGATTAAGTTCTATGAAGAACTTCTTGCAAATGAGGAAAATTATGCAAGGGATGCTGAAAGTGAATCTCCTTCTGAAAAATGGAATTTCAATGCACTCAAAGAGTACCGGGACGATCTGAAACAAAAGCTTATTGATTTCGGCTATTCTTTCATCAGTGAAGAAATGAATATGATTATAACCGCCTTGAAAAGAAACTATTATTGGTATGGTGGCGGTATTATTCCTAATATTCTAAAAGGTGCATACTCAGAAGTCTCTTTCTATGGAAAGGATGAAGAAACCGGACTTAATGTGAGAGTTCGACCGGATTATTTTAACGTAGAAGAAAATATCGGCGTTAATGCTGTAATTTCCTTCAAAACCACACGGGCCGATGATCTCGGCAAGTTCTATTATGATTGTGCCAAACTCAAATATGAGTTGTCAGAAGGTATGTACCAAGAAGTAATGAGCGGCGTTACTGGACGAAACTTTAATGTAACCATAATGATTATGTTGCAGACAGTCGAACCCTATGATGTGGCTGTTCTTTTTTGGTCTCCTGATGATCTGGCTAATGGTAAGTATAAATATCACTATGCTCTTTCTATCGTCAAAGACTGCTTTGATAAGAAGTGGTTTCCCGGCTATGATGCTAAAGCGGAAGAGGGTGCTCGTGGTATAATTGACATGCAGCTTCCTGATTGGAGTAAGAAACTTCTTCATCCGGTGGCTATAGATGATTTTGAATAATGGAATTATGCAAAACAGATATTCAAACAATAGAGCGCCTACTTATGCAATGCTCTGATAAAATAAAGAAATACGCGCCTAAAGCATCTCCCGATCAGGATTTATGTAGAAGGTGCAAGAAAATGCTTAAGAAATTAAATACTAAGAAACAATGATTGATTTAAAAGACTATGTACCAGAGGAACTTAAATTCAAGCTTCCTACTACAGTAAAATTCCCCGAAGTTATTTTCTCTGATTGCGTTTGTATGGACGACGTTAAAAAGAAGTTATCAGAGCATTTTGTAACCATCCAAGAAAAGGATGTAATCGCTAACAGGGTTATGGATGATTATGAGATTTCAACTATCCGTGCGAACTATGGCGAGATTGCCGAGGAACAGATTCCGGAACTTGAAGCACAGTTCGAAGCTTTAAAAGCCAAGTTTAATGCTGAGAAGAAAGACTTTGAGGCAAAGATTTCTGCCTTACATACCCAGTTCAAAGACCTTGTGAACTTGGCGAAGAAAGGCATTAAGGATTATCCTTTAAAGATGATTGATACCTTCCGTATTCCTGTGATGGGGCATTACCTGTATTATTCATGGGTGAATGATGCGTTTCGTCTGGCGTTGGTTCAGGAAATACCAAAGCATGAATACAATGACCTTTTCAATTCAGGTGAAATGAATCAGGAAGCATTTAAAACACTTGGTTATGAATTACCTGATATAGATGTGAAGGATACCAGAAAGAACCTTCGCAAATTTGGTAAGGATGAGAATATTGTTGAAGTCTGGGAAGAAGACGGTCAGGATGTTTGGTTAGAACACTGGACCGAAGACTTCTTGGATGAAGATAATGGCGAGGTTGTTCCTATCCAACGCCATGAATGGCATAGAGTAGCAATTGAAGAAAGCCCATGGAGGAAAGAAGATGAACAGACTGAATCACAAGAAGGGGCGACCGACGAAGTATCGGCAGAGCCTGAGGAATAATCCTTATTGGGAAGAGGTGAAGCGTAAGGTTAGAATTCGTGATGGGCATAGATGCCAAGTGTGTGGTAAGACATACAATTTGGAAGTCCATCACAAAGTATATGACATTGCAGGATATTCCATAGTTGGGCATGAATTAGAGTTCCTGTATTGTCTTGAGACTTTATGTGAGGATTGCCATCGAATGAAACATGGTAAGTAAATTATCCCGGTGTCCGTTGGTTCGGTATCCGGGAGCTATTATTTAAACACTATTCGTATGAAACAGATTAGCACCAAACAAGCCCAGCGCAACAGAGAAGTTGCAAGAATAAAGAAAGCATTGCCACCTTATTGCGCTATCTGTGGTAAACCAATGTCGGACGCAGCACATTTAGTTCCAAAGTCGGAATATCCTGAACATTACATCAATCCTCTTAATATCGTTGGATTATGTCGGGAATGCCATAATCAGTATGACAATAATTTATCTTTCAGACAGAGGCAAAAGCGGCTTATAGAGCGTGTGAAGTCTTTTGATGAATGTGCAGCCAATAGATATTTCCGTTTATGAATAGCTATCAACTAATATCCAAACTTCGAAAAGTCAGGAATGATACTTATCTCACGGCAATAGATCAGGCTCTCTACTATGAGTTAATATCTATTTGCAATGAAAAAGGATGGAAGGATGTGTTTGAGGCTCGTAGCTCAGTTTTATGTACTTCATTGAATATATGGGATAAAACACTGCGAAAATCACGCAAAACACTTGCAGATGCAGGTCTAATATCTTTCGAATCATGTAGGGATAAGAGAGTAGGCTGTTATTACTCTTTCTTGGCAACATTAAGTAATGACATGAAAACATCAGTAATATCATCGGTAAATGGTACTGATGAAAATACTGGAGAAAATACCGATGATTTCCAAATAAAAGGAGTTCAATCATCGGTAAATAACACGGTAATATCTTCGGTACTACGTACTGATGAAAATACTGATGAAAATACTGATGATAAAAGTGCTACTCCGGTAATATCATCGGTAAATGGTACTGATGAAACGCAAATTCCACCTATTATAGATATTAAAACTATAAACAAAGAGAGTCTCGCGCGTACGCACGAGAACCCCCCACCCGAAAAGCCCAAGAAGTCCAGAAAAAAAGAGGGAGATGTAAAGCCTTTAGTTTATCCTTTCTCTTCGATAGCTTTCATGTCTGCTTGGGAAACTTTGCGAAATACTCCAAAATGGAAAAACAAGCTTAATTATGCGTTGCAGCTTTCACTTAATAAGCTTTCTAATTTTGAAGAAGAGTTTGCCATCAGGCAAATTGAGAGGGCAATTGAATCCGGATGGACCGGGGTTGTATTTACGGGAACTGAACGTGATTATCAAGAATGGTTAAACATCAAGTATGGAAAAACAGGAATCCAAGGACAAAACAATCGGAATGCTGATAAAGCAGCAAAGGCAAGAATGCTCCTTGACGAATATGCAGCCATCGAGCAGGGAAATTCTGCTATCAACCATCAAGCAGAGATACCCGACCTTTAAGGCCTTTTCATCTGCTTATTCCACTTCACTTCAAACAATTATTCTTTCAGATTTGGAAAAGGCTTATAGTGAGAAATCTCCAACAGTGGCTGATTTAGAACGGATGTACGGATGTGATTCTTCTTCGTTGTGGGTAAAAACTCAACTATTGACTATCGATTTTGCCTCTTCGACGAAAGAAAGTGCTGACTTAGACGCTCTGAATGAATTTTCACGGCTGTTTGTCGGGCAGTATCACTACATCAAGTTGACAGAATTTCTTCTATTTGTTGCCCGTTTCAAGCTAGGGAGGTATGGTAAGTTCTACGGGTATTTCGATACTATAACTGTCGGTGAAGCATTTAGAAAGTTCCTCCGTGAACGTAGCGAGGAAGTGGATGTTATCATTAGGAAGCGTAACTTTCCAGAAACAGAAGGACAGCAAACGGCAGTTGAACGATGTCATATTGCGCCTGATTACATTCAGGTTGAAATAAACCGGTATTTGAAGCAATGAAAGATTATTAACTAAGATGGAAATGATAGAAAAATTATTGGTATGGAAAATATACTCTACAGCAGATGTCTTTGGGGTTATATCTTATGTCTCTGAAAATGGAAGAAAGGCTTTCTCTTCTGCTTTGCTATTCAGGGGATTAACTGGAAACTATTTAGAATAACTTCTAACAAATTTAAAAATGAATGCAATAAATGATTTTCTATTAAACCTTTTTACAGGCAATGACGAGCTCCGCCCTAACATGATGTTCCCGAATTTAAGGGATGGCATAGTGAGCGCTTCCGATGGTTATGTATTAATCTGTATTCCTGAAAATGAATTGACATTGAAGTACAACACCAACGAACAATATCCTAACAGTGCTAAACTCTTTTCTGATTTTGAGACAGAGCCTCTTAGCAGCATAAAAGTGAATGTTGAAACTTTAGCTAAGGAACTAACCAAATGTAGGTTAGAGGTTGATAAGCTTCTGTTAAAATGCAAAGAATGTAATGGGTCTGGAAATGTAGAATGGGAATATAAAGATAATAACCTAGAAACTCATTATGCGCAACATGATTGTCCCCTGTGTGATGGAGCCGGAACTGATGAAAAGAATCATCCTTTTGCAAGAATCCGTCTGTTATCCTTTGAGAAAGACGTAGATACAATCTTTCAGATCAAAATTGGAGACTTATATTTTCATCCATTTCAGATTTACAGGTTATTTATGGTAGCCATACTCAAAGGTTATAAGGAGATAGAAATATTCTATAAAAAACACGAGTATGGGAAAAATGTATCTTACTTCGGCAATATAAAGGTATTGGTGATGGCTATGCTTAACGAACAAGACTATTAACGTAAAACAATAAAAAAAATGAACAAGATTAAATGTAATTGCAATAGTCCACATTGTAAAGAGTGTGAGAACAGAAGAATAGTAGAAACAGGCGTTAAAACGGTTGTAGAAGCTAACGAACATTCTACCGATTTGCGAGGGAAAGCACAACATGCAGAAAAAAGACCTACAATAAAAGAAGCTCCCGGATTCAATAAGTATGGTCAATTTTACGGTTTTGATTAACTAATAACAATATAAAATGGAACTAATAGCATTGATTATGATCGGTGGATTCTTATGGTGGATTGCCGATTCTTTGGATGAGATTAAGAAAATGAAAAAAGATGAATAACCAATAAGATATGAAGAAAAGAATAACTATAGTACTATCCATTATGGCATTTATTGCATGTATATGGTTTATCAATTTTTCTAATAAACAGAATATTAGAGTGAAAGTCGGAAAAGTAGATAGGATCCAAAAGACATCGGGAGATAAGGATGGTTTTTGCACAGAAGTATATTATCTACTCTATACCGATAGAGGCACATTCCGTATTAATATTGATGGGTTTATAGCTCATCCTGAATTTGCAGGAACGATGAAAAAAGACTCTATATATGACATTATGGTATGCGGAGTAGAAGTTCCTTTTCTCGGAATGTACAGGAATATAATTGATGTAAAATAACTAATCAGATATGAGTAAAATAGATTTAAACGCCCTTCGTGATGGGGTATATAAAACCGCTTGTGAGCATGGCTTTCACGATGTAGAATTGAGTAACGAACATTTCATTTGTCTTGTCATTAGCGAGTTAATGAAAGCTATGGAAGCAGACCGAAAAGGTAAACGCGCATGTATAGAAAGTTACAAGTTGCTCTCTCAAGCAAGCATTGAAAGAACTAGAAATCCTGAATATTTCAATGAAGTATCTTTCCTGTACCATATCAAAGATACAGTGGGGGACGAGCTTGCCGATGCTATTATTCGTTTGCTTGACTTATATGGACTTCGAGGAATTGACTTAAACGAAGACGCATTCGATGAGGAAACAATATCAGAATATTCTGTGACCTATCGTAATAAATCATTTACAGAATCAATATTCCATATCATAAAGTTTATTGCTTCAAATAATGAAGTCTTTGTGCGTTCTTGTATCGTACCAGAAATGCTTCTGCTTGAAATCTTCGGACTTGCTAAATATCTTAGTATTGACCTCATGTGGCACGTTGAGCAGAAGATGAAGTATAATGAACTACGCGAAAAGATGCACGGGAAGAAGTATTAACCTCAATACTTAAAAATAAAGAAAGAATTTGTTAGAAGAATCCAAATAAGTAACAAAGCCATCCCGGCGCCATGATATGCACTTATCGGAACTGGCCAGCCGACACCCGAATGACACGGGATGGCTTTATCTAAAGTAAAATCGGAAAATCCGATTTTGTAAAACAGTGATTAACCCTTAAAATGATACAGCCGCAACATTTCAAGTATTTTCCCCGGTCCCGACCGTCCAGGTACGCAAGGACTACATTAATCACTTCCGGCAGGAGAAGCCTTTAGAAGGAATATACTTCACCGACTTCATGCATGAAGTTCTTGAAAAGAGAAGCAGACGCAAGTCTGAACACTATGCAGCAGTTTATGATGCAATAATTAAGCATATAGACGGATTCTCAGAAGAATATGATTGTGACATCTTCACGAACTCAGTGACTGCTGAATTCTTGGACGACTTCATAATCTACTTGGAGAACCAGAACTTAAGACATAATACAATAGTAGGTTACATTCTAAAAATTCAATCTATGGTACGAAGAGCAGGACAATATAATTATGCAGTTGACTCGACTTATGACGAGATTGATATGCGGTTGGAAGAAACCTCAGCCGTATTCCTCAGCATGAATGAGATTACTCGTATCTATTACTACAAGTTTCTCAATCAAGACAAAAGAAAGGCAAAAGAACGTATCAGAGACCTGTTTGTTATAGGTTGCCTCACTGCTCTTCGTTATTCTGACTATTCTACGTTGGCTAAAGACAATCTCCAGAACGGATACATTGTAAAACGGACAAAGAAAACCAATGTTGATGTTAAGGTACCAGCGCATGATTATGTAAAAGAAATCTTTGCGAAGTATAACGGTAACATACCTTGCGGCCTGTGCATCCAGTATTTTAACAAGTACCTAAAAGTCATCATGAAGGAGATCGGGCTGAATGATAAGATTACCTACTCATTTACCAAAGGCGGGAAGTTGCAAACTGTCACCCGTGAGAAATGGGAACTTATTAGTAGTCATACAGCCCGCAGAAGTGCAGCTACCAACATGTACCTCACTGGCCGGATGAAAATCTTTGAAATCATGAAACTTACCGGACACCGGACTGAACAGAACTTCTTCCGGTATATCCGGTTGACAGGTGACGATACAGCCCGATCAATTTCCGGGGATATGTTTTTCAGAAAGTAATAACCAATAAACAGTAAATATAGCTATGAATGTAAATTCCAATATCAGAAAACGTAATAAACAAGTTATTTCAGACAGATACAAGAAAGTTGATACAACGGTCAACGCAGATGCCGAACGCCTCGTGGAAGAGCACAGGGAGATTGAGAAAAGGTTATATCCTCTACGCATCGACCAGCGTACTGTTATCTATGTGACCAAAGATAAGTGCACCAAGGAATATGCCCAAAAGAGGCGGCGTCAGTTTGGGATTGAACCCTCTCCAGAAAGGAAAGGAGGAAATCCTCGCGTGCATATTGAAGTTGAAGAGGTAAACAAACTTGTACAGGAAGGGATGCATCTTAAAGACATAGCCCGTACACTTGGAGTAAGCCGAACTACGGTTAGTAAATACATACAGAAATATGATTTAAGAAGAAATGGAAATAAATAAATACTTATATAGCAAAGCTTTTGATAAAGCTTTGAAAGTAGAGTTCCTCACCAATCGTGAAGAACTCTTTTTATATGCAGGCGCTTTGTATTCTGCTATGATGTGGAGTAGGGAAGTGAATGAAAAGAATAGGGTTATTCTGAAAAAGAATAAATATGTAAAATAAGAAAGGAGAACCAAGCGCACGACCACTCAATCCTCCCTCACACGATTATGATGCAAATATACTATTTACTTTTAAAATAATTGTGTTATGGAACTGGATTTTAACAAAATAATTCGTCTTAAAAAAATCAGAATTGAGAAATCAGAACTTTCAGAAGAAGAAAATACCTTAGCTTCACCGATTTTGAGAGATAAAAGCCTTATTAAGGATATCTATAAAATCTTCGTTGAGTTATTGAATAGCAGGAGTCTTCCCCCTTGTATTGATAGTGTAACACAACGAAAGAAGTTCATCTTCATCATCTTGTACCTGTTTTCTCCAAGCTCACTTGCCGGTGGAAAAATGGCTGCTGGATTACGTGAGGAGATGTCAAGAGTATTGGGGATTCAGTCTAAGAGTACAATTTCCG
>ERZ826220.1510-NODE-1510-length-22980-cov-36.440654_pt1 | contig 22980 bp, 19 predicted proteins | sample MGYA00519927_ERZ826220 | MGnify/ENA primary metagenome ERZ826220 (study PRJEB31778, sample SAMEA3449225) | human gut metagenome | biome: human gut; feature: human-associated habitat; material: faeces | place: United Kingdom | collected 2010/2012 ... | reverse complement strand
AGAAGGCCGGCGCCACCGACAGCATCACGCTGACGGGCGGCTGCGCGAAGAACGCAGGCCTGAAGCAGGCCATCGAGCACGTGCTGAAGTTCAAAGTCGTCGATCTGAAGACCGACCCGCAGCTCATGGGCGCTCTGGGCGCTGCCGAGTATGCCCGTCAGAAGGGTCTTGCTAAGAAGTAAGCCACCACGTCTATCCCAATCGGAGGGGGAACTGTAACCGGTTCTCCCTCTTTTTGCTTTTGTGTAACAAAATGCGCGCAGATGTCGAGAACTTCTATAAAAAATTCATCGTTTTTGAAAGAAGTATTTGCTTTTACGATCAATATAGTTTAATATATGTACGTCGTAAGACAGTTGACCGGTTGATTGGAAGAGAGCCAACCGGTCAAAGCCAATTTATTAGGAGTGAGAATAACCATGGATAACCTGTTCTGGATCGGCTTCGTCGGAGCCGCGCTCGCCCTGATTTTCGCCTACCTGCAGAAGTGCAAAGTTATGAAGTGCTCTGAGGGCGACGAGAAGATGGTCAAGATCGCTTCTTCGATCCGCGCCGGTGCCAACGCCTATCTGAAGCAGCAGTATTCTACTGTTGCAAAAGTATTTGCAGTCGTTTTTGTCATTCTGCTGATCATCGCCTTCGCATCCAAAGGCCAGATGCTCTCCAGAGTGACGCCGTTTGCGTTCCTGACCGGCGGTATCTGGTCGATGCTTGCCGGCCTGATCGGCATGAAAATTGCCACCGCCGCCAATGCACGCACGGCCAATGCCGCGCACGAGAGCCTGAACCACGGCCTGAACGTTGCCTTCTCTTCCGGCACGGTCATGGGCTTCACGGTCGTCGGCCTCGGCATTCTCGACATCACGCTCTGGTTCATCGGTCTGCGCTATATCGGCAAGATCACCGATCCCACTGTCCTCGCCAATATCATGGTCATGAACGGCATGGGCGCTTCCTTCATGGCACTGTTTGCCCGTGTTGGCGGCGGTATCTACACCAAGGCCGCTGACGTCGGCGCTGACCTCGTCGGCAAAGTCGAAGCCGGTATCCCGGAAGATGACCCGCGCAACCCTGCAACCATCGCGGACAACGTCGGCGATAACGTCGGCGACGTTGCCGGTATGGGCGCTGACCTGTACGAGTCCTATGTTGGCTCGATCCTTGCCACTTTCGCGCTGAGCGCGGCCGCCAACTACGGTTGGAGCGGCATGCTGCTGCCGGTCGCACTGGCCGTTTGCGGCATCATCTGCTCGCTGATCGGCTCTTTCCTCATTAAGACGAAGGAAGACGCTACCCAGATGTCCCTGCTCAAGAGTCTGCGTACCGGCACCTACACGGCTGCTGCCCTCTCCGCTGTGCTCGCCCTGCCGCTGTCCTATCTCATTCTTGGACCTGAGCAGCATTGCTGGGGTGTTTACATTGCCATCCTGTGCGGCCTTGTCGGCGGCTGCGCCATCGGTTACTTCACCGAGTACTACACCTCCGACAACTACAAGCCCACGCAGCAGCTGGCTGCAGCCTCCGAGACCGGCTCCGCCACGATCATCATCGGCGGCATCTCCCTTGGCCTGAAGTCCACCATGGCCTCCATCCTGATCGTCTCTGTTGCGATTCTGCTCAGCTATTTCTGCGCAGGCGGCACCACCACGATTATCGACAGCAACGGTGCATTCACCGCTGCATTCAACCAGGGCCTGTACGGCATCGGCATTGCCGCTGTCGGCATGCTCTCTACCCTCGGCATCACGCTTGCGACCGACGCTTATGGCCCTGTGGCCGATAATGCCGGCGGCATCGCCGAGATGTCCGGCCTTCCGGAAGAGGTACGTGACCGCACTGACGCCCTTGACTCCCTCGGCAATACCACCGCTGCCACCGGCAAGGGCTTCGCGATCGGCTCTGCCTCCCTGACGGCTCTGGCACTTCTCGTGTCCTATGTCAACATCGTGCAGACCCGTACACCTGAGACCCTGAACTTCACGCTGACGAGCCCGTCTGTTCTGGTCGGCCTGTTCATCGGCGCGATGCTCACCTTCGTCTTCTCCGCGCTGACCATGAGCGCTGTGCAGACTGCTGCACAGTCCATCGTCGTGGAAGTGCGCCGTCAGTTCCGCGAGATCGTCGGCATCATGGACTACAAGGCAGACCCCGATTACGCGGCCTGCGTCAGCCTGTGCACCAAGGGCGCCCTGCACGAAATGGTCGCTCCGGCGCTGCTGGCCGTCATCGTCCCGATCGTCACCGGCCTTATTCTTGGACCCACGGGCGTTGTCGGTCTGCTCGGCGGCGTGTCTGTCACCGGCTTTGCAATGGCTGTGTTCATGTCCAACGCGGGCGGCGCATGGGACAACGCGAAGAAGTATATCGAGCGCGGCAACCACGGCGGCAAGGGCAGCGAACAGCACAAGGCTGCTGTCGTTGGCGACACCGTTGGTGACCCGTTCAAGGATACTTCCGGCCCGTCCCTGAACATCCTCATCAAGCTCTGCTCCACGGTCTCGATCGTGTTTGCCGGCTTGATCATCGCGTTCAACCTCATGAACGTGCTGTAAATTCAAGAAGAGAAAAGCCCGTTGGCAGCTGCCAACGGGCTTTTTTGATCTGAATATCAAACGATCTGGAACAGATAGAATTTCAAATAATCCGTCTCCGGCACATTCCAGAGGATCGGGTGATCCGGTCCCTGCTGACGCGCCTCGATCTGGCGCAGAGAGACCTGCGCATCCTTGGCGGCATCCGCCAGCATGGCACGAAACCGGTCGTCCGTCATAAAATGCGAGCAGGAGCATGTGGCTAGGTACCCACCGCGCGGCAGAATGCGCATAGCCTTGAGGTTGATCTCCTTATAGCCGCGAATGGCATTGGACACGGTCGAGCTGCTCTTGGTGAAGGCCGGCGGGTCGAGGATAATATAATCATACGCGCCGCGCTTTTGCTCGGCCAGCTTTGTGAGCAGGTCAAATACATCGGCGCAGAGATACTCCACATGACCATCCAGCCCATTGAGCGCAGCATTGTGCCGCGCAGTCGTGAGCGCGTCCTCCGACACATCGACCGACACGACGGATGCCGCACCGGCTGCCGCGCAGTTGAGACCGAACGCCCCGGTATGCGTGAAGCAATCGAGCACGTGCTTTCCCGGTGCGAGCTGCGCCGCTGCGCGGCGATTATACTTCTGGTCGAGGAAAAAGCCCGTTTTCTGGCCGTGGATATAGTCAACATCGTACAGGATACCGTTTTCGCGGATCGTCACATGGCCGTCCAAGTCCGTCTTCAGGTCTTCGAGTGTTACGAAGGCGGTTCCCTGCTGCATGCCCTCTTTTTCCCGCAGCTTGACATCGTTGCGCTCGTAGATCGCCTCGATCTGCTCGCCGCAGGCGCGCAGTGTCTGCAGCAAGAGCGTAAACAGCTGCGTCTTGCGCAGCTCCATGCCCAGCGAGAGCACCTGCGCGACCAGGATCGGGCCGAAGCGATCTACCGTCAGGCCGGGAAACCCGTCCGCCTCGCCAAAGATCAGGCGGCAATTGTCAAAATCCGCGCCCATGACCGTACGGCGGTAATCGATCGCATACTGGACACGCCGCGCCCAGAAAGCCTCGTCAAAGCGATCGTTCGCATTGCGTGAGAGCACGCGCACGCGGATCTTGGACGCACTGTTATAAAAACCCGCGCCGAGCCAATGACCGCTGCGTGTGGTCACATCTACGATCTGTCCATTCGTGCAGGCGGCGTCCGCACGCAGCACCTCATCGGCATAGACCCATGGATGCCCGCAGCGCAGGCTGCGTGCCGCCTTGTCCGTAACACAGATAATTGGATAAATTCGTTCCATAATTGTTACACTCCAGTTTTCGTCGCCCTATTGTACTCCGAACGCAGCGTGCGAGCAAGAGCAAAATGCGATATTTACATTTCCAGACCGGTCGTATATAATGTTGACGATTCTGTTTTGAAAAAAGGTGACGCCATGAAGCTCTCCAAATCCGGTATCTTTTTGATCATTGTGCTCGTGATCGCCATAGGTCTCGGCGCGTGGGTCACGGTTATGACGTGCAATGTACTGACAAAAGAACCGATCACAACGCCCAGCCGCGCCAGCGGCGGTGACACACCGCAGCCTGTGCAGCCCATTGAAAAGCCGAAGGAATCGGATACACTTGTCATCTCCATGGTCGGCGACTGTACGCTCGCCTCCATTCAGACCGGGCGGGACTTTGACAGCTATATCGACAAAAACGGAACGTCTTGGCCGTTTTCCGGTGTGCTGGAGTATCTGAGCAAGGACGAGTTCACGCTCGCAAACCTTGAGTGTTCGTTCTCGGACGAGGCGCTCAAGTCCTCTTCCCTGTTCTATTTCCGTGGGCCGTCATCGTATGCTGACATTCTCGTGCAGGGCAGTGTGGAGTGCGTCACGCTCGGCAACAACCACACGAATGACTTCGGCGCGAAAGGCGTAACAGATACAAAGGCGGCTTTGGATGCAGCGGAGGTAGCTTGGACTGCCGGCAGTGAATCCAAGGTGTTCACGACCGAGCACGGCCTGAAAATCGGCGTCTACTGCCCGGGGTGGACCGGGCTGAGCAAGAACAATGTCATCACCGGCATCCAGAAACTCAAGGATAACGGCGCAGATATTTTGATCTTCGCTCCGCATTGGGGCACAGAGGGCAGCTATCAGGTGACCGCCAATCAGGAGACGCTCGCTCGCGCAGCGATCGATGCAGGCGCGCACATCGTCTGCGGCACGCACCCGCACGTGCTGCAAAAGATGGAAAGCTACAACGGCGGCTATATTTTCTACAGCCTCGGAAACTTCAGCTTCGGCGGCAACACCGCGCCGCGCGATGTAGACACCGCGATCGCGCAGGTGACCGTCAAGAAAGACGGTGACGGCTGGGTCGTAGACGGTTACGACCTGATCCCCTGCCGCCTGTCGAGCACTGACAGCAAAAACGACTACCGGCCGCGTCCTTATGACAAGGATGAAGACGGCTATGCACGCACGATCAGCAAGCTCGACGGTTCCTGGACAGGCAGTGACCTGAACGTGGACTACTCCTTCATGTATCAGTGAACCAATTGCAAACCGGCCGTCCGCAGCTGCGGACGGCCGGTTTCATCTTATGCGTTTAGTCCTGCGGCAGAGGAATCTTGCCCTTGAGCAGCACCTTGCCAAAGCAGCAGATCGTAATGCCGGATGAGGCCGGAATCGTCACATCCGCATCTCTGCGTGCACGGTTGAGCGAGAACAGATACACATTGCCGAGATAATCCTGACAATATTGCTTGCACTTCATATCGCCGTCGACGAAGAACAGACCAACGTCCCCGTCAAAAATCGTCGCGCCGCGTTTGACCAGTACGATGGAATCGTCGTGGATATAGGGCTCCATACTGTCACCGGCGATGCGCACGGCAAAGTCCGCCTCCGAATCCGCCGCGACCTCATAATCCTCATAGTCATCACCAAGCGCCGGCGAGGCATATCCGGCCGCTGCCGGCGTCATATAAAGCGGGATGATCTTATTGCGCTCCGGCTGACGCTGTGCAGCCTGCAGACGCGCACACTCGGCATCGAGCAGCTGCAGCGTCACAAAGCGGCCGTGATCATCCAGACGGCGCAGCTTCCAGAGCGTCTCCCACTCCTCAGGTGTCGGCTGACCGGTGCTGCCCGTACCGCAAAACGTCTCGAGCGGAACATGCAGCGCATCGCAGATGCGCAGCAGAAGCTCGAAATCGATCTTCATGTTGTCGCGGCGGATAATGCTGTAGAGCGTCTGTGCCGGCACTTTGATCTGCCGCGCGAACTCGTTGACCTTGATCTCGCGTTCATCCAGCAAATTTTTGAGCGTGGTTCCGATCATACACAACACCTCTTTGGCCTCATCATAACGAATTTACCGTTCTATGTCAAGGAATAAAAACGGCATTAAAAATTATGAAAATGAAAATTTTCGTCGGATTTGATTGAAATGGTTTACTTTACTGTGAAAATGTGCTTAAATATGGTGAGATGTAATCGATGCTCTTGTACATCATTACCAGCAAAATAAGGAGGAAATTTAGAAATGGTACGGTTTTCCACACGAATGAACCTTCTCAAGGGTTCTGCGATCCGCGAACTGCTGGCGCTTGCCAACAAGCCGGAGATCCTTTCGTTTGCAGGCGGTATGCCCGCACCCGAGCTCTTCCCTGTTGACAAGATCAAGGCTGCGACCGATGCTGTCCTTGAGGAGCAGGGCAAAGTCGCGCTCCAGTACTCCAGCACCAACGGTTTTGAGCACTTCCGTCAGCAGATCGCTGACCGCATGGAAGCGAAGCTCAACATCAAAACCACTGCTGATAACATCCTCGTGACCTCCGGCTCTCAGCAGGGCCTGGACTATTCCGCGCGCGTGTTCTGCGATAAGGGCGATGTGGTCATCATTGAGAGCCCCTCCTATCTCGGCGCGCTGAACGCATTCAAAGCCTGTGAGCCGAACTTTGTTGCCATCCCCACCGACGGCGACGGCATGATCATGGAAGAGCTGGAAAAGGTACTCGCCACGACGGAGAACGTCAAGATGATCTACGTCATCCCCGACTTCCAGAATCCGTCCGGCCGCACCTGGCCGCTCGAGCGCCGCAAACAGTTCATGGAGATCATCAATAAGTACGAGATCCCCGTTGTTGAGGATAACCCGTACGGTGAGCTCCGCTTTGAGGGCGAATACCTGCCCGCGCTCAAGAGCATGGACACCAAGGGCCTCGTTGTCTTCCTCGGCACGTTCTCCAAGATCCTCGCGCCCGGCTACCGTCTTGGCTGGGTCTGCGCCGACGGTGAGATCCTCCAGAAGTACAACTTCCTCGCGCAGGCCGCTTCCCTGCAGGCTTCCACCGAGGCACAGCTCGTTGTGTCCAAGTTCATCGATATGTTCGACCTTGACGAGCACGTTGCCACCATCAAGGAGTGCTACCGCAAGCGCCGCGACGTCATGATCCAGACCATGGAGCGCGAGTTCCCGCCCGAGGCGAAGTTCACGCACCCCAACGGCGGTCTGTTCACTTGGGTCGAGCTGCCGGACTACATCAACACCAACGAGATGGCAAAGCAGTGCCTGGCGCGCAACGTTGCCTACGTCCCGGGCGACGGCTTCTTCCCGGACGCCGGCCACAACAACTGCATCCGCCTGAACTACTCCTGCATGCCCGAAGAGAAGATCGAGCAGGGCATGACCATTCTGGGCGAAGTCATCAAGGAAAACATCAAGAAGTAATTTCCACATCACAAAAAAGACCGTGTTCTCCGGAACACGGTCTTTTTATGACAAATTCAAAATGAAACTCCATGCAGAATATGTGTCCGGAGGAACGCCGCCACACCGTCGCGGTCGTTGGTATCCGTCACGTAGTCACAGACAGCGCGCACCTCTGGCGCAGCATTGCCCATGGCAACGCTTGTGCCGACAGCACGCAGCATCCGCAGGTCGTTGGAGCTGTCCCCAAAGGCAACCGTGTCCTCCGCCGGGATGCCCAAGTGCCGCGCGAGTGCAAGCAGCGCCCTACCCTTGTCTGCATCAACGGCGTTAAGCTCGAGGTTGTTGCGAAACGACGACGTGACCAGAACATCCGGAAACGCGGCCGTGATCTCCGCGCGCGCCGTTTCACGCTCTGCCATGTCCCGAAAACACAGCTGCACCTTCTGCACCGGCTGACCGTTTGTGCGCACAAACGCTTTCAGATCCTCGACCGGCGCACGTGTGCGCCTCAGGAGCGTGACCACTTCCTCATCAGCGTTATAATACCGCACACGCTCAAGAAATGCGCGGTCTACCCAGCCGGTGTCGTTCCAGTAGCAGTCATACATCGCGTCATAGCGCCCGGTGAAGTCCATCAGGCGCAGGCAGGTATCCAGCGGAAGCTCAGCACGCAGGAGCGTCTCCCCCGTCCGCGCGTCAGAAACCTTCGCGCCGTTGATCGTAATGGCATACCGCAGAAACGGCAGCGCCATCACCTGCTCCGGAATTGCGCGCAGCGCGCGCCCCGTCGCCGGGACGATCACATGCCCCTGCTCCGCCGCAAGCGAAAGCGCGGCAAAATTCCCCGCCGAGATGACCTTCTCGCTGTTGAGCAGCGTTCCGTCGAGATCCAGAGCGATCAGTTTCATGCGCACCTCCGAAAATGAAAAAAACCTGCGTTCAGAGAACACAGGTTTTTGTGGTGGAGACTAATGGGCTCGAACCATCGACCTCATGCGTGTGAAGCATGCGCTCTAACCAGCTGAGCTAAGCCTCCAAAAGTGGTGACCCGTACGGGACTCGAACCCATGTTACCGCCGTGAAAGGGCGGTGTCTTAACCACTTGACCAACGGGCCTAAGATGGGATGCTGCGGGTGCAGCATCCCCTTGGTAGCGGCACCTGGATTCGAACCGGGGACACTTCGGGTATGAACCGAATGCTCTGGCCAACTGAGCTATGCCGCCATGTTGTGAGCGTTTCGCGAACCGCTAAACGCAAGGAGCATTGTACCAAACAATGCTCCCTTTGTCAATAAGTTTTGCGTCACTTTTTTAATTTTTTTGCGGTAAATAATCCAGAGGCGAAACGCTCTGCCCGGAGGCCGAAACCGACAGGTGCAGGTGGCTCTCCTGCGCCGATTCGCAGCCGGCGGAATCGCCGACCGAGCCGATCGTATCCCCTGCCGAGACCGAATCGCCGACGTTCACCGTGGGGATCGACTCCAGATTCGCATAAGTGCAGCGCAACCCGTCGGCGCGCTCCGTGACGACGGTCGTGCCGTAGCGGTCATCGTGATATACCTGCGTCACCGTGCCCGACGCCATGGCCGAGACGACCGCGCCGTAATCCGCCGCAATGTCAATGCCGTCATGCGTGCGCCAGTCAGCCATTGTCTCATCATAGGTCAGCGCCGTCATCGCATAGGCGCGCGTCACCGCGCCGTCGACCGGCCAGAGGTACACATCCTGCGCCGCCGTTTCTGCAGCTTCCTCCGCCGGAATTTCCGGCTCAGGCGACAGCTCCGGCGTCGGCTGCAGTGTCTCCGGCACGGGTACGACCGGCGTTGGCACGACCTCCAGCACCGCGCTGTGTGCACGTTCATCATCCATAGTCTTCGTATCTGCCAGCAGTGACCACGCAGAGACGCCGATCACCGCCGCGCAGAGGACGAGGGCTATGTAAAAGCCCTTGCCTTCGATGAAGCGTACAGATCTTTTTTCGGGGTTTTTGTCCTGATTCGGTTCCATCGTATTTCCCTCCAAGAAAAAAGGTGTTTGCATGGGTATTGTCACCCACGCAAACACCTTTTATACCGGTTTGGAAAATTACTTCTTGATGCTGAAAAATGCGTCCTTACCGGGGTACTGGGCCACGTCGAACAGCTCGTCCTCGATGCGCAGCAGCTGGTTGTACTTCGCAACGCGGTCGGTGCGGCTCGGAGCACCGGTCTTGATCTGACCGGCGTTGACGGCCACGGAGATGTCCGCGATCGTGGTGTCCTCGGTTTCGCCGGAGCGGTGAGACACGACAGCCGTCCAGCCGGCGCGGTGCGCCATCTGGATCGCGTCGAGTGTCTCGGTCAGCGTGCCGATCTGGTTGAGCTTGATGAGCACTGCATTGGCTGCGCCGAGCTCGATGCCCTTCTTGATGCGCTGGACGTTCGTGACGAACAGGTCGTCGCCGACGAGCTGGATCTTCTTACCGAGGCGATCCATGAGCATCTGCCAGCCTTCCCAGTCATCCTCGGCCATGCCGTCCTCGAGGGAGATGATCGGGTACTTCTCAACAAAGCCGGCATACATATCGACCATCTGCTCGCGGGTCATGACAGTGCCGCGCTTCGGCAGGTGGTAGCAGCCGTCCTCCGCGTTGAACCACTCGGAGCAGGCACTGTCGATAGCGATCATGAAATCGTCATACGGCTTGTAGCCGGCAAGCTCGATGGCCTTGACGAGCGCCTTGAGCGCGTCCTCATCGCTGTCGAGGTTCGGCGCATAGCCGCCCTCGTCGCCCACGCCGGAGGCCGGGACGACCTTCTTGAGCACGTGGAACACTTCCGAGCACATACGCAGTGCCTCGGCGAAGCTCTTCGCGCCGACAGGCATGATCATGAACTCCTGAATGTCAACGTTGCTGCCGGTGGCGTGTGCGCCGCCGTTGAGCACGTTCATCATCGGCACAGGCAGCGTCTTGGCGTTGCAGCCGCCGATGTAGTTATACAGGCTCTGGCCGGTCGCCAGCGCGCCGGCCTTCGCACACGCGAGGGACACGCCGAGGATGGCATTGGCGCCGAGACGGGTCTTGTTCGGGGTGCCGTCAAGCTCAATGAGCAGCTTGTCGATGGAGGTCTGGTCAAGGACGTTCATGCCCTGCAGCGCCTCAGCGATCTCGACGTTGACGTTCTCAACTGCCTTGAGCACGCCCTTGCCGAGGTAACGGCTCTTATCGCCGTCGCGCAGCTCGCAAGCCTCGTAGATACCGGTGGAAGCGCCGGACGGAACGGCAGCGCGGCCAACGGTGCCGTCGTCAAGCGTGACCTCGACTTCCACGGTCGGATTGCCGCGGGAGTCCAGAATCTCTCTGGCGCTTACATCCACAATTTCAAAATAGTCCTTCATGTCAATACTCCTTTATGATTTTTCGATAAGGCTCTCGCCTGTCATTGCGGGTTTCGGCTCGATGTGCATCAGCTCGAGCATGGTCGGTGCGATATCGGAAAGACGGCCCTGCGCGCGCAGCGGCAGCTCTCTGCCGACGAGCACCAGCGGCACGAGATTCGTCGTGTGCGCCGTGTTCGTTGACCCGTCCGGCTCGACCATGCGGTCGGCGTTTCCGTGGTCAGCGGTGACGAGCAGCGTATAGCCCGTCTCTTCCGCCGCCGCAACGACTTCACCGAGGCAGCGATCCACGCACTCGACCGCCTGAATGGCAGCCGGCATCACGCCCGTGTGGCCGACCATGTCACAGTTGGCAAAGTTACAGACGATCATGTCATACGCACCGGTACGGATGCGCGCCACAAGCTCGTCCTTGACCTTGACGGCGCTCATCTCGGGGACGAGGTCATAGGTCGGAAATTCGCGCGGCGACGGGATGAGCACGCGATCCTCGCCGGGATACTGCGTTTCCGTGCCGCCGTTGAAGAAGAACGTTACGTGTGCGTACTTTTCCGTCTCCGCGATGCGCAGCTGGCGCAGACCGTGTGCGCTGACGATCTCGCCGAGCGTGTCGTGCAGCTCCTCGGGCGGGAACGCGATCGGAAGATCGGTGAGCTTCTCGTCGTAGCGCGTCGTGCAGACATAGTGCAGGTCTTGCGCAACGACCTTGCGCCGGAAGCCGTCAAAATCGCTCTGCGTAAGCGCATAGGTCATTTCCCGGGCGCGGTCGGGACGGAAGTTCATGAAGATGACGCTGTCGCCGGACCGGATCTTTCCGTCCGCAGCGCAGACGACGGGCTTGACAAATTCGTCCGTCACACCGGCGGCATAGCTCGCCTCCATCGCGTGGATGGGGTCGGGATCCTGCACGCCCTCGCCGCAGACCATGGCATTGTAGCTCGCCTCGATGCGGTCCCAGCGCTTGTCACGATCCATGCCGTAGAAGCGTCCCTGCAGCGTTGCGATCTTGCCCGTTCCGAGCTCGGCACAGTAGTCATGCAGCTGGCGGACATAGCCCGCGCCGCTCGTGGGCGCAACGTCACGCCCGTCGAGGAAGCAGTGCAGGTAGACGCGCTCGATGCCGCGGTCATGCGCCATCTTCACCATGGCAAAGATGTGCCGGATGTGGCTGTGTACGCCGCCGTCGGACAGCAGACCGAGGATGTGCAGCGCCTTACCGTTTGCAGCGTTGTCGAGTGCCGCACCATAGACGGGGTTTTCAAAAAACGAGCCGTCGGAAATGGCGTTGGTGATGCGCGGCAGATCCTGAAACACGACGCGGCCCGAGCCGATGTTCGTGTGACCGACCTCGCTGTTGCCCATCTGCCCGTCCGGCAGGCCGACGTCCAGCCCGGAGGCAGAGAGCTTCGTGTGCGGCCAGCGCTGCAGGAGGCCGTCCATCACCGGCGTTCTGGCCATATAGATGGCGTTGCCCGCATTCGGCTCGCCGATGCCGTAGCCGTCGAGGATGATAAGTGCGACTTCCCCGTTGCTCATTCGCAGGCTCCCTGCGCCGTCGCGGCAATGATCTTCGAGAAATCGACCGGCTTGAGCGACGCGCCGCCGATAAGGCCGCCGTCGATGTCCGGCTGCGCCAGCAGCTCGGCTGCGTTGCCCGCATTCATCGAGCCGCCGTAGAGGATGCTGATCGCTTTCGCCGTGTCGGCATCATAGAGCTTGGCGAGCGTGGCGCGGATGGAGGCGCAGACCTCCTGTGCCTGTGCGCTCGTGGCGGTGTTGCCGGTGCCGATGGCCCACAGGGGCTCATAGGCGATGACGCAGCGCACTGCCTGCTCCGCCGTCAGGCCGGAGAAAGCGGCCGCGACCTGATAGGCAACATAGGTCTCGGTCAGGTCATGCTCACGCTGCGCAAGGCTCTCGCCGACGCAGATGATCGGGATGATGTCATTCTCCAGCAGGATCTTCGTCTTGGCGTTGACCTGCAGATCGGTCTCGCCGTGATAGCTGCGGCGCTCGCTGTGACCGACGATGCAGTACTGTGCGCCGAGGTCGCCGAGCTGCTCGGCGGACACCTCGCCGGTGTACGCACCGTGCTGATGCTCGGACACATCCTGCGCGCCGACGCCGAGAGCGCAGCACTGACCTGCAGCCTCCAGCGCACCGATCAGCGGGTACGGGGCACAGATGACCACGTCACAGCAGCGTTCAGCCGGAAGATTCGCCTGCAGCTCCTGCGCAAAGGCCGGGATCTCGGCCACGCGCTTATTGAGCTTCCAGTTACCAGCAATGATTGCTTTTCTCTCTTTGATATTCATATCCTAATTTCCTTTCCAACGCTTACTTATCCAGCAGGCACGCAACGCCCGGCAGCTCCTTGCCCTCAAGGAACTCCAGCGAAGCGCCGCCGCCGGTGGAAATGTGCGTCATCTTATCGGCGAAACCGAGCTTCTCGACCGCAGCCGCCGAATCGCCGCCGCCGACGATCGTGACAGCGCCGGACTCTGCCAACGCTGCCGCGACGGATTCCGTGCCGGCGGCAAAGGCCGGGAACTCAAACACGCCCATCGGTCCGTTCCAGACGACCGTTCCGGCACCCTTGACGGCGTCCGTGAACAGCCGGATCGTCTCAGGGCCGATGTCCAGGCCCATCCAGTCTGCCGGTATGGCGTTGGTCGGCACGACCTTGCGTGCACAGTCGGCGGCAAACTGATCACCGGCCATGGTGTCAACGGGCAGCAGCAGCTTCACGCCGCGGTCCTTCGCCTTCCGGATCATCTCGAGCGCATAGTCCATTTTGTCAGCCTCGAGCAGAGACGTGCCGATCTTGCCGCCCTGCGCCTTGACGAACGTGTAGGCCATGCCGCCGCCGATGATGATCGTGTCGGCCTTTTCGAGGAGATTATTGATGACGCCGATCTTATCCGACACCTTCGCGCCGCCGAGGATGGCGACGAACGGGCGCTTCGGATCTTCCAGCGCCTTACCCATGACGGACAGCTCTTTCTCGATCAGCAGACCGGCATATGCGGGCAGATACGCCGCGACGCCGGCAGTGGAAGCGTGTGCGCGGTGCACCGTACCGAATGCATCGGAGACATAAAGCTCAGCCATGCTCGCGAGCTCTTTTGCGAATTCGGGGTCATTTTTTTCCTCACGGGGATCAAAACGCAGGTTCTCCAGCAGCAGAAGCTGACCCGGCTGCAGCGCGGCCGCCTTGGTCTTGGCGTCCTCGCCGATGATATCCTTGGCAAAGAGCACGTCCATACCAAGCAGCTCCGTCAGACGCTTGGCCACCGGCGCGAGCGTAAGGCTCTCCTTCCACGTGCCCTTCGGCTTGCCGAGGTGCGAACAAGCGATCACAGCGGCGCCGTGATCGAGCAGGTAGCGGATCGTCGGCAGCGCGGCCACAATGCGCTTGTCGCTCGTGATCTCACCGGTCGTCTTATCCTGCGGGACATTGAAGTCGCAGCGCAGGAGCACTTTTTTTCCGGAAAGCGGGACGTCCTTGACGGTCTGTTTGTTGTAGTTCATCTTGCTTCCTCCTGGTTTGTGATTTCACACGGGTGTGTGATATGGTATTCAAAGATCCAGATCGATCTGTCCGAGCAGGTTCTGCTGACGCAGCGCCTCATAGCATAAGATCGCCGCAGAGTTGGACAGATTCAGGCTGCGCGCCTCCGCGCGCATGGGGATACGCAGGCAGTGGTCGGCATAGCGCTCACGCAGCCACTCGGGCAGGCCCTTTGTCTCCTTGCCGAACATGAGCGTCACCTTGGGCGCAGAGAGATCGGCGTCGGCATAGCTCACCTTCGCCTTTGTCGTGAGCAGCCAGAGATTTTCATCCCCATTTTTGGCGAAGTACTCGTCGATGTTCTCATACACCGAGATATCGACCAGATGCCAGTAGTCAAGTCCGGCGCGCTTGACGGCGCGGTCGGAAATGTCAAAGCCGAGCGGTTTGATCAGGTGCAGCCGCGAACCCGTGCAGGCACAGGTACGCGCAATGGCGCCGGTGTTGTTCGGGATCTCCGGCTCCACCAAAACGATATCTACCATAATGCTTCCTCTTCGTTATTTTTTTCAAATTCGCAGCCGATTATATCTCTGTTATTGTATTACTTTACCGCTTTTTTTGCAATCGCCCTTTTAAATAAAGCTGCCACTGGAAATCGCTGCATTTCTGAACTTTTCGTGAAACATGCCGAAGACCATTGCATAATGGATGAAAAAACTTTATAATATCCACAGAATCTATCGATTTCACGCAAGATTCTATGCGTGGGAGGTACTATGACGCAACTTTGTTCCGTCTGTCCGCGCGGCTGCGGTGTTGACCGCGCAGGCGGACAATTGGGCTTTTGCGCAGTTCCGGATGCACCTATGGTGGCGCGCGCAGCGCCGCATTTCGGTGAGGAACCGTGCATATCCGGCACACGCGGCAGCGGCGCGGTCTTTTTCTCCGGCTGCAGCCTGCGGTGCGTATTTTGCCAGAACCGCGACATCAGCCGCGGAGAACACGGAAAAGAGGTCACCGTCGCGCAGCTCCGCGCTATTTTTTTGCGCCTGCTGGACGAAGGTGTGCACAACATCAACCTCGTTACCCCCAGCCACTACACACCGCAGATCGCCGAGGCGCTCACGGGTCTGTCCCTCGGCATCCCGGTCGTGTGGAACAGCTCGGGCTACGAGTGCGTGGAGTCGCTGCGTACGCTTGAAGGGCTCGTGCAGGTATACCTGCCGGACATGAAATACGCCCTGTCCGGACCGGCAGCACGCTACTCCGCCGCCGCGGATTATCCGCAGGTCGCCCGCGCCGCCATTCTGGAAATGTACCGTCAGACCGGACCGTTCCGGCTCGACGGCGACGGCATGCTTCAGCGCGGCGTGCTCATCCGGCATCTCATTTTGCCGCAGCAGGGCGAAAACACCCGCCGCGTCATCGACTGGGTCGGGCAGACGTTTGCGCCCGGGCAGGTGCTCTTCAGTCTCATGAGCCAGTATACCCCCGTCGGTGATCTGGCGCAATGGCCGGAGCTGCAGCAGCCCGTCTCCCCCGCACTCAACGATGCCATGTACGAATACCTGATGGAAAGCCCCATCACAGACGGTTTCTATCAGGATCTCGATGCCGCGACCGGCGACATGATCCCGGCGTTTGACGGTACGGGCGTTTCAGCAGCAAATCCATCAATATAGTAAAGATATATGGAGGTACCCTCATGGAGTACAAAGAGATTCTCGAAAGCGCACGCACTTGTATCGGCCCGTACTGCAAGGCCTGCCCGGTGTGCAACGGCAAGGCCTGCGGCAACCAGGTCCCCGGCCCCGGCGCAAAAGCCCCCGGCAACGGCTTCACCCGCAACTACGATGCGTGGCAGAAGATCTGCGTCAACATGGACACCATCTGCCCGAACGAGCCGGTCGACACGGCTGTGGAGCTGTTCGGCACCATGTACCGCTACCCGTTTTTCGCAGCCCCGCTCGGCGCGATGAAGATGCACTATGGCGACAAGTACAACGACCGTGAATATAACAGCATCCTCGTCAATGCCTGCGCCGACAGCGGCATCGCCGCCTTCACCGGTGACGGTGTGGATGCCGCGGTGTTCCAGGGCGCGATGGAGGCCATCCGTGCAGCCGGCGGTGTCGGTGTGCCGACGATCAAGCCGTGGAGCCAGCAGCTGGTTTTTGAGAAACTCGATCTGGCCAGAACCAGCGGCTGCAAGGCCGTCGCCATGGACATTGACGGCGCGGGCCTCCCGTTCCTGAAAAACCTGACGCCGCCGGCCGGCAGCAAGTCCGTGCAGGAGCTGGCAGAGATCATCCGCTACGCTGCCATGCCGTTCATCGTCAAGGGCGTCATGACTGTGCGCGGCGCGCAGAAGGCCGCCGAGGCCGGCGCCGCTGCGATCATCGTCTCGAACCACGGCGGCCGCGTACTCGGTCAGACCCCGGCCAGCGCGGAAGTGCTCGCCGAGATTACCGACGCCGTCGGCGGCAGCATGAAGATCTTCGTGGACGGCGGCATCCGCACCGGCACGGATGTGTTCAAGGCGCTGGCGCTCGGCGCGGACGCTGTGCTCATCGGCCGTCCGTTCGTCCCGATGGTCTACGGCGACGGCGCGCAGGGCGTGGCGACGTACATCGAAAAGATCGGCAGCGAGCTGCGCGACACGATGGCCATGTGCGGCGTGCACGCGCTTGGCGAGATCACGCGCGACTGCGTGCGTGTGCTCTGAGGCAAAACAACATACAAAAACCGAGGGAGCTACTCCCTCGGTTTTTTTCTGTGTCTCAATCGTCCCAGACCATGGTCGCAAAGTAGTCCTCCGGCGTCTCGGCGCGGCGGATCAGGCGCGTGGAACCGTCCGGCTGCAGCAGCACCTCCGCGCAGCGGAGCTTGCCGTTATAGTTGTAGCCCATGGCAAGGCCGTGCGCACCGGCATCATGGATGACCAGCAGATCACCGATGTCAATGCCCGGCAGCATCCGGTCGACGGCAAACTTGTCATTGTTCTCACACAGACCGCCAACGATATCGTACTTGTGGTCGCAGGGCGCGTCCTCCTTGCCCATGACCGTAATGTGGTGATACGACCCGTACATGGCCGGACGCATCAGGTCACATGCGCAGGCATCCGTGCCGATGTACTCCTTGTAGATATGCTTTTCGTGGATCGCGCGCGTCACGAGATGACCGTACGGCGCGAGCATAAATCGGCCGAGTTCGCTGTACAGCGCCACATCGCCCATGCCGGCCGGCACAAGGATCTCCTCATATGCCCTGCGCACGCCTTCACCGATGACGGCGATGTCATTGGCCGGCTCATCCGGCCGGTACGGGATACCGACGCCGCCGGAGAGGTCAATGAACGTGATATGGCAGCCGGTCTCCTGCTGCAGCTCCGCCGCCAGCCGGAAAAGCATACGCGCCAGCGCGGGATAGTATTCATTTGAGAGCGTATTGGAGGCCAGAAATGCATGAATACCGAACTCCTCCGCGCCCTTTGCCTTGAGCAGCCGGAACGCCTCAGCGATCTGCGCACGGGTCATGCCGTACTTGGCATCGCCGGGATTGTCCATGACCTGAAAGCCTTCACGTGTCTCACCGAGCGAGAACTTGCCGCCGGGGTTGAAGCGGCAGCCGATCTTCTTCGGGATATAGCCGATCGTGCGTTCCAGAAAGTCCACGTGTGTGAGATCGTCCAGATTGATGACTGCACCCAGCTTTGCCGCCAGCCGGTAATCCTCGGCCGGGGTCTCATTGGAAGAGAACACAATATGCTCACCGACACAGCCGATGCGTTCGGCCATCATCAGCTCCGTGAGCGATGAACAGTCGCATCCGCACCCCTCCTCCTGCAGAACCTTCATAATTGCAGGCGTAGGCGTCGCTTTCACCGCGAAATACTCGCGAAAACCCGGATTCCATGAGAAAGCAGCATTCAGGCGGCGGGCATTTTCCCGGATGCCCTGCTCGTCATAGATGTGAAACGGCGTGGGATACTGCGCTGCAATTTGCTCCAGCTGTGCTGCGGAGACAAACGTTTTTTTCATTGGAATTCCTCCCTGCGAAAACTGAAATTGCACCCATTGTAGGAGCCGCTCGAGTCCATGTCAACATGTCAAGAAGGCAAAAACACTTTCGCCGTTCCATGCACACGCACTGCAAAATTGTCTGTCCGCTCCGTCATTTTGCCCGGAACGGACAAATCTCCTCTCAAATATCGTCGAACGTCTCCGTCTCCATCGGCTGCGCCGCCTCGACAAAGCGCACCTGCAGCACCGCCTGCGGCCAATTGACCGAAATGGCAGCCGCTCGAGCGCGCGCATGCGCCGCTGCATCGATCTGTGCGCACAGGTCAGTCAGCACCTCGCGCGTCAGATAGCCGCCGCGCCAGTGAAACACAAGACCCGGCTGCTTTTTGCGCAGCGCCTGATCGACCCGGCGCGCAGCCTCCTCCGGCTTTGTCCACGACAGATGCTGGAGTTTATAGTAAAACTGCCCGCCATCCGTACAGGCCGGTGCCGGATACAGAAGCTTACGGTGGTCTCGGAAAATCTTCGTGTCGTCCAGATTGAAATAGTCATAGCGCAGCATGCCGTGCTTGCTGAGAGAATTGTCAAATGTGGCGTCCAGATGATAGCACTGTCCGCCGAGCTGGACGATGTTCCACGCGTGCAGATAGCGATCGCCGTTGGCACGGTCGCGGTCGCTGACGGCGATCATACACGGCAGGCTAAGCCCGTCGCACAGGAGCTTGACCGTCTTGGCCATGCCCTCGCAGACACCGACGCCGTTGGTCAGCGGGCCGATGACCTCGTGCGAATATGGCTTTTCAAGCTTATCATAGCGAACGTTTTCCACAATGAAATCATGGATCGCGCGCTCCTGCTCCGTCGGTGGCAGGCTGCGCAGCGGACGCAGTAACCGCGCCGCGCGCGCCTCGATTGCCTGACGGTGCTCACGGATGCGCTTTTTGTCAAAGCGATACTCAGGGCAAAAGTCCACAAACTCCGCCTCCGGCACGGCGCGGCATGAAAAGCCGACGGCGTAGAAGATCTCCGGATGATCCAGCCGCAGCTGGAAAAAGAGCGTGCTGAGCGTCTCCATCGTGAGGCGGGGAATGCGCGATGACGGCGCAAGCTCCCGCAGGCAAGTCAGCATCCCATGATACGCCGCGCGCTCCGGCGGCGGAAGCTGCTGATAATAATATTGCGGATGCAGCTGCATGGTCACTGCGCTCCTTTCGTCTGGTCGGCGCGGGGGCTGACCTGAAACCGTTTTTTATACGCCCGTGAAAACGCGGAGTAGTCATGGTACCCGCACTGATAGCAGGCATCCGTCGTGCGCATGCCCCGGGCGATCAGGTCGCGTGCCACACGCAGGCGTTTGTCCGTGAGGTAACCGTGGATAGTAAAGCCGGTCTCGGCACGAAACAGGCGCATCATATAATATTTACTGAGGTAAAAGGTGTCCGCGAGGGCATCAATGCTGATGTCCTCGGTCAGGTGCGTGTTGAGATATTCAAGGATGGCAGCCGTCTTTTCTGTGCAGTGCTCCGAGGGCGCGTAGCTTGACCCGTCGTCATTCAGGCCGCGGCCGAGCATGACCAGCAGCTGCAGCATCTGCGCGCGTGAGAGCAGATCATGTCCGTAGGCCGTGCTTTGCTCCTCCGCCTCGAGTGCGTCCAGTGTGCGCAGCAGCGCAGTACGGCGGTCAGCCTCCGGGCGCAGGACAAAGCTCTCCCCATCTGCCGGCAGATGAAAACAGGCGTCGAGCGCAGACGCTGCCGTTGACTGCGCGCGCAGAAAGTCCGGTGATATGTAGAGGATCACGCGCTCATAGCGCTCGTTCGGGTCGATCTGCGCTTTGTGGATCGCGCCCTGCCGCACAAGCACCACATCATACGGCCGCAGCACATGTGTGCGCCCTTCGACGATATAGTTTCCGCGCCCGGCCAGAAAGAACACCAGCTTATGAAATTCGTGATAGTGGAAGGCCGTATCCTCAGCCAGCGCACTGCTCAGATGGAACAGACGGTAGTCCTCATGCAGGTATCCCCTGCGCTCATAATCAGTCTGCTGCATAGCTTGCCTCCAAGAAAGCATCTTTTGCAATATATGATAGCATTTTTGTACAATTATTGCAAGAAAAAACTCTATATACTGTCACCAAAGCGCTGCTTCGGCGCAAACTACGCACTGGGAGTGTTGCATTTATGTCCAAGGCAAACAGTTCCAAGTCTTTCTTTAAGACTTACGGATTCCTGATCTTCATGATCTCCGGCATTGTGGCCGGCTGTCTGGTGGGCGCTTTTGCCCCAGATTTCGGCGGCAAGATCAAATTCCTCGGTACGCTGTTCATCAACATGATGTTCTGCGTGGTCGTGCCGATGGTGTTCTGCTCCATCGCCTCCGCCATCGCCAACATGAAGAGCGTCAAGCGCGCCGGCAAGATCATGGGCGTGACCATCGCCACGTTCCTCGTCACTGCTGCCATCGCCGGCATCCTGATGTATATCGTCTGCCGCATCTTCCCGCTCGTGGACGGACACTACACCATCACAGAGGGCGAGATCGGCGACACACTGGGCTTCGGCGACATGATCGTGAACTTCTTTACCAAGCCTGACTTCACGGAGCTGCTGAGCCGCAAGGCCATACTGCCGCTGATCGTTGCGGCGGTCATCTTCGGCTTCGGCATCCAGATGAACGGCGGTCCGGAAACCAAGACCGCGAAGCTCCTCGAGGACATTACGGGCTGCATCATGAAGACTGTGAAGCTCATCACCTACTATGCCCCCATCGGCTTCTTCGGCTTTTTTGCCGACCTGGTCGCCACCTACGGTCCGGAGCTGGTCGCGGATTACAGCCGCACGCTCATCATCTACTACGTCATGAGCTTTGCCTACATGTTCGTCTTCTTCCCCATCTATGCTCAGTTCGGCGGCGGTAAGGGCGGCGCGAAGATCATGTTCTCCAAGCTGTTCCGTCCAGCAGCCGTTTCCTTTGGCACGTGCTCTTCCGTTGCGACCATCCCGACCAACATGGAGGTCGCGGATGAGACCGGCATTTCTAAGGACGTCACCGACATTGTCCTGCCCATGGGTGCCACCATGCACATGGACGGCTCGGCCATGTCCGCCATCATCAAGGTCGCATTCCTCTTCGGCGTGTTCGGACTGGACTTCACGACGGAAAAGGCCATTCTGGCCATCGTCGTGGCGGTATTCTCCTCCGTCGCCATGAGCGGCATCCCCGGCGGCGGCGGCACGGGTGAGCTTGTGGTCTGCACCATCTTCTTCCCCGATCAGCTGGCCGTTGCTTATCCGATCGCGCTTGCAATCGGCAACCTTGTCGACCCCCCGGCCACCATGGTCAACTCCGCCGGCGACTACGTCGTGTCCTTTATCGTCTCCCGCTATGTGGATGGCAAGGACTGGCTGCAGAAGGCCTTCGCAAAGAAGAAGGAAAACGCAGCCATCGAGCAGTAACCCGCTCGGAGATCTGCCAATGTATCAAATTCCTCCCACCCGGAAACACTACGCTGTACCGGATAGGAGGAATTTTTATGCTTGGAAAAGTCGAGATCTGCGGCGTGAACACGGCGGATTTAAAAGTTCTGAGCAGCGATGCCTGCCGCGCGCTGCTCATCCGCGCAAAGCACGGAGACCGTGACGCGCGCGAGCAGCTCATCGCAGGAAACCTCCGGCTGGTGCTGTCCGTGATCCAGAAATTCACCGGCCGCGGCGAGAGTGCGGACGACCTGTTTCAGGTCGGCTGCATCGGGCTGATCAAGGCCATCGACAATTTCGACGCGGAGAACCACGATGTGCGCTTTTCTACCTACGGCGTGCCGATGATCTCCGGCGAGATCCGGCGCTACCTGCGCGACAACAGCCCCATCCGCGTCAGCCGCTCCACGCGCGACACGGCATATCAGGTGCTGCAGGAAAAGGAGCGCCTGACCGCCGCTACCGGCCGCGAACCGTCACTTGATGAGATCGCAAAGTCGCTCGGTCTGCCGCAGCAGACAGTGGTATTTGCGCTCGATGCGATCAGCGACCCCATCTCCCTCTACGAACCGATCTACACCGACAGCGGCGAGAGCATCTGCGTCATGGACCAGGTCGGCGACACAAAAAATACCGACGAGCAGTGGCTCGAGCGCGATGGGCACGCTCAACGCGCGCGAGAAAAAGATCCTCTCTCTGCGCTTTTACGCCGGAAAGACACAGATGGAGGTCGCCGGTGAGATCGGCATCAGTCAGGCACAGGTGTCACGGCTTGAAAAGCAGGCTATTGGCAAGATCCGCGGCAGCGTCTTCCCCTCATAAGCTGCGGTGCCGCGCCATAGACTGTTACGAAAACGCTGCGGAGGTGTCCCCATGAAATGTTGTCTATCCGACCTGCGATATAAAGAAGTCATCGATCAGAGCACCGGTCAGCGGCTTGGCTACGTCTGCGATGCGGAAATTGACTTGGATGACGGCAAGATCGTGTCGCTCATTGTGCCCGGACAAAAGAAGCTCGGCGGCCTGCTCAGCGGCGACGACGACTACATCCTGCCGTGGGGGTCTATCTCGCGGCTGGGTGAAGATATCATTCTCGCCGAGGTCTCGGGGCAGCAGCCGCGGCGCCGACGCGAAAAGCGTCAGAATCATCTCTGAGCCACGCAAAAAATGCAAAAAACCGGCCAAATCCTCTTGCATTGGCCGGTTTTCTCTGGTATAATACCAGAGCATTACGCACGGGAGTGGATGTGCGACCATGTGGTTTCGGCCTGGTCGGGCACAGAAGAAGCTCCCGGAGGTAGCAACTAATTAAAGGAGGAAACAAAAAACTATGGCAGTCGTATCT
>ERZ826220.1507-NODE-1507-length-22994-cov-4.023933_pt1 | contig 22994 bp, 25 predicted proteins | sample MGYA00519927_ERZ826220 | MGnify/ENA primary metagenome ERZ826220 (study PRJEB31778, sample SAMEA3449225) | human gut metagenome | biome: human gut; feature: human-associated habitat; material: faeces | place: United Kingdom | collected 2010/2012 ... | reverse complement strand
TTGCGCACCAGAGCACGGGCGATGGAAACGCGCTGCTGCTGGCCGCCGGAAAGCTCGTTGGGATAGCGGTCAGCCAGGGATGGATTCAATCCCACCGTTTCCAGCAATTCGATCACGCGCTTTGCGCGAGTCTCCCTGCTTTGCTTGCCGGACAGGGAGGGAACGTAGATGATGTTCTTTTCCACCGTCATATGGGGGAACAGTCCCACGCTCTGGATGGCATAGCCGATGCCGCGGCGCAGCTCGGCGATGCGGCGGCTGGCCTTGGGCACCGACTCGATCTCCACCCGGTGCTGCTTGGCCGCCTCGTGGGACAGCTCGTAGGTCTCCCACAGTTTGTCCAGAATTTGCTTTTCCTCCATGGTGGAGGTAGTCAGCTTCGTTTCCAGTCTGCTGGCGGCCCGTTCCAGATTCAGGAGCGTTTCGTTCATCTCCTGACCGGCGCGGCTCTTGGCGGTGCGTTCTGCCTCCAGTGCGATCTTTTCCTGACTGATCCCCGCCAGCCGCTCTGTGATCACGGCGCTCTGGACCTTCAGCTGTGCCTGTTCCGCTCTCCGCTGGCCGATCTCGGTCTGAGCCGCCTCAATCTGCCGCTGATACTGGGCCAAGGCCGCTTCCTTCTGGCTTCGGTCACCGGACAGCTCCGCTGCCAGCGCTCGCAGATCGGCGGCGCGGCGCAGTGCGCCCTCCCGGTTTGCGTCAATGGCAGCCAGCTCCGCCTTGTGGGCGGCGATAGCCTCAGACAGTTGCCCGGACTGGGCCAGCAGCTCGCTCTGCCCGGAGAGGATGGCCTCCGCCTGCACGCGGCAGCTGGCTGCCTCACCTTCCCGTTCCGCCACGGTCTGCTCTGCCGCCGCGTTTCGGACCTCGTTTTCCTGAATACGGCCGTCGATGGCCTCGATCTCACCGGCGAGATTTTCCACGCTTTCCCGCAAATTGGAAAGCAGCATATCAAACTGATTCTTCACGCCCTGCAGCCGCAGGACCTCGTCCTCGGCGGCGCGGCGCTGAGTCTCAGCGGTGGTCAGTTCGTACTGAGCCGCGTCCAGCTCCCGGTGGGAGGCTTCCTCCGCGACCTTGGCCTCCTCCAGCTTCCGGTGCATCTCCGATGCCCGGCCATTCAGCCGTTCCAGTTCCGCCGCGCGGCTCAGCACACCGGCGCTGCGGCTGGTAGAGCCGCCGGTCATGGAGCCGCCCCGGTTGATGACCTGTCCGTCCAGCGTCACGATGCGAAAGGCGTTGCGGTACTTCCGGGCCATGGCAATGCCGCAATCCAGATCCTCCGCAATCACCGTTTTTCCCAGAAGGCTGTTAAAAATTTGCGTATACTTAGGTTCGAAGCGCACCAACCGGGACGCCACGCCAACAAAACCGAACTCGTTCTCCACGCCCCGCTCCCGGAGTTCCTCTCCCCGGATGGCGGTGAGGGGCAGGAAGGTGGCACGGCCGCCCTCCCGCTGCTTTAGGAAGGCGATGGCGCTCTTGGCGTCCTCCTCCCGGTCCACTACGATATTCTGCAAACCGGCACCCAAAGCGATCTCTATGGCAAGGGAATACTTGCCGTCGGTCTTCATCAGACCCGCCACCGGGCCGTGGATGCCCCGGAGGTTGTTCTGGGCCTGACAGACCAGCTTGACGGCTTTATTAAAGCCCTCGTAGTCCTTTTCCATTTCCGTCAGCAGACGGATCCGGTTATCCAGCGCGCCCACATCCATGGTGAGCTTTACTCTGGCTTCGGCGGCGGCATCGGCCTTCTTCTTCCGTTCCTCCATCCGCAGGGTATGTCCGCTGATGATGTTGGCGGCAGCCTCCGCGTCCTCTTGTGCGTCCTCCAAGGCCCGGCGGTTAGCTTTTGCCTCCCGCCCCTGTTCCTCTAACTGACGCTCCGCGGTCTCCTGATCCGCCAGCGCCGCCATGCGGCGGGATCTGATCTGCTCCGTCTCCGCACGGATGGCAGCGGCCTCCGCACGGGCGTCTGCGGCAGCGGCAATGGCGATGGCCTCTTTACCTCGGAAAGCCTCTGCCTCCGCAGCGGCGCCTCCCGCCTGCTCCGACGCCGCCTGAGCCTGAGCCAGCAGCTTGTCCAGTTCCGCATTCAGCGCGGCGGCCTGCTGCTCCAACTCTGTCGCTTGGGCGTCCTGTTCCGCTGCCTGGACCTCATAGCCCCCGGTGCGGCTCTCTGATTCCTCCAGTTCGCTTTTCGCCCGCTCAATATTCTCCGTCAAATGGCTGATGGTGCTTTCCAGCACCGCCACGGCGGAATCCTGCTCCGCTGTCCGGGCGTCCAGCTGGGCGGCTTCAGTCCGCAGCCCCTCCGCCTCCATGTCCTTTTCCTGCATCCGCTGGCCAAACTGCTCGTTTTCCGCGAACAGTGCGTCCATGCGGGACCGGGCCTCGTCCCGTTCCTGTTCCGCGTTCCGCAGGTCGATCTCCAGCTTCCGGGCGTTGGCCTTCAGCGCTTCCAGATTTTCCAGCCACAGGGAGATCTCCAACAGGCGCATCTCGTCCCGGAGGACCAGATATTTTTTCGCTGTCTCCGCCTGCATCCGCAGCGGCTCTACCTGAAGCTCCAGCTCCGCGATCTTATCGTTGATCCGCACCAGATTTTCCTCTGTGCGTTCCAGCTTCCGCTCCGCTTCTTCCTTCCGGTGACGGTACTTGGAAATACCTGCCGCCTCCTCGAAGATCTCCCGGCGGTCCGTGCTCTTGGTGGAGAGGATCTCATCCACCCGGCCCTGACCTACGATGGAATAGCCCTCCCGGCCCATGCCGGTGTCCATAAACAGCTCCGTCATGTCCTTCAGTCGGACGGACTGGCGGTTGATGTAATACTCGCTCTCTCCGCTGCGGTAATACCGCCGGGTGACGGCCACCTCAGACTCGTCCATAGATGGGAACAGATGACCGGTGTTGTCCAGCACCAGCGTCACCTGAGCAAAGCCCACCGGGGCGCGTTTTTCCGTGCCGCCGAAGATCACGTCCTCCATTTTGCCGCCCCGGAGGGCCTTGCTGGACTGCTCGCCCATGACCCAGCGGATGGCGTCAGAAATGTTGGACTTGCCGGAGCCGTTAGGCCCCACGATGGCTGTAATATCCTCACCGAAGTTCAGGACCGTCTTATCAGGGAAGGATTTGAAGCCCTGCACCTCCAGTGCTTTTAAGTACATCTATGTCTCACCTCGTCTCATAAGTTCTCATATCTTCTCATTTGACTGATATTGAGAACTTTGAAGTGGTATAACTTCTCATATCTTCTCATAACTTCTCAGTCAATTGGTGTAGATTTTGGTGTAAATTCGATTCTACACCAATTTGAATCAAGCCAGCTTGATTTTGCCATCCAACTGTGCGAAACTCGCAGCCTTAATGTCGTCTGTGGCATGAGTGTAAACGTCTAAGGTCGTTGCGCTATGTTTGTGTCCCATGACATCCTGAATGACTTTGATATTTTGTCCTTGTTCACAAAGGCGCGTGCAGAATGTGTGACGCAGGACATGTGGTGAAATGTGTGGTAACAAAATAGGCTGTCGATTTTCTTCTATGGCTCGCATCTTCTCAGCACAGTTGTGGTCGTGTTGTATCTGCTTGAGCACTTCGCAAAGGCGCGAAGCCCTCATTCCTTTACCACGCTGGTTAAGGAAGATAAAGTCCGTGTAGCCATCCACTTCAAAAGCTGGTTGCGTATTGTTTCGGTGTTCGTTGATCTCTCTTAGAAGAGCGGTCTTCACTTCGGCCATCATTGGGATTGTTCTGTAACCAGATGGGGTTTTGGGGCGCAGTATCATATACCGATATCCTTCTCCGTCTGGTTGTTTGTATACCAAGGAATGGGTAACACGAATCATATTCGCTTCGAAGTCACAATCGCACACCCGTAGTCCGAGGGCCTCGCCAATGCGCATTCCTGTGCCAAGCAGCACCGTGAACAAGTTCCCGTACCTCTCTGTCGCCTTCGTACCGTAGACGTAATTGACGAAGGATGTCTGTTGTTCTACTGTTAAAGCCTCTCGTTTGACGGGAGGCCTTGCGACATCAGATTTGGAAATGACTCCAAATGCGTTTGCTGCCGGGTTATTGCGAATAATATTATCTTCAACCGCTCGTTCACATATCAGGTACACGATGTTATGAGCCACAAGAATGGTGCTTGCGGAGTATCCACGTTCGCGTGCGAGTGATAGATAGAACTTTTCGATAGTGCTATGACGCAAAGAGGACAGAGTTCTGTTCCCTAATTTAGGGGCAATCATTGTGTTGAAGATCAGATTGTAATTTGACTTCGTGGTCGTTCTCAAATCTACTCTGATTTCCATCATGTTCTGATATGCCTGTGCGACGGTCAACGTATTCTGAACGATCCCGTCGTCCACGTCTCGCACAATCTGCTTTTCCATATCTCGCAAAGCGATCTTGCTGCGCTTGCCTTTCGGCACCTTATCCGTTGAGACCAATGTCCAACTATAGACGGTTCTCCTATCCCCGAGGGTATCTGTATAGCGATACATATACTGGCCATCCGCTCTCTGGGATTCTCCCGGTCGTAAAATTCGTCCCTTTCGATCTCTCCTGTCTGACATAAATAATCAGCTCCTTTACTTCCGGAGCCTGACATAGTAGTTTATTGTACCATGGCAGGCGTATTTTTTCAAGGTTTTATATAAGTGTGCAGCGATCAATATAGTCCTCAAATTTCTTCCGTTTGATCTGTGCTCTGGCTCCGTTCCATAAGACATAGTCCGCATCTTGGTTTTCGCTGACAATTTTGCGTAACTTCGCTTCACCGACTCGAAAATAAACAGCGGCCTCATCGATGGTAAGCGTGTATTTTTCCCAGATAGGGATCTCTTTCATGGGTACCTCCTTATGTATCCGCGCATATAAAAAAGGGAGGCCGAAGCCTCCCCCACATACGAAATGTGTATTGTGCTTATTCCTCGTCGCCCAGCATGATGCGATACTCGCGAGCACCGTCATCGACGGCACATTGGATGTCATCATCTGTGTATCCTGCCTCGTACATATCATGTACAAGCCAGTTCATGCGGTAGCTGAGGTCTGCGATTTTGTCAAGCATTTCCTCTTTACTCATATTGATTCTCCTTGTTAATTTGAGCCTGTACTGCCGAAGCCTCCTCGGTCAGGGTTTTCAAGATGATCGACAGTTTCAAAATTCAATTTAGGTTGATTTTCAACGATACGAAATTGGCAGATGCGGTCATTCTTATGGATCACTGTATCTCGTACAGCCAGCACAGGGTCGTGCCACTGATCGAGGTCTCCGCAATATGCTTGATCGATGACGCCCATATGATTCGTCTGGATAATGCCCCACTTCTTAAAGGTGGAACTGCGGGGCACTACATGAGCCTCATATCCTTCCGGGAGTTCCATCGCGACGCCAAGAGGGATCAACTTGAACTCACCTGCCTTCAGTTCGACGTCCTCCGCCGCCCGCAGGTCGATCCAATCGCCGCCATCGATTTGCTCGAGCGGTTCAATGTCTGTAAAGTATTTTACCTTAATATTAAGAGGCATATAACTCTCCTTGCTTTAACTGGAATTTGAATGTATAATAGCTGAGATGGAGCTCGGTGAGCGACATGGAGCATAGTGCGCATAAGGTTCCATGCCGCGTCACCGCAACCCATCCGCCCAAAGCGTAGATACGTTTGCCGCGGAAAATGGTGGTCAGGCGCAGAGTTAGAAGCTCAGGGCGAAGCGCAAGAAAGGTGGCGCTGATCCATGAAGAAAATTCGTTTTTCCGATGTGGAGCGTCTGATCCAAGACGTGGCCTCCTTATTGGCGATCTTAACGGCCGTCCATAAGCTGATGGTCCTTGTCGCCAGGTGGTACGGTCTCTAAACAGACGCCGTCACCTACCCCACCGGAGCACATTCCGGTGGGGTTCGCTATATCTACGCATTGGTTGTGAAATGATGAGGGTCACACAATAGCTTTGTTGGTATCGCCGTTATGCGCTGTTGTCACAGATTCTGCGAATCTGACAACGCCACTGAATTCGCCAGTGGAATCGCTTGGTCCACCAGAATAGTACGGGGTTGGGTAATTGTTTCTCTCCCAGATAGACTCGCTGCGTTCCGTCTGTTCTGTGGTAATGGTCTTCTTAGTGAGTTTGCCGTTCTGATCGTATTCTTCGACGGTAATTGTTTTTGTAGTCTTGACCATAAGGTATTACTCCTTTACATATAGCCCACAATGGCATTCTCCGGGTGTTTTCTGTTCCCGGAATTCTTTACACGGGCACTTCGTATCAGGTGTCTGATCGATCTGGCATGGACAGTAACCGCCGTTAGCTTTCAACGCTTCTCTAATCTGCCGAACACGATCCTCATTTGGATTCAGCTTCGTTTTCATTTGTAGCTCCTTTGGAACGCGGATGTAATATCTTCCCAATGGCCATCCGGCTGTTTTTTGTACATCAGCTGGTTAGTAGTTGGACTGTCCAAACCTCCGCGCTCTGCGATATATGGACCAATCTTGATATAATCAAAGAACGGGAATGATTCGCTGATTGCCTGCACAGTGGTCGCTCCACTGTAGATAGCTAATTTGATCGTCGGATCAGTAGCTTTGATGTAGTCGCACAGATGCGCGAGATCTTGGTCGTTCTGGTCGCCGCCCATAAAGCAAACGCAGGTGATCATGCCTTTGTATCGATTCAGCAGTCCTGGGAGTTCGTCGCCGACAAACTTGCCCTGATCTTCCCACATATAAGACGAATGACATTCCGGACAGTGATGCGGACAGCCGGTGATGTTGAGGGCCAGGCTGATTTCGCCTGGCACCTCCTGCATCACGATGTCATATCCGTCAAACTTTAATCTGCCCATCATCGTAGAACCTCTTTGCAGCCTCTTCTTGTCTAGTCTACTTGGTAATGGCGTGGTCAAGAGCTTGATTGATGCTCTTCGGACAGTGTTGGACTTTTTCAACAAATTAGACGAGGCTACTGGTGGATGGAGCTCACGTATTATCGCCTTGTTATCTGTCGTTGGAATGGCGAGCGCCACCATCTCAGCGTTTAAGTTCAAAGCACAAGATGCAACGACATTATTGGGAAGTTTGGTTCAAGCGTTCTCTAAAGGGAACATCTTTGCTACGTTCGGTTCTGGCATAGCTGCGATTGGTACAAGACTAAAAGACGTGGCTGCCGCATTTCAGTTGGCGGCTGGGGCCGGGGCGAAGGATTTCATCCCAACATTATGGAGTCTCATACCGGGAGCCGGACAGGCAGCTGTCGCGATTGGGCTGGTCGCCGGTGCTATTGCTCTAGTTGTGGCTGGCTATAAGGCATATCGGAAAAGCCACCCGACTTTCGACGATTTAAGGCAAAAGGCAGAAGATCTCCAGCAGGATGTCGATGACCTTTCCTCTTCTATTGAGACGGCTAACGAGCGAATCAAAGAGCTTCAGCAGCTTGCAGACAATGGTACGATTTCTCTGGTCGAGCAAGACGAACTGGATCGCTTAAAAGACCAGAACGAATTGCTACAGGCGCAATTGGAACTGAAGCAGGCGTTGTTGGATTCTACCAACCAACAAAAGGCCTCAGCCGCACGCGGAGAATACGATAAATTCTTCAAGAATCAGGGCGAAAAAATTTCGACCACTGAGCAAAATGCGGCAAGCGATGTTGCCCATAATGGAGCATTGCCAATGTCCTACGTTTCCAATGCAGAGGCGAGTGCGGTACAGAAATTTGACAAGCAAAAGGCCGAGATTTTTGATTATGATAAGCAGATCCGTGAACTGACCGCGAGTATGGCTGGTATGACTGAGGCTGAAGCTGAAAAGGCGATTAAAAAGCTGGACGAGCTTAATACCAAACGTGCCGATGCCCTGTCTGAGCTTGGAGAGATTGCTGCTCCTTTGCAAGAAATTTTGGCTTCCTTAGATCCTGATGTGGATGCTGATAAGATCCAACAGATCAAAATTCTGACATATCAAATTGAATACCTTTCAGGTGACGCAGCAGCGTTGCAAAAGATTTGGGATTCTGTTTGGAATGACGAGGATGCCAACTCAGGCATTAAAAAACTCAAGTCCGATCTCGAGTCTGCTGCTACTGCACAGCGCGAATTCAATGAAGAGTTGAAGCGGTATCAAAGTAACGTCGACATGACTAATCGGCCCCATATCGAAGTTACACAAGATATGGTTAACACAGGCATGTGGGACAAAGCGGACATTGGTAAACATTCCACTGTTAACTCCTTCACCTTTACTGCTAAGGAATTTGGCGGCAAATCAACGCAGGCGATTTTGGTTACTCCTATTCTACCGGATGGCACATACTTCAATAGTCAGTACGATCTTGAAAAGTATCTTGCCACACTTATGGATGGCAATGGGAAATTTGATGTCACAAAAGATACCAAGGGTATCGTCATGGGCGTCTTCGATAAGGGCAGCGTCGATGCAAGCGTCGAGGAGGCTGGCCGCTATGCGGAGGCCGCCCATAATGTGAATGCAGCTTTTGATGATCTGCTAGAGAGTGATGTATTCCAGAGATTTAAAACAGAGATGGAAGCCATCGGCTATGATATGAGCAATGTATCTGCCGGCGACCTTGCCAAGATGTTTGAGCAGCTTCCCTCTTCTGTTGACCCGGCTACGGAATCTCTGACTGGATTGACAACAGCTCTATCTGCTTTGGAAGCTAAAGTTTCTCTGCTTAAATCGGCGCAAAAAGAATTAAGTTCTTCCGGTAGTTTGTCAGTATCCACATTGTCGTCCATTGTTGAGAAATTCCCAGCATTGGAAGAGGATGTTTCTCTGTATATCGCCGGGATGAAAACCGGCAAGGAACTTATCTCCGATCTTTCGGCAGCCTATCAAAGTGACACCGAAGCATATAAGGCCAATCTTGCCAAGAAACTTGCTGCGTCGCCGGAGTTTTTCAAAAATCTTACCTCTGATCAAAAGCAGCTTATTTCCGACCTAGCTGACTCTTACGATGTCGATCTGGGGAATTTCAAGACCGTTGAACAAGCTAAGCTGAACTTCCAGGCCGAAATCATCAAGAAGCTGGCCATGAATTACCGCCAATATTCTGGAATGACACTGGAACAGCTGAAAGATCAACGTAAGCAGATGAATATCATCGCTGCTAATGCAGACCTGTATAGGAGCACTCACGGGTCGGCGTTTGTTGATTCGACATTGTCCCAGTTATGGTCATTGAGTCCGCAAAGAAGGACGGCGGCGTTGCGGTATTCCGTGTAGATGCAGACGGGGCTAAGTTGTACAACTCTCGGTTTGATCTCGTAAACGAGTATTCTGCCGGTAACAGCGGTCAGATTTCTTTGATCCCGCATATTGGTTTTGTCGGTGGTAAGACCACTTCCACCACTCCCCTGTTTTCTTTTGATGAAAATGGCAACCCGACTGGTTTGAAAACCGTTGGTGGTAACACGATCACCAGCGCTGCCAACATCAAAAAGGATGACCTCCCTAACGCCAATTTCTATGTGGATATGGACGGTAATGCTTACTTCAAGGGAACCGTAATTGCCACAGATGGCAAGTTCACAGGTGCGGTCTATGCCACATCTGGTGAGTTCTCCGGCACCTTGAAAGCTACCAAACTTGAAGGCGAATTAGTTGGCGCCAATGGCGGCGCTATCAAAGGTGTCAGCCTCGGCATTGGTGGCAAGAATTACGACAACTTCATGGTCGACTCCAATGGTAATGTGACCATGCAGGGCAACATCAACTTGTCTGGCGGCACGATCACATGGGGTAATAATTTGCCTGACACCGGAATCAGTGAGAGCGAAGCGATCAAGCTCATCAACAAATATGGGGACAAGGTTCCAGATTACATCCAAGACACGTATATTAGCAAAATTGAGATCAAATCTCCGACCATCACTGGCAATGATATTTGCGCGACAAGAGCCTTCACCGTTGGAGACCTGCAAGACCCGAATGGCTTTATGGGTATTGCCAAAGGCAAAGCAATCGTCGATGATGGCTGGGGGCAGTCTACGGTGACAACTTACGGTGTTGCTATGTCTGCCGGCGGCGCTTTAAGCGGCGGTATTATTACTTTCGACAGTACGGGCAACTATGTGATTGCCACAGATGCTGGCGTTCGTATGACATATAACAGCGGCACTTCGAGTCAGCGGCATGAGCTGACTGTAACCGCTAATGGCTGTTTCGCTGACGGCAAATTGATCGGCACCGGTTCTGGCGGAAACGTTGTGGCAGTTTGGGGGTCTTGATAGATGGCAACTTCTGTTTCAATTTCTCCTGCTGATGGTTATCCTACCCAAACGTCGATGCGTGTTGACGTGTCTTTTCAGGTGACTTATGCCGCTACATACCATACTGAATTTGAAGTTAGAAAAGGCGGTTCAACGGGAACCATTATTCAAGAGGCGACTGGTGCTAGTTTTACCCTGTCAGCCGGAGGCAGCAAGAAAGGAATTTTCAAAACATTCAACAATCTGTCTCCGGGTACTCGCTACACTGTTGTTTGTTGGCTTTGCAATTCAAAAACTCAGGCACGTCTCGTATCTGATGAGCTTCCCTTTACGACAGAAGCAGACTACCAGCAAGATATCGTGTACCATTCCGGCAGCGACGAGAGAACGCAAACTATTCAAGGTGATGGCATAATCAAAAACGGTGGCAATCTTTTCACCGCTCCGGATGGCTTTGCGTTTTATGGCTGGGCAGAGCGAACGAATGATAAGGCTCCAGATTATAATGCCGGAGACTCTTATACGGCGACCAGCAACAACGATCTGGACCTGTATGCGATCTGGAAATGTGAGGACGCTCGTGGCGTTACCTTTTATTATGGTTACAATATGTCCGCTGCCCCAAACTACCGCAAATTGCTTGGGTATGCCTACAACACCTCGTCTACAAGACAGACCACTGAGTATGAATCTGTGAAAACCCCAGCAATGACAGCTGGCAATATTACCGTGGTTGGCCGTTCTTTTTCTCCTGTCGGCTGGCGTGGCGATACGGATAATAATGGCTCCGGCCTGACAGGCGGCAATCAGTATATCGCAGTGTCGCAGAGTAAGTGTGTCTTCTATGCCGTTTACCAGAATACTGCCGGTATCCACGTGTCTTATAACTCGAACGGCGGTTCCGGTACTATGGCTTCGGCAACGGTTCCTGGCACGATGTACTATAATACGGCGCAGAAATCACCGACAACGATCACAGTGACGCCGCGTGACTGCACATTCACGCCGCCGAAGGGGAGTCAATTTAAAGGGTGGGCAACAGCCGCCGGCGGTCCCATCGTAACAAGTGTTTCCACATCCTACGACGTTACGTTCTATGCTCGATGGGACAGCGCCCGTCCAGCTAATTGGCAATGGTCGGGCTATCTCTATTTGAATGGCGCAAAAAAGCCGTACAATATGACTGCTGGTGGTCGTCCACCGATGGTCAAGCAGTCCAATGGGGCTTATTATGCCTACTATATGGGCGCGGCAGAATGGGAGTCATTCAGGCAACGTGTGCAACAATTTGCTGATTATTTGGGAGTCTCGCTGAATTCCCTCGACTATAATGGTGCATCCGCGCAGGCTGGCCAGCCAATGACTAAAAAGCAAGCACGGTGCATGGCCAACTTGATTGATTCCCTGAATCCGCCGCAACCGGTGCCGGCACTGACTAATGCGATCAGCGCATCGTTCTTTATGGGGTTGCAGAGAAGCCTGAACAGCATCAACTGATTTTAAGGAGATTTTTATGACTCAACAGAATATGACACCGGCGGATAAGCTGGCGCAGATTTTTAATGCCTTGGACTCAATGACAGTCCAAGGCTTTCACAATGTCTCTACCCTCGCCGCCTCCATGACAGTTCTGCGTGAAGTGATTGGCGAGTTGCAAGCGGAGACTGTGGAGCCTAAGCAGAAAAAGTAAACAGACAGGAGGTGCTGCATGAGTTTCTTAGGCACCGAGTTTATCTTTGACGGCACTTCCAGCTATGAGTATGGATTGTGCCTGTATTCCAGAATTGACAATGCATCACAGGACAGCACATCATGGGCTTCCAACGTAAAAATGTTTGAAGATCGGCCGTATCGCCGCTACCGGTCATATTGCTATGGCGGCAGCGTGCAAGACTCCTTGGAATTCAAGCTGGTGTTCGGCGTGAGCGAGGACAGAAAAGCGACCTTTGGAGAATACGACCATTGGGAGATGCAGAAGATCGCCTCTTGGCTGACCGGGCATCGAGACTACCGGTGGTTGGAGATCGTTCAGGACGATTTGAGCCGCGTGCGATATCACTGTCATATTGACGATCTGGAGGCCGTGGAGGTTGGAGGACGCCATTGGGGATTCTCATGCAAGGTTACTTGCGATTCCCCGTATGGATATCTGACTCCGCAGGAATTTTCGTATGAGGTCAATGGGTCTGCAACGGTTACTCTGCATAGTCTCAGTTCCTGCAATGACCCATACTCCCCTGTTCTGACAATCAAGCAGAACGGTGGGACTGATTTTTCAATTGAGAATGTGACGGACGGTAACCGGGCCTTTACTTTAAAAGGTATCCCAACCGGCAGCGGGACGATCACATTGGATGCAGACCACGGGGTACTGACTTGCGAGTCCGGCCTGAACCTGTATCCATACTGTAACTTTAAGTTCCCGCGCCTGTTGCGTGGGGACAATCAACTGATTCTGACCGGGAGCGGTGCGTATACATTTACCTGCGAGTTCCCGGTTAACGTAGGAGGGTGACGCTATGATGGGCTTTGAACCCAAGTTGCCTGACTGGGATTTTGTTGGCGGGTCTACGCAGAGTCGCACGTTCCAGTTGGCAAAACAAACGGGAGAAGAATATGACATGAAGAGCGGCACCGCACAATTCGATCTGTGTGAATATGTGAACGGCGGCGCTCCTGTTGTCACCAAAACCTTTGGTGTGGTGGCCGCTGCGAGTGGTAAATTCTGTGTGGTCTCTGTCGCGCTGACTGCCGCAGAGACGAAGGCGCTGTCTGGTTGCTACACATACCAGATCCAGTTGAAGGATGGTAATGGCAACGTGGCAATTCCGTTCCATGTCCGTATGCATGTTGCGCAGAATATTGCCGCTCCCGGCAAGTAACGGAGGGCGATTATGATTACAAAATATTTTTTGAATATGATCGCCGGCAATGTTATGCATTCCACTTCGGTTGCAGCTTTGCCGCCCACCTATTATGTGGCTCTCAGTACCGCTATGCCTACCAATGATGAGGGTGCTGGATTTACTGAGGTGTCTGGCGGCGCGTACACGCGCGGCACGTTCGGCGTTTCTGCAGAACCGGTGGACGGAATGGCAGCTAATGCAGTTGACATTGAGTTTCCGGAGTGTACTGCCAACTGGGGCACTGTGAAGGCATTTGGCTTATATGACGCAGCGAGCGGAGGCCATCTGCTCTCTTGGGATGCACTGAAAACCGAGCAGACAATTGTTGCCGGCAACCAAGTGCGCTTCAAACCGGGGACGTTAAAAATCACGTTTGCGAAAAAGACCGGCTCCAGATAACGGCAGAGGTGGTGCGTGTATGGAGCAATATGTCATTACGATCAACAATGTAGAGCGCATACATGTGCTGTCCCCTGTTGGCAATCGGCCGCATGAGATCCGTATGCCAATCGACGATCCAAACAAATTGGTGATGTTCCCGTCAGGCAGTGCAGTGCGCATAACAATGCAGACCGACCGCAATTCGTTGATACGCACTTCGGATGGGTCTGATACGACGATTGTCATGCACGATCCAGATACGTATGATGTGCTCAGTCCGAGCAATGGATCGTCAACAGTTCACACCGGTGATCCCTATGGAAATGATCCGATTCGAATGGAATTCACAGGTCTTGTATCCGATGGACAACTCGTTGATCTGTCTGGCGGACTTACTGTATATGTTGGCACGGAAGAATCTGAACTGAACTTCCCTGTGAACCTCAAGCCAAATGGAGAGGATATTATTTCTATCCATCAGGCGGCCATGGAAATGTTTGTGGAACGCAATCTGTCTGGCGAGCACAGAATTGGTGTCGGATTCAACGGGGATATTACGGTATCCCGCGTATTGGACGGCTCCGCAAATATTATTCCTGTTGCCTCCGGTACGGCTGTACTGTCAAAGGCAGTCTTGACAGTTATTTCGGATTGGTCGGAATTAACCTTAGCAGACCTTGCCGTACAGACTTTAGACGAACTCATTTACAGGGAGGTGTGATATCCGAATGGAGAAAACAGCAAATTTGGAACTGGCTCTGATTAACCCTTCCGAATGGGCGACCACATACAGCAAAGACTTTCTGAATGCCTTGATGGGTGTTGACGGATCATCCAACATGTCTAAAATCGACGCTGCCGTGGCGGCGTTGGAAGAGGCGGTGCGGACGATTCCATCCCCTATCACGGGCGAAACCGTTACTGCAAAAGCCACGGTCGGAATTTCCAAAGGGAATGTCGTGCGCTTGGAGCGGTTGGATGGCGCATATGTTGCCGCCATGGCAACCAGTACGACCGAAGCCACACAATATTGGCTTGGCATTGCGGATAACGATATCGCCGCAGAGCAAACGGGCTCTGTGACGATGGTCGTGGCCGTGACATCCTCTCCGTCTGTATACCAGCAGGCCGTGGCAGCCGGATACACAGGTACTGCAGAGGATTTTGGTCGTGCGCTTGCCAATATTGATAAGAAGCCCAACGCCAAGGAGGTTTCGTTCTCTGGTGCTGAGAGTGGGATGGCCTCGGCTGATGTGCAAGCGGCCATCGAAGAAGTGCACGCGGAAGCCATCAACAAATCGACGACTGCGTCGAACGTGTCTTTTGATCCGTCAAGAACAACCATGAAGTCTACCACGGCGCAAGACGCATTTGTTGAGCTTTTTACAAATGTCAGTGACGGGAAGCGCCAAGTAGCATCCGCCGTTACTGACAAAGGAGTCCCGACATCTGAGGATGCTACATTCGACACTATTGCAGAGCATGTGCGTTCTATTTCGACCGGCACTGACACAAGCGATGCAGACATTACCGCCGCCGATGTGCGGAGCGGTAAGGTCGGCTACGGTAAAGACGGGAAAATTATCGGTGCGGCGCCGGATGTTGCTGTACCGACACCGGTCATTTCTGTTAGTTCTGGCGGATTGATCACAGCATCTGCTACGCAAAACACTGGTTTTGTGGCGGGTGGATCTGCCAATGCGACCCAACAGCTGCCGACACAAAACGCCCTGACGATCCAGCCCCGCACATTCACGCAATCCGTGCAGGGCCAGCATTATTTGCTTGGCGATATTGATGTGCTCGGCGATGAAAATTTAAAGCCGGAAAACATCAAAGATGGCGTGACGATTTTTGGTGTCAATGGTACAGCGAAGGTAGAAAACAGGACGCCGTCCTCCGTTACAATCTTAAATACATCTCGCTATGATTTCTATGTTGGGTATGTACCTATATCCGGAGACATTCAGGTCGCCTACATATCGGCGAAAGACAGTGACACCATTCGAACTTTCGTCGGCGCCTGGGTATGTTTTTCGTCTGCTGACGGGTACGCTTATATTAGCAGATTGGTTTCTGGGTGTTCAGTTATCGGCCCATCGCAAAATGATTATTCATGCTGTTCCATCGACGCGGCATCGGCCACTGTCCATGTCGGCGTTGATCCAATGTAATTGGAGGTGAAAGAATTTGTACGCAATCAAAATGGACACCGGCAAAGAACTGATCACGACCGTGCGTCAGTCGGTCTATCAGGGCGAAAAAAATGCGGACGATCTGCTTTTTCTGGTGCCGAAGATGTATGACAATATCGATATCGCCTCCTGTGTAGTGCTTCTGCAATATATGCTTCCGGGCAGCGATGCGTATGCCGATCTTGAATTGACGGCGACTGAGCACAGTGCGGAATATCTGGCGTATTCCACGCCATTGGAATTCCCCATTACGGCTTTTTCCGGAACGGTCTGGATGCGTCTGCAGATCAAAGATGCTGATGGCCACGTTGTATTGGTCACCGGCAGTGCGGCGCTGCCGATTCTGTGCCGCAGTACAGAAAAACCGGACGAGCCAGCTCCTGATAAGGATAAATTGGCACGGTTGGCTGAGCAAGTCGAGCTTCTGTCTAAGGAAAAGGCGGATTCTCTCGCTTATGACACAGCGAATCGCAAGCTCCAACTGACTGCAAACGGTGCAGAAGTTGGTCGGCCTGTTACAGTTCCCGCCGACGATTATGCTGGTGGCGGGGCCGGCGGTGCGGTTTGGGAAAGCATGAGCGGTGGAGAGATCAGCGCTGGCTGAGACCGGCCGGAAAGGAGAATGATATGGCGGCAGAAGTCTTATACAGACAGGGTACGAAAGAGGAATACATGGCCCTCCCTGCCCGTTTGGCAAATGCCCTGTATTTTTGTACAGACACAAAAGAATTGTTTAAAGGCGACGACCTGTATTCCGATGGTATGCGTGTCGTCGCATCGTTTGCTGACCTTCCCATTTTTACACAGGCAGCTGCGAATAAGCTGTATGTCTGCACGGACACCGGTTGCGGCTATGTTTTGAACAGCACGCGCGATGGCTGGGACATTGTGGTGCATGGAGTAGACCATAGCACGATTGGCTATGACGATCACGGCTTGATGCGCGTGGAAGCCGTGCCGGTCGAATTGGTGGCGGGTCTCTCCGAGAAAGTGAATTCCCTGATTGACGCTAAGCTGGATTTTGATCTGAGTGAAGTTGAGAACCGGCTGGCAAATGTGGAAATGTCAGTGGCATGGGAAGATCTGTGAGTGGATGCGCATAGCCACCAGAATCTATCGTAAAGGAGAAATGCGTTATGGCTAATGTTTCTTTTAAAAAAGGAACTGCTTCCAAGTTGCCTGCTTCTTATACTGAGGGCACTTTTTATGTGACCACAGACGAGCGTGCCATTTATCTAGACATCAGCAACAATGCACGCATTCGCATTGGTGACTTTCAAGAATTCAAAAATATTGCGGAATTGAATGCAAGCGTCAATCCGTCTACGACTGCCCTGTATTATATTTCTGATATCAATTGCCTCGCCAAGTGGGATGGCTCTAAGTATGTTCAGATCAACCGTGACACCGGCGTTACTTCCGTCGAGGTAACCGGCGCTGGCAACGCTGTGACCGCCGCTGTGATCGATGCTACGGGCCGTAAACTCACCTTGACGAAGGGCGCTACATACGTGACTGCCGCCGAGGTTGACGCAAAGATCACCGATAAGATCGGCGCTATCGATGGCACTGTCAAGAAGTATATCGATGATAAGACCTCCGGCATCGTGACCGATGCTTCCATGGCGGATCTGACAAAGCGTGTGGACGCCACAGAAACTAGCATTAGCACCTTGTCTGGTAAGGTTGGCACTGTTCCCGCCGACAAGACCATCGTGAAGATGATCGAGGAAGCCAAGACCGCCGCTACTTATGACGATGCTGCCGTGAAGGCCGACATCAAGAAGAACGCCGACGCGATTGGCGTTCTGAATGGTTCCGGCGTGGGTTCTGTCGACAAGAAGATCACTGACGCCTTCAATGATTTCGCCACCAAGGTTTCTGATGATGGCGTTGTGAACAGCTACAAGGAGCTGATCGATTGGGCGGCCACGCATGGCGCAGAGGCGGCTACTATGGCCGGCGAGATCACTGCCCTCAAGAATATCCTCAAGGGCATTGGTGGAACCGGCGAAAGCGCTACCGTCGTTGCGTATGTCACCAAGGCAATCGAGAATCTGAAGATTGGTGACTATGCAAAGGCTTCCGAACTGACTGCTCTTGCTCAGCGTGTCACTGCCGCTGAGGGTAAGATTACTACGCTGACCGGCACGGGCGAAGGCTCTGTCAAGAAAGCTCTGGTGGATGCCAAGGCTTATGCTGATGGTCTGGCTGGTAATTATGACACCAAGGGCGACGCCGCTCAGGCGTTAAAAGACGCAAAGGCATATACCGATAGTCAAGCATTGGCTTGGGGCGAGTTTTAATTGATTCTGCGTTTACTTGGGAGGGGTACAACCCCTCCCTTTTCTTAATTTGAACACAATAGCATGTGGCTTTCGCCAGTAAAGATTACGGGAAGCCTGCCTGATTTAAGGCGGCTTTTATATACATTTTTGAAGGAGGATTCCTATGGCATTATTCCAAATCCTTCGTGGCAAAGCGGCTAATTTAGCCGGTAAGGCATTCCATGACGGTTATGCCTATCTGACGCCGGATGACGGCGCTTTTTATATCGATGCAGAAACGGATGGAAAACAAAAGCGGATTCACATCAACCCGAAGCCGGATTTACAAGAACTGACGGCAGACGAGGTGCAGAGTGCGTGGGACAGTTATCCGCCTCCGCCTTCACGTTTTTTAACATTCAGCTCCCCGTCTGCATTCAGTATTGATGCTGGAGATCCGTCATGGGATGGAGTTATGAAGTATTCCACCGATACAATCAAATGGTGCACATGGGATGGCTCCGAAATATCTGCCGTAGATGCCGGAGGAGAATATAAGCTGTATCTTGCCGGCACCTCAAATACGATAGTGACCGGAGGAACGAGTAGTCAAAAAAAATGGACACTGACTGGCTCTAATATTGCTTGTTCCGGCAACATTGAATCTTTATTAGATCATGCGACTGTTGCCGCTGGTAATCACCCAACGATGGGTAATAACTGCTACTCCTATATGTTCAATAATTGTACTGGTCTTATCATGGCGCCAGAACTTCCCTCCGTGACGCTATCCGCTAACTGCTATGCAGGCATATTCCAAGGTTGCACCAGTTTGACCACTGCACCTGCGCTTCCAGCAACGACGTTGGCCGGCAACTGCTACCAAAGTATGTTCGCCGACTGTACTAACCTAGCGGTCGCTCCTGAGCTTCCGGCTGTGACACTTGCTGATTACTGTTACGACGGTATGTTCAAAGGCTGTACCGGTCTCACCGCAGCGCCCGCTCTTCCGGCGACGACACTGGCCAACAGCTGCTACTCCGACATGTTCAACGGGTGCACCAGCTTGACCGCTGCACCGGCCCTTCCGGCTACGGCGTTAGATGTTGCTTGCTACGCTGGCATGTTCAAGGGTTGCATTAGTCTGACTGCCATTCCGGAACTTCAGGCTACTACTCTGCCATTGATTTGTTATCAGTTCATGTTTGAGAACTGTACAAACATTAAGCTATCTTCTACACAGACCGGAAATTACACCCTTGCATATCGCATTCCAACTTCTGGAACCGGCACACGCTATGATGGTAATTCACTCAATGATATGTTTGCCGGAACTGGCGGTACATTCACTGGCACTCCAGAGATCAATACTACGTATTACCTTGAGACGTCTAATACAATTGTGTAATTTCCTCTTTTTAAGGAGCGTTTTATGAAATATTTTGGCGATAACTCCCTTGCGAAGCTGATCGCTTTGATCAAGGATACATTATCCGCCCATACCGATGACGCAAGTATTCATGTCACAGCGGCGAAAAAAGCGGCGTGGGATGCGTGTGAGCCTTTGATTATTTCGGGCGATTTGGTCAAAACAGACCTGGTCTCGACCGGTGTCTCGTCAACTGGATCTTCCGTTTCCGCTGGCAGCTCCCAAATCACCAATCTCGACAAAACCAGAGAAAAAGTAAAAGAGGCTGTACAGGCCGGAGCACCAGTCACGTGCCGCGTTAATTTTGAAACTGTTATTGATCTACCTCTGGTTATGTACTCCCTTGCAGATTATGCGGATATTTATGTGTTTAGCGCATTGGCCGCGGATGCTCCGTGTTACGCTCAACTTTATTATACGGATGACGAATCTTCCGGAGCGTTTGCCATAGGTAGTATTCCTACGCTTTCTGATGACACACCTTCCGCACCTGGCACAGCCAGTGCCGGAACCTCTGAAGAGGCCGCTAGGGCAGATCATGTGCATCCCAGTGAACGCCCAAAGGCAACTCTTGTGACTCTGACTGCCGCGTCTTGGGACACCAGCACAAAGACTAAGACGGTAGAAGTTGCCGGGATCGATGCCGACGAATCCAAACAGGTCATTTATGTGATGCCATGCTCTGCTGATACGCAGGCGTATAAGGATGCCGGCATTCAAATGAGCGCACAAGCCGCAGGAAAGGCCACCTTCACTTGCGAGAGCGTGCCGACGAGTAATATCAGTGTTTGGGTGGTTCTGGAGGATGTGTATGATGTGACGCCTCCTTGCCTAACGTTTAGTTCCCCGTCAGCATTTTCTATTTCTGTAGCATCTCCTGGTTGGGACGGGACGATGGAATATTCTACGGACAAGTCTACATGGGCGACATGGGATGGAGCACAAATCTCCGCAACAGACAACGGCGGTACGTATTCTTTGGACGTTCGCGGCACTGGTAATACGAAAGTCACTGGTACCAACGACACACACAAATGGACTTTGACCGGTTCCAACATTGCTTGCGAAGGCAATATTGAATCTCTGTTGGATTATGCAACCGTTGCCTCTGGCAGTCATCCCACGATGGCCTCCGGCTGCTATCGGAGCATGTTCCGTGGTTGCACTAGCCTAACCACTGCCCCAGCCCTTCCCGCTACGGCGTTGGCTGGCGATTGTTACTCATCTATGTTCCAGGACTGCACCACCTTGGCCACCGCGCCCGCTCTTCCGGCGACGACACTGGCCGTCCAGTGCTACTTCTACATGTTCTCCGGATGTACCAGCTTGACCACCGCACCTGCTCTTCCGGCAACAACGCTGGAGACCAGTTGTTACATGTACATGTTCCAGGACTGCACCAGCTTGACCACCGCGCCTGCTCTTCCGGCGACGACGCTGGCCTTCCAGTGCTACACCCACATGTTCTCCGGATGTACCGGCCTGACCACCGTCCCGGAGCTTCCGGCTACGACGTTGACTGGCAGTTGCTACTACTACATGTTCAAAAACTGCACCAGCCTCAAGCTGTCCGCAACTCAGGCCGGCAACTACACTAAGGCATACCGCATCCCCACTTCCGGCACTGGCACAACGGAGTCACAGGCGCTTCTAAGTATGTTCTCCGGCACAGGTGGCACCTTTGCCGGAACTCCGGAAATCAATACTGAGTATTATCTGGACGCATCTAACACAATCATATACACGCACTCTTTATTAGCATAAATTCCATGACAGGTGGACATCTCACAGCGGGGTGTCCGCCTTTCGTGTACAACGAGGTGATTAAATGATTATGAATAGCGGAGCACCAAGTGCTTCTTCAAAAACCTACACCGCCACCATCGGCACCACATGGGAGGATGACTTAGATCTTGTGGGGCAGCCAACGGGGGCAAAAACTCAGATTATCCTGATTGATGGCATCAATGGAGATTATACCGCTTTTGTCGATCACAACCCCACGATTCAAATCGGCAGATATGACAGCTTTGTTGAAGAAGAAAACCAGTTTTTAACGTGCATCACAAATGGGTTTGCGTATACCATCACGAACATGAATGGAACCGGGGGTATCCAGTTCGTTATCTTCGGAGATGCCAATACGGTTTCCATCCCCATCATTGTCACGGCATTCAAAGCGCCCGCAAGACAAGATAATTTGGGGGATTTAACATAATGGGCGTTGTGATCATAGTCGGTGGAAATCCGAGGATGAAAGCCCCGGTAACGGGCATTCAGGCTGGGACGCTGGCAGTGGGGTCGGTGGTCAAGCTAATGGAGGGCGGCACGGCGGTTGAATATCTGGTGGTCAACCAAGGAATCCCCTCTAATTCCAGCCTGTATGACGCAAGCTGTGACGGAACGTGGCTTCTGCGGAAGGACTGCCACAGTAAACGAGTGTGGAACACGTCCAATATAAACAATTACGAGACCAGTGCCATCAACAATTGGCTGAATGGTGATTTCTTCAACAGCTTTGGGAGCGTAGAGCAAGCGGCAATCAAGCAGGTGAAGATACCGTATGGTAAGGGAAGCGGGAGTTCTTCTATTACAAGTGGAGCAAGTGGGCTCCCCGTTAAAATATTCTTGTTAGGGTACGCCGAATTGGAGATTACAGGAATAAGTGGTCATATGGTGGATGGAGCTACTCTGGCTTACTTTAGCGGGGCCACAGATTCTGACCGCGTTGCTATGCTGAATGGTGCGACAGCATTTTGGTTCACACGGTCTACCTATTCAGGTAATTCTTCGCGAGTGTATTCAATCACGTTTAGTGGTGGGCCTGCTTATGGTAACGCCTCGGATCACAACAGCATCCGCCCCGCACTTGTCATTCCTCAAACTGCCCTGTTCGACGCATCCACATTGATTTTGAAGGGGGCGGCATAATGGGACACGTTTTATTCCTTCGGAAGGGCAGCGTCCACAAAAAGCCGTCTTTGCTGCCCTCTGGCTACACAGAACTGGCGTATATTCAAAGCAGTGGAACGCAATACATTGATTCAGGCTTAAAACCAAACCAAAATATGCGTGTTGTTGTGAAGTTATCTACGTCAGAAACCGGAAGCCATACAGTGTTTGGGGCGGATCTTAGCTGGACTGATGATGGCTTTGCGCTTGGTGTTGGATTTACCCATTATGGAAAAGAAACCGGAACAATTTCCGGGTTGAATAACGGATCTCCGCATGAGGTTTATTTTAACAAAAACATTATCTCTATGGATGGATCAACTGTTCTGACTATGGGGGCTTCGACATTTTCTATTCCATACAATTTGGTTCTGTTTGCAAATAACCGCGCCGGGGGGATTCAGGAAAAAACAACGATGGCGCTCTATTATTGCAGGATTTTTGATGGATACACCCTCCTGCGCGACTATATCCCCTGCATCAACGCATCCGGAGCGGTGGGGCTGTACGACTTAGTGGGCAGACAGTTCTACGGCAACGCCGGGACAGGGGCCTTTACAGGAAGCGAGGTGGCATAATGGGCAAAGTAATTATGAGCGGCATTGTGCCGCTGCTGAAAGCGCCGGTGCATG
>ERZ826220.1490-NODE-1490-length-23136-cov-3.115160_pt1 | contig 23136 bp, 21 predicted proteins | sample MGYA00519927_ERZ826220 | MGnify/ENA primary metagenome ERZ826220 (study PRJEB31778, sample SAMEA3449225) | human gut metagenome | biome: human gut; feature: human-associated habitat; material: faeces | place: United Kingdom | collected 2010/2012 ... | reverse complement strand
CCTCAGCATCATCGAATCCGATATGCGTGTACACATTCATTGTGACCGATATATCCGAATGCCCCATGAGGTATTGTAATGTCTTTAAATTCATTCCCGATTTTGCCATATTCGAACAATACATGTGGAGTGATATTTGGCATCTGTACTCGTTAGGTATCATTAGTACATTGCCATAAGTGGTATTTCCTTATCATCATAGAAAAGGAATCCACTATTTTAATTTTTCAAAATATGATATTTAAGGTCTTCTGCAATACCATAAAAATTATCATCTACACAATCATTACAATATAATGTAATAAGTTTGTATATGCCCGCGTATATACAAGAAAACAAGGTCATCATATTTTCATGAAAAACACTTCCAACAAGCTTTTGATGAAACGCAGTGCCATGGGAATAATCACTCATAAAACTAAAATCATTATATTCACGAGCATCCACAAGTTCACACAAGCCCCTAAAATTAAACTGTTTGTTTATTTTATATGACCATCCATAAGGTAAATCTATATAGGCTTTTCCTTTATCACGTTTCTCATAAAACTCTTCAGGAATTTTATAGAAAGAATATAGGTTACGTATACATTTCTCAATCTTCTCAGGAGCCTCTTGTTTAATACGTATCAATGAATGTCTATAAGAATAAACTAAATAATATTTCCAAAGTTCTTCTTCTGGATTATTAAATAAGATATCTAAATGGACATTATTCTCTATCATCGCTCTAATAATCATTCTTGCAGAATCAAAATGTCCTATTAAAATATTATCATATATCATTTTCGCATATCCTATTATAGATTTAGCAAACGCATAACAGATTCCCTCAGATGAATCCATTGATTCTGTTTTATTGCACTCAACTGCGTCCTCAGCATATTCAATAAAATCTTTTAATAGATCCAATTCTTTCCTATATTCAAATAACACAAAAGCATTTTCCGTATTCCCAAATAATTGATCCTCGATAATTTCTGTGTTCATAGCCAAATTCTTCCTTCTACATTACTCCCAATAAACCAAATGAAGCCGTACATTTCCTATTCAAGTGTTTCTCTAACATTATACTTGATCCAAATATTGATCCTCTCCCAATCTTTTAAAAGTCTATTCTTCCCCCGATTAAGAACTCCAAAATACCCCGGATGTGCAGATGCAAATATATGAACCTTCAATCCTGATTCATCAAGTATTTCCACTGGTACAGTCTGCTCGTCGAGAAACTCTGTCCAAGATTTTCTTTTCAGAACACCTCTTATGCCATATGCCATACAAACCTGCTTAAACGTATCTTTTCCAAGACATATGATTATCGACGGATTAAGAATAGAGACTAAATCCTTAAAATCCTGTTTTACTTGTTTCGTTACCCATGCAGCTTTAAATCCGCCAGTACTTTTACTACTATTTCGATATCCAGGAATCAAATTTGTAAAAAACAGATCATCATATCTTTTGTGCAAGACATCTTCGTATCCGATGCATTTTAAGCACTCCGCAAGATTGAGATCTGTTGAAAAGTCTTTTCCACCACGCTCAGTTTCAGGAATATATTTGAAGTATTGCACTTCATTATCAAGATCTCGTGACATAATCATATCATCAATCGCATCCAAATAGTGACTACTCCGATTTAAACTCCCCCAATCCTGTCCAACAATCATAACTTTAGGATTTCTAACCTTGTACCCCTGCCAATATGTCCAGGCGTTTACTTCCTGCAATGGTTTTCCAGTTTTTTCGCCAAAAGCATCGTGATATAGAGTTGTACCATTTAATCCCTCATTTATCCTACAGACAAGATCATCGTAACTTATAACATTGTCATTCTTGTGCATCATTCTCTCCATAATTCTACTTTTTAAAAGCAATTTCTCGGTTAAGATCATGATCAAAGCAGAGCAACCACAACGATATTTTTCCATTGGCATTTGCTCACACAATCCGAATCACCTGCTCGTAAATCAAAATCTCTTCCGCACTGACATTTTGATTATCGTGATAGTGACCAAAGAACCACTTCCGAAAGCTTACCGTCGGCCTGATTTCTTCCAGATAATCCGTCAGGAGATCTGACTGATACATGCCGCCGCCAAGTAAAACCTGTGTGCTCGAGGAGCAGCAGTGGGTCACAATATAGTCTACCTGATTGCCGTACTTTGTCAGGTTTCTTCGACCTTCTTCCATCTCCGCTTCAGAGGGGAGCTCCTGTTTCCACCAGCTGACATGGTTGATTCGATACGGTTGCCAGCCTCGATCCAGTTGTTTCTTCTTTTTCTTAAAATCAGGATCGTCAGGTTCCAAAATCCCGCCATCAATATCGTGACTGCTGGCACCGCCGAAGGTGAAAAATTTCTTTCTTTCCAGTTCAAAAATCTGGCCGCGCATCAGATGTATAACAGATGGACGGATCTTGTGAACTCTGCCGCCGTGCCATTTCTCTTCCGGATATTCATACAGCCGGTCAAAATTTTCATGGTTTCCATCTACAAATAATGTGGTAAAATTCTTATCGTCAAGCCAGTCCAGCAGCGCTTTTTCTTTTTTACTCTCTTCATTTTTATTCCAAACGCCACCAAAGTCTCCGCAGATGATCACATGATCATCCTTCGTCAGCTCCCGCTGCTCCGGAAAATTTTTCATATTAAATCGTTCGAAGTCCTGATGGCAGTCACCGGTTATGTAAATCATATTCTGCCCCTTTCTTCGCTATCTTCACTGCAAAAACAGGCCACTACTCAGCTGGCCTATATACTTCTATAAATATCAGATTCTCTAAAACTCACGCTTGTGATACTGAACTGTAACAACAGTAACAGTCTTAGTATCCTCATCAATACGAAAAACAGCAATATAATTATCTATAATAAGCTGCCGATAGCCCTTTTCAGCATAACGTCCCTCCAGACGTTTCTGATGAGACTGCGGAAACGTATCCAGTTTCAAAATCGCTGTTTTTAGCCGTTCCGCCTGTCTTCGCGCAGCTTCCGGAGCAAGCCTGTCTCCTGCAAGATATCCATAAATACGATCTATATCCCCCGCAGCTTTGGGATTTATCATCACTCTGTACTTATCCAAAATGTTTTTTCTCCAATTTTGCAAAGACCGCTTCTGCCTCTAGCGCTTCTGCTCCATTTGCAACTTCCTGTTCCGATTCAAATATCGCCTGATCGGTCCGATTTATCCTTACAAATCTATCATATAATTCACTGCTCATGACGACCAGATCACTGTAGCCGTTCTTTGTGATAAAAATAGGCTCCTGCTCTTTGTGGGCAAGATTAGAGATCTCATTGGTATTACGCAGTTCCTTGATTGGCATTATAAGTGGCATATGTTGCACCTCCTTTTCACGACATAATTATAGCATAATCATGTATCACTATCAATTATCTTTCCCTGCAGGACAGTGTCAACTTCTTGTGTGGATTACTATTGTACACAAGAAAATTAAAATTAACCAATCCTTTCGACTCACGTCACCACATAAAACTACATAACCATGTGATTCACATCACATTTTTCTTAATAATTATGTGATCCCGTTGTATTTTCCATCAAAACTGGATATAATAGAAATACATTTAACGCGCAACTTTCTATAAAAGCGAGGTTTGTTACAATGGAACGATTGATTATGCATAAATTATTAGACTGGAAAAATTCACCTTATCGTAAGCCTTTGATCTTGAAAGGTGTACGACAAGTCGGGAAGACATGGGTTCTGAAAGAATTCGGCAAGCGTTATTATGAAAATGTTGCTTATTTTAATTTCGATGAAAACGAAGAATATAAACAGTTTTTTGAAACGACGAAAGACGTTGACCGTATTTTGCAGAATTTAATGCTGGCCAGCGGTGAAAATATTGCGCCGGAAAAAACATTGATCATCTTTGATGAAGTGCAGGATTGCCCAAAGGTAATCAATTCCATGAAATATTTTTGTGAAAATACGCCGCAGTATCATATTGCCTGTGCGGGCTCTTTGCTTGGGATCACTTTGGCGAAACCCTCCTCATTTCCAGTTGGGAAAGTCAATTTCATGCAGATCGATCCTATGACTTTTACAGAATTTTTATTTGCCAACGGGGATGAAAACTTGGCAAATTATCTGGAATCCGTAGACACCCTTGAACCGATTCCAGAAGCTTTTTTCAACCCTTTACAGGAAAAATTAAAGATGTATTATGTCACTGGCGGCATGCCCGAATCCATACTTATGTGGACGGAAGCCCGTGATGTATCCGCTATGCAGGAAGCTTTGTCTGGCATTATTGATGCGTATGAAAGAGACTTTGCAAAACACCCTAACGTCAGTGAATTTCCAAAGCTCTCCATGATCTGGAAATCCATTCCTTCACAGCTTGCAAAAGAGAACAAAAAGTTTCTCTATAAAGTAGTAAAACCTGGTGCCAGAGCTCGTGAATATGAGGATGCTTTGCAATGGCTGGTGGATGCCCGACTGGTGCACAAAATCTATCGCAGCACAGCTCCAGGATTGCCAATGTCAGCATACGACGATATCGCTGCTTTTAAGATTTACATGGTGGATGTGGGACTGCTTCGCCGTTTGGCACAACTAGCCCCAACAGCCTTTGGAGAAGGGAATCGTCTGTTTACAGAGTTTAAGGGAGCGTTGACAGAGAACTTTGTGTTGCAAACCCTGCTCACTCAATTCGAGGTTGTTCCACGCTACTGGAGCCAGAACAATCCTCCTTATGAAGTAGATTTCCTGATCCAGCGCGAAAATGATATTATCCCGATCGAAGTAAAATCGGAAACCAATATAGCAGGGAAAAGCCTACGGAAATTTAAAGAGCTATTTCCGGATCAGGTCAAGCTGCGAGTGCGATTTTCTTTAAACAACCTGAAATTAGATGATGACGTGCTAAACATTCCGCTTTTTATGGCGGATCATGCAGATCGACTGATTGGGTTGGCACTAGCGCATCAAAAGACTTGTAATTAGTCTCGGAATTATAGTAAAATAAAAAAGAAGCGGGTTTTCACCATACGTATTGTTATGGCTTGCTCGCTTCTTTTCCTATACTCAATTCTTTTCTAATGCCTGAGACAACCTATAGGAACGACGCAAACTCCATCTTTTCGGCATTTCAGCAATTATTTTTCGGTGTCTTAGAAGTATTCTGACCGTAAGATTGGCGTCATTTTATTCCTATGATTGGCGATATTTTGTTCCGATTTTTTAATACGTATCAATGAATGTCTATAAGAATAAACTAAATAATATTTCCAAAGTTCTTCTTCTGGATTATTAAATAAGATATCTAAATGGACATTATTCTCTATCATCGCTCTAATAATCATTCTTGCAGAATCAAAATGTCCTATTAAAATATTATCATATATCATTTTCGCATATCCTATTATAGATTTAGCAAACGCATAACAGATTCCCTCAGATGAATCCATTGATTCTGTTTTATTGCACTCAACTGCGTCCTCAGCATATTCAATAAAATCTTTTAATAGATCCAATTCTTTCCTATATTCAAATAACACAAAAGCATTTTCCGTATTCCCAAATAATTGATCCTCGATAATTTCTGTGTTCATAGCCAAATTCTTCCTTCTACATTACTCCCAATAAACCAAATGAAGCCGTACATTTCCTATTCAAGTGTTTCTCTAACATTATACTTGATCCAAATATTGATCCTCTCCCAATCTTTTAAAAGTCTATTCTTCCCCCGATTAAGAACTCCAAAATACCCCGGATGTGCAGATGCAAATATATGAACCTTCAATCCTGATTCATCAAGTATTTCCACTGGTACAGTCTGCTCGTCGAGAAACTCTGTCCAAGATTTTCTTTTCAGAACACCTCTTATGCCATATGCCATACAAACCTGCTTAAACGTATCTTTTCCAAGACATATGATTATCGACGGATTAAGAATAGAGACTAAATCCTTAAAATCCTGTTTTACTTGTTTCGTTACCCATGCAGCTTTAAATCCGCCAGTACTTTTACTACTATTTCGATATCCAGGAATCAAATTTGTAAAAAACAGATCATCATATCTTTTGTGCAAGACATCTTCGTATCCGATGCATTTTAAGCACTCCGCAAGATTGAGATCTGTTGAAAAGTCTTTTCCACCACGCTCAGTTTCAGGAATATATTTGAAGTATTGCACTTCATTATCAAGATCTCGTGACATAATCATATCATCAATCGCATCCAAATAGTGACTACTCCGATTTAAACTCCCCCAATCCTGTCCAACAATCATAACTTTAGGATTTCTAACCTTGTACCCCTGCCAATATGTCCAAGCATTTACTTCCTGCAATGGTTTTCCAGGTTTTGCACCAAAAGCATCGTGATATAGAGTTGTGCCATTTAATCCCGCATTTATCCTGCGGACAAGATCATCGTAACTTATTTTTTCTTTCATTTTTTGCAAAGTTTCTTTATAAATTTTAACTATATAATAACCTTCTGATTTCTAAACATTATCGTTCACAAACAACATATAGTTCTTTTAAAGTCGCCTGCCGAATCGCAATCATATTTTTCTTCCGTTTTTACAATTGCTTCCCTAATACTCGATCCTGAAATAATCCAAATACGCTTTATACCGATCCTGTGCCGTCAGGCAGGAGTCCATCAGATACCCTTTCTCTTCATCCCATTCTTTCAAACCACGATAGTAAAACATCTTCAGATTGTCCTCGATAATAAACGGAACAATATTGTACTTCAGGCATTCCTTGAACATAATCAGTCTGCCCACACGACCGTTACCATCCTGGAACGGATGGATCCGTTCAAACTTCACATGAAAATCCAGAATATCTTCAAAGGATACTTCGACTTTGCCGTTGTACTCTGCCAGCAATTCCTTCATCCTATCCGCAACGTCTTCCGGAAGTGCTGTGGGCACACCTCCAACTTCATTAGGTAATTTTTTATAATCCCCAACAGCAAACCAGTCTTTCCTGGAGTCGCTGGTACCATTTTTCAGAATCAGATGAAGTTCCTTGATGAATTTTTCCGATAACGTCGCCTTTGCATGATCAATAATCTTATCGATACAACGGAAATGATTAGCTGTCTCAATGACATCATCTACATTGAGGACTTCTTTTTCTATTCCAATAGTATTTGTCTCAAATATATATCGTGTCTGATCGTGAGTCAGGCGGCTGCCTTCCATATGGTTTGAATTATATGTTAAATCGATCTGTGTCTTATGATAAATTCCTCCGGAATATTTGTTTGTTTTTTCATCCTGCAAAATATCCAGCAAAGTTGTCGGCGGTTTTACTTTCTTGTTAGAGCGCTCTGGCTTCTCCGCATTTTCCGGAATTCTCCACGTTTTTCCAGCAAGAAATGCTCCCTCTACGCGCCCCTGGGCACAGTAATTTCTCACACTTCGCTCAGATATATTCCATTTTTTCGCCGTGTCGGCAACGGAAAGATATCGCAACTGCCTTCCTCCTGTCAAATATAAGGCTACGGTTAACTATGATTAGTATACCACATTATCGGCAATAAACACATATAATTCACAGCACGTTTGATATTTTTGCCGATAGCCCTTTATTCTCCCTATTCTTCCATTTTAGGCTAATCTGTATTCCATTACCTTTTAGCCGAAGCTGTACGTTTTTCTACCGTTCTGTGTCTACTTTTATGATAGCATCATAATTTTATTTTAAACACAAAAGTATCTTTATTTTGCAAAACGTTATATTTTATTTTGTAGTTAGTCAAAAGATTAGTAACGATATATAATCCTAATCCATTGCTGTTTTCTTTATTCAGGTCAAACTTGACCTCAAGCAATTTATCTATCTCTAGAATTTCATTATCTTTATATGAGTTTTCAATATATAACCAGCCTTGATCTGTTCCAATATTAATGATCCCGCTCACATCAGTATATTTTACCGCATTACTGATCAAATTAGATAAAACAATCTTTAAAGCCGTTTTCCCTATATAAATCTTTTCATCGGATATATGATTGTTGATCCTTATATTCTTTTGGTTTGCTAATACTTCATACTTCTCTAACACATCTTCTAATATACAATTGATATCTAATAATTCTTCATCATTCTTCAGGTTCTCTATAGAATAAACTGATACGATCTGAGAAATATTTTTTGTTAAGCTATCAACTATATCAATGCAGTCATTGATATAATAGTCTCTGTCTTTATACTTGCCTATATTATATTTCATATTTTCCAATATTATTTTAAGACTGGCAAGAGGAGTTTTAAGCTCATGAGATGACCCTTTAAAAAAATCATATTTTAACTTTTCTAATTTTAAAATCTCTTTATTTTTAAAATCTAAATCATCAATTGTTCTCAATAAAGTAGAATACAGATCATTGATTTGTTCTTTTAATTCTCCGATTTCATCCTTAGACTCGTATTCTAAACGAGCATTTCTATCCAGCTCCATCATTTTGTCAGTAACATTTTTTATTTCATTTATGTCGTTTTTTATTGATTTTGCGTATATCAAAGAAACAATAGCAGAGAATAAAAGAGATCCTGCTAAAGAATATGGTAAAAACTTAAAACTTAAAGCTATTGCATCTTTTTGCATATCAGCTGTAGAAACAAATTGTAAATTTATTTTTTTACCATCATCCAGCGTTATTGCTCTCTCTTCAATGATCAAAGAATTATTATCACTTTCTAAGTCAACATCCACATTATTTTTGATTTGTATTTCATTATTCTTGTTTCCTGTCTTTATAAATACTTTTATCTCACTGGTCTTAGAGTAAAAATCTAAGCATTCTTCTATATATTCTAGTCCTTTCCCATTCATATTGTTGGAAATTTCATTTGCCTTGCTGGAAATCTCTTCTTTTCTAGTATCCAGGTATGTTTTAGGGAAAATCAAGAAAACCAATAAATGGATCACTATAATGATCACTACCATAACAGCAAATATTTGTATAAACATTTTGGGGAATATCTTTAAATTTTTCATTTTCTCTCTAATTTATAACCTACATTTCTAATCGTGATAATACAATCTAATCCTAATTTTTTTCTCAATTCTTTAATATATACGTCTATTACACGATCATAGGGGATTTCTTCTGTTTCCTTCCAAACATTATCAATTATTTGCATTCTCGTCAATGCTTGTCCTTCATTATCCAGCAAACATTTTAATATCTCTAACTCTTTTGCGTTTATATCTATCTTTTCATCATTTATTTTTGCAGTATAGCTGGTAAAGTTAATCTCTATATTTTTATATTCGAATTTCTCTATCTGGCCAAAGTTCTTTTTCATTAAAGAATCGATCCTGGCCTTTAACACCGGTAATGAAAAAGGTTTTTCTATATAACCGTCTGCCAGATTAGTGAATGCTTCAATTTTATATTCTTCATCACTAAATGCTGTTAAAATCAAAACTGGTACCTTGCTTTTCCTCCTGATTTCTTTTAACACATCTAATCCATTTACAAAAGGGATCTGAATATCCAGGATGATCAAATTTATGTCATGATTAAATTTTGATATGGCTTCTCTGCCGTCTTTTGCTTCTATAACAGTATACCCAAATTCCGCTAAATATTCGCTTATTCCTTCTCTTAGCGTTTTGTCATCTTCAACAACTAATAGTCTCATAGCTGGTCTCCTTTTTTACTTATTATCAATCAGCAAATCCTTTGGACTTTTCTTTAAAATACCAGACGAGGAAATGATCAAGGATAGTATAAGCACTAAGCTCATGAATAAAATCACATACATCATAGACTTTGGTAATATGCTGATATCCAGGCTTGTTAGAGTTTTATTGAACCCGTCAATTTCTGCTCCTCCGCCAAGTTGGCTCGCTGATGATTCTTTTGCTGTTTGTTTGGCTATATCACCAGTTACCTTATTTAATATATTATTTCCAAGATTATCACCTATACAGCTTGCTAAGAAATACGATCCTATCAATGCCGGAATTGATAGGAGCATTAATTCTATTAAGAACTGCCCGAAAATTTTTGTTTTTGAAATTCCTAACGATAATAAAACTGCTATCTCTTTTTTCCTGGCATTCATCCACAAAAATAACAATAATGAAACTACAGCACCTGCAAATATCAAAGATCCGGCAAACAACTTATTTGCTATCGAATATATCCCTGATATAGACTGCTGCAATGCAGGATAATTTGATGTACTCTTGACCAGATTATACTCTCTCCAATTTATGTCCAGTTTTCCGAGTTCTTTTATTACCTGATCCAGATTCTTATCGCCCTTTACAAAAAAAGTTGCATCCTGATATACTGCTGTATCTTCTGTATTTCCGTAAACTTTAGCGGCTGTGCTGATATCTGTTATTAGAGTATTTTCATAAAGTTCTTGTGCTGCACTTACACCCGCATTATTATGGCCATCAAAAAGACCTTTTATTTCTGCTTCGACCGTTTCATTTGCACCTTTCTCATTATCAGCATCAAATAAATTAGATTTCACTTTTATCTTATCTCCAACTTTTAAACCATTCTTTTCTGCCAGATCTTTGTGCATTAAAACTTTATTTTTATCCTGATCTTGTAAATGTTGGCCTTCCGTTAATTTATAGGCTCCGGACACAAATTTAGTTTCTTTTGACGAATCGTTAACTCCCGTCAGCATAACCGTCCTTTTAAAGTTTTTCGCTCTCTCAGGTGATTGATATGCAAGGGTTTCTTGCGTTTCTATAATATCATGATCAACTAAATCAGCTACGCTGTTTATCCTTTTAACATAAGAATGTATATTTTCATTTTCGGATATTTTTTTGATATCTTGTCCTTTTACGTTACCGCCTCCTCTGGGTGTGCCTGGATTTACCTGCCGATTTATCTCTATAGAAAAGCTATTTGTAACATTACCAAAAGCTTCTTCTGAAGCCTTATTGGTTGCATCTTTAATAGACAAACTGATCAGACTAAGCGTTGACATGGATAAAATAACTAATAGTATTATAACTGATTTTAAACTCTTTCTAGTTACGTATGCAACAGCATTTTTTATCATTACTACACCTCCGATGTAATTTTACTTACTTGTTTTAATTTTTTACCACTCAACTCTAAAATAACGTCTGCGGCGTCTGCAACTTCTTTACTATGTGTTACAACTATCACACATTTATTTCTTTCTTTCGCTAACTTCTTTAACATTTCTATTATTTCTCCAGCAGTAGCACGATCCAGATTGCCTGTAGGTTCATCTGCCAAGATTATAGGTGCTTCCGACACCAAAGCTCTTGCTATAGCAACTCTTTGCTGCTGCCCCCCTGATAGTTTCATTACATTTCGCTTTATCTGTTTTTCATCAAGACCTAATTCGATCAAAATCCCTTCTGATGCCTTTTTATTTACTAATCTAATATTTTCAATTGGTGATAAGTAGTCTATCAAATTGTAATTTTGAAATACTAAAGATATATTATTTTTTCTATGGTTACTATATCCCTTTTCTTCTATATTTTTATTTTTAAATAAAACTTTTCCAGTCTGAGGTTTATCCAGTCCGGCTAATAAAGAAAGTAGCGTGGATTTTCCTGCACCCGATTTCCCTATTATTGCATAAAACTTTCCAAGTTGAAATTTTTGATTTATTGATGATAAGATTTTCTCACTTGAATTTGTGTAACGATATGTTATATTTTTTATTTCTAATACATCCATTGCGATCTCCTAACTGATTTTTGATAATATTTCTTTTGGTTTTTTTACTAATATCATGGCCGATGCGATCAGCACTGACAAAATAATAATACTTACTAATATGAAATAGCTTTGTATTAAATTTTCTAAACTTACTATCCAATCGTTTTTATTAAGCAAACTATTATTAATGATCGTTGAGTTATCAGAGCTGATAAACCCATCAAGAATTCTACTTAATAATAAATCGCCTAAACATAACGATACTATCGTGGTCGGCAGAGATATAAATATCAATTCCAGAATGAATTGAGTTATGATCTTTATCTTACTGATCCCAATTGATAATAATATTCCTATTTCATAAATCCTCTCCCTTAGCCATAAAATCAATATGAGTGAAAGAACAACTATTCCGCTCAACATGATAGAATAAGTCATTATTCTTATAATGTGTTTTATCCCACTTACAGACTCCAATGTTTCTTCAAATGCCGTGGTGTCTTTTTCGATGGTATACTTCGACCAGTCAATTTTAAGGCCCTTTATTTTATTTAAAGCTGAATTTGTAGATTCCGGACTGCTTGAGAATATCAAAATTTTATTTACAACTTTATGATCCTCTGTCCTGTTTAACGCTTCTTGACTTGTATCATAATCAACAAAGACCATGTTTGCACTGAAATCTGAAGATAATCCTGTGTATGTTTCCTGCTTTTTCCCGGAGAAAATCCCTATGATTTTAAATTTGCATTCTTTTTTTTGCTCATGGTTCTCCGTTTCGATCAGTTCAAGGCTAAGTACATCATTTAACTTCAAATTGTTTTCTTTTGCAAAATCTTCATGTATAAGGATTTTTCTTTTATCATTTTTTTCAATATTCCTACCCTTTTTAATGGTAAAGACTCCGCTGCTGAATAAAACATTTCTTTCAGTCTTATTTGTAGCTTCTAGAGAAAGGACATTTTTAAATTCATCAGGCAAATCGTCTCTCTCTATTCTTTGTTCTCCATCAACCACTTTGGCTTTTATGGGTTTTGCCGATCCATTATATTGAAAAATCATTTCTTCAGCTTCTTTTATTTTTTCTATATCCTTGAACTGGTCAACATCGAAATAACCACCGTCTTTTTTTGTTATTGACAAAGAAGAATCAGAAAGCTTATATAAAGACTTTTCCAGGCTATTACTTGACTTCATGATACTTAAACACGAGTATAAGCAAGAAAGAAGTATTGTTAAGACAACGAATATGATAAAAGTTCTATTTTTTTTCCTTGTAACATATGCTATGGCATTTTTTATCACTTTTTTACCAGACCCCTTTCTATTTTTCACAATTAATGCGCTTGTTTTTAGATATATTACAAACCCTTTATGAAACGTTTATGAAATTACGGAAAGAGCCAATATGGTGATTTAGACATAGAAAATCCCTCTTCCGTAGATTTTGGTTATTCACCTTGTCTACGGAAGAGGGATCCTATCATAGTATCAGATAGCATCACAGCTCCTCCAGCTGTCCGCAAAGCTTATCCACCGCCGCCAGGTCGTTTTTCTTGAATGCTGTCGTGATAGCGGCTTCCAGCTCCTGTTTTTTCCGATCCGTTTCCAGATACGCCGAGTCAAAATACTTGTCATATACCCTCTTTCGGAATTTTCGCGTCCGCATCCGCCTCACGGTGTGATCCTCCACCAGCAGTATGTAATCCGCACATCCTGCCGCCAGATAAAAATCGTGGGTCACCATCAGAACGGTCCCCTCATAATCCGCGATCGCCTTTTCCAGTGCTGTCTGTGCATACAGATCCAGATGGCTAGTGGGCTCATCTAAAATCAGAAGCTGTGCATCGGATGCCGCCAGCAAAGCGATCTGCAGCATATTCTTCTCTCCACCTGAAAGCTTGCTCACCTTTTGATCCATACATTCTTCCTGCAAACAATACCGTGCCAGACAGTGACGAACATCCTCACGAGTTGCAAATCCCCCATCCTGCAAAGTCTCAAACACGGTTTTTCCCTCGTCCAGACCTTCTTCCTGAAGCTGAGACAGACAGGCGTATTTCGTGTTCTCATCTATATGGATCGCCGGATGATCGTTCTGCAAAATATCCCGGATCAGCGTCGTCTTACCTGTTCCGTTAGCTCCGATCAATGCGGCCTTTTCCCCTGCAAAAAGCTGAAAGCTCACGTTTTCCAACAGATCTTCTTCAAAGGACACCTGATAGTCTGTGATCGTAAGTACCGGCTTTTTCTCTGCAGCCTCTTCCACATTCACCTTCGGCAACACGATCTCCGGCTCCCGGATCTCGATAAAAGGTGCCTTGATCTGCCGTGCCACCAGCCGATCCAGCTGTGACTGTTTCGCATTGACCGACCGGCCGATGACCGGATTGACCTTTTCCGTTGCCCGCTTTCTTAAAATATCCACCAGTTCCTGAGTTCTCGCGATTTCTTCCTGTTCCTCGATATTCTGCAGTTTAAGTGCCAGTTTCTCCCGCAGGATGGAGCAGCGATATTCCGAATACGTTCCGTCGAATTCCTGCAGATCTCCATTTTCTAAATGAAGGATCTTATTGAAGCAGTGATTCAATAAATACCTGTCATGGGTGATGACCAGCATCGTCCCCTCATACTCATTGATCAGCTGAGCCAGTCCTCCCAGATTTCCGAAATCCAGGAACACATCCGGTTCGTCCAGTACCAGCAGATTCGGTGCCAGCAGCATTTCCCGCATGATCTGCAGCATCTTATATTCTCCGCCGCTGATATCCGCCAGCTTCGTCTCCGCCAGATCACTCATCCCGGCCACTGCCAGCGATTTTCTGATCTTGCTTTCGTAATGATCCCCGTCCATGGCTTCATTTTGATCCAAAAGCTGCTGGTACTGTTCATACAGCGCATCCAGATCCTCCGCCTCCGTCATAGCAGCACATACGGCCTCGATATCCTTTTGCAGCGACGTGAACCGCTCACTGAGAAATTCAAACACGGTACGATCCTGAAACTTATCTCCCACGCTGAACTGGCTGGCATAGCCGATCCGGCAGCTTTCATCCCGCACTATTTTCCCATCATAGAGGTACTCCTCCGGATGGATCAAAATCTCCGCCAGCGTGGATTTGCCTGTTCCGTTGCTGCCGATAAGCGCACAATGCTGCCCCGCTTCCAGTGTAAACGAAATGTCCTTATATAAATCTTTTGCAGTAAAACCGAAAGAAAGTTCTTCTACCTGAATCATATCACTCTTCCTCTTTGCAGTAAAAACTATAAAATTTCCTTGTTGAAATGGCCACGCGTATCCGTCTTCTGATTGAACGCCGACTTGTCTGTCGAACCTTCAAGTTTCTGCTGCGCCAGATCGATGACCCGCTTCACCTCCGCCGCAGACTCTATAGTAAAACTGAGCCGGAATGCCTCCACCCCGTCGATCTGCGGCATCTCATCCAGCAGATTCAGGATCTTGCCATTAAGTATGGTCGTCGAACAATCCTCGTGCGTAAGCACCGGAAATTCCCCATACTCATCCTTGAGCTCATACGCACCGCTTTTGCAGGAGCCGCAAAGCCCCATCTTCTTCAGCGGACAGTATTTGGTAAAAAGCAGCGGAGCACGTCCATACACGATCATCTCAAGTGCCGGACTGCCGCCGTTGGTCTCTTCGTAAGCTGTGATCAGGTCCTGGATCTGATGACGGTTAAGCTCATAAGAAAGGGTCACTCTCTTCGCACCCAGCTTATACAACGCATAACAGCTTGCCGCATTGACCACATTAAGGGAGTAATCCGTCACGAACGGGTTGGTCTTCCGATAGCGAAAAATACCGCCGTATCCACCCAGAAGCAGTTCGCCTTCCCGATCTTCATACACATTTTGATTTCTGCGAACGATATTGTCGAAGTAAACGTCTTTTATGCCACAGGCCTTGCAAACGTCATACTGTTCCTGTGTCGTCACAGTCGCCGTCAGATACGCTTTCTGCAAAGGAAACGAAACAGGTTCTTTCGCTGGTTCCTGTTTTATCCGCTTTTTCCATTTCGCCAGCTTTGCATCGTAAAGCGCCTGTACGATCTGCCGTCTGGCACTGTTTAGAAGCTTTGCAGGAATAAAAGCATTATAGGATTCAAACTCCAGCTCACCGATGACAAACACCGTCTCTCCCAGCCGTGCCAGGTGTTTTTCCACCTGCTCCCGGCTCGTTGGGCTGCTTACCGCTTCTTCCAGGATTTCTTCGCTTTCATACAGATACTGCATTCCGAAGCCTTCCGCATCGATTACCAGTGCCGCTCCCGGATAGGCATATACCTTAAGATCCAGAGGAAACCTCCGGAATTCTTTATCTAGATCAGCATCCAGTCCCTTGTAAAACAAATAGTCCTTCGTCTTGTAAACCACATCTCCCGGCGAAAGCTTTTCCTTGATCTTGATATAACACGTATCATCGGCCTGATTGATCAGCTTTCCCTCCTGATCGTACAATCGCGCCACTGACAGATTCACGTCTTCATTTTCGTGGTCGATACGAATGATGTCATTTTGATGCAAAGTCTTCGTCAGAGCGATCTCATACATGCCCTTAAAAGAACCTCTCACCGTTCCGATCTCGTAACCAAAATTATTAGGTCTTTGAATATTTGTGATACTGCCTGGATCTTCTCCAAACATGTACCCCTCGGTATACGTTCTGTTAAACGTCTTCTGCAAAGCTTCCCGCTCCACTTGATCTGCGCCTTCATCCAGCGCCTTACGGTACCGCTTCACTACATTTGCCACATAAGCCGGTTCTTTCATGCGGCCTTCGATTTTTAAGGAGTCTATGGATTTCAGATCCTCAATATGATCGATGGTGTTCAGATCCTTCATGGACAGAAGATAGCTGGTTCCATAGGACCTGCCGCTCTCTCGCTCCAGCAGTTCGTAAGGTTTTCTGCAGGATCCCACGCACCGTCCCCGGTTGCCGCTCCGGTATCCGATCAGGCCGGACATAAGGCAGTTTCCGGAGTAGGAAACACACAGCGCACCGTGAACAAACACCTCGATGGGGATCTTTGCAGCTTTCCTGATTTTTTTTACATCTGCCAGATCTACCTCACGTGCCAGCACCACCCGGTCAGCACCCATTTCTTTGAGCAGCATCGTACCTTCCAGGTCGTCCACACCCATCTGCGTCGAACAGTGAACTTCCATATCAGCAAAGTTTGCCGCAACATAATCAAACACCGCCAGATCCTGCACGATAATACCGTCAACACCGATGCCGTTCAATGCATCCAGCTGCTGTCTCATATCGCAGATCTCGTCTTCAAAAACGATAGTGTTCATGGTTACATATATTTTCACATCCCGCAGGTGAGCGTAGCGAATCGCCTCCGCCAGAGAGTCGATAGTAAAGTTGTCTGAATATGCCCTGGCACCGAATTTTTCCAATCCCAGATATACTGCATCGCATCCGTTGGAAACGGCAGCCCGCAGTGCCTCCATATTACCGGCCGGAGCCAATAATTCTGTCATGCTGTCTCCTCCTCGCTTAATATCTATTTCGTCTTCAGCTCTTTCCACATCTGGCTGTAAAGCGCCATAGTCTTATCATCAAGAGCTTTATATACTTCACATTTTTCCACTACACTCTGATCCGGAAAAATCAGCGGATCCTCTCTCACTTCTTCATCCAGGCTGTTGTAGGCAGCTGTGTTTGGTGTCGGATAATAGATTTCCTCAAAGTTTTTCACCGCCACATCTCCACGGCAGAGGTAATCCAGAAACTTCTGTGCCCCTTCGTGATTTTTTCCCTTTTTCATCATGATCCAGGAGTCGATCCAGATATTAGAACCTTCTTCCGGCAGCACGTATTCCAGGTCATTTTCATACTCGTGCGCCAGATAAGCCTCGCCTGAATAGCAGACAGCCAGCGCAGCATTGCCGGCAACCATCTCCTCCCGCACCTCATCAACAAAATATGCTTCCACATCCGGCTTCTGTTTCAATAAAAGATTCTGTGCCTGCTGCAGTTCTTTACGATTCGTCGTATTCAAAGAATGCCCCTGATATTTCAATGCGCACATATAAGCATCCCGTATACTGTTCTGCATGATGATCTCACCTGCATATTCCCCGTTGAACAAACTGTCCCAGCTGGTGATCTCCTCGTGGATCATAGACTTGTTGTATAAGATCCCTACAGTTCCCCAGAAGTATGGAATGCTGTATTTGTTTTCCGGATCGTATGTCCGGGAAAGCTTCCAGTAGAAATCCCCAATATTACTGACATACTGCATCTTGCTGTAATCCAGTTCCACCGCCTCGCCTTCTGCGATCAGACGCTCGATCATATAATCTGATGAACAGATCAGATCGTATGGTATCGTACTGGATGTATATTTAGAATACATTTCTTCCGGTGTTGTCGCTTCTTCGTACAGTACTTTGATCCCCGTTTCTTTTTCGAAATCCCGAAGCACGGAGGTATCGATATATTCTCCGTAATTCAGTACCGTTATGGTATTGCCTCCGCCTGCCTCAGACATATCCACAGAAGACTCCTCTTCTCCAGTATTTCCGCATCCCATAAGGGTCCATGTCAGCAAACCGAGCATCAGCAGCAGACATGCGGCCAAAAGATTTTTTTTCACGCTCTTTTTCATGTTCAGGAAGCCGCCTTTCTGTTCTGAAGTTTTCGTTGTATTTGTTTCTGCCGGATCCGCGGCATATAATTGACCAGAAGAAGTACGATCAGTACGACTGCAAAGATCAGAGTCGACAGTGCATACATCTCCGGCTTGATCCCGCGCTTCAGTTCTCCGTATATCATGGTGGAGAGGGTGTTGATCCCGGCGCCCTTCGTGAAATAAGTTACTACAAAATCATCCATCGACATAGTCACCGCCATAAAAAATCCGCTGACTACAGCCGGGAAAATATTAGGCAGTATCACTCGCGTAAAGGCTTTCACACTGCTGGCTCCCAGATCCCGCGCAGCCTCATAAACGCTCATGTCCATCTGCTGAAGCTTCGGCAAAACACTTAAAATCACATAAGGGATGTTAAAGGTGACGTGCGCCAGCAAAATGCTGACATATCCCAGGTTGGTGAATCTTGAAAACCAGAGCATCAAAGCTATACCCGTCACTATATCCGCATTGAGCATAGGGATATTACCCACACCCAGCGTCAGGGAATAGCTCCTTTTTTTCATGGCATCGATCCCCACAGCAGCCAGAACGCCTATCACGGTAGCGATCAGCGCAGAGCCAAATCCTATGGTCAAAGTATTTTGCAGTGCCGCTACCACATCGCTGTTATGAAACAGCGTCTTGTACCATTCCAGCGTAAAGCCGCCCCACACCACGCGGGAGCGAGAATCGTTAAAAGATAACACCACCAGAACCGCGATCGGTATATATAAAAATGCGATAATAAGCGCCAGATAAAATTTCATAAAAAAGTTCTTGCTTCTTACCATGCGCGTCGTTCCTTTCCTTCTTCCTCATTTGATGTAAAGATCATACTGATGAGAACAAAAATCATCAGCGCGATCGAAAGTCCGGATCCCAGATGCCAGTTCATACTGGTAGAAAACTCCTGTTCAATAATGTTTCCTATAAGCATCACCTTGCCGCCGCCCAGAATATCCGGGATGGCAAATGCAGTCAGTGACGGTACGAACACCATGGTGATCCCGCTGATTATCCCCGGCTTAGTCAAAGGGATCATGATACGGGTCAGCACCGCCTTCGGTGGTGCTCCCAGGTCTCTTGCAGCCTCGATGACATCATCCTTCAGGTCTGTTACAGCATTATATACAGGCAGGATCATAAACGGCAGATAGTCATACACCATGCCGATGACGATGGCCATACTGGAATTTGCCAGATCCTGTCCCGGAAGCCCTATTGCCCCCAGGGCTCCGTTGATCAGGCCGTTTCGTGACAGCAAAAGCTGCCATGCCATGATCCGCAATATAAAATTCACCCACATAGGCAGGATCACGATGATAGCCATCATTCCCTGCTTGCCAATGTTTAATTTTCGTAAAATCAATGCCAGCGGATATGCCAGTACCAGACAGATCCCCGTACAGAGTATCGCCAGCCAGAGAGCCAGCAGGAGAGCCTTTAGATGGACCGGCTCGAAAATAGCCAGTATATTGCTCATGGTCATTTCGCCGCGACCATCGCCGAGAGCATAAAAAATGATCATCAGAAGCGGCAGTACAGTAAAGCCGATGATCCATACAATATATGGTCCGGCCAGTAAACTTCGTTTATTCATTGGTATTTATTACCTCCTGTGCCGCAGATGTCGGTTTGTGCATGATCTGGATATTTTCCGGTTTCACGTAGATCCCCACTTCCGTACCGGGATGATAAGCTTCCGTGCTGTGTGCAAGCCACTCGAAGCCGCCAGCCTGCACCTTCATCTCATAATGCACACCCTTGAACAAAATAGAAGTGACCCTGCCGTCCAGCATGCCGCTGCCCGGCTCTTGGAATTCCATATCCTCCGGACGGATAACCACGTCAACAAGCTCATTGCGTCCAAATCCCGAGTCCACACATGGGAATGGGATCCCCAGGATCTCCACCAGAAAATCTTTCGGCATCACACCGTCAATGATATTGCTTTCCCCGATAAAATCCGCAACAAAAGCGTTTTCCGGTTCATTATAAATGTCCACCGGTGTACCGATCTGCTGGATCAGCCCCTGGTTCATGACGATGATCCGGTCGGACATAGTCAGAGCCTCTTCCTGGTCATGGGTAACGAATACGAAGGTGATTCCCAGCTCATTTTTGATTTTGATCAGTTCCTTCTGCATATCCTGTCTGAGCTTCAGATCCAGCGCCCCCAGCGGTTCGTCCAGAAGGAGGACCTTCGGCTCATTAACGATAGCCCGGGCGATAGCGATCCTCTGCTGCTGTCCGCCTGAAAGTGACATAGGATGACGATCCTCATATCCTTCCAGATCTACCAGCTTAAGGGCGTATTTGATTTTATCATGAATATAGGCACTGCTCTTTTTCTTCAATTTCAATCCAAAGGCAATATTGTCTGCAACACTCATATGCGAAAACAGAGAGTACTTCTGAAACACCGTGTTGATGTGACGTTTGTCGGGCGGCAGAGCAGTGATATCCTTTCCCTCAAAAATCACACGCCCCTCATCGGGCATGATAAATCCGCCGATCATACGCAGCGTTGTGGTCTTCCCGCATCCGGACGGTCCCAGCAAAGTCACAAACTCATTTTTACCGATATCGATGCTCAGATCATCCAGGATCTTTTTCCTGTCAAAAGACTTTGACAGATGTTCCAAATTTAAAATTGCCTGTTCCATTCAGTTACTCCTCATTCCTGTCATTTTTCTTAAAAAGTTGGCGGCGTGCTCACCCAGATCAGCTTCGCCCGGATGGCACCCGTGTTTGCAATCGAATGCTTCTTGTTGGCAGAAAAATAAAAGCTCTCCCCTGCCTTTACCATATAAACGTTATCTCCCAGCCTGAGCTGAATATGTCCCGATATCACGTATCCGAACTCCTCTCCTTCATGAGGTTTGTCTTCTACGAGAGCTTCCTTTGGCTGCAGCACCACAAGAAGAGGTTCCATCTGATTCTGCTGTGCATTGGGAACGATCCACTGGATACTGTTTCCCGCTTCATCGATTTTCTCGAAGAAGTCCTCCTCCGAATACACTACATGTTCTTCTTCCGTCTCCCGAAAGAACTCAGAGGGCGTAGTTCCCAGACATTCGATCAGATCCAGCAGTGTCACCACAGAAGGAGCCACCTGGCCACGTTCCAGCTGTGAAATGTAGCCCTTCGTAAGTTCTGCACGATCCGCAAGCTCCTGCTGAGTCAATCCGTTTTGGTTCCTTAAATCCTTTATTTTCTCTCCGATTCTGCCGTTCACATAATTTGGTTCCATGTTTTTTCTCATTCCCTTTGTGATAAATATATCAAACAAAATGTAATTTATACCTAAACTTTCGGCACGCCTTCGATTATACTATTTCTAAACAAAAAGTCAACTATTGTTATCAGTTTTAAACACCCTATCGCATAGCAATAAGACGATACCTGCCTGTCTATATCCTACTTCTCTTCTTCTGCAATCCCTACTGTGATTTCCGTAATGAAATCCTCCTCCGACGATGCGGTAAAGCCGTCGATCACGTATCGTTCCACAAATTCTTCCTGCAAAGAGAGCTCCTGCTCTCTGCTGCATGCCAGCATCCGTTCATACGTCTCTCCTACCGTGCTCCAGGAACCTTTGTGATACCCGGTCAGATAGCGACCGGGAGCCAGGGTCCGGTACGAAATGTTTGAAGGCTGTTTTCCCAGAAGCACCATGGTATTATCGTAGGAAGTGTACTGCCCCGCGTCTATGTTTGCGCGATGCTGCAGCACAGCGAAGTAATACACTGCCTCCGGCTCCGCTTCTATCAGCTGCCCGATAAGCCTGGAGGATTTCATGTAGATTTCCCGGTCCGTGCCGTCGGTCATCTTGCTGTAAAGGTAATATCGCTCCGGAAATGTTTTTATCACGATCTCCGCTGTGTCGATTTCCGCCGCATCCCGGATCCGTTCCCGGTTCCATCGCAGCCATCGTTTCATACTCTGCAATTTTTCTATTTCCCGGTCGATCTGTACTTCTCGTTCTGCAAAGAGCCGTTCCATGGCCTGCGGATGGCGCTGAGCAAGATGTTCCTGGATTTCCTTTAACGGCATCCCCAGATCCCGCAGCATGAAGATGGCCTCCAGCAGATCTGCCTGGTATACGGAATAGTACCGGTATCCGTTGGTTTTCACGATTTCCGGCTTGAGCAATCCGATTTTATCGTAGTGAAACAGAGTGTCCTTGGAAACCCGCATCATCCGTGCGAATTCTCCCGTCGTCATATAGATATCCTGCTGCATATTTTCTCCTTTTTTTGCTTGACTATAGTGTAACACTATAGTATAGGCTGTACTTTGTCAAGAATTCCAGCTTTATATGATATAAGAACGAAACAGAAGGGAAAGGAAGGATCAGAAACCATGAGCAATTCCATCGGTCAGCACTTTACACCATGGTCTTTATTGAAATTCGCAGCGCCGTCCATCATCATGATGACGTTCATGTCGCTGTACACCATCGTAGACGGAATCTTTATCTCCCGGTTTGTGGGGAGCAATGCCCTATCGTCTCTCAACATCGTCTTTCCCGTCATCACGCTGGCCATTGCCATCGGCACCATGTTTTCCACCGGAGGCAATGCGGTCATCAGTAAATACCTGGGTGAAGGCAATACCAAAAGAGCCTGTCAGTGCCTGACCCAGTTCGTCCTGTTCTGCGTGTCCCTCAGCATCGTACTGGTCGTTCTTTCAATCCTGTTCGCTTCTCCCATTTCCCGTTTTCTGGGAGCTACCGATATCCTGATAGACGACGCCGTTATCTATCTGCGTATCGTCAAGGCATTCGCACCGGCCTG